>MKWU01005881.1_pt1 | contig 12927 bp, 10 predicted proteins | sample 809101 | NCBI WGS metagenome assembly MKWU01 (sample SAMN05860141, study PRJNA318959) | sponge metagenome | host: Aplysina aerophoba | place: Slovenia: Piran, Adriatic Sea, Gulf of Piran | collected 2013-05-07 | reverse complement strand
GCCGCCGCCGAAGGCCTCGGCCAGGAGCTCGTAGCGCGCGCCGGCGGAGAGCGCGCCGGGAGCGCGCATCCCGGCGGGGGGCGGCTGCTGGGGCATCCCGCTCCCGATGCCGCCGTTATTCAGCACGACGACCGTGATCGGAAGCCCGTAGCGCGCCGCCGTCTCGAGCTCCATCCCGGAGAAGCCGAAGGCCGAGTCGCCCTCGACGGCGATCACCGGGCGGTCCGGGTCGACGCAGGCGGCGGCGATCGCGTACCCGAGGCCGACCCCCATCGTCCCGTGCGTCCCGGCGTCGAGGCGCGTGCGCGGCTCCTCGTTAGGGAGCTGCGTGCGGCCGATGTCCATCGTGTTCGCCCCCTCGGAGACGATCACGCTCCCCGCCGGCACCGCGCGCCGGATCTCGCGGAAGGCGCGGTAGTAGTTCATCGGCGCGCTCTCGTCGGCGAGCATCGGCGCGATCTGCCGCGCGTTGCGCTCGACCTGCGCCTCAAGCGTCGTACGCCAGGTGCTTTCCTGCGGGTACTCCCACCCCCTGCCCTCGAGCGCGTCGAGCAGCTGCCGGGCGACGGAGCGGCCGTCCCCCACCAGCGCGACCGCGGCGGGAACGTTGTGGCCGATCTGCTCCGGGGCGAGGTCGAGCTGGAGCACGCGCACGTCCTCGCGGAAGCGCGGCGGCCGACCGAAGTGCAGCATCCAGTTCAGGCGCGCGCCGAGCAGCAGCACGACGTCGGCCCCGCGCAGCGCGGTGGAGCGGGCGGCCGCGACCGAGAGCGGGTGGCTGTCGGGGACGACGCCCTTGCCCATCGGCGTCGCAAGGAAGGGGAGCTGCGTGCGCTCCAGGAGCTCGCGCACCTCCGCCTCGGCGCGCGCCCACGCCATCCCCTTGCCGACGACGACGAGCGGCCGCTCGGCCGCCGCCAGCGCGTCGAGCGCCGCCTCGACGGCCTCGGCCGGCGCCTCGGGCCGCGGCGGCTCGGGGACGGTCGGCGCCTCCGGCGCGGCGCCCTCGACGCGCCCCTCGATCACCTCCTCCGGCAGCTCCAGGTAGACGGGCCCGGGGCGCCCGAAGAGCGCCGTGCGCACGGCCTGCTCCACGAAGAAGGGGATGCGCCCGGTGTGCTCGACGCGGCGCGAGAGCTTGGTGAAGGGTGTCGTCGACAGCAGCTGGCGCTCCTCCTGGAAGGCGCCCATCCCCTCCTGGTAGCCGGGCGACGCGCCGCCGATGAGCAGCATCGGCCAGCAGTTGGCCTGCGCGTTGGCCAGCCCCGCCAGCGCGTGCACGACGCCCGGACCCGAGACCACCAGGCAGGCCTGCGGCCGCCCGGTCAGGTAGCCCGCCGCCTGCGCCGCGTAGGAGGCGGCCTGCTCGTTGCGCATCCCGATGTAGGAGATGCCGAGGCGCTGGGCGGCCTCCGCCACCGGCGTCACCGGCACGCCGACGACGCCGAAGATGAACCGCACGCCCTGCTGTGTGAGGCTGCGGGCGAGGAGCTCCGCGCCGGTGATGCCGCCCGCGCCCTCCGCGCTCACAGGATCACGCCCTCGGCGCGCAGCCCCTCCAGCGCGGCGGCGTCGAGTCCGAGCTCTGTGGCGAGCACCGCCTCGGTGTGCTCCCCGAGCCGGGGAGCGGGCGAGAGCGCCACCTCCGATGCGGAGAGGCGCATCGGAGGCCCGAGCAGCGTGCGCTCCTCGACGCCGCCCCCCTCGCAGGGCTGCTCCAGGCGCCGGATGAAGCCGCGCTCCTCGAGGTGCGGATCGCGGAAGAGATCGCCGGTGTCGAGCACGGCGCTGCAGGGGACCCCGGCCTCGCCCAGGATGCGCATCACCTCCTGCTTGGAGCGCTCCCTGGTCCAGCGCTCGATCTCGGCGTGGAGCTCGCCCTGGTGGCGGCGCCTGGCCTCCGCCGTGGCGAAGCGCGGGTCGCCCAGGAGGTCGAGGCGCTCCATCGCCGTGCAGAGGGCGTCCCACATGCGCTGGGTGCCGACGAGCGTGTAGACGTAGTCGTTCGGCCCGCCGGGGGCGCAGGCGAACATGTCGGAGGGGGCGCCGGCGCCGCGGCCGCGCCGGGGCGCCGCCTGGTGCGGCCAGCTGCCGTCCAGCACCCCGACGGTGCGGACGAACATCGTCACCACCTCCTGCATCGAGAGCTCGATCTCCTGCCCCCGGCCGGTCTGCTCCCGCTGCACAAAGGCCGCGGTCACGGCGAGTGCCGCCACCATCCCGGTCCCCGTGTCGGCGAAGGTGCCGCCGGAGCGCAGGGGCGGCCCCTCCGGCTCGCCGGTGAGCGAGAAGATCCCCCCCGCCGCCTGCGCCAGCGGGTCGTAGGACTTGTAGGAGGCGTAGGGCCCGCTCAGGCCGTAGCCCTTGATGCGCGCGAGCACGACGCCCGGGTGAACGGCGCTCAGCTCCTCGTAGCCGAGGCCGAGCCGCTCCATCACGCCCGGCGCGTAGTTCTCGACCACGACGTCGAAGCCCGGGAGCAGCTCGAGAAAGAGCTCGCGGCCGCGCGGCCGCTCGAGGTCGAGCGCGACGCCGCGCTTGTTCGCGTTGTAGTTGAGGAAGTACTGCGAGTCGTAGGAGCCGTCGCCGAGCACGTGGCGCCCGGCCTCGCCGCGCGGGGGCTCCACCTTCACGACGTCGGCGCCGAGCCAGGCGAGGAGCTGTCCGCAGGTCGGACCCGCCTCGTACTGCGAGAGCTCCAGGACGCGCATGCGATCGAGCGCGGGCATCGACACCCCCGTCGGCGGCCCGCCCCGGAGCGAGGACCGGGCCTCCCGGCCGCGGATCGAGTCTAGCAGCAGCCTCCGGCCGGGCCGGCGCGGCGCCCCGGAGACCCGGGAGCGACCGGCGGCTCAGGCGGGCTCCCCGAAGGGCCGGGCTAGCCCCCGAGCTCCGGGAAGTCGCGGTAGACGATGCCGTGCATCCCGGCCCAGCCCTCGGCGCGCACGTACTCGGGCGTGGTGCGGATCAGGTAGAGCGTCTCCTCCGGCGGGTGCATGCGGCCGCCGCCGGTCGCCTGCTCGCGCCGCGCGTAGAAGGCGTCGACCTCCGACTGGTCGGTCACGAGCTCGGCGCGCCCCTGCATCCAGACGCACTTCGGGTTCCAGCCGACCCCGGGGTACTCGTCGCGCCCCTCGCGGCCGACCCAGAGGTAGCCGACTACGGGGTCGCGACGGACGTGCTCGGTCTTCGGCTGGACGTCCTGCGTCATCGTCCCGACGACCCAGTTCTCCACGAAGCTCGAGACCGGCCGCATGATCTCGCGGCCGTCTCGCCGGCGCGTCATCAGGTACGCCATGTGCTGGTTCGAGTCGGAGATGAAGTCGAGGATCTCGGCGCGGAGCGACTCCGCCTGCTCGTCGGTCAGCCCCCGCTCGCGGTCCCAGTTGGACCGGATCTCGATGCCCTCGCGCTCGTCGTAGGTCGTCATCGCTCCCGCTTCCCTTTCGCTCTGGTCCTTATGTCACGACCGACGGGTCCGTGCGGCCTCCGCTACTGCGGGAAGTCGCGGTAGACGATGGCGCGCTGGCCCATCCACCCCTCCGCGCGGACGTACTCCGGCTCCGTCCGGATTATGTACAGCGTGTCGCCCGGGGGGTGGTTGCGGCCGCGACCCGCCTTCGCCAGCCGGCGCGCGTAGAAGGCCTCGACCTCGTCCTGGTCGGTCACGAGCTCGGCGCTTCCCTGCATCCAGACCACCGGCGGGTTCCAGCGCGGGAAACGATCCTCGACGCGGTCCTCGTGGCCGACCCAGAGATAGCCGACGACGGGGTCGCGGCGGACGTGCTCGGTCTTCGGCTGGACGTCCTGCGTCATCGTCTCGACGCGCCAGTTCTCGACGAAGGTCGAGACCGGCCGCATGACCTCGCGGCCGTCTCGCCGGCGCGTCATCAGGTACGCCATGTGCTGCGACCGATCCGAGATGAAGTCGTGTATCTGCTCGCGGAGCGCCTCCGCCTCGTCCTGCGAGACGCCCTTCTCACGGTCCCACTGCGTCGTCATGATGCCGCCTCACCGACCGCGGATTCCCGCGCCCCCCCCCGCGCCCGGGGAGCCGCCCTCCCACCGGTCCCCTTCCGTCCCCATGACCCCGCCCCCCCGGCCGCGGAGGCCGCCGCGCCCGCCGGGATAGTAGCGCGCGGTCCCCGGGCCGTCAGGCCGCGGAGCTACGCGCGCGGGAGCCCCAGGCCGCGCGTCGCGATCACGCCGCGCTGGATCTCGCTCGTCCCGCCGGCGATCGTCGCCGAGACGCTCGACATGTAGGCCTCGCAGAAGGAGCCCTCGCCGACGGCATGGGGCGAGTGCTCGCGGAGCGTGCCGGGGAGCCCCAGCGCGTTGATGGCGCGCCTCGCCTGGCGCTGGGTGAGCTCGGTGCCGAAGGTCTTCGCCACCGAGGCCTCGTAGTTCGGGACCAGGCCCCGCGCCTGCATCGAGGTGATGCGGTAGGAGAGCAGCCGCGCGACCTCGAGCTCGATGTGCGTGTCGGCGACGGCGCGGGCGACGGCGCCGCGGTCGACGAGGCGCCCGCCGGCGTGATCGGAGCCCACGCTGCGCACATGCTCCACGAAGCGCTCGAAGCCTCCCTGCACGCCGATGATGAGATGGATCCCCGAGCGCTCGAAGTCGAGCGCCGTCATCGCCGTGTACCAGCCGCGGTTCTCCTCGCCGATGCGCGCCGAGACCGGGATGCGCACGTCCTCGAAGAAGACCTCGTTGAAGCGCCCGGTGTCGTGCATCTGCCAGATCGGCCGGATCGAGACGCCGGGCTGGCGCAGGTTGATCATGACGTAGCTGATGCCGCGGTGCTTCGGCGCCTGGGGGTCGGTGCGCACCAGGGTGTGGATCCAGTCCCCCCGGTGGGAGCCGTTCCACACCTTCTGGCCGTTGACGACGTACTCGTCGCCGTCGCGGACGGCCCGCGTCTGGAGCGAGGCGAGATCGGAGCCGGCTCCCGGCTCCGAGTAGCCCTGCGACCACAGCACCTCACCGCGCGCGATCGGCGTCAGGTACTCGCGCCTCTGCTCGTCGGTGCCGTGGATCATCAGCGCCGGCGCCAGGATGTCCTCGGCGCCGCCGGAGGTCGGCGCCTTCTGGATCGCGCTCTCCTCCTTGAAGATCATCTGCCTGACGAAGGAGGCGCCCTGCCCGCCGTACTCCGTCGGCCAGGCCATCGTGAGCCAGCCGTGCTCGGCGAGCGTCATCTTGAAGGCCCGCACGTACTCGCGTGCCTTGTGATCGTCCGTCCCGAAGTCGTGCAGGGGCTTCGGGTCCCAGTGCTCCTTCAGGAAGGCGCGCACCTCCGCACGGAAGGACTGCTCATCCTCGCTCCAGCCGAACTCCATCTCTGACCCCGCGTTCCCCGGCGGCGCCCGGCCGGCGCCCGGCGCCCGGCGCGCGCCGCCGTGCGCGGCGATGATAGCGCAGCGGGGGCCGCCCCACGCGGCGACCCGACGGGTGTAGGGTGAGCGCCCGCGGGGGCGAGGGGCGGAGGCCGGGATGGACCAGACGATGCAGGACGTGCTCGACTTCATCGAGGGGCGCGTCCCCGGGGTCGTCACCTTCCTCACGACCGCGAACGCCCGCGGCGACGCCTACATCCGCCAGGTCGGCTGCTTCGTCGAGCGCGACGAGCGCGGCTGGCGGCTGGGGACCATAGGCCGCATCCGCGAGGGCGACCTCAAGATGCGCCACCTCACCCACAACCCCCGCGCCACCCTGCACTGGGTCGAGGTCTCCGGCCGCACGATCGGGCCGCGGGGCGCCGCCCGCAACGTCTGGATCCAGGGCGACGTCGAGCTCGTGCGCGACCAGGGTCGCGTCGAGGCCTTCCTCGCCCGGCGCGCCGCCGCGCGGGGGGTGGCGCCGGTCGACGCCGACTACGAGCGCTACGTGATCGAGGTCACGCCGCGCCGACTGCGCGCCGAGGGCTTCCTCGATCTCTACCGCGAGGTGCTGGTGCTCACCGACTTCGAGCATCCGGAGAACTATCGCTCCCAGAACTACCGCACCGGCACGGCCGGGGCCGAGGTCCCGGCGGCGCCGCCGCCGCGCTGAGGTCGGCCCAGGGAGGCGCCGCTCAGGAGAGCGGCCAGCTCGTGTAGGGCCCGAGTTCCGGCGGGAGGCCGGCGCGGCGGAGCGTCGCCCGCATCGCGCGGTTCGCCTCGCGCACGACCTCCTCCGCATCCCAGAGGGCGTGGCGGCCGGCGCGCACGACGGCCTCGCCCGCGACAAAGACGTGCTCCACGTCGGCCGGCGTCGCGGCGTAGACGAGGTTCGAGAGGCGGCCGGTAAAGGGGGCGAGCGCCGGCCGGCGGGCGTCGATCACGACCAGGTCGGCGGCCTTCCCCGCTTCCAGCGAGCCCAGCTCGCGCTCGCGGTGGAGCGCCCGTGCCCCGCCGAGCGTGGCGAGCTCGAGCGCCTGCTCGGGGGATCCGAGCGAGGCGTCGAGGTGGGTGATGCGCTGGATCAGGACGGCGAGCTTCATCAGCTCGAAGACGCTGTGCCCGTCGTTCGGCTGGTCGACGCCGAGCCCGAGCCGGCAGCCGGCCGCGAGCAGGCGCTCGACCGGCGCGACGCCGCAGGCGATGAGCATATTGTCGACCGGGCAGTAGGCGAGGCCGGCCCCCGAGCGCGCCGCGGCGTCGATCTCCTCGGCGGAGAGCCAGACCGGGTGGTAGCCGAGGAAGCGCGGGCCCAGCACCCCCCACTCCTCGAGCAGCAGCAGCAGCGGCCGCCCGAAGCGCTCGAGGGCGTGCCGCGCCGCCTCCTCGCTGTAGGAGAGGTGCATCGCGAAGTGCACCCCGCGCTCCTCCGCCCAACCGGCGAGGCCGCGCAGGAGCCCCTCCTCGACGCGGTGGAGCGCCTGCGCCTCGGCGCCGATCTCGACGCGATCCGACGACCAGCGGTCCGCGAGGCGGTCGAGCTCGGGGAGCGCCCGCTCGAGCGAGTCGTGCTGCCCGCGGGCGACGTAGCCGGTCCGGTTGAGCGAGGCGCGCGTCCAGAGCGCGCGCGCGCCCGAGTCGCGGATCGCCCGCAGCGTGCCGTCGGCGTTCTCCTCGCGCCCGGCGAGGGCGGGCTGGCTGTCGGCGGTGGTGGTGACGCCGGAGAGCTGCAGCTCGAGCAGGGAGAGCCGGGCGGCGGCGTAGGCCGCCTCCTCGTCGAGGGCGCCGCGGATGCGCGCCCCGACGCGCTCCTCCGCCTCGGGGACCGTGACGGCGACGGCGCGGTCCGCGCCGAGGCCGCGCGCGAACGCCCCCAGCAGGTGGTCGTGGGCGTTGACGAAGCCCGGGAGCACGATCCGATCGGCGCCCTCCAGCAGCTCGGCGGCCGATCCCGGGGGGTAGGGGCACTCCCCGTCGCGGCCGACCGCGGCGATGCGCCCGTCGCGGACGGCGACGTAGCCGGGGGCGTAGACCTCGCGCCGGGCGTTCATCGTGACCACGAGTCCGCCGCGGATCAGGAGATCGAGAGGCTCCGCGTTCCCGGCCGCTTCCCCCCGGTGCGCCTCCGGCCCCTGCATCGCGCGCCTCCCGCTGCCCGGGGCGCACGCCGCCCCGCGCCGCGTTGTAGCGCGGCCGGGCTCCGGAGGTCGAGCCCCGCTCGCACGGCACCGCGCGCGCGGCGTAGAGTGCGGCGGCACCGATCCGGCACCGCCGGCCGCGCCCGAAGGAGCCCCAGATGAACCGCCGGGGAGTCTCGCTCGCCTACACCGCCCTCGCCGACAAGCCGCCGCTCGCGCGGCTCGCCGAGGAGCGCGGCTTCGACGTCGTCTGGAACTCGGGCAACTCCGTCGGGCTCAACGGCGCGATGACCCAGGCGACCAGGCGCCCGCAGTTCGGCACCGGCGTTGTGCACGCGTTCGCGCACGATCCACGGTCTCTCGCCGTCGCCTGCGCCGACGTGCAGGAGCTCTCCGGGGATCGCTTCATCCTCGGCCTCGGGGGCGGGACGAAGCGCGGGAACATCAACCGGCTCGGCCGCGAATTCGACCATCCGGCCACCCGCATCCGCGAGCTGATCCACGCGATGCGCCTCGCCTGGGAAACGCCCGCCTCCGAGGAGGGCGGCTACCCCCGCCGCTACGTCGAGCCGACGGGGGGGGGGCCCCGGGGGGGGGCGTCCCAGGGCCGCTACGTCGAGCTGACGGGGGGAGGCCTCCGGGGGGGCGGCCAGGCGCTCGCCTTCGGGCGCCCCTACGAGGTCGCGGAGACGAGGCAGCCGGGCGAGCCGCGCGAGACACCCGTCTACCTCGCCGCCGTCAACCGCGCGATGTTCCGTCTCGCCGGCGACCTCTGCCAGGGTCTCTGCGGCCACCCCATGGCCTCGCTCCGCTTCATCCAGGAGACGGCGTGGCCGGAGATCGACGTGGGGCTTGAGCGCAGCGGGCGCAGCCGCTCCGACTTCGACCACGAGGCCTGGATCATCACCGCGATCTCGGCCGACCGGGAGCAGGCGCTGCGCGAGGTGAAGCACCACATGGCGCGCTTCATGGCGACCCGCAGCTACGCGATCGTGCTCGACTCGCAGGGCTACGAGGACGTCCGCCACGCGATCCAGGACGCCTTCTTCAACCGCCGCGGCGACGAGGCCCTGGTGGAGGCCGTCCCCGACGAGGTCGCTCGCGAGCACGCCATCTTCGGCACGCCCGACGAGGTGCGGGAGCAGGCGGAGCGCTACGAGGGCGCCGTCGACACCTCGACCTTCTACTGCGCCTCCTCGCTGATGTCGAAGGAGCGCATCCGCGAGAACGTGGATCTGATGATCCGGACCTTCGGGCGCTAGCCCCGGCGCGGCGCTCCGGCCGGGATCGTGCCGGCGACGTTGCGACCGCCGTCGACGAGCAGCTCCGCCCCCGAGACGAAGCCCGAGCTCCGGGGGTCGGCGAAGAAGAGCGCGGCCTCGGCCACCTCGTCCGCCTCCCCGATGCGCCCGAGCGGGATGCTGGCCTCGATCGCCGCCAGGCGCTCGGGGCTCTGCTGCAGCGTCTGCGAGCGCGGCGTCGCGATCGTGCCCGGCACGATGGCGTTGGCCCGTACCCCCTCCGGTCCGAGCTCCCAGGCGAGCGAGCGCGTGAGGGAGAGCAGCGCGGCCTTCGCCGCCCCGTACCAGGGGAAGCGCGAGGCCCCGAAGGCGGCGCCGGATGAGATGTTGACGATCGCCCCGCCCCGCGCCCCGGCGGCGCCGGCGACGAGCAGCGGCCGCAGCCGCGTGCTCACCAGGTAGGCCGAGGAGAGCGCCTTCTCGATGCCGAAGCGCCAGGTCTCCCAGTCGCTTCCCTCGTCGTGGGAGGTCGAGGGCGCGGCGCCGTTGACCAGCACGTTGACCCCGCCGGCCTCCGCGAGGCGCTGCGCCAGCGCGTCGACGGCGTCGGGGTCCGAGGCGTCGCCGACGTGCGCTACCGCCTCGCAGCCCGCAGCCGCCAGCTCCCGGCAGGACGCCTCGGCGGCGGCACCGTCGAGGTCGAAGAGGACGACCGGGGCCCCCTCGGCGGCGAAGCGCCGGGCGATGGCGAGCCCGATGCCCGAGGCGCCTCCCGTCACGACCGCCCGCCGTCCCGCCAGCCGTCCCGCCATCACGCACCTCCCGCGCCCGTCGCCGGCGCGAGTCTACACGGCGGCGCGGCCGCGGGGCGGCGGGCGCGGGAGGCCACGACGAGCGTGCAGGGCCGCACCGCGGGATGGTACCCTCCGGCGACCGCGGCGCCCCGGTGAGGGGATGGAGTGCCGTGGCAGAGAGGACAGACACCATGGATCAGGACGTGAGGACGGTTCTCCGGCAGAGGTTCGGCCGGCGGGCCGTGATCCGGGGCGGCGTGCTCGGAGGCGTGGGACTCGCGACCGCGGCCGTGATCGGCTGCGGCGACGACGACGACGACGAGACCGCGGCGGCGGGGCCCGGGGGGGCGGCGGCCCCGGCCCCGAGGGCGGGGGGGGGGGGGGGGGCCCCCCCGCCCCCCCCCGCGCCCCCCGCCAAGACGGCGCACCTCAAGATCGCCAGCGGCGGCCACTCGCCGAACCTCGACCCGGACTCCACCGCCGCCACTTCCTTCAACTTCTGGGCGGTCTTCGACACGCTGACGCGCCTGACGCCGGAGGCGGAAGTGGTCCCGCACATGGCGACGTCGTGGGAGTACGACGCGTCGAGCGGCGACTGGATCTTCACGCTGCAGGAGGCGGAATGGTCGGACGGGGTGAAGTTCACTGCGGCCGACGTCAAGTTCAGCCACGACTACTACAGCGACCCGGCGAACGAGTCGCGCCTGATCTCGCGTGTCGGCACCTACGAGTCCTCGCGCGTCGTCGACGACCAGACGGTCGCGATCTCGACCGCGGGCACCGGCGACCCGATCCTGCCGCGGCGCTCGACCTTTGTGCTCTTCAAGCCGAAGCACATCTTCGACGACGCGAGCAAGGGGCGTGACTTCCAGGCGGAGACGCCGGTCGGGACCGGCGCCTACACCATCGACGAGTGGGTCAGGGACTCCCGGATCGAGATGGTGGCGAGCCCCTCCTCGTGGTTCGGCAACCGCGGGATCGTCTCGGTGACCGACTACGCCATCGGCGAGCGCACGACCCGGACGGCGGCGCTCGAGACGAACGACGTCGAGTGGGCCGACTCGCCGGGGATCCAGGACACCGAGCGCGTGCGCGGCTTCGGCGCGCAGGTGGGGAACCCGCAGTCCGACAGCCAGCAGGGCTGGGACATTCGCTACTTCGACGGCCCCACGGCCGACCCGCGCGTGCGGCTCGCCGTCAACCATGCGATCGACGTGCAGGCTCAGGTCGACGTCATCTTCCTGGGCTTCTCGCGGCCCATGCGCGGGCAGCTCCTCTCGCTGGCGACCTTCGGCCACAACCCGAACCTCGAGTCGTACGGCTACGACCCGGACAAGGCGCGGCAGCTGCTCGCCGACGCCGGCTTCCCGAACGGCTTCGACGCGGTGGTGGAGTTCCGCCAGAACGACGCCGAGCAGCGCGCGTTTTCCGAGTCCTTCATCGGCGACGTCAACGAGGTCGGTATCAACACCGAGAATATTCCGGTCGAGACCAACGTCTGGCGCGACGGACTCTACGGGAACAAGGAGCGGGCGACGTTCCACTGGAGCCCGTGGTCGGCCTTCGCCTACGAGGCCTCCTTCGCGATGCAGTGGTACACCAAGGACAACCGCGGGAAGTTCTACGATAACGCCGCCTTCGAGGCCGCCTACGACGCCGCGCTGCTGGAGTTCGACGACGAGGCGAGGAGGCGGCACTACTGGGATGCGACGGTGGCGATGAACGCGGACACGCCCGCGGCCTGGGTGCTCGAGAACGTCCGGCTGATGGCCTGGTACGAAGACAAGCTCGTCTACTCGCCCAGGCGCAACCCGACGATCCTCTTCGACAGCGTCGAGCCGGTGTAGTTCGGAAGCGCTCCGCCCCGGCGGAGCTGAGACGCCGGCCAGCCGGGCCCCCCACGGGGACCGCTTGGCCGGCGTTTCGCGTCCGGGGCCGCTCCCGCGCTACGGTCCGGAGCATGGCCCGAACCGACCCCGTGCCCGCGCGCGATGAGCCCCCGCCCCTCTTCGAGCGGAAGGGCGTCCGCTACCTCGCGACCGAGGCCTCCGCCAGCCCGTGGGGCGACGGGCTCCTCGGCGGCGCGATGCTCGCCGCTCTGCTCGCTCACGTCTCGGAGGAGGAGGCGGCTCGGCTGCCCGCCAACGGGAGCGCGGCGCCTGTGCGCCCGGCGCGGCTCACCGTCGACCTGATGCGGCCGGCGCCGCGCGCCGCACTCACCCCCGGGGTCTCGCTCGTGCGCTCCGGGCGCCGGCTCGCCGCGATCGATGCCGATCTCTCCTCGGGCGGGCGCCTCCTCGCCCGCGCGCGCTCGATCTGGCTCCCGCCCTCGGCCGCGCCCCCGGGGACGGTGGCGGACCCACCCGAGCGCCGCCTCCCCGGGCCCGATGCCTTCGACCCCGATCCGCCGCGCGCGGGGCGCCTCTACCCCGATCCCTGGGAGCGGCGCACGGTGCGCCCGCGCGGCGGCGCGCTCCCGGCGGCGGTCTGGATCCGCCTGGCCAGCCCGTTCGCCCCGGGCCTCCCGGCGAGCCCCTTCGTGCGCTCGGCCGCGGCCGCCGACTTCGCCAACCCGCAGGGAAACGAGGGCGAGTCGGGGCTCGAGTTCGTGAACGCCGACATCTCGCTCACGCTCCACCGCCTCCCGCGCGGGGAGTGGATGCTGGCCGAGGCGGTCGCGCGAGGGAGCGAGCGAGGCCTCGCCGTCGCCTCCTGCTCGCTTGCCGACGGCTCGGGCCGCTTCGGCGCCTCCAGCGTCGCCTCGCTCGCGTCGCCGCGCGGAGGCTGAACCCCGCCCCGCTTGACCGCCGGGTGCCGCGCGGGGGATAAGCAGCGGGCGGCCGGGACTCCGCCAGGCGCCGCCGCCCGGGCGGAGCGAGAGCAGACGGCCCGCGGGAGGAGCGCTCCATGGTCACGCTGATCGACGTCCACCGGCACCTGTGGGACTTCGGCTGGTTCCCGCCGAGCCACCTGCCGACCCTGAACGGCGCGGCGATGCGCCGCACCGGGAGGACCTGGGAGCAGATGGCCGAGCGCGTCAGGCAGTCGCCGGTGATGGACGGCACCGGCGCCTACGCCATCGAGGAGATGGACCACTACGGCATCGACTTCGCGAACATCCTCTGCCTCGACTGGGGGCTCGCCTACGGCCCCGAGGAGGACAACCAGGTCGACGTCGAGGAGTTCCACCGCCGGACGGCCGAGGTCGCCGAGCGCTACTCCGGGCGGCTGAGCTGGTTCGCCGGCGTCGACCCGCGGCGCCCGCGGGCGGTCTCGATCTTCGATGACATGGTGAGAAACCACGGCGCCGTCGGGCTCAAGGTCTACCCGCCGAACGGCTACCAGGCGAACGACGAGCGCTGCTTCCCGATGT
>MKWU01005880.1_pt1 | contig 12927 bp, 18 predicted proteins | sample 809101 | NCBI WGS metagenome assembly MKWU01 (sample SAMN05860141, study PRJNA318959) | sponge metagenome | host: Aplysina aerophoba | place: Slovenia: Piran, Adriatic Sea, Gulf of Piran | collected 2013-05-07 | reverse complement strand
CGTATGGCTGGAAATTTTGGCAAGGAATTTATTTTGGCGGGTTGGCGGGTTTTAGAGCTATCCGCCAATACTTCATCCGCCCAAAAATTCACAATGTGATGTCATCATTATTTTGCAAAATCATAGCTTGTGTACTAGGCTACAGCTAGACGCGCCAGTCTAATCGTCGGCATGGAGTTTACCATTTGAAAGCTGCGTACGGGGACATCGCTTCTCCAAAGAGTTTTGTACACCGAAGGAAAGAGGTGGCTTGTCTGTCAACGCGAGGAAGGCGATCCAAACGACATGTACACGGTCACTGTAAAGACCGACGGAACGAAAACAGAGTAAGCGTAACAACGATTTGTTAAATTTTCAGTTGCATTTAATCATCGATTTTGTCATAACTCAGTGGAAACTAGCTCATGGCCTGGTTAAATTCCCAGCGCGTTTGATTAGCCATTTTGCTATGAATATCATTATGGCTAAGACTGGCTCAACCGCCAAAGTAAATTCTGCCAAAATATCTTCCCGCCAAAATTTCCGGTCATACAGTACGTTGTCAGATGTAGGGATGGTGAAAATGTATCAAAACTGTTTGAAGGTGTTGACCTAGGTTGTTGCAATGTCTTGTCACGTCCTTCCTAGTCCTGAGAGTTTCCGTCAGATTGACTTAATGTAGTTACACATAATTTCAAGTGGCGGACAGCAGATTGTATTACATATGTATATTTGAGTAGCACATTTAACATTCTGACTTTGTTGCTGTAATTCGTCACTGTCAGCTCTGTCATGACGTATGTTTCATTTTGCATTGTAGCTTGGCCTGCCTCCCAGCGCACTCAGAATTGGTGAGTTATTCAATTGATCTGGTAGAGGCTCATACTATGGCAGCAAAACTTGATATATTGCACAGTTCTTGTAGCTGTGTGAACATTTCACAATATATCATAATCGAGTTATTTAATTGATCAGAAGTGATGAGTGATTAGGCAAGTTAATTAAATATGTAATTGCAGACACGCGCGGGCACCTTTATTTGGTCCGTGTTTTATTGCTAAAGTTTCTATACTCAGCACAGTAACCCCAGCCTGGGCGTTGGACCTGGTATTGCGCACATATCCATTTAGCCTTCAATACACACATTGGGCATATTCGGTATATGCTTTAAGTTTTGCGTAAGGTTGAACTTTCGTGGATTCTGTGTTTTTGTCATTCTCAATTTTTATTTTTGCAAATGACAGATTTTTTGTGGTTGGTCGGCTAAAAGTGTAATACGATATGGGCGAAAATGTTGGAAGTCTAGAACTGCATCCATGGATTTCATGCATTGTGATCCCAGAATGACTGACTGAATGGCTATGCTGGACAAGAAAGAGAGGGGGTGTGGTAGGTGACGGGTGTTTGGCTGGTAATGGGTGCTGTGGGACAAAGGTTTGCTAGGTCAAGCCGTGGATGGTTAAGAACAGGGACACATATGACCCCTGAGTAAAAGATTTTGGCAAGATGGGAGCAAGCCGAATCATGTGATATAGTTATAGTAAATATGATGCATCTTACATGTGGAATATGTCCAGCTACTGTTTGCATAGCTTGACTGTGTCTTTAGCGCCTACAAGTGTGTTTTCTGTGTTGCCATGATTTTGCGTGTAATAGCACGTGTGTGCGTGGTATGAAGAAATACAGCGTGTAATCGTCGCAAAGTGTCGTTATTGAAATAGGTACAAAGGCTATCACAACTATCTAGAAGAACGTACAAGATATTCAGCTTACCTTCAAACTGCGCAAAAGGGAAAGGTAGTTGTAGTCGTTCTCAACATTGCAAAATTCAGGCAGACATCTTGGTGACATAATATGCACATGCTGAGGTCATGGATCAGTCACATTAACAGTGGCTCTTGGAAGGTCAGCCATTAGTATTCGTTAGATCGTTGTGTGGCAAGTGAGTTTGAAGGATTTGGGCATGCTGAAGAGTGATTCGGAAAGCGAAGGAAATTGTATAGGTTTTCAATATGTGCGCTTTTGTGGCAACATGTACATAGTGTGCATTTTGTACTAATAGCGGTGAAATTTAGTTTTCTGCGTGTAACTTGGTACAGGATCATTTTCTAATTTTTGCACACATGGAAAAGTTGAAATGCATGTTCGTGCATTGCTTTTGGGCCTCATATCTTTTCTAATTCACTCCCACACTAAAAATAAATTAACTAGAGACTTTATATTGTATGGCGATTGTGCAATCCTGTAGTAAAGGATAGGGCTAAAGAGTATGTTATATGCCATAACAACCCTAAAAGGAGGTTCATTATCATATAGTAGACATGTCACTATTCAGCATACAGTTATTGATGGGTTAAAAAATTGACATCAAAGCAAACTTGAATGAGATGATAAATTTTTCAGGTTAAAATGGACATCATAAACAAAATTAGCTAGTTAGCTAGCTACTAACCATTAAATGCAAAAATATGATAAGTGATAAGATTGTTTCAGTGGCTGCCATGTTCCCTCCATAGGTTTGCCCTTTCTGAGCCAGAACACCACAAACGACTTGCTGCTGCTTAGTGGTGGTTCTCTCATATGCTTGAACTCCTTTACTGCGTAGATGACCAGACCTCTCCACGATGAGCTTTTCTGGTACTCTTGAATTGTACATGCGAGAGATGCCGGTTGCTCGAAGGCTGTGGTTACTCTTCCCAGTTGGGCCAGTATCGGCAGAAAATAGCAAGGCTTTCAGTTTCACATGAAGGATGTTGTGTCCTATTGGTACATCAGTGTACCATGGCCCGTCTGATGGAATTGAATCCTTGAAATGCATGGGCTTGCAATATAATAAATCCTTTGTTACTGGTGTTGGTTGCAGTTTTGAGACATATATCTGGAGAAGAGTGTGGTGAAACCGTGATTCTGAATCCTTTCGGACAAATTGGGCGATGCTTTTGTTGTCTAGGTCGAGCTGTTTCGAGCCACCAGCTCTGTTCTTTGACCCATGCTCATCGTATAAAAAAGGCCAATTTAGATGCAGGATCATCTGGATCTTCTATTTCACTAAAGATGAACTGTGACAACTTGAGCCCGCAGTGCTCTTGTCCTCCCCTCAGCACAAGATTGATACCAGTGAGCACGAACACTGCATTCAGCAGTGACATGGGGGTCTCAGCGCTCAGAATCCCCAATTCCCACAGTCGATTTTCTTCTTCAAAGGTGACAGAAGGTGGAGAGAGTGTTGTTCCGTCTAGTGACATGTTGTCTTGAGTGCCAGCAATGACTGGGGCTCCTCTCGCCTCTTTGCTACTTGGGGAGGAAGATGACGACGTTGCAGAAGAAGGTGGGGATTGTGGGAAAGGTAGTGCAGCACATGGGCATCATAAGACTGGGAAGGACAACCATTTGTGTTCACTTGGGCTGAGGCACCAGCCAACAGCATTGAACTTGATCTGCCAGAGTTTAGGCGCCGGTCACACTACGGCAGAAATGACGGCGGCAGTGACGGCACGGTGACGTTTTATCAGTCACACTACACGTTACGTAACGCGAACATGAACGTAGCCTTGACGTCACATGAATGTCGACGCGACAATGGCTGCCACAGCGACGTTCACGGCGACGATAGCCGTAAAGTGTGATTTCAGATCTGCGCGAGCGAAGAAGAGAATGATGGCATCCAAAGGCAAGAAACCGAGAGCGAGGTGGGATTCTGAGACTGAGAGGAAGCTTATCGACATATGGGCAGACATCCAGGAGGAATTCAGTGACAAAATGATGACTAGGAAGAAAATAGAGGCCATAGCGAGTACTCGCCTGAACGTATATGTCTCCGAGGAGCTCATCAGGCCTGACAAATACTCCGAAAAAGAAGTCTACAATAAGTTGGACACAATATTGAAGAAAGGGAAGTCGATGTATGTCAACTACCAAAAAAAGGTGAAACGGGTAAAGGATACACCCAAGATGATGCAGATTTTGACATTGAAGCAGCGGAAAGGGCATGGCCGAACTTTAAGACCTTCCAGCAATGTAAAGACCATCCAACCTTGGGTCCAGGTGCAGTGGAGAAATCTGGCATTGCTCCAGGTATCAGTGTAGGTCCTTGTCCTAGTGGCCTGGCAGGGATTGAACAGGAGGAGGATGTGCCACTCCTGAGAGCTCTAGACCCCCAAGCCAGGCTGCAGTGGAGAGTGTAGGCAACAGTGAGGAGGAGGAGGCAGAGGAGGAAGAGGATGTTGCACTGCCAGTAAGTAAGAAGGCAAAGAAATCTGAGACACCGCTTGTTGCCAGAGTTGGTAAGAAAAAGGGGAAAGGAACAGGAGCGGCACAGTTTCTGCTTGCATATGCAGACATGCAGGAGCAGTCCCAGCTCAGGGAAATGGAATATGAAAGCAGGATGCATGAGGAGGCAATGAAATTTCAAGCCAAAATAAAGCAAGATAGACTAAAATTTGAAGCGGAAATGTCTGCAAGGATGCAGCAGCAAAGCAGCCAATTCCGAATGACATTAATGCAGCAGAGCCAGCTCTTTCAAGCAGAGCTCTTCAAATAAATGTTTGGGAAGGAAGACAAAGAGGACAAACAATGAAACATTTGCTATACTGTCTGTCCTAGACCACTTCATTATTATGCCATTACTATATGATCACATTATTATTAGTATAATAATATTATTACTACATAACTCAGTAGTACATATTTAATGAAAGTACATTAACAGTCAAGGTGATGATTATGAGCTCGAACGTTAGTAGAGGGGTTCGATGTCTACTTGTACATTATTGAGGAGTTGGCCTGTGGCGATGAATGTCACGAATGCTTGATGCTGATCCAATCACCTCATCATCACATCATTTGCTTGCAAACTGGCTGGTGTGATGTCGACATAAGCACTTTGGTCAGGAAGCCTACCTGGTTCAAATGGACACTGATGCCTTTCGCATATATTATGCAAACCACAGCAGCAGACCATGGCAACCTGTCTCACGAACACTGGATCATTGATTTTGCAATGGCCGTCCATCACTTTCCACCGACCCTTGAGTCTGCCAAATGCTTGCTCTACAACACGTCTAGTCTAGCTGTAGTTGAAGCTGTGCTTTTGGGGTGGCAAACCACTTCCTTCGTAGCACTTCATGCAAGTTGCAGCCAATGGAAAGACTGCATCAGCAGCAAGAAACGGATTCACTTGCACTCCTTCAATTGTTTGTGAAGAGTGTGCGAGCCATTCACCGCTAGTGACCTGGTACAAAGCACTGTGCCAAAACGTATATGAGTCACCAACAGAGCCAGGTTGACCCGAATTTACATACGTGAAGATCCCCCTTGCATCCACACATCCTAATACGATAATGGCATTGAAGCGTTTGTAACAAAAGTAGGTATGTCCGTATTCTGCAGGCTTCTTGATGGGCATAAAAGTGCCATCCAATGCACCACCGCAGCAAGGTAAACCACACAATGCCTCAAAGTCTACCATTACTTGTTCTAGTTCTGATCCAGTAGAAAAGCGAATGGCCTCAGGTACCAGCTTCAGACGAAGTACATCTATGCCCTGTTGTACCACAGCTACTACTGTAGACTTCCTGATAGCGTACAGTGCAGCAATCTGAGCACAACTACTAGCCTGAGCTAGCCAATGCAACACAATGGCTAGTCTCTTAGCTTGTGGTAGTGCTTGCCTTGAGTGGTTGGTGAGTGGTTTCTTTCTCCAAGTACTTGCCATACATCTGAGATAGATACCAGAAGGTATCTTTGGACATGCGAAAATGTAAATATTGGCTCTCCTCCCAATCTGGATATTTTCGTCCCATCCTTCACCACATCTCGCAAACATCTTTTCCCAAAAGCCATGTTCTCTTGGCGCTGCCCAAAACCGTTGTGGGGCTCGAAGAGAACAGATTATATCCTGGAAAGGGGGTAGAGCCAGGAGCAACGGCATGAAAAACAGCCGTGACAGCGATTCGCGACTCCTCCGCAGACATCGCTGGCGGCGAAGAACAAACATGGTCCTGCGAAGTTGATTCCTGCGATTGGCACAGCCACCACCAAGCCGATACAAGGAAAAAAGATAAATCCACATGAGAACAATGTCCGCCATTTTCTCGTTGTTACTAACAATAACCTTTGGAATATTTACAGTGTGACCGACCCTCCATGTTACGTACCCGTCACCATGACTGCTGCCGCCGTCATTTCCGCCGTAGTGTAACTGACGCCTTAGGAAGCCAACTGCTCCATCCAATGAAGCTAAATTTGCCAAAACACCCCTTGAGTTTATATACCAGTGTGTATACCTTTATGACTTTCTTTGCTGCCACACCATGTTCTAAGTATTCAGTTCTGAGAGTTATATACATAGGTTATTAGTTGTGCGTTGCCATGGTAACTAATTAAACGTCATGCACTTAATTAAATTCCCAAGTCATTAACTAATTAAATGATATTGGGTGTCCCTATACTAATTATGTTCCAAAATGGAGATAATTGCCCAAATGTAGTCAGTATAAGTTTGGCTATTAAAATGCAGGCACAGAAGTATTATAGAACATTCGTCCCAAATGGACCTGCTCAGGCATAGAAGAGTTAATTACTTCTAATATTAGAGTAATGGTAATGGTAATTGGTTCGTAATTAGTTATTTGTAAGCTGTAATTACCACAACACTGATGTGGGCTTTGCTGTTTGTCTTGTAACTAAAGCGTTTCTGATGTTCATCATGCATATGTTACCTGTTATCACAATTACTGTGATTGAGACTCTATTAGTTTCTAAAAAGTGACTGATAATGTGTTTGGTACTTTTCTGCAGTTTCTACAAATACGAAGTTTGGCTCAGCACATGCAATGGTGAGTAAAGGAAAGTAGATGCTAAAACTGAATGTCATTTTGCTGTCATTTAGCAGGTACGTTAGCTATGTGTCAACAGGTTAATCAATACTGGAGTGGTGTGAAACTTTCAGCACTAGATACCAATAGCACTGTAACAGCAGGCTGATTTAAGACTTTTTTAGCTGAAAGACGAGACACGTAATCATGTCAGCTGTCATCCCCCATATATCCATCAATCAATCAATCAATCAATGGCTTTGAGTGCACCATGTGCAGGGCACACTAGGACACAGTCCCATTCAGCACTATCCTAATGAATCAGTAAGATAATAGTGGGGTGGTGGCATCAGAGATCAAAAACATGTAGGTTTGAAGTGAGTGTCAGGTGATGGGTGTGACTTGGAAAAATACATGCCAGGTCAGCCCTTACTTCTGCATAAACCTCACTGTCCACAATTTCTCCACACCTCTTGCATTGGACTCATTTCATTATGCCAAATCAAGAATCCCCATGCCACATTCCTCTCTTCCTCTACCTTGTCGAATCCTATCACTACCTTCTTCATTGTCTCCATCAACTCCTCTCTCCTTTCCATGCATTACATCTCATCAGAAAGTGCTTCACGTCCTCCACCTCTTCACTGTCACATTCTGTACACTTTCTCTCCTCTCTCTTCAGACCTCTCCATCTCCCCACCTCCACCTGCAGCTCTGCTGTAGCCCCCCTTAGCTTCATCAGTATTGTTGTAATCTTCTTTCTCCTCACTCCCATACATCTAGCTTCAAATCCTCCTCTAACGAGCTCATTTAATACACGCAGCTTTGGCCGCTCCTCAAACTCCTCTACCTACAACGTGGTCACTTACCTCCATGCACAGTTTTTTAGCATGTACTTCACCTCTGCATTTGACATGCCTTTCACGCTGTCTAAACTCACATCACTCCACCCAAAGCCTGCAAGACATTGCTCCAAATTCTCCCTCCACTTCACTTTCCCCTTCAGTGACAGTGCTTCTATTGGTACCCTTTCACCAACCTTTCTTTTCCCATCGTCATAACCTTGTGCCAAAATTCAATACCTCTCTTCTTTGCTTCCCACTTCAGAGAGCAACCCCATCTCAATTTGTAGAGATGTCTTGGAATGTAACCTACCAACCCCCAGGATTATCCTATAGGCTCACAGCTGAACTTGTTCTATGCTATCAAGCCACTTACAGCTTCCCCACACTTCTGTTCCATACATACATTAATGCTGGTTCCACCAAGGCCTCCATGAATTTAACAAAGGTCCTGCCCCTCACCTCTCCCACGCTCACTCTACACCTCCATAGTCAGGCACTCAGTGCACCTCTTCCAGCCGTAGCCTTTTCTCTCACCATTTCCCTACAGTCGATATGTTCATTAACTATGCATCCCAGATATCTATAGCTTTCCACCACCTTACCCCTTTCTCCACTAACTGAGAAAATGGAGGTTACTCTCTTTACATCATTTCTTATATGCATCACACCACTTTACCTGCATTCACCTTCATCGCCCACTCACTGAACCACTCCTCAAGTACTCCCAGCCCTGTTCTCAGCTCCTCCTCCCTCCCCTTCGGCCAAAATAACCATATCAAACAGTAATGCTGGAACTTGCTCTTCTCTTCACCTTACACCGACCTTGGCTTCTCTCAGCTTTTCTACTTATGCCTTTAATATACAGTGAGAAGAGCAATGATGAAACTACACACCCTTGTCTCAAGCCTGTCGTCACTTCAAAGGGATTGCTCATAACATCACTGACCCTTACTTCACACTCCACCCCTCTGTACAGCTCTGTCAGGAAGTCTCCCAGCTGACTTCTCTGTTCCAAGTGCTCCAGACAGTCCAGCAATTTTTCCACCTCCACAGTGTCATTTGCTTTCTTTAGATCAATAAAAGCCACCATCATCCTCCTTTTTCTCATTGTCATCTGCACTTGCCCTACTAGCATCAAAGTTAAGATCTGGTCCCTACATCCCCTGCCCTTTCTGAAGCCCCCTTGCTCTTCAGCAACCAATTTTCTTTCTACTAACTACTACTAGGGCCAGTCTTTCCTTCACTATCATACACACTGTCTTGTAGGGTACAGACACCAAACTTATGGCACGGAAATCATCTGTGACACACAGGCCCTTACTTCTCTTCTTTGGCACTGGTATCACAACACTTTGCATCTAAATGCTCGGCATCATTCCCTCTTTCCAACACAGCTTAAGCAATTCATACCAAAATTCCACCAGAATGACGTTGTTGATCATTGCAGCCGTCGGCCCATCTTTACCTGGAGCTGCTTTGCCCTTCAACCTCCCCAAGGCCCACACCCCTTCCTGCCTCGTTATGTCATCAAGGTGTAAGGTGTTACTCTGCTTGTTCTGTTCTGATGTTTCCCTACCCCCTTTACTAGACTGTCCAGCATTCAGGATCCCCTCAAAAGTGATCCTTCCACACCATTACAGCTTCCTTACCCTCCATTACCTCTCCCTTAATATCCCTCACTTTCAGTACATCACACCTTGTGATCCGCTTGTCCACCACCTTCAGCTTCTTCAGTCCTTTTCATTATTGCTTCAGATGTTTCATAGCTCCTTTATGTCAGTCTGCTGGTTCACCTCCAAAGCCCTTTTAGCTCAGTCCATTTACCTAGCATACGTCCTCCTCGTTTTGCAATAATCTTCCCTCCTCTGTCTCCTACCTTTGGGTCTTTACACTTCAACCAGTCAGCTTCTGCTTTGTGGAAAGGTCTTATCTGCCCAGCAATCTTGTTAGTGAACCAAGGTTGCCCCCTATGTCCCCTTCTCTCCTCCATTCTAACTTCTGCCAGCCCCGCTTTAATGACATCCATCATCTCAGTGTAAATGGCATCCAATTCCTCTTGTCCTCCATCTACCCTCTTTATTCTTTCAAGCAAGTTCTGCACTGTGTGTCTGTCCTCTTCCAGGTATCCCTCCGGGACTTTGTACATCACGTCACTTTACCTTCTGGTTCCTTACCTTGTTCACTCTCCACATCCTCCCATACTCCAACATCCTCAATCACCACCTCCAACAGTAACAGAGAGTGATCTGGTACCCTCAGTGGTTCACCTCTCAGCTTCATTTCATCAATGCCTTCAGTCATGGTGACTACCCTGAACTCTTCAGTCATACTCAGATTCTCACCTAGAACAATACAATAATCCACAACTGAGCTTTCTCAGCTAGACACACATGTGAAGACATCTTTTCCCTTCGTCCCATTCACAATACATACCCTTGTACTTCTCAACAAATCATTGACCTGACTCAGGGTATCAATGCAGAACAGGTCTGTGTATGCTGATGGCGCCATCTCTTCAGAAAGGTATGGTGCAGAGTATGCCTTCCTACATCTAGTGTAGTCCTGTTTTATCCTTTTCATTGTACAATATGTGCAAAAAGACCAACTGGTAATTCCACTGGGTATGTATATGTGGACAATGTCAGAACATTGACTCAGCAACTAATTAAGATGATGTTGTTGTTGTATTATTTCATGAAAGAGGTAACCCCTTCAGCCAAGGCTGGTATAACTGGGGAACCTTGACATTACATGTGGCTTAGCAAGTAATTATGTTCCACACCCTCTTCCTGTCTTTCTCCCAGGATACAGCAGCATTGGAGCAGCTCATTGTGGAGGACAAATCGCATGGAAAGATGCCGCTGATTGTATTTGGTACTGCAGGTGGGTGGAGTGTAAATGAACCTTGTGTTTCCTGAATGTGTTGGTCTCTGACCTTCACAAGTCGTGCTACTGGTGCTGCCTATGCATATGTGGTGGTGATCACCCTCTGCAGTTTGCACCAGTACTGTTTTACTGTCTCTGTTTCTGGCCTATTACTCCACTGTTACTCACTACTGTTTTGACTCTTATCGGTAAGATTGTGATTAAGCATTCATGATCCTGAGTCATCCACAAACAGTCAATTAACAGATGTCCATGTGATATTCTTTATTCTTTATTCTACATGTCCTTAATAGCTTTCATCCTTGCACATATATTTGATGCACACACCCACTCTGGGGCAACTGATTGAAAGTTGTGTAATAAGCGGACATATGTTCAGTATTTCTATTAACTTGGGCTGGTGACCTCAGCAATGAAACCCTGAAGTGCAGCACTGCACCAATACAAGGGTACTGCCACAGCATTCAAAGAGTGGCCTTCTCTGCACTGTATTTGCACCACTCATGCATACACTGTGTGGTATGTATTCTCAGATGACGTGACACTGGAGGCAGACTTGCCAGCATGCAGCAATTTGCTGAAGTTGTGGAATGTGGTTTCCTGATTAAATGTAGTTTAATTCTGTTGAACATAGTTAATGCCCAAGGCTCCAAATGTGTGCATGTACCAATTACACACCAATTAAGGGTGTTACTGCACACCAGCCATGATTACGCACACTAGATGTGTACACCTCTGTTAATGCGTACAGGCTACCTTATGCTGACCTGTAAATCAACATGCTTTGGCAAAGTCAAGATGTTGTTCATTCATCTTCTCCGTGTTACGCACGATGGCTACCCTTGATTCTAGGATGGCGTTTTGGGGCCTTCCACAAGTGTCGTGCCGCAGGTATGTCTGAATGTTTGTAGATCTTTTCCCTACTCAGCGCACAATCCAAAACTTACAGGGGAGTGGTGGGGGTCACAGGCCTTTTTTATCGACTTGGTGAATCTGGACTAATAGTGCTCCAGTATCTGCAATCACCACCCAGTGCTCATTTACTTATCCCTTTTCAGCTGGGACACCTGATCACTTGCTGCAATGGCACCGCAACTGCCTGGCTCAAACCCCTCACCTCAGGGTGCACCCTGCTACTATTAAGGAGTTTTAGACAGCGAACGGTGCATCATGAATTATAATGTGACATCCTCTGCAGATAATGTAAACGGTAAAATCCTTACTTTCGTATATCTGTATGTCTGGAACCACTGTGCCAGTCAGTTCTTTCTTTGTCTGGAGGTTTCCTTTTAATGTTTTGTGAGTCTGTCATCAGTGCAACTTGCATGGGGGCTGTGGTGGTGGTCTGTGTGGTGGTAGTTGTATATGTGGAAGTGGAGGTATATATATATATATATATAGCGCATTTACTCTGTGGCAGATGTGGTGGTTTGAATGGTGCTGGAGCTGGCCCGGCTCAGCTGTAACTTGCACTGGTAGTCTTTTTCTATGGCCAACAAGCGCAGATACTCTTCTGGCAGATGTGGTGGGGGTCATAATATTATAATTTGCACTGTGTGGTATATATATATATATAAGACTCCACTTGCACACGTGGTGGTTTCCCCCATTGCTACTTGCATCGGTGATGTTTTCCCTTACACCCACTCTTTACTGAGGGCTATGAAGCTGTTCGCTGGAGCGAGCTGTGGGCTGCATCCATTTTGACGACTCTTGCACAGGCAGAAGACGGTGCAGGGCAGAGTGGCATAAATGAACGATATATAGATGGTTTGGTGTGAGGTTGCAGACGTGATACAGGCTATCTGTAAGCTCACACCTACTATCATGCATATTTGCTACACTATGGTACTTGAGCAATCAACATGCACACATACTTCATTTGCACATGCGGTGGCCAGATTTCAACTTGCATTGGCCAGTGAGGGTATTTTGAAGTCACAGGTGACAAATCATTTTATATATAGGCATATTGGTGGTTGAAGTAGGTGTGTGTATCTGGTGCTTCAGTGTCATACTTGGCTAGAATATTTTGCCTTTGGTGGGCAGGGTATGTATCATTTACTCATATGATGCTGTATATAGATTGTCCATAGCTACCTTGTCCTTGAAGGCATGTTTAGTGCTGGTGGGCTAATCACATCACATGTATACACACACATGTGCATGTGCATACACACACATACACACACACGTGCGTGCGTGCGTTTGTGTGTGTGTTGTGTGTGGCATTGTGTGTGCATGTGTGTGTTGTGTGTGTGTGTGTGTGTGTGTGTGTGTGTGTCAAATGCACCTGTAGCTAGGCAGTGCATGGCTGGTGTGTGCTAAGTGCATAACACACACTAACACAACACACACAACACATGCAGAACACAGACACGCACACAACACACACACACACA
>MKWU01005878.1_pt1 | contig 12931 bp, 13 predicted proteins | sample 809101 | NCBI WGS metagenome assembly MKWU01 (sample SAMN05860141, study PRJNA318959) | sponge metagenome | host: Aplysina aerophoba | place: Slovenia: Piran, Adriatic Sea, Gulf of Piran | collected 2013-05-07 | reverse complement strand
CAGTCGTCGAACGACCAGGGTCAGCTGATGCCGATGGTGGACGAGGCGGAGCGGATTGGCGGCGGCAAGGCCGGCGAGGTTCTGGCCGACACCGGCTACTGCAACGAGGCCGACCTTGCCAGGATGGAGGAGCGGGGTGTCGATGCCCATGTTGCCGTGGGTCGCGAGAAGGGCAAGGCGAGGGCTGTGAACGCGGAGACCTTGCCGGCGACGGCGCGCATGGCTGCGAAGCTGCGAACCGAGGCGGGCCGCGAGGCCTACGCCCGCCGCAAGTGGCTTGTCGAGGCGCCGTTTGGTTGGCTCAAGGAGGCACTGGGATTCCGTCGTTTCAGCGTGCGGGGAATCGCCAAGGTGAGCGGAGAGTGGGCGCTTGCGTGCTTGTCGCTGAACCTGAGGCGAATGGTGGCGCTGGGGGCGGCATGACAGGCCGGCAGGAGCGCATTGGAGCCTGAAATGCGGCCATATGCCGCCGATTGGCCGCATATGAGAGGCAATTCGGCTCGACATCGGCATGCCAGGGCCGAATGGCATGCATTGGACCAACTGACCATCAACACAAACTGCGGAGCTTGACCGCGCCATGAAGTTCCTAAAGACAGCATCCACAGAACCCGTGGCGCAGACTCCTAGCACTCATTAGACTGTTACCCGACCCGCAAATGATGCTCCGAGACCGTGAATCAAAGGAGATTCAGGAAAACAAGCCAATAGCAGGTCCCGCTCCCAATCAGTCCTACTCACCGAGTTACTCGCAGCAAACTACCCTTGTAGAGTAGCAACTCCTTAGCGGTTAGCTGTTAGCAGGCGTTTTGCCTTGTACCTAAGAAAATACACGATGTCCGTAAATCGGTTGGAGAACAGTTCCTCCGTCGATATTCGATCAACGTAATTCTTGACAAGGCTCTTTGTTCCATATGGAATCTTGCAGCCAAGAGCCCTTTCGAGTTCGTCGACAAATGTTCGAATATCTCGGAGCGCTATTGTATGCGCCTCATTTGTTAGCCACGAATGAGTTCGCATGTTTTCTCCTAGTAGCCGATGCAACAAGTCCATTTGAATTTTCCTCGCGTTTCGTACTTGCACAGCCGGAAAACGCTCGCTTACCTGTTCTGGATGTATCCTGTAATTCACAAGAACGTTGTCAGTGTTCGCCAGTTTCGTCACTGTGCACATGTCGCAGAAATACTTGTAGTCTTCAACGTGTTCCGATCCGTGCAAGTACTCCAATCCCTCAGGTATAGCCGACCTTCGAATGAAAGTCGTTGGATTTAAGAATGACGAGGTACCAGTGACGACAAGCAAGTGTACACACTCTGAATGTGAATTTGGAAACTTCAACAGTGTCCCTTGGCTTGGTTTCTGAACCCCCGATTGGAACGCAATCGCATTGCCGCCAAGAATGCCGATTTCGGGATGTGACTCCATGCAATTGTATTGAACTTCCAGGCGTGAGTGCGTGCAAATGTCATCGGCATCCATGTTGGCCAGGTACTTGCCACGGGCAATTCCATATCCATGGTTAAGGCCGTCTATCCTCCCTGGCTTTCCGGGGTTTGACGTCAGCACAATCCTGTTGTCGGCAAACGACTGCACAATTGAAACAGTGTTGTCAGTTGAGTTGTCGTCGACAATGATGAATTCGAAATCGGCAAACGTTTGTTCGAGTATCGACTGAATTGCTTCTTCGATGTACTTTTCGCCATTTCGAACGACCATCACGACAGAGATCGCCGGGCTTGGCGCAGCAGAGTTTGACATTAGGAACTACTCCCACAAGTTTGACGCGGTCTACCCACCCCAAGGATTGAACAAGAGCTGACCATTGGCGAGCGCCAGGAGCGCGCATAACGACGAACTCCATCCAAGTTCAATCGGTCCTTGGCGAACTTGAACCGACTGATTGCAGCACGACAAGAGACTGTTGGAATGCTGCATTCCCAAAAGCACATGCATCAAGATGCTCATGTGGCCCCGCTTCATGCGGGGAGGGCAAGTTGGAATCCAACCCGCCGAGGCAGGACCGGTCTTCCGTCTGCTCAACTGCTGGACGCCCAGTCGGCGGCCTGCATTTCGCGCAACCTGGATGCCGCGCGAGCAAACTCGAACGAGCCGCCACCCTCTATGTAGAGATCCTCAGGCTTTGCTGCTGCCGAAATGATCAGACGCACCCGCGCCTCGTAGAGCGCATCGACAAGCATCACAAAGCGCTTCGCCTCGTTGTAGTTCGTCCTCGAAAGAAGCGGCACGTCCTCCAAGATGAGCGCTCGCACCGTGTTTGCAATCGCAAGAAAGTCAGGCGGACCGAGCGGCTGTCCGCAGAGATTCCAGAAGTGCGACTTGAGCACGCCATTGGAAAACTCGGGCAGGATTATCCGCCGCCCCTTCAGCTTGATGACAAGCTCCTTGCTGCTGCCGCCGGAGAAATCCCGCCAGATCCTTCCCAGCGTTCTGGCAGTGTCGCTGCCTGCCGGATAGAAGTAGGTTTGCTCACCGACAAGCCGCTCGCGCCTGTGGTCGCGGTCGCTTCCGAATTCATGGACAACCAGATTGTCCTTGAAAATCTTGATGTAGGGCAGAAACAGATGTCGGTTGAGCCCGTCCTTGCAAAGATCGTCGGGGTGGCGGTTGGATGTCGTGCAAACTGCCACGCCCTGCGCGAACAGCCTGTCGAGCAATCGCCCGACAATGACGCCATCGGCGATTTCATCCACCTGCATCTCGTCAAGGCACAACAGGTTGCAGTCCTTGGCAATTCTGCCTGCCAGGGGCACCAAGGCATCCCGAGTCTTGGCTTTGCGCAGTTCGTGCAATTCGCCGTGAATCTGCTGCATGAACTCAAGAAAATGTATCTTTTTCTTGGCAACCGGAACGGAAGCATAGAACATGTCCATCAGCATGGACTTTCCACAGCCCACGCTACCCCAGAGATAGAGACCACGCGGCGCTCTTGAGGGTTTCCTTCTGAATATGCTCACAAGTCCGCCATCGGACTTGCTTGATTCAACGACGCGCTTGCGCAGCTCCTCCAGTTCGAGAATCGCCTTCTGCTGAAAGGGATCCGCCTTTAGAGTGCCCGAATGGACCTGCGACGAATAGATGTCCTGCAGCGTTTGAAAAATCGTCCTGGGTTCCCGCCAAATCAGGGTCTAGCAATTTTGCCGGTTGATGTTCGTGCGACCGACTTCGCCGGCACTTGTATGACCGAAATCTCCCAATTTCCACTTGGAACCTGGTGAGCGCGTCGAATTTGCATTCAGGCAATGGACCAAGTCCTCTGGATACCGGTGCATTGGTTGATCAGGCCCAATTCAACCAAAATTCGGCATCGGCGCCAACCGGAAGTTGCCTCATGGAATGAGCGGAGAACTTGAATCGTGATGTGCAAATCTGGGCATTGGACGGTTTGGTTGCCACACGGCGCTGCCGGCCACTGCGCAAATGCAACACGCTGCTCAGGATACGTGCCTTGCATGCCAGCCGTTTCATTCTCCACTGCACGGATTTGCTTTCGAGAATTTGGAAGCGCCCTGCAGCGGCGCTCGGCCCGTTTGCGTCCGGCTGAATACACGCACGGGAAACACGGACTGCGCCCCACCAAGTGCAAGTTGGTTGCTCGAATCGCCCGTTGCATGTAGGGACTGCGACGCGGGCCTCTGCAGCCGACATGAGGATGCCGGACCTGCAATGGCCATCATGTTGAATTGAATCTGCAAGAATGTTCACGCCCGCCCAGCATCGACCCAAGGCAGCGCTCATGACGCCTGTGCTGGTCGCAGGCTGCATCATCATCTGCGTGAGCTTTGCGATCCGTGCAAGCTTCGGAGTCTTTCAGATACCCATAGCTGACGAATTCGGCTGGGCCCGCTCCGAATTCTCGCTGGCGATCGCAATTCAGAATTTGGCTTGGGGGATTGGGCAGCCACTGTTCGGTGCGCTCGCCGAAAAGACAGGCGATCGGCTGGCAATTGTCGTCGGTGCGATTCTCTATGCGGCCGGGTTGGTGGTCTCGAGCATGGCGGTGACTCCGATAGCGCATCACATGCTCGAGTTCGTGATCGGGTTTGGGATTGCCGGTACAGGCTTCGGCGTTGTGCTTGCAGTGGTCGGTCGGGCAAGTTCGGACGAAAACCGCTCGCTTTCTCTGGGCATAGCAACCGCTGCAGGATCTGCCGGTCAGGTGTTCGGCGCGCCAGTTGCCGAGTTGTTGTTGAGATACATGCCCTGGCAATCCGTGTTCCTTGTATTTGCAGCTGCAATTCTCGTGGTGTTGGCCACGCTGCCGATGCTGCGATCGGTCAAGCCGGCCAGCCGGGTGGAGCTTGAGGAAAGCATGGGCAGCATTCTGCAGAAGGCTTTCCGAGATCCTTCCTATTCACTGATTTTCGCTGGGTTCTTTTCCTGCGGATACCAGCTTTCACTCATCACGGCGCACTTTCCGGCCTTTGTCACCGAGTTCTGCAGTGCAATTTCGCCGTCCAGCTTTTTGCATGCGATAGGCATTGAAACGACGTTTGCGCTGGGCGCTGTTGCCATTTCAATCATCGGGCTGACGAACATACTGGGAACGGTTTACGCTGGCTGGCTGGGCAAGAGCTATTCCCGCAAGTACCTTTTGGCGGCGATCTATGCAGGCCGCGCAGTCAGCACGACGATTTTCGTGATGTTTCCAGTTACGCCGACAAGCGTCATCCTGTTTTCCGCGGTAATGGGTGCGCTGTGGCTGGCCACGATTCCACTGACAAGCGGCTTGATAGCCCACATATACGGATTGCGTTACATGGGCACGCTTTACGGGATTATCTTCCTTTCCCACCAGCTCGGAGGCTTTCTGGGCGTATGGTTGGGAGGCTTCCTCTACGACGTTTACGGAAACTATGATCTCGTGTGGTGGCTGGGCATAGCGATTGCCCTGTTCTCCGCCTTTGTCCACCTACCCATAAACGAAAGGCCCTTGTCTGCAAGATCAGCTGCAGCCTAGTCAAATCTCGGTCTGTTCAGTCTCCGGAGTTGAACGCCCGCCGCCATTTTTTCGCAATGTAACTGGCCGTCATGAGGTCAAGGTGGGCTCCTCCTCCGTTCTTGAAAAGAGTGATCTCGTCATCGGATCTGCGCCTGAAAGCGCCGGCCGGAAGATCATAGAAGTCTGCCCGCACATCTTCGCGGGCAATGACCCGTTCGGCTATCGGAATCTTCAGTTCGCCAATGTGATCAATGGTGGTGGCGCGGCAGTCGACGAAGATCGTGCCGCGTTGCACCGCTCTGTCGTCCGCTTCCCGCATGTCGGGCGTGAACGCGCCGATCAGATCAAGATGCACGCCGGGTTTCAGCCACTCACCGCGGATCAGCGGAGATCTGGACATGGTGGCGCAACAGACAATGTCGGCATCGCCAGCTGCTACCTCGATGTCCTGTACAATCTCCATCGAGCAAGCCTTGCCAAATCGGCGTGCCAGCTTCAGGGCGTTTTCGCGGCTCCTGTTCCACAGTTGAAACCGCAAGCGGCCAAGCACGGCGGAGTACGCTTCAATCATTGAGCTGGCCACCGTGCCGGCTCCGACAATCAGGACTCGATGGGCTCCGGGCCGAGCCAGCAACTTGGCTGCCAGAGCTGAATCGGCAGCGGTCTTCCATTTGGTCAGCATGTGAAAGTCGATCTGGGCCTCGGGAATGCCGTCATCTTCGCCGTACAAAATGGCTGTGCCATTGACGGTCGGAAAGTTTCGGCTCGCATTGTCCGGATACACCATTGCCGTCTTGACCAATCCACCCAGTCCTTCTATCCACGCCATGCGAGTCAGCATTGACTGGTTGCGGCGCTGAAGGAGCTTGTCATCCATAATGGCACGGGGCCTCGAGTGTCCTGCGGCGATCGCGTCGGTCAACTCGTTCCAATCCAGGAATTGTTCGCAGGTCTTGCGGTCGATCACTTCCATCGTTTGTCGTCACTCCTGTCCGGTCAATGAGCAATTGGTAGTCGACATATTGATGCATGTCCTGTCGATTGTGTAGGAAGCCGGCAGGAAAGTCATAGTGCGAGGGGTTTGGATTGAGGCGCCGCCGATCCTGTCGACAGCCTGTTGGAACACCGGGCCCATCAAACGGCGACTTGACGATCAGTCTTTCCCCACCCAACAGATGCATTCTTGTGGCAGGGAGGATTGAGGGTGCAAGCCGAGGAAACGAGGTTGCCTGCCCCGGCAGGAGCATTTCAACCGACAGAGAAGGGTTGCCTGCGTCCGAGATCAAGAAAACGTCGGCCGTAGGCCTGCCTGCATCCTGGCATCCGCCACATGTCAGCGAGCGCCTGCATTGCAGTGCTCGACCCATGTTTCATGTGGAATCTCTTCCACACCGAGCATCGATCGGCAGCCCGCCATTTGGCTTCATGTTCGGCGAGCGCTTCAGCGGTCCAATTGAGGCGTTTCGGGCTTGGAGAGCGAGAAGGCGCGAAGGCAAGCGAGTGCATTGCAGGATGCAGGCGCCATAACGGACAGCGCCTGCACGCTTCTTTCCAGCACATTGGCATTGAACGCGGCGGCAGGGTGGAGCGTTGCCTCCAATCGCAAGACCAGCTGACGCCGATGCTCGCTCATGTCCCTGCCTTTACGCGTTCGGCCATGTGGACCGGTACTACCGGGTGGTTTCCTAACTGGATGCATTCAAACGCAGAAATATCGCCCCGTTGTCCACGACCTGGCAATAGGCCTCATGAACTTGGCGGTACATCGGATTGGCGTTCTGGTAGTTCCTGCTCTTGTCCAGGCTGTACATCACTGTTGAGTGATGGACACCACCAATGTGAGCGCCGATCTGCTGCAAGTTTCGACTTGTCGTCTCGCGCATGACATTCACTGCCAGGTTTCGGCTGTAGACTGCGTCGAGCACGCGAGATGTGCACGAAAGCTCCCCGGGCGAAAGCAGATTCGACTCCTCCACCAGACGCGGAACGATCCTGGTCGGCACGCGTTCATCCCATGGACACAGTGGCGGATTGCCGTCCCGGTACTCCTTTACCAAGCCAAGCTTCCGCAAGACTCGGATTGTGACGCGGCGCGTGAGGTGGCCGGGAAGCGTCAGCAAATCCTGATTGGCTTCCAGGTGTTCGTTCACCATATCCTTTGCCTGCTGTTTGCTGCACTTCAAAGTGCCATGTTCAAGCGTGTGCTCAAACAGACGATCAATTGCTTCAAGCTGCACGTCAGGATTCTGGAACACTTCCGACAAAAGCTCGCTGGAGGACAACCCTGTGTTCACGGCGCTTGCGAACGCATGCTGCCAAAGGCTGGAATAGAACGCCCTCACGTGCCTGTCATGAACATTTTTCGTGCGCCGGTCACGTTTGTTGACAGCCCAACTGATGAGAGGAGCGTAGGCAACTTCGTCGCGTCCAACGTGCGCCGACGTGATCGCAATGCGATCGAAGTCTATGCCTGTGCTGGAAGCGAACCGATTGATCTTGCACAGTGTGGAATCCGCGGCCAGCAACGCAAACGCCGGCATGGACGCGACAACGTCCAGTACCCTCACCCCGTTCCTTTCCGCAAGATCCACTTCCAGCGAGTTTCGCCAAGGTTCGTTGCTGGCAGCAGATCGAAATGATGCAAGTAGCCGTCTTGCTTCGGTTGGCGAGCCATTGGCCTTTCTTGAAACAGGCTGGCTTCCGCCGGATTGTGTTGTTTGACATTCCTTTTTTGTCATTGTGTTCTAACTCCCACAGATGGTGCAGCCTCGCAGGGCGCGGCTGCACCAAATCCAACAATTCTCTGCAACGACCGCCAAGGGAAGCCGGCAGAAACACTATCGGATGGCCACAGCGAAAGTAGTTACACGGTCGTGCGGCCAATCCAAGACACAGCAGCAGAATCTGCTGCGGCGCAACAGCAACTGGCAGATTGGACGGCAGGCATTTTGCCACACATGCGGCGCATCGTCCGTGGCCGAAGCCTCTCCGATGCCAGCGACAGAATTTGGCGGCAGATTGGCGACCCTCGTCACGATTGCCTTGAAAACGAAGATGCGGGATGTGCAAAATCATGGTCGATCTCCCGCCCATCAACCAGCGTGTTCTGAAGCGCTTGCGCCGACCGCAGGACAATGATCTCCATTGGTTTCATTGCCTCCAGCTTGGCGCAGGAAGACTGTATGCTCATCATTCGGAGCAGTTTCCCTACTCGCGCTTTCCGGTCCTTCCGGTTCGCTTTCGATCATGGCGCCAAGGCGAACATCCAGGTCTGGCAGCATGAACAGCAGCGCCAACTTCACCAGTGGAAGCGGTGCAGCCTGGCCGAGAGCTGGGATGTCGCTTCTTTCCGACGTTCCACCAAGCAGCCGTCCTGTCAATCCAAGATCCGAGTTTCGCAATGCAAAGCCTGAAACAATCAGCCCATCCTTCGACACAATTCCCTTGGCTTCCTGAATGCCGGACGCAGCGTCGATGCTGATCTCAAGGTCCAATTGGCCAAGTTCCGTGAGTTCGGGAAACTCATGCAGGTTTGAGGTCATCGCGTTCCCCGGCGATGATGCCGGCGGCAGCCAAATGTGGGGAACAGCTGCCGAGGCCAAATACCTGAGTGGTTCAAACCCTTCAATGCTGTTAGGCGCGTCCGTTTTCAGCATGCGGACCGAAATGGACGGCATGTGCGCAATTGCCTGACGCGGGTCCATGCACAGGAAGACCTCGTGACAGACCGATGACGGGGCACAGCCGATTCTCGCATTGCGGACTTCGGCTCGCCGCACAATTGCTGTCTTCGCGTTCACCGTCAGCGCCAGCGATTCAGCGTGCATCCTGAGGCCGGCCGGCCATTGGCCTTTCCTGTGTCGGACTTCGGCGAACACGTCGTTCAGCACCAGCAGCAAGTTGCCGGCGCCTCCGTTGTCCAGCTGCGCCATGCTGGCGGCAACCAACCGGACGCTTCCAGCGTCTATCATGGCCCTTCCGGTCCGAAGCGGTGGGTCAACCAAGTGCTGGACATCGCCTGAAACAGTGAACTCCAAGGCAGCGGAGCTCTCCTGCGCCGGGGTTGCGGCAATGCCGCATCCCAATGCCAGGCACACGGCGAGCGCCGTCAACGGCGGGTTCCATCCCACTGTGGTTCGCTTTCCCGTCATGGCGTGTCGGCGCCCGGAGCAGGATCGACGATTTCAACGGATGCCGACGGAACCGGCTCGGGTGCCTTCGGCAAGTTGTTCCTCGAATTCCAGGCCCGTGCAATCAGCTCCTTTTTGCGTGGGTCGGGCTGCGGCAGCCACCGGTGCTCAGGGCGGTTGCCGCCCGAGTGCCTGCCTTTCTTGCCATACCGCCTGAGCGTGGCGGTCGAGGTGTGGCCGCTCAATGCCGCCGCATGTTCCTCGCTTGAAGCGCTTCGGGCAGCGTCGACGAAGGCGTGACGCAACGTGTGAAGGGTAACTCTGCCGATGCTTGGCGGGTCTGTCATTTGGGAGGCGTTTCCGAGCCGCCTGCTGCACTGGTCGCCGATGCGAGTCATTTGGTTGGGCGACAGGAGGAACTTCCGCAGTTGGGACGTCAGCCAGAGACATTCGAGATCCTCGGTCGGGATGGCGTCGAGGACCTGGCTGCGAAGGCGATTGTCAATTCCCTTGGCACGACTGGCGGTCTTGGCGCCTCGAATCAGGAGGCACGGAGTGAAGCCTGCCGGATTGTCGTGCAACAGCTTCAGCCCGGCCTCGATGGACGCTCTGTGCGGGCGCTCGAACTGCGGGCCGGGTGCGGCGACGTCGCCGCTGGCCTGAGCGGCGCCGAGCGGGACGCCATCGGCTTCCGGTTGGTGGGAGCTTGCATCGGTCCACACCACACGGCAGGAAAACATCTCGATCGAGCGCATTCCGCTCAACCATGCGGATGTCGCCAAGAGGCGCGTGAGGCCTGCATAGTCGCGCCTTGGCCGTGCCACCGACAGGAGGCCTTCGACCGGGTCGCCCTCGCCGATCTGGTCCAGCATGTTGTTCAACGCCGATCTCGAAATCGGCTTCCACCCTGTCTGGGGAGACCGTGGCAACTTCCACCTGAAGCGGCCGTCGGTGGCCAGGAGCGAGCCGACTTGCCTCACGGTGTCGTACAGATAGCGGTCCTTGATGTTCCAATGCTCCACGTCAAGGATTTCCATGCCCCGCTCCTTCATTTGCGCAGGGTTCTCGAGGCGTCCGATGATTTCGCGAAACGCCGAGAAGTCATGCCACCAGACGTTGACCATCCAGTAGGGCGCCTCGAAGCCGTCATCGATGATCGTCACTAGGTCCAGCGCACGAACGTAGGGAGGATCCAGCTGCGCCTGGTATTCCTCGACCACGGCGATCAGGTGTCGGCAGGCTTGCAGTTCACGCCGCGCCGTGTCGGGGTGAAGGAATATGGCGCGCATGCACAGGAGCTGAGAGAGTTCAACCATGCTGCACTTGCGATGCAGCAGGCGACAGTAGTTCTCAGTTTGCTTCTCGAGCCGCTTGAAAAGCGACCAGTGCCTGGCCGCCGCCGAGCTGTCTTGCGTTGCGGATTGAGTGCGAGTGGTTTGAAGGTTGCTCATGTCGTCGTCATCTCCTGCCAGCGGGACGGCAAGTCCTGGTGATTGCGTTTCGGTGCAACAAGTGCGGTCCAGTTGCAGTCAACAATTGCCGATGTGGCAGACTTTGATCAATCCCCTGAGAACATTGATTTGTGGAAAACTCCGGTGCCCTGAATATCAAGTCTGGGCGCTTCCAGAGATGCCTGCCCGGCGGATTGATCGGCATCGCGATTGGGTGTCTGACGCTCGGCCAAGCGATCGCGCAGGCACGCAAGATGCTGTGCGGCCGAGGGAAGAACTCCAGACCGTCATTAAGCCTTTGTGGCTGCCTTCCAACCTCCTTTGCCAATGCAACACGGAGACAATGCCTGCCGGGACAATTCGGCCATGCGAGAGATCCGGTTCGACAATGCGCGCAATGAAAAGTCTCGCGTGAAAGTATGGAACACTGCAACGTCCTCCTGCCTTGTCCGGAGGTCTGAATTCAGCAGCGACATTGCAACGACACCCGCCGCACTTGGTTCGCAGACTGTCCAAGGCACAATGCGTAGGCTGGCTGATGCCTTGCTTTCCACCAATCCTGCGCGGCAGCGCGCCGCCCCGTCGGCAGAATGCCATCGTGAGACTGCTCAGCAACAAGGCGACAAAAAAGCATGCCATTAAACAGTGCGCATGGAGACCGGGATGGCGGCGCTTCAACGGAGAAATCCAACGAATTCGCTTCTGGCGGACCGTGTGTGTTCATCCCGGCCCTTTGGGGCGCCTTCCGGTCGTGCTCGAAATTTCCAGCGCTTCGAGTGGGGCACGGGCAATTTGCCAAGCGTGTCGAAATTCGGGTCGGCAACCAACCATTGCGGAGGACTGTCAGGCACGAAGCGTCGTGGACAATGACGCACGTCACTGGATCGTCGGGCCGCTGATCCGGTTCTCAACGGAGTCCAGCGACTGCTTGAGCAGTGAGGCGGCGCGCACCGGCTAATTCAGCCCATAACCCAACGCGCGCAATGCAAGAAATTCAAAGAGGCGTGGCTTTTCCAAGTCTGAGAAACCCTGATCTTCGCCGATGGGGTGTGGTTCTGCCTTTCGCCACCTTCGGGCGAAAGTGACAAACGCGCGCTTGACGGTCGACGATGGCAACACGCCAACCTGCCCGAGACGCATTGGTACGGTTGCTGCTGGCACGCCGTACATGTGCTTCAGTCGCATGATCTCGCAATGCGCAACCCGATCGCGGTTGCTTCCCACATCTCCCAGCAGTTGTTGTTCAGGAATGAGGAATGCCGCGGCGAACCGGTCCATTGCACTTTCGACACTGATCTCCGGGTTGTTGGACGTGCGGTTGATTCTGTTGGCGAATTCGCGAGCAAGCGTGAGGCGCCTGCGCTCTGCATTGATTGCGCTCGTCCTCAACTGGTCGTTCAAATTCGACTCCCAACGCGGACGCAAGGCATGCCTGAGTGGCCGAGGAGAAAGCGATCAAAGACAGCGGTCAGGCGTTTGCAAAGCCCTAAACTTCGTTGTGCCCGGCGCGTTGCTGTGCCTGCCACTGATCGTAGGACATCTGGAGACCCAGCAATACCTCCGGCGACGATCCAATTCCCTTGGACAATAGGTTCGCCATTTCCTCTGATGTTCCGGCGTGCCTGCTCACCTGCTCGGAGAATGCCTGGCGGGCAACGCCAAGATTGGAGGCAGCCTGTGTCACGGTCATGTCCAGTGGTTCAAGGCATTGCCGCCTGACCATGCCTCCAGGATGCGGCGGGTTGTGCATGTTCATGTTCATGCCTCTCTCCCAGTGACAATTCAGGCAATTCACACCTTCGCACTGCCGACCTCGTAGCCAAAGATCACACGCTTGTTTCCTGAGATCGAAACCGCGTAATGACCCTTGGGTGCGTGAAGTTGAAACCAGGCAGGTTCAAGTCCTCCGGACGAGAGTCTTGTCAAGCGCTGCCAAATGTCTCTCAGCCTACCCACATGTTCAGGCAAAACGCGCCTCCTTCAATTGCAGAGCTCCTTGATGCCCCGTGCCGGAACGATGCAATCATCAGGTGGCCATTTGCTTTCGCCTGTCAGCTGACAACGACGGCATTTCGTCGGCTGCCGCGAAGGGTAGTTCTGCGTCAATTCAGTCACAGCAGGTTGCGGGTAGAAGAGGCAGCGCCAATGCAGCATGGGTTGAATTCTGAGTTGAAAGATGCGCCAGTCACAGTGGGAGGCGACTCCGGCGTGGAGAGCAAGTACATTCCAAGCGCCGCTGTTCTCGGAGCGAACGGGGAAGCAACTGTCGCCGTTCCGCATGGCATGAGCGGCAAAACTAGCTGCAGAATCGTCTGGCAGTGAGTGGGTCCTTGTTCGCAGGAAAGCCGGATGAAAGGGTCCACATCAATGGATGGAGTGGCTCAAATGCC
>MKWU01005876.1_pt1 | contig 12933 bp, 6 predicted proteins | sample 809101 | NCBI WGS metagenome assembly MKWU01 (sample SAMN05860141, study PRJNA318959) | sponge metagenome | host: Aplysina aerophoba | place: Slovenia: Piran, Adriatic Sea, Gulf of Piran | collected 2013-05-07 | reverse complement strand
TCACGTTATCCACTTGAGCTGTCTTCGCCAAAGCTGCACCATGAATCGGGTAGTCGATCAAAACAAGCCGTTCACGATCCCTTTTTGAAATTGCTTGATCCAATAGAAAATCGAAAGCAACCAAGTAATCGTCGCAGTTCAAGAGACCTAATTCACCGGCAAGATCAATAATCTCAGATTCCCCTGCGGTAAAAATGTCCTTGCCGAAGTTCTCTTTCAGTAACTCACGTACTGTCAGGACGTTGTAATGTGAGGAACCCAAGATCAAATCGCATAACTCGCACACCTCTTGAACTAGCTCATCCAACGTAAACCCAAGACGATACCATTCGAGCATCGTGAATTCGGGGTTATGCCATTTACCTCGCTCGCCATCCCGGAAGACCGGGCAGATCTGATAGCAACTGGACATACCAGCAGAGAGCAGACGCTTCATTTGGTATTCGGGTGAAGTCTGCAGGAAACCATAACCAGGTACCGAGACACTTTGGATATTGACATCTGTCACAGTATCGCTACCAAGCACAGAAGTCTGGACTTCAAGGACACCCCGTTCATCAAAAAACCCGCGAACCTGAGCAAGTAACTCAGATCTCTTTCGGAGATTTGCAATGCTAGCGGTCGGCTGCCAAGACATCAACGCTATGGACGCAATTCATCGCTGATCCAGCGATGGTGCTTCAGCACCTACTTTGTGCTAGTACGTAATCAGAAGTGATAACCCTTTCCTAGGAATCCGGTGGGTTTGGCTCAACCAGATTCTGGATTCGATTCATAAGGTCCATAGGTAATGGGAACACAATCGTAGAAGATCTCTCCCCTGCGATTTCAGTGAGAGTCTGCATATACCTGAGCTGCATCGCACCTTGCTGTTTCCCAAGTTCCTGCGCAGCCTCGACTAATCGCGTAGACGCTTCGTATTCACCGTCAGCGTGGATGATTTTGGCACGCCGTTCACGCTCGGCTTCTGCTTGCCTTGCGATCGCTCGAACCATGGTTTCGTTGATATCGACATGCTTAATCTCTACGTTCGTAACTTTGATTCCCCACTGATCGGTATGTTGATCAAGTATTTCCTGAATACTCTGGTTCAAAGACTCACGTTCAGATAACAACTGGTCCAATTCATTCTGCCCTAAGACCGACCGTAATGTAGTCTGTGCAAGTTGCTCAGTCGCAACCTCATAGTTCTCGACATTGTTAACCGCGTGTTCTGGTCCCATCACGCGGTAGTACACCACTGCATTGACCCGCACTGAGACATTGTCCATCGTTATCAGGTCCTGTTCTGGGACATCCATGGTCACGACCCGTAAATCTGTTTTCACCATTTGCTGTAGTACAGGAAGAATGATGATTAGACCAGGTCCTTTGACTCTCTGAAATCGACCTAAAAAGAACACGACTCCACGTTCATACTCCCGCAAAATGCGTATGGATACTGCCAAGATCGCGATGAGTAGTACCACAACCACTGCACTTTCGATCATTTCATTTCCCCTGTTTTACCGTAAGTTTCAATTTGTCAACACTTTCAATGGTGACTAACGAGCCAGAGATTAGTTTTTCCGTCCCGCCATTAATGGCATTCCAAATCTCCCCACCATAACGCACCTTTCCTTTATTTTGAAAGTCCGCTATGACTATCGCCGATTCGCCAATCAGAGCTTCCGTACCCGTTGTGGAAAGTTTTCGACGTTGCCTAACCGCCATGCTGAGTGTATAGACAACCATTATTCCGGTGGTGATTGCAACGCCAAGCACGAGACCTAAAGACACTCCGAAACCTCCTAGATCGTCGTCAAATAGCAGGATTGAGCCAAATCCAAACGACACTAATCCGCCGATTGCGAAAACCCCAAAACTCGGGACAAATGCCTCAGTAGCCATCAAACCAATGCCGAGAACGAGTAACAGTAATCCCACATAGTTGACTGGTAGCATGTGAAGTGCATAGGCTGCGACAAGCAACATAATTACGCCAACCACGGCACCCACGCCAACTCCTGGACTGTAAAACTCAAAAATCAGTGCATAGATGCCAACCATCAGCAGAATGTAGGCAATATTCGGATCGGTGATCTTGTCGAGTAATTCATCGCGCCAAGTTTTCTCAGCAATCGTAATGCTTGGCTTCCGTAAATCCAGCTTTACCACCACGTCGTCGTTAACCTTGATCTCTCGACCGTCCAGTTTTTCGAGCAAGTCATCCAAATCCGAGGCGATCAAATCTGCAACGTTTAGATCTACGGCTTCAATCGCAATGATGTTTGATGCCTGTCGCACTGATTCCTCAGCCCAATCAGCGTTTCTACCTCTGAGTTCTGCCAAACCTCGAATATAGGCTATGGAGTCGTTCACGATCTTGGCTCCCATGGCTGAGCCAGGTTGTGCAGTAGGTTCTTCTGAGTTTTCAGATTCTCCCTCTTCGCTATCACCAAAACCAGGGATTGGCAACGAATCCCCACCGCCAATACTTACTGGAGTGGATGAGCCAATGTTGGTGGCTGGACTCATCGCTACCACATGACTGGCGTAGGCAATGTAAGTCCCGGCGCTGGCCGCTCGTGCTCCATTTGGAGTCACGAAAGTGACCACGGGAATATTCGAAGCCAGAATTCCGGACACGATTTCGCGCATTGAATCCACCAATCCCCCGGGTGTATTCATCCGAATGACTAATAAATCTGCGTACCTGTCGTTGGCTTCTTCCAGGCTACGTAGAAAAAAGCCAGCTTTTGCTGGACCGATGCCACCATCTATGTCCACGACATGCACGTCTGCCGCATTACCGGATGCCACGAGGCAAACCGTAAATAGCAACGAGACCGCTAGGCGACAACCTTTAAAAAATCTTTGGTAAATGAGAGTTCGCATGGACTCTAAGTGCTGTGAGCATCAAACCTAATTATGTGTGCTACGGTACCAAAAGTTGCTTACTTTTTAGGAAATCTGGGTTGTACAAGCTCGAACGGTATTTTTCGCCAGTATCGCACAACATTGTGACCACTGTATGACCGGGCCCGAGTTTTTCGGCGACCTTTATCGCACCACAAACATTGATCCCACTACTTGAACCGAGAAACAGATTCTCCGTCTCGTATAACTCATAGACCAGATCGATCATTTCTTGATCCGCGACCTGCACCGCCCAGTCGACGCGAGCCTTCGCGAAATTGTCGGTCACTCGACTATTTCCAATTCCTTCAGTAATAGAAGGTCCTTGGCTCATCACAGCTTCTCCGCAGTTAACCACATTGTGTAGCGCACTCCCCATGCAGTCGGAAAGGACAATCTGCACTTCGTTGTTCTGCTCTTTGAGGTATTGCGAAACACCTGCAATAGTGCCTCCTGTGCCTGCCGCACATACGAAGGCATTTACCTTTTTGTCCGTATCCCGCCAGATTTCTGGACCAGTAGACTCATAGTGAGCTTGTGCATTCGCTGTATTGTCGAATTGATTCGCCCAGAAGCCATTACGAAGAGACGAGGCAAATCGACCTGCCTGCTTCTGGTAGTTCATTTCATTTTTATACGGGACGGGCGGGACTTGCCTTACCTCGGCTCCTAGCTCTTCCAGGATTGAGATTTTTTCCTGAGACTGATTGTCTGGTATGTAGATCACACATTCGTAATTTCTTATGTTGCATATGTGTGCTAACCCAATACCCGTATTACCAGCCGTACCTTCAACGACTGTACCACGATCCTGAATTCGTCCAGAATTCTCAGCATCCTTGATAATCCACCACGCGGCGCGATCTTTTACAGAGCCACCAGGATTTTGATACTCAGCCTTCCCAAAAATATCACACCCTGTGCGCTCACTTGGTCCGCTCAATCGGATTAGCGGGGTATTACCAATCTCGTCGATGAAATTACCATTGCTGGACATATATAGCTTCTCGATTTAATTCTGATTTAAAGTTCATGCTTATGGGGTTGCTATCGACCGCATCTTCTCACGCAACAAAATAGCAGACCGCTTAATCTAATTGTCGACAGTCGCTAGTGCCGGGCAAACTCCATCCGTAGAAATGGTAGTTCGTCTTCCCGCTGTCGGTTCCGACTTAAATGGTCCCACCTTTTCAAGTTTAAAAACCGAGTTTCCGCAACTTAGGTATTTACATTTGCGGCGCGAAATGTGAAGAGCATGAGAAATCGACCCAATCCACATTTAGGCTGGGAATCTTATTCCAGCCTCTACTCTCTTTCCGACTACCGACTAAAACCAACTTGAAATCAATTGAAGATCTTGCTTAATTGATAAGTGAAAAAATTCAAGGAGGGAACTCGCGTGTCGCAATTTTGGGGAAATGCAATGTCGCTAGCCCTTCTCCGTACTCAGCCTACAGCATCCTTCTAATGTGTAGAGGAGGCGGACAGCTCACAAAACGATTGAGACAGTTCTGTTTCAAATTCAACTACTTGGGTAAGACTGTCTCAACCCTGCACATCACGTATCCAATCTAGAAACCGATGGCGATACCATGCGGCACAATTGCATACCTGACGTGTTCAACCGTGGTACCGTCCAGGTTGGCGCGCTGGATTTTTTCCGCAGCCGTGTCAGTCCAATACATCTTTCCGGCTGCGACATCCAGGGCAATACCATTAGGGAACGACAATCCAGTAGTGACGAGATCTTCAACCTCGGTGCCGTCCATGTTGGCGCGCTGGATTTTGTCCGTAACTGCGTCAGTCCAATACATCTTTCCAGCTGCGACGTCCAGGGCAATACCACTAAGGCCGTCCAATCCAGTGGCAATGAGGTCTTGAACTGCACTGCCATCCATGTTGGCGCGCTGGATTTTGTCCGTACCCCGGTCAACCCAATACATCTTTCCGGCAGCGACATCCAGGGCAATACCATCAGGGCTCGACAATCCAGTGGCGATTAGGTCTACAACCGCGCTACCGTCCAGGTTGGCGCGCTGGATTTTGTTCGTACCCAAGTCCGACCAATACATCTTTCCTGCTACGACGTCCAGGGCAATACCATGAGGTGAGGACAATCCAGTAGTGACGAGGTCTTCAACCTCGGTGCCGTCTAGATTGGCGCGCTGGATTTTGTCCGTATCCCGGTCAACCCAATACATCTTTCCGGCTGCGACATCCAGGGCGATACCATCAAAGAACGACAATGCAGCGGTGATTAGGTATTCGGCCGCGCTACCGTCCAGGTTGGCGCGCCGGATTGCATCCGACCTCCAAGAACCATTGCGAGTCCAATACAGCTTCGTCCTCCCAACCTTCTCTATGATCGTACCTCGTTCCACGATTCTATTATGAATCCTGCACCCACCAGCGTGATCACATGTGTACCGGTATTCTCCTTCTTCAAACAACCCACCATCGTCTAACTCAATGGTCACCACTCCGTCGTTGATTTCGGAAGATCCCCCAGCAATCCTGTCAGGAATCCAAGCGCGTAGAGGCAAACTGTCAATGCTGTCATTGACTCCATAGGTTGAGCCATCTCCAGCGCCAGAGCCAGAGCCATCATCCACAACGAAACTGGCATTTAGCGTGTATGTTCCTGTCCGGTCTCGATAACCTCGCACCTCTAGGTAGTATGTCCCTGCATCAAGCGCTCGTTCGATCTTGAAATTGGTGCCTGCTCCCCCATCATCGTCAGATAGAAGCTGGTCCTGATTGCCATCAAAGATAGTCCCTTGAGTATCCGTATTTCCAGTGGTTTCCACAGTCAGGACACTTCGCTCCGAGATCTCCAAACTGAAGTAATCCAGATCACCTGCCACCTCAATATCGCCCTCGACGGTGGATGGAATTGCAATCGATGTCGCACCTGCGAAAGTATTTCCGTGGTCATCTTCTACGGGTTCATCTCCGCCACCAGGGTCACCACTTCCCGGTACCGATATTTCGCCGATCCCCGACCAATCGTGAGAGAGACCCGATACGCAGAAAGGTCCGCCTCGTTGACGGTATCTGGCCTGGATGATCTCTCCCGACGGAAGCGCTGTTCTCGTTTGTATCCAAACTCGCAGCGATCTTTCACCTCTGTCGCTGAACACATGTGTGACGCAAGCTTCATTCCACAACGCGCCATCTCCGACACTGTACAGAATGTCAAAAGCTTGGCGAAGTTCGTCAGTCGCGCCGACATTGTGGTTCCACTGAATGTCAAACCTGTCTTGAGCGGTGATCTCCAGCTTAGGAGGCGCGGCATCCATTTTGTGCTGCTCAAGAGGTCTCGTCGAGAGATTCGCAATGGATCCGATCGGTGAAGCTAATAAATTCATCGCCAGAATCGGTTTGTCGGCGGTCAACTCCAATCGCCATCTCCCCGATGACGCGCCAAATTTTCCAAGTAGCTCCGCATCACCTTCTTCCAGTGTGGCGGTATCCAGGGTGACGGCTGTTTGTTGTTGAAGGGTCAATTGCACTTTACCACCGGCATTGCCGTCTTCGTCGAACGCGTAAATCGTGACGGCTGACGATTGATCGCCTGGATTGACCAGTCGCAACAGGCTGTCCGCTTCCATGTTGTCGCTGGCATTCAAGAATCCTATCTGTGCATACTTACCAACTTGAATCGGAACACTATCGTGAATAGGACTCATGAGTCCATCTGAACTGCGAATGTAGGAAACGACATGGATATCAAGGTCACTGGTCATTGTCAGACGCCAGTCACCGACAAATGGCAATCCGATCCCGGTTGAAATGCCCTTTTCTGGATCGCCATTCTCTAGCTCAGCAGAATCTATATAAATAGATTGATTCCCATGCAAGTTCATTTCAATAGGACCTACTCTGAAACCAGAGTCATCGTAAGCCACGATATTCACGGAACCGCTTAAGTCTGTTCGATTGACAACACTAAGCACACCTGATCGGCCTAAATAGTCTGTCGTCGCAGGGAAGTAGGGAACCAGCAGTGTGTCTCCACTTAGAACTAATGAAGACCTTGGCCCAGCCTCTGTCTCCACGAATTCACCTATAGTAAACTCCTGGCTCAAGGCTTGGGAGGTCAAAAAACCGATCACGAGAGCGAAGGTGAGTTTCGTGGGGTTGATTTTCATGAACGTTAGAGTTACTTGAGGCATGTTGCTTGAATTCCTACCGATCAACTTATGTCATCGTTGAATTAAGCATACGACACTTGGTTTTCGATTGGCTCAGTACGTGGGAACGCCTCTAGAAACCTAATTGACACTGACTACATATTGGCTGGACATGATTTATTCTCAAGTAGAGACTAAACCTATGGAAGGCTGGTGACAGTGTTTTGCCAAAATCTCGCGAAATGCTCAATGAGGTGTACCAAAATCTATGATCCGAATGGATGAACAGTCCTACTTCAGGTCGACAGCACAGAATGGCTTCCTCACAAGCCTCAATGTAGAGTCTCATCTTCTCCCGCAAGCCCACACGCCGACCGGTCATTTGAGGACTACAGGCATCTTGCTATGCCACTATATGCGTGTCGCCTTTTTGCAGTTGTCTTTTGATTCTGACCGACCTTTGTGTCAGAACCGAGTCAAGAAACTCAACCGAAGACCGGTTCACCTTCATTTTCCCTTGGGACACTATAAGATTGATGTCTGGCGAAGATTGTCGTCACCGTGATAGAGTAACCATGCTGATCTCCAATGGACTAAATACTGGTCCTACTCAACTCTAGACTTTCAACCCAAAACTTCTTGTTTTTCGCGACCACCATTGTAAACCTGTTTGTTGTTCCTTAGAGAGTTAGGCTGATCATCGTGTCAACGAATCGGAAGACGGTAGAGTAATGCACCACTACCTGAACGGTTTTCAAAACCAGCGGTTAGCTTTCCTTGTTTCGTTTTCATTGATATCTCTGTCCGTCAGCCTGGCTCAGTTTGGATACGGCCAATGGTATTTCGAAATGGCTCTAGGAGCGAATAAATCGAACGATGTTACCGTCGAGAGTCACAGCAATGATCGTGCAAGCATCTGCGACGAGTTCATTAATCCGAGAGCACTTTCAATCGAATCTTGTACCACATCCCTGCGAGGCGTCGGAGACGGTTGGATGGCACCTTTTGAACCAGGCTCTGGGTTTTCCGGCGAAGTGACAGTTGGATTTCACATCTCGGAGTATCGCTTGGCTGCTAGCTATTCACACAACGTCACAGATTTTGAACAAACGGTGTCGTCAACTGATGCTACCGGAGCTGATTTCGACAAGCTGAGTAATGAACTCGCCATCGGCGAGGAAACCCTCGGATTCATTGTCAATGAGGAATTCACAATACTCGGCTACCGGGATTGGTATAACGGGTCTGGATGGACCCCGTTCGTTGGAGTGGGACTCGGAATTACTCGTATGCGCATGGATTTCTCTTGGGTTTGGGCTAGAAATTCTGATCCGGAAGCTATTACCACTGGAGAGGGACAACCCAACGTTGATGAGATCCGTAGTAACCTCGCAGGTACGGTTAGTGCTGGACGCAGAACCTTGCGCGGCGACCCAATGATCGGTTACACCGTCCTAGCAGGTATAGAACGAGAGATCTCCGAAATGGTGTCCATCGGACTCAAGGTTCAATGGAAGCAATTCGACACGTTTAAGTCCGATTGGTATACGGGCGATGTGTTACGAAGTCACGAGGGAAATCTGCGCCTGGATGGCAGTGAGCCGGTGTCTACTTGGTCTAATACCCCTGACACAGGTCGACTTTCGTCGGCGATCACCATGCGCGTGACTTTCATGTAGACAACAGTCTGATCTGTATCGGTCCTAGTGGCTTGGCAGTACCGCAGTTCAAACCCGCTTTGAAAAATGCACCCAATAAGTACTTGAAGCCACTCTACTCATCGGTCTCGATCGACACAATTGCGAAACGTCTCTATTTAAGTGACAAACATCAACATGAGATTTGAACCCATCTCTTCTCGATAACCTACTTAACCTACCACTAGCCTTGGATAATCGTAAGGTCGCAGGGACAACTCTGATTAAGCGTGAATGATCGACTTCTCCTAAACCCCTCTGGAGAAAAACTAATCTTGCGTGCATAAGCAATCCTTTCAATGGTTACGGGCTAGAAATCACACCCGTTACCTTTGAGTTAGGCGCACGTCTAGATTCCTCAAATTAAGTGAAAGCTTAAAGTTGTTTTTCTTTTGTCTCGGACGATACAGGTATGCAACATTCCCAATACGTAAGCTCACCTTCCGAAGGTGGATTAGACGATGAAAAACTCGAGATTCTCAGAGCACGAGCGAGGAAGGAAGTAGAAGAAGGGCTACTTCCATCGGCTCAAATTGCGGTTGGCAGATTCGGCAAAGTAGTTTTCTCTGAAACCTATGGCGATGCCGATGACGATTCACTATACGCCGTGTTTTCCTGTACTAAAGCCATAGTCTCTTCTGCTATCTGGCTATTGATCCAGGAGGATAGATTAGACGTCGACGAGGTAGTTGCGGACATCGTTCCTGAATTCGGACCAAATAGTAAAGATGCCATCACTGTCAAGCAACTGTTGCTACATACGGCTGGCTTTCCAGCCGCACCTTTTCGCCCGTTGGATTGGGAAGACAAAACCGCGAGATTGGCAAGATTCTCAAACTGGCGACTGAACTGGGAACCAGGTTCCAAGTTTGAATATCACCCTACTTCAGGGATGTACGTACTCGCGGAAATCATAGAACGGAAAACAGGAACTGACTTTAGGAAATTCATCCAGCAACGCATCATTAAACCATTGAATCTACAGGATTTCTATGTAGGACTACCGAAGGAGGAGAATCAACGGACATTGACCTTAGTAGGTTCTGGTGATCCATTGACCAGTGAGGACTACGCGAAGCTTGGTCTACCCGAGCCACCTGAAACTGAGGTGACTGAAGATGCCATCCTGGCCTTTAACGAACCAGCCGTTCGTGCGGTAGGTATACCCGGCGGGGGAGGAATCATGACAGCTTCTGCGATGGTACTTTTCTATCAAGGTCTACTGCACGGCAAAGCTCATGACGGCGACAGAATATGGCACCAAAATACGCTCGAATTAAGCCGCACCGTTATCAGTGATGGATACGTTGACCCGTTGACAAAAATTCCAGTGAGTCGCGCTCTTGGCATCGTGATTGCAGGCGACGAGATGAGAAATTTCAGAGGTTTTGGTCATACCAATTCGCCAACTGCCTTTGGACATGGTGGTGCAGGGGGTCAGATTGCTTGGGCAGATCCAGCTTCAGGCCTATCGCTTTGCTATGCAACTAACGGGCACGATCGAAATCCGATTCGGATGGGACGACGAGGTGTCTCAATTTCAAACAAAGCTGCAGTGTTGAATAGCAACTAAATCGCATAACAGAATCGGCTGGTATTTGAGGCTGGCTGGTGCATCTGTCCTACCATCGCGGGATAGAAGAATCAGGTCAGTCTCAATGCTGATGAACGTTGCGTTGAGCCGACATTGTCCATCTTCCTTCCTACACTATACTTATTCCATCACAGCACTAATTTCTTACAGGTTCAAAGTAAGAAAATGCATACCAACTAACGACACTGAAGAACACTCTACGTGTACTTAAGTCGTTACAAAGAATAGGAGGTTGATGCATGTTGCCGAAAACAAAAGATAACCATTTCCGACTTACTGAAAGATTATGGCTACCCAATAAGAACTGGGTCTTTGCGTTATTCAGCGCAATGCTAGTTCTTGCCCAATTCAGCTTTGCACAAGATGAGACTACACCCTCTGAAGAAGAGAGCTCCGATACCGACGATGAGTCAGTGATAGATGCGACCGTCATCGAGGAAGTAGTCACTACAGGTTCCAGGCTCCAACAGAATCCCGGTGAAATCGCGGGGCAGGTGATCGTATTCGACGAGGAAGCGATACGCGCTAGCGGTGAAGCCACGCTTGAACGCGTATTACGCCAGCTCCCTCAAAATCAAAACCCAACGACTGAAAAAGTTGGTAGTCGACTTAACACGGCGTTAAATCTAACTGGAGCTTCAACAGTTAACTTGAGAGGCTTAGGTAGCGAATCGACCTTGATTCTTGTCGATGGAAAACGCATTGGCTACAACGGTATATTAGGCGGTGTTACCGACATTTCGTCCATTCCTCTATCTTCGGTAGAACGAATTGAAATAGTTATGGACGGTGCTTCAGCGGTGTACGGTTCTGATGCCGTAGGTGGTGTTGTAAACATCATTACGAAAAAGGACTATGAGGCAATCGAGTTAGATATTGACTACGACAGGCCAAGCCAAGGCGGATATCATGAAACTCGCACCGGCATAAGTGCTTCGCAAAATGTCGAAGGATGGCAGTTGAAAGGTACCTACCAACGTTCGACGCACTCTGGTCTAGATGCTGCAGACCGAGACATTACGGTTATCCAACAGTCAGCCTTTCCAGGTCCGAGATTCGATGTGAGATTTTGCTGTCTAGGAGACGGCTCCAGTTTACCCATTATGTACCAACTAGATGGTGCACTAATCACAGTTCCCGCATATCGAGCATTGTCGCCTGAGGATCAAGCACGAGCGACCGTTATCCACGATGCGGTTCTCCCCGAGGGGTTCAATGGGGATTCGCCGTTGAGTTCAATTACCGAACTTGCACCACCTCAGTGGGGACGCGCCACCCAAGAAGGACGGAGTGTACTTCCCGAACGGACCAATCATAACTATGCATTCAGTGTATCTAAAGACATAAATGAGAATCTAAATGTGTCAGCACAAGTGAGAGGCGGAATGCGAGAGGTTGTCACATATTCCGGTTACCAAAGTCTCAGCGGCATTACATTAGGTAATCGTAATCCTTACAACCCATTCCAATCGAATGTACACGTTAGAGGTCAACTGAGAGACTTACCTAGACCCGGCTTTACAACCGATTCAGATATCCTGGACATGTCTGTAGATCTTTCCGGCTCACTTACAGATCAGTTTGATTGGGAAGTTAGTTTTGGTAGGAGTTCAGACGAGTCAACGAGTTTACGGGTCAACCCTATGGACCTCGCCACGATAGTAGCCGGAATGCGTTCTGACGGAGTAACACCAGGTTCTCGATTCCTATCGGGTGAGACTCGAGAATCATGTACAGAAAAAGGTGGCACTTTTTCATTCGGACTATGTCGAATATCGGTGCCTGCACCCCCAGCTATTAACCCATGGGGTGACCTTTCATCCTACCTGGGCGATGCACTTCGCGCAACAGGAGAAAATACTCATTCCCGATTCAACGCCCTAATTCGAGGGGAGTTGTTTGAGTTGCCGGGTGGTACCGCAAGAGCTCTGCTCGGATATTCTCAGGATTCAGTAGCTCTTAATAGTTCCACAGAATTTCAGATTGGTGTGGTTGACGCATCTCCAATCGGCGACGTAGAGAATTTCTCGACGGAGACTGAGCGTAAAAACTCTGCATTTTTCTTTGAAGCAGCAGCACCTCTCGTCAATGAAGGTCAAGGAATTTCCGGCATCCATTCATTGAACCTCAGTTTTTCGTGGCGTAGAGATGACTACGACTCTCCATCGGTCACTTATATAGATTCGGTGGACGGCAACGTTTCACCTGATGATCTTGCGGCACCAGGTGCACAGGATTCATGGGGAGTCGGGTTGGTTTATGCACCCATTGAGGATTTTCGCTTCAAACTAAATTATCAGTCGGCTTTTGTTGCACCTCAACTGAATCAGTTACTGCGAACCACACAGAGAGGTCCTAGTGCTCCTTTCCGAGGCATTTGGCTACAGCAACCGGACGGCAATCTTCGTGCTATAGAGGTAATCGTCATTGAAGGTGGTAATCCTGACTTAAAACCAGAAACGGCAGATACTTTTAGTGCAGCGTTTGAATACTCACCACCGATCATGCCGAACCTGCTCTTGAAGGCAACCTATAGTGATGTGGAATACAAGGATCGCATTAACCAATTGTCCTTTTTCATCATCGATCCGACTAATCTGCCAACTAATAC
>MKWU01005875.1_pt1 | contig 12934 bp, 10 predicted proteins | sample 809101 | NCBI WGS metagenome assembly MKWU01 (sample SAMN05860141, study PRJNA318959) | sponge metagenome | host: Aplysina aerophoba | place: Slovenia: Piran, Adriatic Sea, Gulf of Piran | collected 2013-05-07 | reverse complement strand
CCTCGCTGATGCGCGCGAGCGTGTCGCTCATCACCCGGATGATCGCTCCGTCGCGCAGCCCCTGCAGAGTGCCGGTGCCTTCTGCGCAAGCGGCCGCGGCCTCCGCCTGCTCCCAGCCGACGCCGGCTACCTGACCGCGGCCCCGGTCACGGCCTTCACGACCGATCCGGCGCAGCACGTCACGGCACAGGTTGTCGGCGGTGGGATCGCGGTGTCTGGAGACCTGGTGCATCTTGGCGATGGCGGCGCAAGCCACCTGGATCGTCGCCGGCGCGGCGCCGGCCGCGTGGCGCGCCTGCAGGTACTCGGCGACGTCGGCCGCGGCGGACGGGAACTCCGGCCTCCGGTGCTCGACGGTCCAGCGCTGCCATGCCGTCCACGCGTAACGGTACGCCCTGCGGGAGTTGTCTGAGAGTGCGGAGAGTGCAGCGTCGAAGCGGTGCTGCGCCGTAGGGATGTGCAGGTCGCCACGGCGCGGCCTCTCGGTCGGTGGGGGAAACTTGGGTAGCAAGAATGGTCCAATCCACAGGAGAGCGCCTCGCGATGAGCAGTCTGGCCGTTAGACAGCATAACTCTCATTATCTGTTCTGTCGCCACTGACCGGCGTAGGCGGACGGCGGCGATGCCGATCAGCTTTGACAGGGCTGCGCCCCATGTGCGCAGATTGAGACTCCACCATGAAGACTTCAGCAGCACTCCGATCGGCAGTGGCCGGCTCCCTGCTTCTGGCCGCCTCTCTCGCGTTCTCTCAGGATGGCGGGTTCTACCTCTCGGCCGCTACGATGGTCACCATCCCCGGCGCGTACGACTTCGCGATCGGCACCATGACCGACCAGGATGACGAGTTCACTGCGACCAGTGAGGGTACCGCCTCCTTCGATATCGGTGTCCTCGGCGTCCGTATCGCTGCCGGGTACCGTATCTTCGCCTTTCGACCAGAAGTCGAGCTCTCCTACCGGCAGATCGCCCTTGACGACTTCGAGTACTCCTCGTTCTCACGGGATGGCGTCGAGCTGCCCGATGCCGCCTTGCAGAACCTCAACGACCGCATCAGGGTCAAGGCCGGCCACCTCGTACTGCTCGGCGCCATGGCCAACTTCTGGGGCGACATCAGCACCGGCACCCCGGTCACCCCCTTCCTGGGCGTTGGGGCCGGTCTTGGCCAGGTTGTCCTCGACGACCCAGCCCGCCGCGAGTTGTCCGGCGACAGTGCGGATCGGGAGTCACCCGAATCCAGCGCGTCCACGTTCGCTTTTCAGGTCGGCGCCGGCCTCGGCTTCGATCTCGGCGCCGGCGTGTCCCTCAGCCTCGGCTACCGCCTGCTCGGCACCACGGAGGCTTCTCTCGCCTGGAACGTCGAGGACTCCAATACCGACGACATCCTGAAGGCCGACATCCTGCTCCACAGCATCGAGCTCGCTATCACCGCCGAATTCTGACCGACGTTGGAGGGCGGGCGCTGGGCCGCGACCAAGCAAGCCGTTACGACGACGTCGCTCCCAACCGCGTTCTGTCCGTCGGCAACCGCCACAGCGTCGCAACCATCCCCTCGATACGGTCCAGGCGCTCTCCCAGGGCGTCCAGTCCGCCTCGCAGAGCCGCATCATCAGCATCCGCTTCCTGGCGCAACTTCGCCATGTCGCCGCGTAGTCCCGCCGTCTCCTTGCCCAGCTCACTTCGGGTTGTCGCCAGCTCGCCGCGCCACGCGTCCTGCTGAGGCATTATTTCGATCCGGTGCTCGATCTCGGCGAATCGCCCTTCCGCCGCGATGACCACCGCCATCAACAGCACCAGGTTCACGCCGATCGCCAACAACACCCACGGCCACCGGGGCCGGGCCCTGCCGACGAACCGCCGCGCTCGCCGCGCCGTCTCGATGTACTCCACCTGTTTCCCCTTCCGGGTTACGCGACCCTGGACAACCCTGCTCCCGGACTGCCCCTTGATTGAATATCGGCTCCTCTGCCAGCAGGGTTCACGCGGTCCCCAGGCTGTCCCGCGAGCTGGCCCCCGGTGTACCGTTTGGCGCAGGATGAGCACCGGCACCTACGGACACCTGCAGGCGGACGACCGCGCCTGGTTCATCGCGGACTCGCTCAAGTGGCTCATCGAGCACGACCGCGGCGAACCGATGCGCGCTCAGAAGACGCACCCGTGCCATGTCTGCAAACGCTCGATACCCGTGGGAGAGCGGTACCGGCGTCTGCGCGGCGGCGTGGCGCGAATCAACGTGAAGGTCCACGAGGGATGCTACCAGCAGCGCCGCCAGGAGACGCCGGCCTGAGCCTCAGTGTGGGCGTGAGCACGGCGCTGGTGCTCGCCTACCACGCCCACGCTGCCCTACTCCCGCGCGCGCCTCTCGCGCTTACTGATGACAATTACGGTTACCGCAACCAGTACGACAACCGGCAAATCGGTAGATCAGACATTCACCGTCACCGTAGCCGAGCCCGAGCAGCCTGAGCAGCCCGAGCAGCCTGAGCAGCCCGAGCCTATGCCTGATGAACCGATGGCTACTGAGGAAACGGTCGAAGCAGAAGTAGAGGTCGATGATACCGAAACGGTAGATGCGTCCATGTACTTCACACCTGACACCGGGTTGACCTTTTCGATTAGTGACTCCGATGAAGACGTAGCGACCGCAACTGTGGACGCCACCAGTGGTATGGTGAGGATTACAGGCGTTGATGAAGGCGAAGCGACAATAATCGTAACGGCTACCAATGCGACTGGATCGGCCAACCTGAACATCGAGGTGACGGTGATAGCCGCAAGGCCGCCGCATATTGAGGACATTGACTACGTAGTGGAGATTGAAGGCGTTGGTGATAAGGTCAATACGAGGGACATCAGAACCGACGCAGATCAGACTCTATCAATCCTCCCAGCCGACCAGACCTTCGTGATCGCTACCCGGAAATCGAGTTCATCTACTGATACTGTGTGGACCCTTACAGGCAAAAAGAAGACGAAAACGCCTGTTCCGGTGAGTGTCGTAAACAACGCAGACCGATCGGTCGAAAAGAAGATTATGGTTGCGGTCGGGAATACGAAGCCCATGATGGACAAAGTTCCCCGTAGCGTTCTACCAGTTACTGATGATGCTCACGTAGATAAGGACGGGAAAATTCGTGCTGACAACGACGTCACCGCCACAAAGCGACAATATCACAAGATAGAATCCATCATGTGGGACGACATATTCACTGACGACGACGGCGATGGCGATATCAAAACTCGCCATGCGAGGGTGATAGGAATAGCGGAGCCGTACATCAAAGTCGTGAACGTGCTAAATGAGAATACTCTTACAGGCGAGGGCGCAAAAGGCGATGTAGTGATAGACGTGATGAAGGACGTCGGGTCCAGCTTTGATCTGGAAGTTTGGGTGGTGGATGAATCCGACGAGAAATCAGACCCGGTATTGTTGTCTGTTGGATCACCCCCGCCACGCCCGGATAAGTACGATGTCTCACAGCATCTGGGCGATGGCAACTTTGAGACCGGGTACGAAGTATATCTAAGGGAAGGTAGAGTTCACACGCTGACCTTTGCAAACTTCGAGAGCACCGACGGCGACGATGCCAACGGACTCGAGCCCAATGGGTTCCGGTTCGTGAAGGTGTATGAGGAAGGAAAGGCGTTGGGTGCCACGGCCACGTTCCTTAACGATGGGACTGCGAATGATAATGTTCTCGACGATGAAAATGCGGTTCCTGCTACTGTCGCACCAACTGATCCTGAAATTGATGAAAATACGACGATTGCCAACTACTTTGTAGTTACGAAGAGTGGACCGCTGTCTGATGTCGTCCTGTCAATGGCCGGGACGGCCTATCCTGCCACAACCCCCACGCTTATGTTTGAGGTGACTGGCATTGGGCGCGCAACGGTGACCATTACCTACCACCGGATAATTGGTGATTCTACAGGCGATCCAGCCAACGTCGCCGATGCTAATTTTGAGTGGGACAAAACTTCCAAGACGTTGACGATAAACGTCGTCCCCAGCTCTTAGCTTACGTCGCATAAGCGACAAGTAAGTATGTGGGCGCCGCAGTGCAAGGCTGCGGCGCCCTTTCTTTTGTACGTCCAAGAAGCAGCGCGTGGCTACAAGTCCTCCACCGGCCCGACAGGGGGAACGGTTAGCGGGTGCCCGTCGTCGAGGGGGGCTCTTGAAGGAAGTCGGAAGCCAAAACGCTATCCCTACGAACAGAAACTGAGGCAGCCGCGTGGGATAAGGGGGCTAAAAAACTTGAAGTCAGAGTCAGCAGCGGGCATAGTAGGTTGGCTCGACAGGACCAAAACAACGGAGCAGGAGGAAAACCCCCGAGCCTCGATGACGAAGAAAACGCGCGTACCAGTATGGCTGAGAAGCCCGAAGTCGGCGCGGGAAGTAGCCGACGGAAATCGGCGAGGTATCGTGAACGGAGCGTTACGAACCCATGGCAATCACCCCCTATAAACTGCTCCAGAAGCGAGCCTTTGACGCTGGCGTGGTGCTCGAAGCGATGCGGGAAGGCGGGGCAGGTGGCTATCGCTACGAGATCAGGCGGTCGTACCGCAGCCGGGTGCTGGCTACCTACCACGATTGCGAACAGGTGCAAGCGTGGCTAGCTGGCTACCTCGCGGGCATGGATCAGGACTTCAAGGCGTTCCTGAGCTCGGAACGGAGATAGCCCGGTTCGCTCCAAATCGGCTCCTATCAGTTGACGCAGTTCAGTTCCGCCTTTCCGCCCGCAAGCAGTGCTTCGAGCGCGTCACGTTCATCAGGATCGATGGTCAACCCATATTCCAGCTTCACCCGAATAACTTGGCCGGCATACCATGCCCCGTGCCGAGCCGGCATCCATTCGGCAGCGTCCCGTGCACCTTTCTGCGAGCGGTTCACCGTCGGATCTGCAATCGTGAGATTGTCGAGGTCGGCCGCGAAGGCGCGCCGCTGATCGTCGGTGATGCCACTGTCGTGAGCCTCTGCCAGCGCAACGATGTGCTCGATATCGGTCGCAGCGGTTCCGCTCGGCGTGATATCGAACGCGATGCAAGAGTAGGGCGTGTATACCTGCCCGGCGAATTTCATCGTTGACGGCATCGCCGCGATGATGTCGTCTTCCAGCGTCCGGTAGCCCGTCCCGAAAGCGTCACGGTCGTATCCATCCCGCAGACGTTCATCGCATACCCTCAACCCGTGCCAAGTTTCCGCGTCTGCCGAACAGCCCACGGGTACGGGTACTGCCACTTACCGATGTTCTCACGACACCAGTCGGCGCGGACAAAGCGCGATAGGTAAGCTGCTCCCCTGGGGATCGACGAAATGGCCGGCGAGTGAAACGGGCTTGGTGGCCATTTCGCCTGACGCCGCCAGTTCAACGGGTGCGAACCCCTCCGTGAGATATGGCAGTTTCGGGGCATCCTCGCCAGCCGGCCCCGCTGGCCCCGGCTCAGGGTCCGCGGGTAGACCCGAGAGCCGGCCGCCGGCGCCGCTGTTGCCCAGTTCTATCTCCGTTCCGAGCTCAGGAACGCCTTGAAGTCCTGATCCATGCCCGCGAGGTAGCCAGCTAGCCACGCCTGCACCTGTTCGCAATCGTGGTAGGTAGCCAGCACCCGGCTGCGGTACGACCGCCTGATCTCGTAGCGATAGCCACCTGGCCCGCCTTCCCGCATCGCTTCGAGCACCACGCCAGCGTCAAAGGCTCGCTTCTGGAGCAGTTTATAGGGGGTGATCGCCATGGGTTCGTAACGCACCGTTCACGATACCTCGCCGATTCCGTCGGCTACTTCCCGCGCCGGCTTCGGGCTTCTCAGCCATACTGGATCCGCGTCTCCTTCGTCATCGAGGCTCAGGCTCTTCCCCCTGCGCCCCGTGTTCGGGTCGGGGCATCTACTTCCGCTGTTACCGTCTCCCGACCACCAGGCAGTCTTGCACTGCGTAATGAAAAGAGCCGCCAGGGAGGTTGTGTTCCCCGGCGGCTCCATTACTGAAACTGGCTAATCTTGCCAGTCAGATCGATCTACGAGCTTGGGACGATATGCAGTGTGAGCACCTTGGAGGTTGATTCATACTTCCACTCGGCGGGGTCAACCACTTCGCCGGCATCATCGCCGTCTCGGCCAACTGCCACGTGATAGGTAATGGTCACCCTGGCGGTTCCGGTACGAGTCACCTTAAACGTAAGTGTCGGGGCAGCAGCAGGAGCGAATACCAGACCCTTATGCGCGGTCCCATCAGTATCCTCAGCCGACGGGACTAGCTCTATCGGGCCAGTCGCACTCACGGTGTAGTGGGGTGCGACATTATCCGCAGGGACGACAGACTCATCCCTGTCAGTGGTAGCCGAATCGTCATCAGGTGCCACGAATACGAATACAGCGTCAAGTGTTGGCGACACTGATACGCTGTCAGACACCGCCTGCTCATCAAGTTTATCTCGGAACAAGTCCACAAACCGGAATCCCTGGTGGCCGGTTGTGACGGTGTCATAGTCTGCAAACGTCAGTGTGTGCGTAGCATCCTTTCTTGACCACACGTCCTGGCTGCTGAACCCGCCAGTAGTATCGGCAACCTGATTGACTTCATATATGTCGGATATTGGGTCAATGTCATCCTTACCAACAATTACCGTAACCGGCTCAGACTCGCCTTCATCGTCCATTACGTAGATCTCGAGCGGAAAGCCGCCGGTAATTTTTCTCGTCACATCAATCGCGACGCCCATAGCGTCAGGCACCCCAACTACCTTGACGTCGGGCTCGTTCGAACTAGCCCTATACCCGTTCTTAGCTATATCTGATGGGAACCCGTCAGCATCGTCGAAGTAATCGGAAAAATCAACCTTGGCCAAGTGGTACAGACGCTTCTCAGCACCTGGACCAGCCGGCATGTCCACCGGGTTAGGGGTTGGCGTATACATGTCCTTGTCGTTGATCGTTACATGCGGTCCACCAGATCCATCGGCGGCGACGGCTTCACCGTTTGAAACACCTAAAATCGAAGAAGGAAGATCATCATCATCCATCTTCTTGGGTGGGGTATTATTGACCGTGACCGTAATGTCCCCATCGTGAGAGCGATTCTCACCCCAAATGCGCACCTTTACCGGATTGTCTCCGGTCTTCTCCTTACCGGTAATGGTCCACACGTTGTACGTATCAGTTGACTTCGTGGGATTTCGATCAGCGTCTACTTTGTCGGAAAGACTCTGCAGTGTTTGACCTACGTCGATTCTGATGTCCCTGGCCTTGTCATCATCACCAACACCTTCAATCTCCACCCAGTAGTTGAGTTCTTCAATATGCGGTGTTTCTTTGGGAGGCACCATCACGTTGATGTCCAGGGTGGCCGTTCCAGACACATTGGTAGCCGTTACGGTTATTGTCGTTTCGCCTACATCAACGCCTGAAATCGTCACCATACCACTGGTTTCGTCCACAGTTGCGGTCGCTACGTCGTCGTTATCGGAGTCAACCGAAAAGTCCAAACCGGTTTTAGGTGTGAAGTACATGGACGCATTTACCGTTTCGGTATCATCGACCTCTACTTCTGCTTCGACCGTTTCCTCAGTAGCCATCGGTTCATCAGGCATAGGCTCGGGCTGCTCGGGCTGCTCGGGCTGCTCGGGCTGCTCGGGCTGCTCAGGCTGCTCGGGCTGCTCAGGCTGCTCGGGCTGCTCGGGCTCGGCTACGGTGACGGTGAATGTCTGATCTACCGATTTGCCGGTTGTCGTACTGGTTGCGGTAACCGTAATTGTAACCGGCTTTCCTTCAGGAGTGTAAACCTCTCCCTTGATCGTCACGGTTGTCTCGCTGATCCGAGCAGTAACGTACAAGGAATCACCGTCGTCGACGGTATACTTCAACGTCTCCCCTTCGGGCGGTGTGAAGTACAAGTGGATGTCCGGGACAGTAATGATTTCTGCTCGATCCACCGTTTGGGCCGGTATCGTGTCCTTCGTAGTCGGCGACTCAGGCTCAGGCGCCGCCTTGACGGTCACCATGATCGGCTGATCTGCGTGCAGTCCGTCGGTGTCCATCGCCGTTACGGTAATGGTCGCTTCTCCGACTGCTACGCCAGTGATGGTGACAACACCAGCAGCAGACACTGCGGCGGTCGCAATATCGGTCATGTCAGAACTGGCCGAATAGGTCAGCATCTCGCCCTCAGGCTCGATGAACTTTTCTGACACATCAACCATCACGGTTGATCCTTCCACGACCTCCTGGTCGTCAATCGTTCCTACTGGCAAAGGTGGCAGCATGGGCTCTTCCGGCGCCACCGTAACCATGACCGTTTGAGTAGCAGACTCTTCATCTGCGTCCATGGCCGTCACGGTAATCGTCGCCGTACCATTCATAAGCGCCAGGATTTGCAGGGTATCATCAGGCTGCACGGAAGCTCGCACAACCGTCTTGCCCGCATCGTTCACACTGGCCGTGTAGGTCAGCTCGTCGCCTTCTGCCCCGGGCGTGAAGTAATCACCGAGGATCACGATACTGATTCGACCACTCTCGATGGAAACAGCAGGAATCGTCCCCTTGGCCATGGGTGGCGTTGGCTCCGGATCCGGCTCGGGCGTGGGCTCGGGCTTGCTACCCTCCATCACGGTTACGGTGAATTGCACGGGCTCGGTGCTCTTGCTAACCGCCGTTGCCACGACAGTCACTATGGCTTGGCCCGTCACCAACGGAGTCAACGTCAGAATACCTTCCGCTTCCTCTGCCTCGACGAATCCTGTAGGACTCGAGCTTACGGTATAAGTGATAGCGTTCTCGTGCGAGAAGTAACCCTCTGAGGAGTCTTCAGGGCTGGTAAGGACGATCATCCTTCCATCTGCATCATCGGCTTTGTACAGCGTCTGATCAGGAATACCGCCCTCTGCCACCGTGGGTGGAACCGTTTCCATTACGGTAACGGTGAACCGCGCCCCCTGGTTAAAGGCGGAATCTCCGTCCTTGTTCGTCGCCACCACGGTAACCGTGGTTGTACCTTCTTTCAATGCAGTGAGCGTCAGAGTACTGCCAGTTACCGATGTTCTGACCACACCAGTCGGCGCAGACGAAGCACGATAGGTAAGCTGCTCCCCATGGGGATCGACGAAATGGCCGGCGAGGGAAACGGGCTTGGTGGCCATTTCGCCTGACGCCGCCAGTTCAACGGGTGCGAACCCCTCCGTGAGATATGGCAGTTTCGGGGCATCCTCGCCAGCCGGCCCCGTTGGCCCTGGCTCGGGATCCTTTGGCGTGGGCGCGGCCGCCTGGCACGCGACGAAAGTCACGGCAAGGGCCGATACCATGAGAAATAGCGCGACCCTCTTAGTCACGCTCCAAATCTTCATACTGTCCCTCCTCTCGGGGATATTTTGAAGTCCTTACGATGGCGCGTTGATTTCACGCGCCCCCTTGGTTGAGCACTCTTTGTCATGTGGCCCCCCCCCAATCAATCAGCGACATGTTCGCTGGTTTCAACGAGTGGTGCAGACAGCGAAACTGCGGCATGTACGTACCGCAGACTCATAACTGGGAGGACCAGGCCTGCACCACCCATTGAAAACAACGACTGTCCCTTTACCTTTAGTTCCTGTTCTTCCACCGGGCGCTATGCCCTGGTGTGCGATCTCTGACCTACGCTCCGGAACGAGTGCGGCGGATCGGGCCAGCCCGCTTACGCTCGCGGCCGCTCGGCTGGTATTCCTCGTCCCTGTGAGGCATGAACTCTTCCTCGGCGTCCTTGGGATCTCGCCCGTAGCGAGCCCGACGACGATGGCGGCGGTCTGGTTCATGTCATGCTGTCGCTTCATGCTGGTATCCGTGGGCGCCGCCGCGGCTCGCCGGCTCATCCTCAGTGCGCTGCTCGCTGTCGGCCGCTGCTGCCTTGGCGACAGCCGCGGCCATCTCGATCATTTCTTCTGCAGCACGCGCAGCACTACGCATATCTTTATCAACCATGTAGCGACGGACCATGTTAAAGTGAGCGCTACTGATCTTTACGCGGTATAGGGTCGGCATTGCTACCTTCCTTGGATGTAGCGCTATGGGCCGCCGCAGCTATCTCGATCATCTTGACAACAGCATCCCTGGGGTTAGGTAAATCATTGTCCACCATGAACCTACGCGCAATGTTGTAGTGCTCTCTTTTGAGAGCCAGCGTATGCGATGTCGGCATTCCCCCACCAAAGTCCATACCACCCACTTGCCATGGGCTTCTGCTTGTCTGCCTCCCCTGCACCCCTTGAAGCAAGGGGCTCGTCGGTGCATATAGGAAAGTCCGCTACCTTCCGGTAGCTGTACTACTACATCTTCGGCACTGTGTGCAAGTGTTGTCAACCAAAAGATGGCGCGCGCGGTTTTGCCGTTGCGGCCCGCCGCCGGACCGCACGGCACTGTGCGTTGGGGTGGGAGAGATCGTGCATTCCGCGCCCATTGTAAGGGTCAACGTGGGTCCTGCGCCTATGGTTTTCGCGGGTTCGGTTCCCACTGGTAGGCTTGACAGACCACCACGGATCCTGCAGCAGCTCGTCGACCGCCCCCCGCGGTGCTCGATTGGAGCCGTTCTACGGAGTCCCTTTCGGGTGGGAGCCGATCCCCATGTTCCCCTCGTCGTCGTGAGTCGTGAGAAACGCTCCCGCGCTGCCGCTATCTCACCCCTGCCTCACATGAGCAGTGAGTGAGCGGCGCATAGTCCAGCACTACGCGAAGTTCGTTGCCGAGCAACGTGTCCACCCAGAGGGGCGGCGGGTGCAACGGCTCTACCCAGGCGCGTCCCCAGGGCCATTCCCCGGTCAGCAGTTCCATGCCCCGCGGCGCGCCATCCGCAACCTGCCGGGCAGGTCGCGGCGCTGGGGGTGCGCCCAACCGCACAGCGACTGCCAAGAGGCTGGCCACGCTTGGGGCATGACGTCCACCAAGGGCTCGCGACCGGGGGACGCCCGATGGCCTTCAGCACCGACTCCGCGAGCTGACGGGCGCTTACTGGCAACCATGGTTGGCTTTCCAGAACCTCCACTGACCGGCGCAGCCCGATATACGGGTTACCTCGCACCGCCAGAGTTGGGGCCGGACATGGCTCTGCGCTCGCGACACCTCATTTGCGGAAGTAGGGCACGTGCAGCATCTCGGCGATGCGCCGCTTGTATTCCTCGGAGCACTGAGTTGAGTCCGTGGCGTAGCCGGCGAGTTGCTGCACGCTGGCGATGTCGGCACCGGCATCGAGCAACTCGCTGACGTACGAGCGGCGCAAATCATGCGGGGCGAAATGGGACACCCGGGCGCGCCGGGACAGGTACTGCAAGCGCAGCATGACCGCTTGATCGGTCATGCCGCTCTGCTGGACGTAGCCGCCCCTCTTGACCGGGCACAGCAACGCGCCGGGCCACGCGCCGCGGCGTTCGATCCAGTCGTCGACGGCTTCTTTCCCGCCGGCGGGGCAGTACACATTGCGCACCTTGCCCTGACGGATGGCCACCGCACCGGCATCGTAGTCGGCAAGCTCGATCGCGACCACCTCGCTGCGTCGTACCCCGCAGCCGTACAGCAGGGCGATCATGGCAGCGTCTCGGGCGCCGATTGGAGAGTCTCCGCAGGTCTTGAACAGGCGGCTGATCTCGCCCGTCGAGACATGGCGCCCGAAGGGCAGGACGGAGGTGCTGACATTGTTCACGTCGATCACGCGGGCGAGGGTCTCGGCATCGACCAGCTCCAGCCGCATGGCTTCGCGCATGGTGCCACGGACGGCGGACAGGATGTGGTTGATGGTGGCGGGCTTGACACCGTCGTCGATCAACGCGGCGCGCAGGGCGGCGACGTGCTGATAGCGGACCGCGGCCCAATCGACAATGAGCGCGCTCTTGGTGAGCCCGCCGGTAAGAATCTCCGCGGCACGGGCGAGGCTGTGCTGCAGGCCGCGGCGCCCGATGGAGGCGGGTATGCCGGCCAGGTAGATCAGGACCGGATCCTGGTCGGGCGGCGCCGGTACGGAAACGATTGGAACGCTCTCAGGCGGCTCGGTCGACGACGCCGGCTGGACCGCGGGCGCCAGGGCAGTCACGCGCCCTTCCTGCGAGTCGGGCTTCATCGGCGCGGCGACGGCCGCGTTGTTGTCGTGTTTCATAATGCTTCAATGAGGCCCGGCGCGAGTCGCCGGGATCAGGCGTGGACGACCAGGCGTGGGCATACTTGGTCAATGCTTCAATGCGGCCCGGCGCGTTCGCCGGGATCAACGACCACACCCACGGGCGTCCCCAGCCCCGCCCGCGCGGTGCAGCATCACGGCTGATCTTGTGCCTCCTTCCTCAAACCGTCAATCATGGCGACCGAACGATCCCCGGAGGACACCCAGGTTTGATTTCACTATCGCTACTTCGCACTGCCATCGCCGAGCATGCCGCCATTCGCCGGATCCGGCGCCTGCAGCCAGCTGGCGGGGCAGGGGACAAGCTGTTCCCGCCCACCTATCCCGCCGAGCGCACCGGCGACCCGCCGCAGCACGTGTTCGAGCTCCGGCGCGTGGGCGACCGGGAGGCGTGGTGCGTGCTGATCGACAGCGTGCAGAGCCAGGCCAACCGCATGGAGGAGGCGTTGCTCGCCGCGGCCACCGAGGCGGGGATCCCGCTGCCTTTCATCCTGGTCGACTTCAGCGCGGCGGACCTGCATCCGCTCGAACAGATCACGTCCCTGGACGCCCCCCACCGGGTATACGACGCCATCATTCGAGACAGCCTGCTCGATGAGGAGCCCTTCATGGAAAGCGGGCCGGGGCGCCGCCTCGCCGCGGCCACGCCGGGCGACGCCACCGCCCTGTTGGAGATCTCGCCGGCGGCGCTGGTGTTCGGAGCATGGCACAGCCAGGGCGAAGGCGGCGGGCTGGGGGCCAAGTTCCCGCGCGCGCTGGTGTCGGAGATCATGGGCATCGACACGCCGGTCGAGACAGTGGTGCGGGACC
>MKWU01005874.1_pt1 | contig 12934 bp, 10 predicted proteins | sample 809101 | NCBI WGS metagenome assembly MKWU01 (sample SAMN05860141, study PRJNA318959) | sponge metagenome | host: Aplysina aerophoba | place: Slovenia: Piran, Adriatic Sea, Gulf of Piran | collected 2013-05-07 | reverse complement strand
CCAACCGGACGTCGCCGGTGGTGCGCGGGAAGTGGCTGCTCGAGACCATCCTGGGGGCGCCGCCGCCCGAGCCGCCGCCGCACGTGCCGGGGCTGCCGGACCGCGGCGAGGGGGGCGAGCCGGCGCCGGGCCGCGAGCGGCGCCGGCGGGGGGGGGGGGGGGGGAGCGGGCGTGGGCCCGCGAGCGGCTCGAGCGGCATCGCGCCAACCCGGCCTGCGCCGGCTGCCACGCGCCGATGGATCCCCTCGGCTTCGCCCTCGAGAACTTCGACGCCATCGGTTCCTGGCGGGCCACGAGCGAGGCCGGCCGGCCCATCGACGCGTCGGCGACGATGCCCAGCGGCGAGGCGTTCGAGGGACCGGCGGGCCTGCGCCGCGTGCTGCTCGGCCGGGACGAGGACTTCGCCGCCGCCGTCACCGAGAAGCTGCTGGCGTACGCGCTCGGGCGCGGGCTCGAGCACACCGATCGTCCCGCCGTGCGCCGGATCCTGCGGGACGCCGCGGCCGACGACTACCGCTGGTCGTCGATCGTGCTTGGCATCGCGAAGAGCACGCCGTTCCAGTGGCGCCGCGCGCAAACCGACGAGCCGGCGCTGGTTGCGGGGGCGGGCCCCTGAACCCGCGACGGCCCGGGAGCTGCTGCAGGAGAACGGTGCCGGCTGTCACTCCATGACGACGAGCAAGGTTGGAACCATGACGATTACGAAGATGTCGCTGCCCCGGCGGACCGTGCTGCGCGGCCTGGGCGCCGCGGTGGCCCTGCCCCTGCTGGACGCCATGGTCCCCGCCGCGTCGGCCCTGTCGCGAACCGCGGCCGCGCCCACCCGGCGCTTCGGCGTGGTCTACGTACCCAACGGCATCGCGATGGAGTACTGGACGCCGGCCGAGGATGGCCGCGGGTTCGGACTCACGCCGATCCTCCACCCGCTGGAGCGGTTCCGGGACCAGCTCACCGTGGTTTCGGGCCTCCGGGGCTACTGGACCCCGGCCCACGCCGGTGCGTCCACGACGTTTCTGACCGGGGCGGCGGGCGTCGCCGGCGAGACGGCGCCGGTGGCCGGCATTTCGATGGATCAGCTCCTGGCCCGCGAGTACGGCCGGCACACCGAGCTGGCGTCGCTCCAGCTCGCCATCGACAGCCGGGCCAACGCCGGGCAGTGCAGCGGCAACCACAGTTGCGTCTACACCAACACCATCTGCTGGCGCAGCCGCACCACGCCGCTGCCGATGGAGAACAACCCGCGCGTGGTCTTCGAGCAGATGTTCGGCGACAGCGGGAGCACCGACCCCGCCGTCCGCCGCGCCCGCATGGCGCGCGACCGGTCGATTCTCGACTCCGTGACCGGCAAGGTCGCCGCCCTCAAGCGCGAGGTCGGCCCCGCCGACAGCCTCAAGGTCGACGAGTACCTCGAGGGCGTGCGCGACATCGAGCGGCGCATCGAGCGGGCCGAGCAGCGGCAGGACTTCGACCTGCCCGAGCTCGCGCAGCCCGAGGGCATTCCCCCCACCTTCGCCGAGCACGTCGCGCTGATGTTCGACCTGCAGGTCCTCGCCCACCAGATCGACCTGACCCGCGTGACGTCGTTCATGCTGGGCCGCGAGGTCAGCTCGCGGACCTACACCGAGATCGGCATCGCCGACGCGCACCACCCGCTCTCGCACCACGAGTACAAGCCCGAGAAGATCGCGTCGATGTCGAAGATCAACGCGTACCACGCGTCGATGTTCGCCGACTACCTCGCCAAGCTGCGCGCGACGCCCGACGGCGACGGCTCGCTGCTCGACAACATGCTGCTCCTCTACGGCTGCGGCATGTCCGACAGCAACGCCCACAGCCCGCTCGACCTGCCGGTCCTGCTGCTCGGCGGGTGCGCGGGACAGCTCGAAGGCGGACGCCACATCCGCTACGAGGGCGACCCGCTGATGCCGAACCTGCTCGTGACCCTGATGGACAAGCTCGGCGTCCCCGTCGAAAGCCTGGGCAGGAGCGACGGCAGGCTCAGCATCGAGCGCCTGACGGGCGTGTAGCCCACTACCCCACAAGAAGCGGTTTCTGCGCAGAAGAGCCGTCGCCGGCGCGAGGCGCCGGCCTTGAACTCCACTGTGGACGACGTCTTCTCGTCTTGAGGACGAGCGCCGCACCGGCCAGCGGTCTTCACAAGCAACGCTGCCGCGGTTGCTGCAGCCGCTGCCGTCTCAGTGTCCTTCGAACGCCGGCACGGGACGACCGGCCATGTAGTCGAGCAGCACGTCGCACGCCGCCGTGGCGAAGCGCCGGTAGCCGTCGTCGGTCGGCCAGCCGATGTGGGGCGTGAGCACGACGTTCCCGAGCGTCGTGAGCGGATGGCCGGGCGGCAGAGGCTCCTGGTCGAAGACGTCGAGGCCGGCGCCGGCGATGCGCCCCGCCGTGAGGGCGTCGACCAAGGCCGCCTCGTCGACGATCGGGCCTCGCGCGGTGTTGATCAGGAACGCGGTCGGCTTCATCAGGGCGATGCGTCGTGCGTCGAGCAGGCCGCGCGAGGAGGGCGCCAGGGAGACGTGAATCGTCACGACGTCCGCCTCGCCCAGCAGGTCGTCGAGCTCGCGGCGCTCGGCGCCGGAGTTGGCCGCCGCCTCGTCGGTCAGCGTGCGACTCCAGCCCGCGACCCGCATCCCGAACGCCTTTCCGAGCCGCGCGACATGCCGGCCGATTCGGCCGAGGCCCACGACCCCCAGGGTCTTGCCGTGCAGCACCGGCGTCGACGGCGCCGGCCACGCCCCCCGTCTGAGCGCGGCATCGCTGGCCGGGATCTGCCGCATCACCGCCATCGCCAGACCGAACGTGAGCTCGGCGGCGCCGATCGAATACCCGCCCGACGCCCTGGCGACGAGGATGCCGCAGTCGTGCGCCGCGGCGAAATCGATGTGGTTCGCATGGTTGCCGGTCTGCACGAGGACCCGCGCTTCGGAAAGCTGCTCGAGCAACTCGCGGGTGAAGCGCGTCCGCTCGCGGTTGGCAATCAAGGTGTCGAAACCGCGCAGCGCGGCAGGATCGCCGAACGGCCCCGTGAACACCAGGACCTCGGCGCGCTCGCGCAACCGGCGTATGCCTTCGGTGCCGTCCCACGCCCGGTGAATGTCGTCGAGAATCGCGACGCGCATGAGGCTACCCGAACAGCAACCAGCAGAGCGCTGCTCCTACCAGGGACATCGAGAGCCCCCACGCGAGGAGCGCGTTGAACAGCGCGCGCGTGTTGGTGCCCGGGGGCGCCGCGGCCAGGAACAGGGCGCCCACGGTGGAGAGCGCGGAGAGATCGACCAGCCCGCCGCCCACGGTGATCGACCACGCGAGGTTGACGGGTTCGACGGCGCCGACCTGCTGCGCGAGGTCCGGCACCATCGGCAGGAACGCCGGCATCACCACGCCGGACGTGCTGCTGTAGACCGATATCAGGCCCGTCCCGAACGCCAGGGTCGGCACGACCGTCTCCGAGGTGGAGATGCCGGCCAGCCCGCTCGTGAACAGGTCCATGCCCTGGGTCCTCTGCATGATCGAGATCAGCACGGTCACCCCGGTGACCATCAGGATGACACCCCACGGCATGCGCCGGATGGCCTTCTGCTCGTCGACGCACCCGAGGAGGGTGAGCGACGCGGCGATGAAGACCGCCGTCAGACCCACGTGCGCATCGAAGCCGACGACCGCGACGATCAGCGCCGAGATGCCGGCGATGGTCAGCCAATGCCGGCGCTCGAAGGGTTCGACGTCCGTCTCCCCCGATCCGGCGCCTCCCTCACGTCCGCGGAAGAGCTTCGGGCCGCCGAGCAGCACGAAGGCGCCAGTGCCCACGATCGAGTGCGCCAGCACGTTGTAGCCGTAGGTCTGCCACTCGAGCCCGCCAAGGCCGATGCGCGCCATCACGTCGTTGGCGATGATGCCGCCGGGCGCGAACGGGGACAGCGTGCCGGCCAGCGCGCCGTTGCCGGTCATGATCGCCATCAGCAGCGGCGGTATGCCCACCCGCCCCGCGACGGCCATGGCGGGCGCCGCCAGCAGGGCGCTGGCCGGCGTGCCGCCGGGACCGATCGTCGACACGACCACGCCCAGGGCGAAGAACATGAGGGGCAACAGCCCCGCGTTCCCGCGGCAGAGCCGGACCGCCCGCCCGGTCAACCGGGACAGCGTGCCGTTGGTGTCGGCCATGCTGAACAGCAGCGTCACGCCGACCAGCGTGACCAGCAGCGGCACGGGAAAACCCGACAGGACGGAACTGACGGACATTCCGCCCAGGTACACCCCCACCAGCCAGGCCAGGGCCAGCGACAGGATGCCGACGTTGATGGTCGTGAGGACGCTCAGCGCGACGGCCAGGACGAGCGCCGCGACCGAGGCCCAGGCGAGCGTCATTGCGCGAGCGCCGCAGCCGCCGGCGCTGCGCTCAGCACGCGGGCCAGCCGGCTCACGTCGGGCAGTTCTTCGAACGCCTCGACCATGACGAAGGTCTCTTCGATAGCCGGCGGCGGCAGGACGAGCGACGCGCAGTCGCTGAACTTCTCGTGGAGCTCGTCCCGGGTGAACGGCAGGTCCGGCCCGCCCCGGTAGCGTTCGTCGGCCTCCTCGACGAGGGTGCGGCCGTCGTCGAGATCCACCTCGACGGTGCTGCGGATCTTCTCCCAGCCCAGCGCCTCGATCTCCGGGTCGAGCACGCGCTCCACCTTCCGCATCATCGCCTGCACCGGCGCGCTGCGGACGAACTCGTCGTTGAACTCGTGAATGCCCGCCTTCCGCCGCAGCGCGATGGCGGCCACCATGAACGCGGGACAGAACTTGGCCTCGAGCTCGTTCGTCGCGATGGGGTAGCGCAGCGGATTGAGGATGTTGGACCCGGCGCGCACGCGAATCCCCGTGATGCTCTCCGGCTGCACGTCATGCGCGATGACCAGTCGCCGCATCGCATCCATCGTCGGATGCCCGAGCACGCCGCACGGGTACGGCTTGATCGACACCCCGGGCCACACGATCGTGTGCGGGTCGCCGAGCCTGCCGACGATGCGGTCGGCGTCGAAGCCCTCGCCGTGGCTGAAGGTCTGGAAGAAGCCCCACGGCGAATCGAGGGCGTCCCGGCCGCCCGTGAAGCCTCTGGCGGCGAGCTCGGCCGCGACCACCCCGTTCTGCGACGCCCGCCCCACGTGCAGCGGCTTGGTCATCGACCCGAAGTTCACGCGTATGCCGGAGGCCGAGCTCGCCGCGATGGCGAGCGTGTGCGCGATCCGGTCGCCGTCGAGACCCAGCAGCCGGGCCGCGGCGACCGCCGCCCCGAACGTGCCGACGGTGCCGGACGAGTGGAAGCCCTTCCGGTAGTGGTCGGGACTGATGGCCTCGGCGATCTTGCACTCGACCTCGAAGCCGGTGAGAAACGCCTCGAGGAAGGCCTTGCCCGACGCCTGCTGCCGCTCGCCGATGGCCAGCGCCGCGACCATCGGCGGCACGGTCGGGTGCGTCAGCAATCCGAAGATGCGGTCGGCGCTGGTCGCCAGTTGCGTGTCGTCCCAGTCCAGCGCATGGCCGCTCGTCCCGTTGAGCAGCGCCGCCGAGGACGCACCGCTCCGGAACGGCTCGGGGCCGAACGCGGTCGACTCCGGCTTAGCGCCGACCTCCCGGACGTAGCCGCGCAGGATACGGCCGGCGTCCTGCGTCGATCCGGCCAGCATGACGCCGAGTCCGTCGATGACGCAGCGCTTCGCGATTCGGACGGCCTCGTCCGGCAAATCCTGCCAGCGGGCCCGGCCCACGAAATCCACGACCGCGCTCGTGGCACGCTGCTGGTCGCTCACAGGACTCTCCTCGACGACTCGGTCCCGTCACCGGAGGATCGCAGGCGACGGTTTCCGGGCTACGACGCCACCTCCACGGTTCCGCCACGGGACTCGAACGCGTCGATCACCGGCTCGAGGGCCGAGCGGAAGTCGGCGCGGGCGAGCCAGACCGTCTCGCGCAGCCTCACCCGGCGGGCCTGCGCCGACTGCTCGGCGAGGCGGGCGAGCAGGGCGGCGGTCGACCCGCTCATGCGGGCCTCGACGAACGTCATGTACAGGCGCTCGCAGGAGACGTCGAGGGTCCGCGTGCGGCCCCGGCCGAGCAGGATGAAGTCGCGGCGGTTCATCAGCGCTTACCGCTCACCCGCTACCGACCGGCGCAACCGCACGCTGCCTGCTCGCCACGGTCACCCCGCTGCCCCCGGGCGAGAGCAGGGTCCGGCGTCGGCTGTTGGCACCGTTGGCATCGGTGGCAGAGTAGGTCAGCCACTGCCCCCCAGTTCGGGCAGCGTCCGGCGCACCAGGTTCTCGACCAACGCGACCTTGTAGCGGTTCTTCGACATCGGCACCGCGCCGTCCACGGCGAGCCGCCCCGCTTCGGCCGCCAGCGACTCGGTCAACCGCTGCCCCGCCAGCAGGTCCTCGACCGCGTCGACCCGCCACGGGATGGGGGCGACGCCGCCCAGCACTACGCCCGCGCGGCGGACGCGATCGCCGTCCATCTCGAGGGTCAGCGCGAGGCTGACGACGGCGTGGGTCCACGCCTCCCGGTCGAGCACCTTGGCATAGGTGCTTCGCAGATCCGGCGCGGCCGGGACCGTTACGGCAGCCAGTATCTCGTTCGGCTCGAGCACGTTCTCGCGCGCCACGTCGGTGCGCGGGAGCGTGAAGAACTCGCGGGCCGGAACGACGCGCTCTCCGCCGGGGCCGACCAGGCGAAAGCGGGCGTCGAGGGCGACGAGGGCGGGGGCGGTGTCGGACGGATGGACGATGTAGCTCGGGCCGCCGCCGAAGATGGCGTTGAACTGGTTCTCGCCGGTCCGCGAGAAGCAGCGGTTGCCGCCGTGCTTGTAGCAGGGGAACTTCTGGCGGAAGTACCAGCACCAGGGCCGCTGGCAGAGGTTGCCGGCCAGCGTGCCGACGTTGCGAATCTGGGGCGTCCCCACCGACCCGGCCGCCTCGGCGAGGACCCGGTAACGCGAGGCCACCTCGGGGTGCGCGCTCAACCGGGTCAGCGTCACCAGCCCGCCGACGCGCAGCTCGGCCGGCCCCGTGTCGATGGCGGTCAGATCGTCCGGCCCCGCGATCCCCCGGAGGCTCACCAGCAGGTCGGGCGAGACCAGGTCGTCCTTGAGCATCCCGAGCAGGTCGCTGCCGCCGCCGACCGCGGCCGCCCGCGTGCCACCCTGCTCCAGACGCTCGACGGCGTCGGCCAGGCTCTCCGGATTGACGTTGGCGAGAGGTCTCATGCCAGCGCCTCCAGCACCCGATCGCGCGTCATCGGCAACTCCCGGATCCGACGGCCGGTCGCATTGAACACGGCGTTGCCGACGGCCGCCACCACCGGGATGATCGGCGGCTCGCCGACGTTCTTCGCCCCGTACGGTCCATACGCGTCGTCGGGCTCGATGAAGCGGACCTCGATCTCGGGGGTGTCGAGGTGGGTCATGACCCGGGCGCCGTAGTAGCCGGGATTGACCGGGACGCCGGTGAGGCGGTCGTAGATCAGCTCCTCGTGCAGCGCCATGCCGATGCCCATCGTGACGCCGCCCTTCACCTGGCTCTCGGCGGTGAGCGGGTTGATGATGCGCCCGCTGTCGTGCATCGCCAGGTACTGCAGCACGCGGATGCCGCCCAGCTCCGTGTCGACCTCGACCTCCACGAAGTGCGCGGCCGAGGAGTAGCGCGCCAGCCCGTCGTGGGCCGGGCGCGGCGTCGCCTGCGCGATCAGCGTGCGGCTCTCGAAGGGGCCGTCGGCCGATGCGATCTGCCGCTGGAGATCTTCCGCCGCTTCGACGATCGCCTGTCCGGTATGGGTAGTCGTCCGGCTCCCGGACTCCCCCACGGAATACGGGCAGCGATCGGTGTCTCCCCAGACCACGGTGATGTCGGCCAGGTCCATTCCCATCGCCTCGGCCGCCAACTGGGCCATCGCGGTCTTGGTCGCGGTGCCGATGTCGGTGACTCCGATGTGGAGGAACAGGCGGCCGCCCTCGAGCCGCAACACCGCGCTGCTGGGACCGAGGTGGGCGGTGAACATGCCGAGCGCCATTCCCACGCCCCGCCGGCGCGGACCGCTTTCGGTGCCGGCCCGCCGCCACCGCGCCGGCCAACCGAAGCGACGAGCCCCCTCGGTGATGCACTCCGGAAGCGCCCAGCTCGTATAGGGCGTCTCGTCGTTGTAGGCGCGCGTCACGTTCCGGAGATGGAAGTCGACCGGGTCGATCGACAGCTCGTGGGCCACCTGGTCCATGACCGACTCGATGCCCCACACCCCCTGGGGATAGGCGGGGCCCCGGAAGTTCGCGGAGACGGTCATGTTGGTGTAGACCGGCGAGACTTCGCTGCGCACGTTCGGACACCGGAACTGCTCGATGCCGCCGATGCGGCCGCCGCTCTTGCGATGCGGGCCCATCCCGCTGAAGCCGCGGAGCTCGATCGCCTGGAGCGTCCCGTCGCGGCCGGCCGCCACCTTGTAGTGCTGCACCGTCGGCCAACGGCCGTGGACGCCGAGAAAGTCGTCCTTCCGCGTCAGCTCCAGCTTGACGGGACGCCCCGCCTCGCGCGCGAGGAGCGCCGTGATGAGATCGGCGTCCTGGCACTGGTTCTTGTTGCCGAACCCGCCGCCCATGTACTCGCAGACGACGCGGACCCGCTCGGGAGGCAGATCGAGATCCCGCGCCACGTCGGCACGGCAGTTGGCGATGCCCTGGGTCGGCGACCACAGCGTGAGCTCGTCGCCGTCCCAACGTGCCACCGCGCAGCGGGGCTCCATCTGCGCGTTGCTGTGGTGTTTGGAGACGTAGGTCTCCTCGACCACCACGGCGGCGGCGGCGAAACCGGCGTCCACGCTGCCCCGCTGATAGACCTCGGGCAACGCCTCGCCGTCGCCTCGACGGGAGAGGTTCCCGCCCGGCTGGATCTCGACCGCCCCGGGCCGGAGGGCCTCTTCCGGATCGAGGACGAAGTCGAGCGGCTCGTAGTCGACCTCGATCGCCTGGATCGCCGCCTCGGCCGCGTGGCGGTCGACGGCGGCCACTGCAGCCACCGGATCTCCGACAAACCGGACGGGATTGTTGAACAGGTAGCGCGGGTTCTGCAGGTCGCCGCTCCCCCAGACGGTGTCGCAGTTCTCGCGGGTCAGCACCGCGTAGACGCCCGGCATCCCGCGAGCGCGGCGGGTGTCGATGCCGGTGATGCGCGCGTGGGGGTGGGGGCTGCGGAGCACCCGGGCGTACGCCATGCCCGGCAGCTTGATGTCGCCGGTGTAGCGCGCCGTGCCGGTGACCCGCTCGACCGCATCGATTCGAGACCGGCTCCGGCCGACCTCGGTCAGCGGGTCCCGATCCGACACCCGCTCGGGCGGCCGGTCGAGGACCGCGGCTACATAGCGGTTGTAGTTCGAGCAGCGGCAGAGGTTGCCCGCCATGCCCTGCCGGACCTCGTCCTCGGTGGGGTCCGGCGTAGCCGACACGACGGCCTTGGCCGCCATCAACTGGCCCGACGTGCAGAATCCGCACTGCGGGCCGTCGCCGGCGACGAACGCCGCCTGCAGCGGATCGAGCCGGCCGTCGTCGGCAAGCCCCTCGACCGTGTCGACGGCGCGGCCGTCGGCCCAGACGGCGAGCTGGCTGCACGAATAGACCGGGGCGCCGTCGAGATGCACCGTGCACGCGCCGCACTCGCCGCGGTCGCACCCGATCTTGGTCCCGGTCAGGTCGAGGTGGTCGCGGAGCAGCTCGGCAAGCGTCCACCGATGCTCGACGTCGAGCGTGCGCCGCACGCCGTTGACGGTCAGCGTGATGGCGGTTCGAGGCGGCGATTCGGCCTGCCGGGCCTGCGCGCCGAGCGGCGCCCGGGCGGCCGGGAGCGTCGTCGCCGCGGTGACGGCGGCGCTCGACTTCAGGAACGACCGGCGAGAGACGTGATTCATGGCCTCATGCGTCAGGGGCGCGGCCGGAGCCGCGCCAGGAAGTCGGCCTCGTCGTGGCAGGCGAGCGCCGCGCCGACGACGGCATCGTCGGACGCCACGTCGATCTCCGGCATGCTAGCGAGACCCAGGTCCGAGACTGCGACGCCCCGCGCCCGCAGGATCTCGCGGACCATCTCCAGCCGGGTCGCGGCGCGGCCCTGCGCCACGCCTTCCACCCGACCCTGGACCACGCCCTCCGCCCGGCCCTGACGCCGGTGCCAACCCAGCATCGGATCGTCGTCAGGCCCGGTGCCGTCCTGCGCGCCGAGCGCAGCGCCCACCCGGTGCAGCACGGCGAAGGTCAGCTCCGACAGCTCCGTCTCGTTGAGGGCGGCGTGAATCTCGGCCGCCGTCCAGCCCGGAAACGCGCCGCTCGTGGCCGACGCCTGGAAGGCCCCCGCCACCCGCCGGTGGATCGTCAGCCCCGGCCGCCCCCGGCGCGGCCGGCTCCCCCCTCCCGGCCGGTGGATCCTCAGCCCCGGCCGCCGCCGGCGCGCCCGTCTCGCCGCTCCCGGATCCGGCACCTCCACCCACACCTCGGGGAAGCCCCACGCTTCGTACAGCCCCAGCTTAGCCCGCCGCACGTCCGTCGTGTGGTCGACCTCCAGCACCACGTCCGGGAAATCGTCCTCCCCCGCCATCATCGCCTTGGGGCCCGGCAGGCGCGCGCGCCGGGGATGCACGTACACGGACTCGTCGGCCTGCAGGATGCGCCGCGGGGCGCCGTACCCGTCGCGCTGCATCAGGTCCATCGACCCGTAGCACACGATGGCCGAGCCCCGCTCGGCGGCAATCCGGTCCATCAGCGCCGTCAGCCGGCGCGACGGCTTCTCGTGATAGGGGGTAGTGGGCGCGGCGACCCACGCGACCTCGGTGGCGGCTTCCCAGAACTCCAGACGGCCTTCCCAGGTGTCGATCTCGCTCCGCGGCACGCGCCGGGCCGTGCAGCCGGGGAACGCGTCCGCCGGCAGCGGCGCGTCCGCCGCCGTGGTCTCCGGCGCGCCGTCGCGCGGGACGTACGGCCGGGGCTCGAAATCAGCCATATCTCGATTCTACCGCCGACCGTCAAAGGCCCGCAGGGTCGGTCCCATCCGAATGGGTTCCTGGCGTGAAGCCCTCGCGCCCGGCTACGTCGAGGCGACGCAGCAAATCGACCGTGCTGTTGTCGTCGCCCGCCTGCCCGCCGGCGGCAGCCAGCGGGGTCTGCCCGCTATTGTTCTCCGCATGCAGATCGGCGCCGTTGTCAGCCAGTAGCCGGACGACCGTGTCGAGGCGTCTCCTGGCTGCGGTGTGCAGCGCTGTGTTGCCTGCGGCGTCCGCCGCGTTGACGTCGACTCCCGTGTCGATCGCCGCCCTGGCCGCCTCCAACACGACCCGCTCGTCCGCGGCCGGGTTCGCGGCAAGTCCCGGCTCCCGGCGGCGGCGGGGGGCCCCCGCCGCCCCCACGCGCGGCCCGCCCCCCCCCCCGGCCACCCGCCGGGTCGCCAACGCCGCCGCCAGCGTTTCGTCACCGCGCAGCGTGGCCGCGTGCAGGGCGGAGTAGCCGGCGTCGGCCGCGTTCGGGTCCGCGCCGTGATCGAGCAGGAACAGGGCGAGCGCGGTATGGCCGCTGTGCGCTGCGACGACGAGGGCGCTCGTGCCCACCGCGGCCGTGTCGTTCACGTCGGCGCCCGCAGCAACGAGATGCCGGGCGGCCTCGAGGTCGCCCTGCCGGGCCGCGAACAGGATGGGCGTGTTGCTGCCCAGCACGGTGTCGAACACCCCGGCGGGATTGAACCCCGCCGTCCGCGTATGGATGCGCCGCGGCTGGGGGGCGGAGCGCGCGTGGACGTCGGCGCCGAGCGCGACCAGCGCCTGCACGACGTCAGGATGCCGCTGGGCCACCGCCCACATCAGGGCTGTCTGGCCCCGCGTGTGCTCGCGGGCGTTCAGGTCCGCCCCGTGGGACGCGAGGAGGCGGACCACCTCGGTTGAGCCGGTACGGGACGCGGTCATCAGGACCGTCTCGCCCGAGGGGAGCGCGGCGTTCGCGTCGGCGCCGGCCGTCAGCAAGGTCTCGACCATCGCCGCGCTGCCGTTGCGGCAAGCCAGCCAGAGCGGCGTCGCGCCGAAGTCGTTCGCCGCGCCGACGTCGGCGCCGGCCCGGGCCAGCGCGTCCGCCATCGCCGCGTCGTCCCAGTGCGCGGCCCAGTGCAGGGCGGTCGCCCCGTCCGCCTGGCGGGTGTTCGCGGAGGCCCCCTGATCGAGCAGGGCCATCACGCCGGTCGCGTCCGCCGCCCTCGCCGCATCGAGCAGCCGCGTGTCCTGCGCGGCGGCAAGACCGGCCGCGGCCAGCATCGGCGCCGCCAGGAGCACCGACCCGGCCAACTTCTTCGCGTGCATGCCCTTCGTCCTCCAAGTGGCGACGGCGCCCGAGCGACTACGGCAGCGGGGCGCGAGTCGGCCTGCCACGGCGTCGTCCATACCCCGGGCCGCGGCCTCTCGTCGCGCGTCAGCGGCGCCGCCCGAGCCGCGCCAGGAAGTCGGCCTCGTCGTTGCAGGCGAGGGCCGCGCGGACGACGGCGTCTTCGGACGTTGCGTCGATCTGCGGTACGCGGGCGAGACCCTCGTCCGAGACCACGATGCCCCGCGCCCGCAGGATCCCGCGGACCATCTCCAGCCGGCCTTCCGCCCGGCCGTGCCGCCGGTGCCAGCCCAGCATCGGATCGTCGTCCGGTCCCGTTCCGTCCCGGGCGCCGAGGGCGGCGCCGACCCGGTGCAGCACCGCGAACGTCCGTTCCGACAGCTCCGCCTCGTTCAGGCCGGCGTGGATCTCGGCCGCCGTCCAGCCCGGAAACACGCCGCTCGTGGCCGACCCCCGGGAGGCGCCCGACACCCGCCGGTGGATCGTCAGTCCCGGCCGCCGCCGCGGCCGCCCCGCCGGCCCCTGCTCCGGCACCTCCACCCA
>MKWU01005873.1_pt1 | contig 12938 bp, 16 predicted proteins | sample 809101 | NCBI WGS metagenome assembly MKWU01 (sample SAMN05860141, study PRJNA318959) | sponge metagenome | host: Aplysina aerophoba | place: Slovenia: Piran, Adriatic Sea, Gulf of Piran | collected 2013-05-07 | reverse complement strand
TCCCGGCGCGCCGCGACGGGGGAGGCGCTCCAATGACCAACGAGATCGGCCGCGTGCTCACAGCCATGGTCACGCCCTTCGACGCGGACGGCGCCGTCGACTACCCCGCCGTGGGTGAGCTCGCCCGTGCGCTCATCGCCTCCGGAAACGACGGGCTCGTCGTGACCGGCACCACAGGCGAAGCGCCCTCGCTGACCAACGAGGAGCAGATCACCGTCTGGCGCACCGTGCGCGAGGCGGTCGGCCCCGACGTGCCGCTCGTGGGCGGCGCCTCGACGAACGCGACGAACGAGTCGCTCCCGCTGGTCCGCGCCTGCGTCGACGCCGGCATGGACGCGGTGATGCTGACGGTGCCGTACTACAACAAGCCGCCGCAGGAGGGTCTGGTTCAGCACTTCACCACGCTGGCCGAGGCAACCCCGCTGCCGTGCATCCTCTACAACGTGCCGTCACGCACCTCGCTCAACATGACCGCCGAGACCACGCTGCGGCTGGCCGAGGTGTCGAACATCATCGGCATCAAAGAGGCGAGCGGAGACTTCGCGCAGATCGAGGCGATCCTCACGGGCGCGCCCGAGGGCTTCCTGATGTGGTCGGGCAACGACAACGACACCGAGCCGATGGTCGAGATGGGTGGCTACGGCGTGATCTCCGTCGCGGGACACCTCGTCGCCCGCCAGATCCGCGAGATGGTCTACGGGGCGGCCGAGGGTCGCCTGGACGAGGCGCGCGCCATCCATGAGCGGCTGCTGCCGTTCGTCGACGCGCTGTTCATCGAGTCGAACCCGATCCCGGTGAAGTTCGCGCTGAACGAGGTGGGCGTGCGGGCCGGCACGCTGCGGCTGCCGCTGGTTCCGCCCTCGGAGGCCTCGCAGGCCGCGATCCGCGAGGAGCTCGCGAAGCACCAGATCGACGTGACGGTGGCTGTCTAGTCGGCGCGTCCGATGCGACTCTGCAACGCGGGAGAACCAGGGCATGAAGACGATGACTGTGGACGACAGCCTGTATGGAGCGCTGGAGGCGGTCGCTGATCGCGATGGCAGGCCGGTCCACGAGCGCTTGAACGAGGCTATCGAGTCATGGCTGGCGGATACCGCGCTGGATGATTCCGACCAATCAGCTATCGTCCGATCCAGAGCCGAGGCAGCCGAGCAGGGCGGCGCAGAGTTCGAAGCGTTCTTTGACGGACTGGCGGAGGATCGGGCCTGATCGCCGGGCCGCTACCGAGTTGAACTGGCTCCAGCAGCACAGCGTCAGGCACGAAGGCTCGCAACGGAGGACGCTCAGCGCGTCCGGGACACGCTCCGTGAGCTGTCCAACGATCCTCGCCCTGCGGGCAGCGCCAAACTTGTAGAGTTCGCTGCCGTGTGGCGCGTCCGGACCGGTCGGTTCCGACTCATCTACGAGGTGCACGAGGACGAACGCCGGCTGATGGTGCTCCGAGTCGCGAGGCGCGACGAGCGCACCTACCGGAGACTGTGACCCGCTCGGACGACCGGATGGGCGATGCCTATCGCTTGTCCCGCTCCAAGACCCACTCCGCCCACCCCTCCCGGAGCCGCCCTCGCGCGCGCTCGTACGCGATGCGGTCGCCGTAGTAGCCGCCGAGGACGCCCGCCAGCACGCGGCCGCCGACGATGAGCACTGCCGCGTAGACGATCGTGGCCCAGATGAGGTGTGCGCGCAGGTACGGGACGCCGAGGACGAGCACGAGGCCGCCGACCACGGCGAGCGTGAGCCCAAGGTACGCGAAGCCGTTGACGATGCGGCTCTCCGTCTTCCGCTGCGCCTGCAACATCTCGATGATGACCTCCGGGATGCGTCCCACCGGCCGGCGGTCCGAGGTCTCCGTCGCGCAGTGCGGGCAGACCGCCGTCCGCTCGCCCAGGGGGGTGTAGCAGTGGCCGCAGAAGCGGCCCGCGTTGGGAGCGGAGCCGCCCGTGACGGCGAGGATCTGCTCCTCGAGCCGCTCGCTGAACAGCGGGCAGTCGTCGTCGGGGACGTAGCGGCGCTCGCCGCTTTCCATGGTCATCCCGTCGCGCCTCGTCCGAGGGCGCACGCCAGCTCGGCCAGTACCCGCTGCCCCTCGTTGCGGTAGCTCGCCGCGCGGCCCGACGTCGAGGGCATGACCCAGACCTCGGCGCCCGCAACCTCGACCGGCTGGCGGCCCCACGTGCCCGAGGCGCGCACACGCGGGAACAGCACGTCGAATGCGCGGGTCGTGGTGAAGCACACGGTACGCGGCGAGGCGTAGGCGATGCGCTGCTCGAAGGCAGGCGTGGAGCTGCGAAGCTCGTCGTCGGTGACGCGCGTCGAGTCCGTCACGACGCGCTTCACCACGTCGGTGAAGCCGATGCCGCAGCGGTCGAGGAGCACGCGGTCGTCGTCAGGGCCGACCTCGCGCGGCACCAGGGCGCTCGCCGAGAGCGCGCGCCAGAAGGCGTTGCCGCGGTGGGCGTAGTAGTGGCCGAGCTGCGCTGAGCGCTCCCCGGGGTTGATGCCGACGAAGACCAGGTCGAGGCCGGGGCGGAGGAGATCCGGGAGCGTTCGCACGCGCGCACCCGCAACCGCTGGTTCCAGCCTCGGGGGAGCTGCGGGCACGCCGCTAGAGGGGGTCGTGGGAGTAGGCGTGGTTGCCGAGGCTCGCGCCCAGGAAGATCAGCAGCACCGCGACCACCACCATGAATGCCGAGAACAGGAACGAGTTGCGCCGCGCCTGCTCCAGCTCGCCCGGCTCCATCTCCCCCGCCTCGACGGCGTCGGAGATGCGCGCGATGCGCCGTCCGAAGACCGCGCCGTGGATGCCGATCATCGCGATCAGGACCAGGAAGAGCGTCATCTTCGCGACGAACACGCGCCCGAAGTGGAAGCCCATGATGTCTTCGCGGATGCCGGGCGGCACGAAGATGTCCGTGTAGAACATCGCGAGCCCGGTCACCAGCAGCCCGACGAGCGAGACGCCGACGATGCTGCTGAACCGCCGCGCCACGACGATCGTGACCTGGCGACGCAGGCCCTCGTCGTCGATGAGCCACGTCGAGGGGACCACCGCGAAGAAGAGCAGGATCTCGCCGCCGACGAGCGCCGAGGCGAACAGCACGTGCAGCCCTGGCAAGAGGTGCTCCATGGCCTGCTCCAGTTCCGTGTTCCGGGGCGTCCTGTTCGGAGCGAGCCCTTACAGCTGCCCGCCGAAGATGTCGCGTGTCACGATTGCCTGCTCGCGCGCCGGCCCGACCGAGATCATGTCCACCGGCGCGTCGACGAGGTCCTCGATGCGCCGCACGAAGGCGCGAGCCTCCGGCGGGAGGTCGGGGAAGTGCCGCACGTCCGAGACCTCCTGGCGCCAGCCCGGCAGCTCCTCGTAGACCGGGCGCACCGCGTTCGCCTCGTGCAGCGAGGCGGGCAACGAGTCGAGGCGCTTGCCGTTGAGCTCGTACGCCACGCAGACGTGCACCGCGTCGAACTGCGCGAGCACGTCGAGGCGAGTGAGGGCGATCGAATTGACGCCGTTGAGCTTGGCCGTCTGGCGCGCCAGCACGCCGTCGAACCAGCCGCAGCGGCGCGGCCGGCCCGTGGTGGTGCCGTACTCGCCGGTGCCCTGGGCGATGCCGTGGTCGCGCAGCGCGGCGGCCTCCTCGCCGAAGAGCTCGGTCGGGAAGGGGCCGTCGCCGACGCGCGTCTGGTACGCCTTGTACACCCCCACCACGCGGTCCACCGCCGTCGGCCCGAGGCCGACGCCGAGACAGGCCCCGGCCGCCATCGACGACGGGACCGAGGAGGTGACGTACGGGTAGGTGCCGTTGTCGAGGTCGAGCAACGTGCCCTGCGCGCCCTCGAGCAGGATCTGCTCGCCGCGGTCGTGCGCGTCCTGCACGAGCCGCGAGGTGTCCGCGACGTACGGGCGCAACTGCTGGCCGTACTCCTGGTACTCCTCGCGGATCTGGTCGCCGTCGAGCGGCTCGCCGCCGTAGAGCTCGGTGATGATGCGGTTCTTGTAGGGCAGGACGAAGCTCAATAGCTGGTCGAGCGACTCGGGCTGGACGAGGTCGATCATGCGCACGCCGAGGCGGCCCGTCTTGTCGGTGAAGGCGGGCCCCGTGCCGGTGCCGGTGGTGCCGATGGCGTGCTCGCCGCGCATCTTCTCGTCGAGCTCGTCGATGGCGAGGTGCCACGGCATGACGATGTGGGCGCGGTCGCTCACCCGTACGCGCGAGGTGTCGACGCCGCGCTCGTTGAGCATCGCGAGTTCGTCGAGCAGCGAGCGCGGGTTGATGACGACGCCGTTGCCGACGATGCACGTGGTGCCCGGGTTGAAGATGCCGGCTGGTACGAGGTGCAGGCCGAAGCGCCCGAGGTCGTTCACGATCGTGTGTCCGGCGTTGCTGCCGGCCGAGTAACGGGCGATGACGGAGCAGCTACGCGACAGGAAATCGACGACGCGGCCCTTGCCTTCGTCGCCCCACTGTCCGCCGATGATTACCGTCGCTGGCACGTCCCGGTCACCTCGAATCGCGCGCCCGTGGGCGCTCATGCCGTACGCTTGAAAGCGTGGGAGCCCGAGACATGATACCGCAGGTCGCCCGCTCAATCGCCATGCTGTATTTCCGCGTTATGAAGTCTGACTGGCAGGAGGCCTTGATGCCCTCGCGCACGATGATGATCGCCGGTTTGGCCCTCGTCGCCTTCGCCGCGTTGGCCCTGGCGGCCTGCACCTCGGACGAGGAGCCCCCGCCGCGCAGCCCATTGGGCGCCGCACCCACGGCCACCCCGACGGCGTCCGCATCGCCCGCTCCGGCTGCGGGTACCGCAACGGCGTCGCCCACGCCGCCCCCGTCGTCCGAGGGCGCACCGTCCCCCGAGGTCCTCGAGGCGCTCGTCGGCAACGCGCTCGAGCTGATGGCGGAGTGGCTCGGGTGGGATGTCACGGGGTTCGGCGTCGTCGAGTCCGAGGCGCTGGTGTGGCCGGACGGCTGCCTGGGGGTGGCGGTGCCGGGCACACTCTGCACCCAGGCCCTCGTGCCGGGCTTCCGGGCCGTCCTGCACGACAAGTACGAAGGCGTGCACCGCGTACACGGCGACGCCGAGGGGCGCGTGGTGCGCTGGGTAGGCGAGCGCATCATCACCGGCACCGTCGCCGACGCCACGCGCCACTATCTCGATATCGCGACCGCCGATGGGGTGATGCGGGTCAACGCCGCACCCGGCTCCCGGTACGGCGGTCCCGGGCTGAGCCCCGGCGCCAACGACCTGGTGCCGGTCGCGGAGGCCATCGGTGGCTCCGAGGTGGCCGTCGGCATCGATCCCGCCGCCGACGGGAGCGGCGCCTACGTGATCGCGTGGCTCGTGGTCCTCGAATGACCGACGACGGCGCTCCACCGACGGTCATCGAGGTCAAGCGCCACCTCGACGGCCGCGAGGAGCGCTTCGAGACCGAACTCGTCTATCGCGGGCGCGGCGCGCTCGTCGTGCTGTACCGCATGCCGGAGTCGCGCCGGGGGCCGGTCGACTCCTACGGCTGCTACTGGGTCGACCGCACGTACGTCTGCTACCACATGGTGCGCCCAGTGGATGCGCCCGACGCCGGTATCGAGGTGGTCACGCGCTTCGACGTGGCACGTGACATCGAGGTCACGGACGGCGAGGTGCGCTTTCGCGACCTGCTCCTCGACCTGGTCGTCGAAGACGGCGGGCCGCGCTGGGAGGACGAGGACGAGGTCGCCGAGGCGCGCACGAGCGGCCTGCTCGGCCCCGCCGACGCCGCCTACATCGAGCGCGCGCGGCGCACGCTCGAGCAGGGCCACGGGCGCATCGTGCGCGACATTCGGTGGCTGCTGACGAGGCTGGGACGGTTGCCGGAGTAGGCAGCGTCTGCTACCTGCGGCGGGCGAAGAGCGTGTTCATCCCCGCAACCTCGGCCTCGCTGGTCACGTACACACCTGCCGCGCCGAGCGCACGGGCGCGTGAGGCGAGCGCGGCGCGCTGGCCGGCCGAGAAGCCCATCCCGGCTATCGTCCACGGCACGCGTGCAGCCGTTGCGGTGACGGCGATCTGGGCGAGCAGCGGCTGCTGCACCGCTGCGGCCGTCGGGGTCGGCGCTCCCAGGTCGTTCGCGACCCCGGCGAGGGCCACGCCGACACTTACCCACCCGTCGACGGCGGCGGGGCGCGCGCGGCGGCGCTGCCGATCTCCGGGATCATCCCCACCTGCCCCGGCACGAGGTCGTGGTGCAGCTCCTGTCGCCGCAGCTCGACGTCGGCGTCACGCAGGTCCTGGGGGATGAGCGTCTCGGCGAGCAGCACGGCCGCTGCCCCCGCGCCGACCGCCGTCTCGAGGTCTTCCCGCAGCCGCTCGGCGCGCGGGTTCGCGACCCGCACGTGCACCTCGACGCCGGTGGCGGCGGCCGTGGCGACGTTCTCGACCCCTGCCGTGACGGCATCGGCGCGTGTGGGGCCGACCGCGAAGACGGGGAGCAGGATGAGGTTCGTGCGAGGTGCGGGCATCGCGCGCGTGCTCGCTCAGGCCGCCAGCAGCGACTCGAGCCGCCCGGCGGACGCCGAGGGCCCGACGACGGCGAGCGCGTACGCCCGCTCGGCGAAGATGCGGGCCCCGACCGCCTGGATCTCCTCGGCCGTCACCGCCTGCATCCGCGCGACGGTGTCGGTCGGGAGTTCGAGTTCGCCATCCTGCAGCAGTTGATCGCCGAAGCGCTGACCGAGCGACATCGGCGTCTCCAGGCTCAGCCGGAACGTGCCCGTGGCGAAGTCGAGGGCGCGGCGCAGTTCGTCCTCGGATACGGGCTCGCTTGCCGCGCGCTCCAGTTCGCCGAGGATGACCTCCAGCGCCTCTTCCTGGTGGTCGGCGGTCACCCCGGCGGTGACGGAGAACATGCCGATGTCGCGGTGACGCGCGACCCTCGAACCGACCGAGTAGGCCAGCCCGCGCCGCTCGCGGACCTCCTTGAACAGCCGCGACGACATCCCTCGCCCGAGGACGGTGTGCAGCAACTCGAGCGCGTAGCGCTGCGGGTCGCGGCGTGCGAGGGCCTGCACGGAGAGCGCGAGGTTGGTCTGCTCGATCTCGCGCTCCTCGACGATGACGGGCTGCTCGGGCGGGCCGAGCACTGCGGCTGTCTGCGGCTCGGGATCGCCGCCCCGGAGGTCCTCGAAGTGGCGCGCCGCGGTCTGGACGACCCAGTCGTGCTCGATGTTGCCCGCCACGGACAGCACGGAGTTGTGGGCGGTGTAGAAGCGCTCGACGTGCGTGGTGAAGTCCTCGCGCTGCAGCGCGCCGACGGTGTCGAGGGAGCCGGTCACGGGCCAGCCGATCGGCTGGTCGCCGTAGACGGCCTGCACCATGAGCTCGCCCGCGCGCTGGGCAGGCGTGTCGTGCCCGCGGCGGATCTCCTGCTGCACGACGGTGCGCTCGCGGTCGATCTCCTCGGCGGCGAGGAGCGAGTGCTGGAGCATGTCGGCGACCACCTCGATGCCTGTCTCGGCGCGCTCGAACGGGAGGTTGTTCCAGTAGCAGGTGAGTTCGCGGGTGGTGTAGGCGTTGAGCGAACCGCCGGCGCCCTCGATCGCCTGGCTGATCTCGGGGGCGGTCGGGCGTTGCTCGGTGCCCTTGAAGAGCATGTGCTCCAGGTAGTGCGACACGCCGTTGTTGCGGCGGTTCTCCCCGCGCGAGCCGACGCCGACGAAGAAGGCGGTGCTCGCCGACTGGGCCGTCGGGATCGAGGTGGTGACGATGCGCAGGCCGTTGTCGAGCGTGCTGATCGCGGGCCGGATGGCGTCGGCAGACGGCATGGATGCGTGCTCCCCTCGTCGCGAGGTGGTGCGGGCGGCGAGTCAAGTCAGCGTACGGGGGTGGTAGGTCGCCAGCAAGATCAGAGACGAGGTATCGGAAGTGGAGACGCGCGGCGAGGTCTCACGGCTCTTGGCATCGGGGTCCTCGCTTGGTAATGTCCGATGAAGGGGCTAGAGCACTTGCACAGATGACCCTAAGGGGGAACTACCGTACCAAATAAGAGTGCCAGCCCCAGACGGAGACCGCCCTGACCAGTAGCTTCGACAGAGAGAAGTTTCGAGAGGTCATTCTCTATATTGCCGAGCAATCGGAGAGTGATCGTCGCTTCGGGGCTACAAAGCTCAACAAGCTCCTCTACTTCAGCGACTTCAAGGCATTCGGGATGCTCGGCGGGTCTATCACTGGTGCCACGTATCAGCGTTTGGATCGAGGGCCTGCCCCCCGCGAGTTGCTCCCCGTTCTCCGCGAGATGGAGAACGAGGGCGAGATTCAGCGGTACGAGCGACGATACTTCAATCGGCCACAGAAGGTGATCCGGGCGCTTCGCAAGTCAGACATTGCGAAAGTGCTCACCCCTGACGAGCACGAGATCATTGACTCGGTGCTCTCCGAGCTCCGTGACCTCAATGCCTCTCAGGTCAGTGCACTATCTCACCTCGATGCAGGCTGGCGGCTCGCTCTCGACCGGGAGGACATCCCATACGAGACGGTCTACATCTCAGATCGCCAACCGACTTCGAGTGAGCGTTCCGCCTGGGAGCGGGCAGTGGCGGAGCGACATGCCAAGAGACCTTCCCCGTGAACAACCGCCCGGCCGGTGGAGGCATCACTTCGAAGTGACTACCAAGTTCTCGGACCAACTGAACTCGGTTGTGCCGCGTGCGATCCCGCGCCTTCGATTCCTCGAACACGGCATAAAGCACGTGCTTGATCGAGAGATCGATGCATATCGGAATGGGGAGCCCCACCCTCGAATCACGATCATGGAAACGGAAGGGCCCCACAGAGAAGGGCTCCTGTTGACCGAGCCGGGCTTCCCCGAGGTGCCTGAGTGCATGGTCTGGTTCGAGTTTCACGCCGACATCGAACTGGACCGGAATGTGTTCCTCTGGGGCATCGGTCCTACTCCGGTCCTCGACGATCGTGAGGACTACAGCGACGAACCGTGACGGAGGAGTGATGACGAAGTACATCTTCGTGACCGGCGGCGTTGTCAGCTCGGTAGGCAAGGGCATCGTCACCGCCTCGCTCGGGCGTGACCTCAAGGCCCGCGGCCTCCGCGTCTCCGTCCTCAAGCTCGACCCCTACATCAACGTCGACCCCGGCACCATGTCGCCCTACCAGCATGGCGAGGTCTTCGTCACCGACGACGGCGCAGAGACCGACCTCGACCTCGGCCACTACGAGCGCTTCCTTGACGAGAACTTCACCAGGGCCAACTCCACCTCCTCCGGCCAGATCTACGAGGAAGTGATCCGCAAGGAGCGCCGCGGAGACTTCCTCGGCGGCACGATCCAGCCCATCCCCCACGTCACCGGCGAGATCCGCAAGCGCATCGTTGAGGCCGGCACCGCGCTCGACGCCGACGTCGTGCTCGTCGAGGTTGGCGGCACCGTCGGTGACATCGAGGGACAGCCGTTCCTCGAGGCGATCAGCCAGATGCGCCACACGCACGGGCCCGGGGACACGGTCGCCATCCACGTCACGTTGCTGCCGTACATCGGCTCGACGGACGAACTCAAGACCAAGCCGAGGCAGCACCCGGTGCGCGAGCTGCCCTCCCCCGGCACGCCGACGAAACGCACGCCCAAGCCGACGCAGCACCCGGTCCGCGAGCTGCCCTCCTTCGGCATCCAGCCCGACGTGATCGTGACGCGCTCCGACTACCCCGTGCCGGAGGCGCTGCGCGAGAAGATCGGACTCTTCTGCAACGTCGAGCGCGAGGCGGTGGTCCCGCTCGAGACCGCCGACTCGATCTACGAAGTACCGCTGATGCTCGAAGCGCGCGGCCTGCCGGAGATCGTCGCGCGCAAGGCCGGGCTCGACGGCACGAAGGCGGAGCTCGCCGAGTGGCGCGACTTCGTCGAGCGGCTCCGCAACCCGCGCCGCGAGCTGCGCATCGCCATCGTCGGCAAGTACGTCGAGCTGCACGACGCGTACCTGTCGATCAAGGAAGCGTTGATCCACTCCTCCGTCTTCCACGGCGCACGCCTGGACCTCGAGTGGGTGCACTCCGAGCACCTCGAGGATCGCCCGCCCGAAGAGGTGATCGGCGAGGTCGACGGCATCGTGCTCTGTCCGGGCTTCGGTGACCGGGGCCTGGAAGGCAAGATCGAGGCGGTTCGCTACGCGCGCGAGCGACGCATCCCGTTCCTCGGCGTGTGCCTGGGCCTGCAGATGATGGTCTGCGAGTTCGCCCGCAACGTCGCCGGCATGCCCGCGGCGAACACCACCGAGGTCGACACCTCCACGCCGTTCCCGGTGATCTCGCTGCTGTCCGAGCAGCGCGGCGTCCACGACTACGGCGGGACGATGCGCCTCGGAGGGTACGACTGCCAGCTGGTGCCAGGGACGAAGACGGCCGCCGCGTACGGCCGCGAGACCGTGCGCGAGCGCCACCGCCACCGCTACGAGGTGAACAACGCCTACCTGCCCGCGTTCGAGGAACACGGGCTCGTGCCCTCCGGCTGGACGATGGACGGCCAGCTCGTCGAGATCATGGAGCTCACCGACCACCCGTGGATGGTGGGCGCGCAGTTCCACCCCGAGTTCACCTCGCGCCCGCACCGGCCGCAGCCGCTGTTCCGCGACTTCGTCGGCGCCGCGGCAGCCGAGCACGAGCGCCGCGCAGAGGCGATCGAGGCGGCCTCGGCCTGACGCACTCGCTCGAAGGAGCAGTCTGATCCCCTCTCCCCCGTACGGGGGAGAGGGCGAGGGTGAGGGGGCTCCGGCGGGAGCCTCACCCATGCAGAGGGTCAGGTCGATAGGGGCGAGCGCACCTCTCAGGGAGAGGGCTGGGGCGAGGGGCAAGCGGTAGCCGATGGACCTGTTCCGCCTCATCCACGTCCTCGCGCTGTTCTGGCTGATGGCCGGCCTCGGAGCCGTCATGGTGCCGATCTGGCGCGCCTGGGGTACCGACGAGCTCGAGACGCGCGCCGTGATGCTGACCGAGGCGGCGCAGGCCGAGACGCGCTGGCTGCTCTCCGGACTGCTCGCCACCGGGCTGACGGGCTTCGCGTGGGCGGCGTCGGACAACACGAACCTGATCACCACTGGCTGGCTGCTGGCGCTCGAGGTGCTGTTCATCGTGGACGTCTTCATCTTCTTGCCGCTGATGGGCGTCGGCCTGCGCCGCGTGCGGCTGCTCGCGCTGCAGGCGCAGAAGCGCGGCGAGATGACCGAGGAGCTGCAAGACGCCCTGAACGACCGCGTACCCGTCGTCTTCGGCACCATGATGGTGATCACCGTGCCGGTCATGACGTGGCTCGCGATCGCGAAGCCGTTCTGACGCCGCCCGGCGAGCCCTCGCGACCGTCGGCATCGGGCATGCGAGACTGCGCGTAGCACACCGAGGAGCCCGCCTGAATGCGCATCTTCCTGGACACCGCGAACATCGATGAGATCCGCCGCGGCGCCGCCATGGGCGTCGTCGACGGGGTCACCACCAACCCCTCGCTCGTCGCCGCCGAGGGCGTCGAGTACCGCGACCGCGTGCTGGAGATCTGCGAGGTCGTCGACGGCCCCATCTCGGCCGAGACGATCTCGGAGACGGCCGACGAGCTTGTCGAGGAGGGGCGGCGCATCGCCTCGTGGCACGAGAACGTCGTCGTGAAGGTGGCGATGTCCGAGGCGGGCCTGGCCGCGATCAGCCGGCTGTCGGCGGAAGGCATCAGCACGAACTGCACGCTGGTGTTCTCGGCGAACCAGGCGCTGCTCGCCGCGCGCGCCGGCGCGACCCTCATCTCGCCGTTCATCGGCCGCATCGACGACGGCGGACAGGACGGCATGGAGGTGGTGCGCGAGTCCGTGCAGATCATGGAGACGTACCACCTGCCGAGCCAGATCCTCGCGGCCTCGGTACGCCACACACGCCACGTGACGGAGGCGGCGCTGGCGGGCTCGCACATCGCGACGGTGCCGCCGAAGGTGCTGTTCCAGCTCATCCACCACCAGCTCACCGACGCGGGCATCCAGCGCTTCCTGGCTGACGCCGCGAAGTACACGCCGGTGTAGGCACCCGTCGTCCGATGGTCGTGCGACAGCGGGGGGTGTTCACGCCGGGGGTGGTGCGTTACACTGGCGACCGGACACCACATGTCCACATCCCATCCCCCTTCCATTTCGCACGTGATGCGACACAAGTAGGCACATGGCACGTACGCCCGCACGGGGACGCCGAGACGGCTCCGCACGAGTAGCAGATGAACAGCGCCGCGATGAACGTCGCGATGGCGGGAATGGCCGCTCGCGCGCTCCGCGCGTCGAAGGCCCCGCTCCGCCTAGCCTCAACATCGCGGAACTCGAGGCCCGCCCGCGCGAGGTGCTCCTCGCCTTAGCGGGCGAGCACGGCATCGAGAACCCGGAGGGCTACGCGCGCCAGGACCTGCTCTACCGCATCCTCCAGGACCAGGCGGAGCGCCAGGGCACGATCTTCTCCGGTGGCGTCCTCTCCGTGGTGGACGACGGCTTCGGCTTCCTGCGCGGGGACCGCCTTGTGCCCGGCCCGAACGACGTCTACGTATCGCAGTCGCAGATCCGCCGCTTCGCGCTTCGCAACGGCGACTACGTCACCGGCCAGGTGCGCCAGCCCAAGGACTCGGAGAAGTACTACGGCCTGCTCCGCGTCGAGGCCATCAACGGCGTCGACCCCGAGACCGCGAAGCGCCGCCCCAACTTCGAGGAACTGACCCCGATCTTCCCCGACGAAATGCTCCCGCTGGAGACCGAGAGCATCGAGCTCAGCCAGCGCCTCGTGGACCTGTTCGCGCCGGTCGGGCGCGGCCAGCGGGGGCTCATCGTCTCGCCGCCCAAGGCCGGCAAGACCATGCTGCTCAAGTCGATCGCCCACGGCATCACGCAGAACAACCCGGAAGTCTCCCTCATGGTGCTGCTCGTCGGTGAGCGCCCCGAGGAAG
>MKWU01005872.1_pt1 | contig 12943 bp, 13 predicted proteins | sample 809101 | NCBI WGS metagenome assembly MKWU01 (sample SAMN05860141, study PRJNA318959) | sponge metagenome | host: Aplysina aerophoba | place: Slovenia: Piran, Adriatic Sea, Gulf of Piran | collected 2013-05-07 | reverse complement strand
TCGCGGGGCACGAGGGGACGGAGAAGGCGTCCTGCATCGAAGCCGGGACTGTCGTGGCGTGTGAGGTAGTCGCGGTGGCCTGGGAGGCATCCCGGGCCGTACACGGTCGAGAGACACCGTAACCGCGGCGCCATCGGCGCCGAACAAGAGGCCGGCGGCCCATGTCGAGTCCGACACGCCGCGGTCGCCGCACGCGACGGCAGGGCAACTGCATCGAGGGGCTTCACGCAGCAATGCGGGTCCGTATCGTCTTCGTCGAAGGACGGCGGATCGCCCAGCAACACTAACCTCGTACGCCGGCCCGGGTCGCTGACGCGGCCCCGGGCGCGGTAGATCTCCTGCGCTCCCCACCGGCCACCGATGCACCGGCCGGCATCCCGGCCCGCCGCGGTTCGTGGCCCTTCCCTTACCGGATTGATAAACACGCCGTCGTTGACGCGCCCGGCGGGCGGCTCTGGCGTGCGTGCCGAGCTGCCCCGCCTGCTCCGTACGCGGCCCAGTCGTTCATAAGCACCCGGCGCCGGTCGAACCGGTCGCTGCGCCGGTAGGCCGCTTCCACGCGGTCGCTGTTGACGGAAGCTGGACCGGAGCCCGTGCGGCACCGCGCCGATATCCAGATCGAGCATGAGCCCGGACAGGGTCGTCGGGTGCAGCGCGCCCGCTCGGCGACGGGAACACGAGCCCTTATCCGTCGAAGAGCTCCGCCGCGCCGTCGAGCACCTAGAGCGCCCGGGGCGAGAGAGGCACCCGGTGCTCGCGCCCGGCCTTCATGCGCTCGGCAGGATCGCAGCCGTGGTCGAGCATGGGTGCGCGCTCAAGCTCGACGTCGACGTCCGGTTCGACTTGCGCGGACTGTGGGCGCACGACCTGCAAGGCCGGGCGAGCGCGTTCCAGCGGCCCGTCGCCGGCGGGATGGACCTCGCGGCCGCGGCGAGCGGGGTGCTGGCGGAGTGAGCCTCTGTCGAAGACACCCTCCGGATGAACTGCGGGGGCGCGGAAGGGGTGCTGGAGGTTCGACAAGCACCTGACAATGCCAGCGCCTCGATGAGGCCGCGCGTCGGCGGGAGGCCGTATACTTCGTCCGTGACCATCCGGCGGAGTCTGTAGAAGTCTATCGGAAAGGGTACATTTTGAGGTATAAATCGTGATTCGTAACTTCCAGGATTATATTTATGATTCAGTCAGTTACGCGATATTCTGCCCGACTTCGCGGGAATGACGGGCAATACGCAGGGTACTACTCCCCAGTCATTCCCGCGAAGGCGGGAATCCATGGGCCTGAACATGACCGCAGACGAATGAATAGCCAGCAAGGGTGAGTAAGTTACCCCTCAAGCGAATGGATCCGCGCGCCGCCGCGTACCGCGTCCGTTCCTTCATCGATCCGCAAGACACGCGGCGGCATGTCTTCAAGCGGACAGGGGCGCCCCCTCGATCGTCACCCGGTGCATCAGGCGGCGATGGCCATGGTAGTCGTTGAGCGCCATGTGCCACGTCCCCCGGTTGTCCCACAGGCCGAGAGAGCCCTTCTCCCATCGCACCCGGCAGGAGAACTCGGGCCTTGCGGCGTGCGTGTAGAGAAAGTCGAGCAGCGGCTTCGACTCCTCCTCGGTCCAGCCGTCGAAGCGCACCGTGAAGATGGGATTGACGTAGAGGACCCTGCGCCCGGTGTCGGGGTGGCGAATCACCACCGGGTGCACCGCGTCCTGCACCGCCTGCTCGGCGTTGCGGAAGCGGTCGCTCAGGTCCGGGTTCGACTTGTACCCCGGTCCGAACACGTGGCGGCTCGAATGCACCGCTTCGAGCTTCGAGAGCATCGCCTTCATGCCGTCCGACAGCGTCTCGAAGGCGAGGCTCATGTTCGCGAACAGCGTGTCGCCGCCGGCCGGCGGGACATCGATCGCGTAGATCATGGACCCCAGCGCCGGCGCGTCGTCATAGGAATGGTCGGTGTGCCACCTGCCGCCGACATTCTGCTTCTGGTCGGGCTCCTTGCGCACCTCGGCGACCTCGGGATGGCCGTCGACGGGGGTGAAGAACCGGTTGATGTTGATCGGGCCGAAGCGGCGGGCGGCCGCGAGGTGCTGCTCGGGGGTCAGGTCCTGATCGCGGATGACGATGACGCCGTGCTCGAGGAACGTTCCGCGGATTCGGGCGAACGTCTCGTCGTCGACGCCGGCTGCGAGGTCGACGCCGAGAATCTCGGCTCCCAGCGCCCCGGAGATCGGCCGGATTTCCATTCGGGTGTTTCGTCGCATCGTTTCCTCTCCGGCTCGTCTGCCGCGCTTCCGGCCTCACGGCGCGATGATATCGCTGAATTTCGCGACGAACCGCCCCCAGGCCGCTCCCGGCCTCACCGCGCGATGATATCGCCGTACTTCGCGACGAACCGTCCCCAGGCCGCTTCCGCCGCCGCACCGGCATCGTCGATCAGCGCGTGGGCGTCGGCCGTCCTGAGCTCGAAGTCCTCGACCAGGATGCGGCCGTCGACCATCACCATCTCCACGTCCTTCGAGTGGGCGTGGTAGACGAGGTTCTGCACTGGATCCAGGGTCGGCGTCAGGCCGAACCGGCGGTAGTCGAGCATCTGGAGGTCGGCGCGCTTGCCGGGCTCGATGGAGCCGATCTCGTCGCCCATCCCCAGCGCCTGCGCCCCGGCGATGGTTGCGAGCCGCAGTACCTCCGGGCACTGCATCACCGTCGCGTCGCCGGTCTTGATGCGCGCCATGTTCGCGCACGCGCGCAGCACCTCGAAGTGGTCCGCGAACATGTTGTCGATGCCGAGGGTGACGGGAATGCCGCGGGAGCGGTACTCCACCACCGGCGCGATGTGGCCGCGCACCGCGTTCATCAGCGGGCAGTGCGCGACGGTGGCCCGCGACGCCGCGAGCACGTCGGTGTCGGAGTCGCCGACCACGTAGCAGTGGGCGCACACCGTGTCGGAGGCGAGCATCCCCGTGTCGCGCGCGTACTCGAAGGAGGTCCGCTCGTGAAGGCGCTGCATGACCTCGACCTCGTACTCGCCCCACCCGAGGTGGATGCTGGTGCCGAGCCCCATTCGGTCCGCAGCCTCGCGGCTTGCGCGCAGCAGCTCCGGTGACGAGGAGATGGTCATGTTCGGGGTCATCATCACCTGGATGCGCCCGTTGGCCCGGCCGTGCCAGGTCTCCGCGAAGTCCACGGCCTGGAGGAGCTGCGCCTCGCGCAGCTTCGCGTCGTAGCGGTACTCGTCCATCGCCATCGCGTCGACGTCGACGTCGTGGGTCATGATCCCCATGAAGCTGCGCACCCCGAGCGACTCGACGAAGGGGGCGAACACGTCGGCCTCCTCCTCCATCTCCAGCGTCGTGGTCACCCCGCTCTTGAGCAGCTCCGCGTAGGTGAGCGAGCCGACCGCGAGGCGCTCCTCGCGGCTCGCGACCGTCGCCATCGGGAAGTACTGGCCGGTCACGCAGCCGAGACCCATGTCCTCGGCGCGGCCGCGGAAGAAGGTGTACCCGACGTGGTTGTGGGTGCTGACGAATCCGGGCAGCACCACCTTGCCGGTACCGTCGATGACCCGCGCGGCGCCGGCACGCGCGGCTTCGAGCTCGGCGCTCGGTCCCACCGCGGCGATGCGGCCGTTCTCCACGTGGACCGCGCCGTTGCTGATGATGCGATTGCCGGCGTCGACGGTGAGCACGGTGGCGTTGGTGATGAGCAGGCTCATTTCTACCTCTTCGCGAACGGTGGACCCGGGTGATCGGAACCGAAGGTGCCGGATTTCTGATCTTGCGCGGAATGGGGGCTAGAATGACAGTCAGGAGCAAGGATGGGGTCTTGGCGGTGATGAGCACCTATACCGCGGTCGTGGAACGCTGCCCCGAGACGGGCCTGTATGTCGGCTACGTCCCGGGGTTTCCGGGCGCCCACACTCAGGGCGCAACGCTCGACGAGCTCAACGCCAACCTCAGGGAAGTCATCGCCCTGATTCTCGAGGACGGGGCGCCCGCGATTTCGGGCGAGTTCGTCGGCACGCAGACTGTCGTCGTGGCCTGAGTCCGGGTGCCGCCGATTCCGGTCCTCAAACCTCGCGAGGTGATCGCAATTCCGGCCACGCTCGGTTTCGAGGAAGTGCGCCAGCGCGGCTCGCACAAGAGGTTTCGCCACGAGGATGGACGATCCACTACCGTGCCCGTTCACCGCGGGCGCGATGTTTCGCCGGTGCTGCTTCGGTGCATCGCCCGGGACATCGGACTGAGCGTCCATGCGTTCGTAGGGCATCGCCGATAGACCGACTTGCGGGCTGCCTCTATTCGATCGGAATCATCACGTGCTTCCGAAATGCGGGGCGCTCGGTGAGGCGCTGGTACCACGCCTCCAGGTTCGGCATGGGCGGGCGCTTCTCCACCAGGTTGAGCCAGCGATGGGCCTGCGGGCCGATGGGGATGTCGCCCATGGTGAGGGTGTCGCCGGCGACGAAGGCGCGGTCCGCGAGGTGGCGGTCGAGCATCCCCCAGACCTTGTACCCGCGCTCGATCCCGGCGTTGATCGCGTCGTGGTCGCGCTCCGCCTCCGGCGTGCGCACCAGGCCCCAGAACACCGGGAACATCATGGGTGCGCAGGCCGTCTGCTGCCAGTCCATCCAGGTGTCGGCCACGGCCCGCACCCGCGGTTCGGCGGGCCAGAGCGAGCCCGGACCGTGCTTCTCGCAGAGGTAGCGGGTGATCGCGTTCGACTCCCACAAGGTGAAGTCGTCCTCGACCAGTGTCGGCACCAGTCCCATCGGGTTCATCGCGAGATAGTCGTCCTCGCGGTTCCCGCCGAACTTTCCGCCGATGTCCACCTGCTCGTAGTCGAGCCCGAGCTCGTCGGCCGCCCACAGCGGCTTCATCACGTTGCCCGAGGTACGGCGTCCGAGGATCTTGAGCATGGCGGGAACTCCCTTGCGTCGTTCGGTGGGTTCGCGGGTCGAGCCGGCGGCTTCGTCGACGAAGCATATGGCTTTCCGGTCGGCGTTGCATCGGGCGCGGGGCGCCGTATCGGCGTCCGGCCGACGCACGCGGTTTCCCGCAAAAGTCCGCTTCCGCGTGCGGTATAGTTCGGACCGGCAAGTTGGCCGTCCTCGTGGAGGACTCGTTGCGGATGCGATTCGGATTGATCCCGTCGCGCGGCGGTACCGGGTTGCGCGGCCTGCCCGAAGGCTGCCCGGGATGATTCGCCCCGCGCACATCGCGGCCGGCGCGGTGCGTTTCTATCAGCTTGTGCTGTCGCCGATCCTCCCGCCCCGCTGCCGTCATCTGCCGACGTGCTCGAGCTACGCGATCGAGGCGCTGCACGAACACGGCCTGCTGCGGGGCGGGTGGCTTGCCGTGCGGCGCATCGCGCGCTGCCATCCGCTCGGCACCAGCGGGTACGATCCGGTGCCGGCGCGCCGTGACGCCGGGAGCGGACCGGCGCGATGACCGCCGGCCGCAGGCCTTTGTCCGACGCCGCACCGGGGGTTGGGCGGACTCGCCCGAGGCAGGGGCCGGTTCTGTCGGATGACCGAGCGGTCGAGAGTGTGCGATGAGCGTCGATCCGAAGCTTCTCGAGATTCTGGTCTGTCCGATCACCAAGGTGTCGGTCCGGATGCTCGGTAAGCAGAAGCTCGCCGCGCTCAACCGGGCCATCTCCGAGGGCGGCGTCAAGCACATGAACGGCGCGGTGGTGGACGCCCCGCTCGCAGCGGCGCTGGTGACCAGCGATGGACGCACCGTCTACCGTGTCGACGACGGCATTCCGGTCATGCTCGAGGACTTCGCAATCCCCGCCGAGCAGCTCGCCGACTGGTAGCCGGATCGGCTCGGACTCCGGCCGGCATTGCGCCGCGCACGGCCGGGAGGAATCGCGACCCAACGCGAATACGGTAGAGACAAACCTTCGCCCACATTTTCAACGAGGCCGCGAGAAGCCACCGACACATCGCGGGGTCTCCGGCGGCAGCCGGAAGTCGGTGAGATGTGGGGGCTACGTTCGGTTTGCGCGGCGTGCCGCGACCGCCTCGGCGAGCTCCCCGAGCATCTCCACCGTATCGTCCCAGCCGATGCAGGCATCGGTGATGCTCTGCCCGTAGACGAGCGGCCGTCCCTCGACGACGTCCTGGCGTCCCGCCACCAGGTGGCTCTCGATCATCACGCCCATCACCGCGCCCTCGCCGGACGCGACCTGCGCGGCAACGTCACGGCAGACGTCGCGCTGGCGCCCGTGCTGCTTGGCGCTGTTCGCGTGGCTGAAGTCCACCATCACCCGTGGCGAATGGCCGGCCGCCTCCAGCATTTCGGCCGCGCCGCGGACGTGCTCGGACTCGTAGTTCGGTGACTTGCCGCCGCGCAGGATGATGTGCACGTCCTCGTTGCCGGCGGTCTTGAATATCGCGGAGTGCGCGTCCTTCGTCAGCGTCAGGAAGACATGCGGATGCTTCGCGGCGCCGACCGCATCGACGGCGAGCTTGATGCTCCCGCCGGTGCCGTTCTTGAACCCGACCGGGCAGGACAGCCCCGAGGCCATCTCGCGATGCACCTGGCTCTCGGTGGTGCGCGCGCCGATCGCCACCCAACTGATGAGGTCGGCGACGTACTGCGGGGTGATGAGGTCGAGGAACTCGACCCCGGCGGGCATGCCGGAGTCGTTGAGATCGAGAAGAAGGCGCCGCGCGGTACGCAGTCCCTTGTCGATATTGAACCGGCCGTCGAGATCCGGGTCGTTGATCAGCCCCTTCCACCCCACCGTGGTGCGCGGCTTCTCGAAGTACACCCGCATGACCACCAGGAGCCGGTCGGAGAGCGAGCGGCGGGGCTCCAGCAGGCGCGATGCATACTCGAGCGCCGCCGCCGGATCGTGGATCGAGCACGGCCCGACGATGACGAGCAGGCGGTCGTCCTCGCCGCTCAGGATCCGGTGGATCTCCTGGCGGGTGCCGAAGATGTGACCGGAGGTCTCGTCGGAGAGCGGAAGCTCCTCGAGCAGCCTCGCCGGCGTCACCACGTCGTCGATCGACGTGATGCGAAGGTCGTCCGTGTCGTAGCGCATGCGTTGTCCGTCCTGTGGCAGGCCGCACCGGTCCGTAGCGGGCGCGGTACTTTATCGGAAAGAACCGCGCCATCCCACGATCGCGCCGCTCGGACCCGGGCCCCGCGCGCGACGGCCCCTCCCGTCGATCGGCGAGGCGAACCGCGGCCGGCGGGCAGGACGGGAGCTCGCCGGTGCGGCCGAAGAGGTGGGGACGAGGTATGGGCCGCTCTGGCGGCCGGCCCGCCTGCTCCCGCCGGTTCGGCTCGGCCTACGACCGCGCCGCCACGGCCTCGAACGCCCGCTCCGCGGCGCGGAACGTGCTCTCCAGGTGCTCCTCGTCGTGCGCGCTCGACACGAAGCCGGTCTCGAACGCGGATGGCGCCAGGTACACCCCTTCCGCGAGCATCGCATGGAAGAACCGCGCGAACCGCTCGGTGTCGCATGCCATCACGTCGGCGAACCCGGCCACCGCGCCGGCGTCGGTGAAGAACAGTCCGAACATCCCGCAGACATGGTTCGTCGCCAGTCCGACGCCGGCTGCCTCCGCGCGCTCGCGCAGGCCGCCCACGAGGCGTGCCGTGGTCGCCGCCAGGCGATCGTGGAACCCGGCTTCGCCAATGATCTCCAGGGTCGTCAGCCCCGCGGTCATCGCGATCGGATTCCCCGAGAGCGTGCCTGCCTGGTACACGGGGCCGTCGGGAGCGATGTGGTCCATGATGTCGCCCCGCCCGCCGAACGCGCCCACCGGCATGCCGCCGCCGATCACCTTGCCCAGGGTCGTCAGGTCCGGGCGCACGCCGTACAGCGCCTGGGCACCGCCCGGCGCGACCCGGAACCCGGTCATCACCTCGTCGAAGATGAGCACCGCACCGTGCTCGTCGCAGCACTCGCGCAACGCCTCCAGGAATCCCGGCACCGGCGGCACGCAGTTCATGTTCCCGGCGACGGGCTCCACGATCACCCCCGCGATCCGGTCGCCGAGCTTCGCGAACGCGTCGCGCACGCTGCCGGCGTCGTTGAAGGCGAGGGTCAGCGTGTGCTCGGCGAGCGCGGCGGGGACGCCGGGCGAGGTCGGCACCCCGAACGTGAGCGCACCGGAGCCCGCCTTCACGAGCAGCGAATCGCCGTGTCCGTGGTAGCACCCCTCGAACTTCACGATGGCGTCGCGGCCGGTGAACCCGCGGGCGAGCCGGATGGCGCTCAGCGTCGCCTCGGTGCCGGAGCTCACCATGCGCACCTTGTCCATCGAGGGGACGAGGGCGCACACGCGCTCGGCCATCTCCGTCTCCAGCACCGTGGGGGCGCCGAAGCTCAAGCCCCGCCCGGCCGCCTCGCGCACCGCTTCGACCACCCGGGGATGCGCATGGCCGACCACCGCCGGTCCCCAGGTGCCGACGTAGTCGACGTAGCGCCGCGCGTCGATGTCGAACAGCAGCGCTCCTTCGGCGCGCTCGAAGAACACGGGGGCGCCGCCGACCGCCCGGAAGGCACGGACGGGCGAGTTGACTCCGCCGGGGATGCGCTGCCGTGCGCGTTCGAATTCTCGCGGTGAGCTCGTCATGTCGGTCTCTCTGTGTGCGGGATCAATGGAGTGGGTCCGGCCGACCCGGCGTCACGGGCGGGAGCGCCCTGGTCGTCATGCGTGTCGTGAACGGGCGTGCAATGTCGCGATTGGCAGGCCTGGGCCGCTCGTTGCGGCCACAGCCTCGCTGTGCGCCGGGGGTCCGGTCCTCCTCCGGTCGGACCGAGCCCCGAGAAGCGCGGGACGGTGGGGATACGCGGCTCGGAGTTGCTCATCGCGGCGGGATTGTAGCGTGCAAGTTTCGCCGATTCGCGCTCCCGGCCACCGCGAATGCGAGGGGAGGCGCGTGTCGTGCGTGAAGTCGGCCAAACCCTCCGGCGGGCGCGGCGTGCTCGATGTCGACCATCGGGGAGGCGACGAGGTGTCGGTACACCTGCATCGGCGAACATGCGAGAATTTCCGTCTCATTCGACAGGCACGTCCCGGGGAGGAGAAGCACCGATGAAGTCCTACATGTGCGTCATCTGCGGATTCGTCTACAACGAAGCGGATGGCCTGCCGGAGGAAGGGATCGCCCCCGGAACGACGTGGGAGGACGTCTCCCCGAATTGGGTCTGTCCCGATTGCGGGGCACGCAAGGAAGACTTCGAGATGGTCGAACTGTGACGTGTACGGCCGGTGGACGCGGCGTCCTCCGGCGCATCGGGAGACCCAGATGGAATACCTCACCACCTTGTCCAAGAACGAGATCAACGTCAGCGCGATCGCGGGCGAGCAGTTACAGCGTCTCATCTCCAGCATCGAGGACGACGACATCGAGGCCATCCGCATCTACGTGGCCGGCGGTGGCTGCTCGGGGATGACCTACGGGATGACCTTCACCGATCGACGCACCGACTACGACCGCGTCTACGAAGGGGACGGGTATCGTGTCTATGTCGACGCCGTGGCGCTCAACTACCTCAGGGGCGTCGAGATCGACTTCGTGACCCGGGATACCGGCTCGACCTTCGTGTTCAACAACGTGTTCCAGGCGACGGGCGGCGCCGGCACCTGCGGCGCGTGCGGCATGGCGGGAGGCGGCCGCGGCTAACCCGCCGGCCCCCATCGGATGCAGGACTCCCCGGCCCGGGTCCTGCTGATCGCCCCGCCCGGCAGCTACCGGGTCCACGCCTACCTGGAGGCGGCGCGCGATCTCGGCATCGAGATGCTGGTCGCGAGCGAGGGCGAGCACTCGCTGGTCCCGGGCATCGGCGACGGGCTCCGCGTCGACTTCGCGGATCCCGACGCCGTCATCGAGCAGGTCGTCTCCGCGCATCGTGACCGGCCCGTCTCCGGGGTCGTCGCCACCGACGACGGCACCGTCGAGATCGCGAACCGGGCCGCCGCCGCCCTGGGGCTTGCGCACAACGCGCCTTCCGCCGCGAGGATCGCCCGCCGGAAGGATCTCTCTCGCGCCGCGCTTGCCGAGGCCGGGCTCCCGGTTCCGGCGGCACGGCGGGTGGACCTGCGACGTCCCCTGGGCTCCCAGCTCGCCGGAGTCGAGTTCCCCTGCGTGGTGAAGCCGCTGGCGCTGTCGGCGAGCCGCGGCGTGATCCGTGCCGACGACCCCCCGGGCCTCGAAGCCGCGTGCCGGCGCGCCGGTGCGATTGCCCGTGCCGCGGCCGTTCCATCCATCGATGCGGAGGAGCGCGCCACGCTGCTCGTCGAGTCGTTCGTGCCCGGGCCGGAGATTGCGCTCGAAGGCATGCTCGAGGGCGGCGAGCTCTCGGTGCTCGCCATCTTCGACAAGCCCGACCCGCTGGACGGTCCGTTCTTCGAAGAGACGATCTACGTGACGCCGTCGCGGCTCCCGCGGCCGGTCCAGGCCCTCGCGGCGGAGCGGGTGCGCGCCGGTTGCGCCGCGTACGGACTGACCGAAGGACCGGTGCACGCGGAGCTGCGCCTCCACGACGGCGATGCGTGGATCATCGAGATCGCCGCGCGCACCATCGGGGGTGACTGCGCGCGGCTGTTCACCTTCGGGTCGGGGACGAGCCTGGAGCACCTGGTGCTGCAGCGGGCGCTCGGCCGGTCGCCCGGCGTCGTGTTTCGCGACGCCGGCCGGGCGGCGGGGGTGTTGATGATCCCGACGCCGGGCGCCGGGACGCTGCGCCGCGTCGAGGGAGTGATGGCGGCGAGCCGGATCCCGGGAATTCTCGATGTGTCCGTCACGGTAAGGGAGGGATACGAGCTGACTCCTCTTCCCGAGGGCGGCACGTACCTCGGATTCGTCTTCGCGCTCGGCGAAGACCCGGCCGGCGTGGAGGCATCGCTTCGCCGAGCGCAGGAGACCGTTCGCGTCATCGTCGCCCCGTCGCTGGCGGTCGAGGTCGCGGTCTGACGACAGCTCCCGTTCCCGAGCGGGCGTCCGTGCAGGACTGTCCGTGGCCGCCCCGTGCCCGACGGCGGGCCTGCAAGGGTGGGAACCGGGACCGTCCCCGGAAATGTTCGACGTTCCGTGCAATCCCCGTACGGAATCCGAAACGCCCGGGACCGTGCAACAATGGCGCGCACACTGCCGGAGAGGTCACACCTGCCTGGGGGGAGGACACCATGGACCTGATTCTCAGAAACGCGCTGATTGCCGGCGCCGAGAACGAGCCGCCGGTCGACATCGGGATCGAGGGCGGGCGCGTCGCCGCCATCGAGGCCGGACTCGCCGCCGAGGGCGAGGAGATCGACGTCGGGGCACGCCTCGTCTCGCCGGGATTCATCGAGACCCACATCCACCTGGACAAGTCCTGCCTGCTCGATCGCTGCAAGTCGGTGCAGGGAACGCTGGAGGAAGCCATCTCGGAGGTCGCGAAGGCCAAGCAGAACTTCCAGCCAGACGACGTGCGCGAGCGCGCCGTGAAGACCCTGGAGAAGAGCATCCTGCAGGGCACCACCCACATGCGCACCCACCTGGAGGTGGATCCGGTGGTGGGCTTGAGGAGCCTGGAGGGCATCCAGCCGCTCATCGACGAGTACAGGTGGGCCATCGACCTCGAGATCTGCGTCTTTCCGCAGGAGGGCCTGCTCAACAACCCGGGGACCGACGAGCTCATGGTCGAGGGCCTGAAAAGGGGCTGCCACGTGGTGGGCGGCGCGCCCTACACCGACAGCGACCCGCCGGGGCAGATCGATCGGCTGTTCGAGATGGCGCGCGAGTTCGACGTCGACGTGGACATGCACCTCGACTTCGGCAATACACCCGAGGGCATGACCATCGAGCACGTGTGCAACCGCACCGAGGAGTTCGGCTGGGGCGGGCGCGTCACCGTCGGTCACATGACCCAGCTCTCGACGGTGGAGGTACCGGAGCTCGAGCGCATCACGCGACGCCTCGCCGACGCCGGCGTGGCGGTGACGGTCCTGCCCTCCACCGATCTCTACCTGATGGGCCGGCACCAGGACCACAACGTGTTGCGCGGCGTGGTGCCCGTCCACAAGATGCTGCGTTACGGGGTCAACTGCAATCTCTCGTCGAACAACGTACTCAATCCGTTCACGCCCTTCGGCGACTGCTCGCTCATCCGGATGGCCAACCTGTACGCCAACATCTGCCAGGTCGGCCAGATCGACGACACCATCGAGTGCTTCGACATGGTGACACGACGCTCGGCCGAGCTGCTGAACCTCGACGACTACGGCGTCGAGGTCGGCAAGGCGGCGGACCTGGTGGTGATCGACAACACCGACCGGCAGGGCGCGGTGGCGGAGCTGTCGCAGCCACTCATGGGCATCAAGAGGGGTCATGTGACGTTCAGGCGCGAACCGGCCCGACTCCTTCGGCCCGGCCACTGACGGTGCCGGACCTGCCGTTCGAGGATCCGGTCGGGGCGTTCTGCCGCCACAACCACGTGGCGCTGAAGGGCGCGGGCGCCGGTCCGCTCGCGGGCCTCGCCTTCGGAGCCAAGGACGTATTCCACATTGCCGGTGTCCGCACCGGGTTCGGACACCCGACCTGGCTCGCCACCCACGAGCCGCCGCCGGAGACCGCGATCGCGGTGCAGCGCCTGCTCGACGCCGGCGCCGACCTTGCCGGCAAGACCCACACCGACGAGATGGCGTACAGCCTTACCGGAGAGAATGTGCACTACGGCACTCCGGTCAATGCGCGTGCGCCTGATCGTATTCCGGGGGGCTCGTCCAACGGCTCGGCGGCCGCGGTCACCGCCGGGCTCGTCGACTTCGCAATCGGCACCGACTGCGGGGGCTCGGTCCGACTGCCCGCGAGCTACTGCGGCATCCTGGGCATGCGCCCGACCGTCGACCGCGTGCCGCTCGACGGGGTCATCCCGTTCGGCCCGCCCTTCGACGTCGCCGGGTGGTTCGCGCGCGATGCGCAAGTGCTGGAGCGGGTGG
>MKWU01005871.1_pt1 | contig 12945 bp, 9 predicted proteins | sample 809101 | NCBI WGS metagenome assembly MKWU01 (sample SAMN05860141, study PRJNA318959) | sponge metagenome | host: Aplysina aerophoba | place: Slovenia: Piran, Adriatic Sea, Gulf of Piran | collected 2013-05-07 | reverse complement strand
AGAATACCTTTGCTATTTCCTGAATAAGTATAAGTTGATTACTGTACAATTTTTCTGTCTCTAAGCCATAGCTGGCCAGGTACATGGTTCTGTTCAATGCATACTTTATGCAATAGTAATTATATACAAATTGCATATAATTATATAGGGACTGTTTTATGTAGTACCATTAGTACAATGCATATGCATGTAGTCATTAATGCTCATTCTTGCTTACATTTAGGCAGCCTGAAGAAAACAACACAGCTGGCCCATGTGCACCAATCCAAGTGAATACCTTAGACCCAAATGCAAGGTATTATACATATATAGGAACATTTCCCATAATATATAGCATCAGTCCCTCTGTGAATATATATTATATATACACACATTGTCAGTATCACCTTGCATATAATGGGAATAACAGTTGTGTACATTTTTTGTCTTATCTAGGTTTAAAGATGAGCACACACAAAATGTATCAGCTGTGGTAACAGATTCTATAACTCTTACTGTTCAAGATCCTGAATTTGTCTTGGATCATAAATATGATGAAACTGCATTGGTTGATAGCAGCAGTGGTGTACATGAAACATGCATGCCATGTTCTGCACCCAAAGTTGAAGCACCGCCTATGGAAGAGCCTCCAACTGATTACGTTTGGAGTGATTTTAGTGAGGATATCCCCCTTGACTCTCCAGCCCAGGACATGCCAAGGGAACATTGCATTCCCAGAGCATTTGAAGAGAACTTCAGTTCTGTTCTTTACTCATCATGTGAAAGCTACCAAACATGGCTGACAAAGGCTGTAGATGTGATACAAAGCAATAGACAGCTACTTGTGAAGGTATGTGCAACCAGCTACACTCTCTGTATAAATTATATTGCTGTGTGGTAAATTACTCAAATTAGCATTTATTATGAAGTAAATGATAAGGTTGTAGACAGCAATATAAGCAGAAAATTTGAATATTAAGCATTGTATTAATATTGCATAATGAATGTACAATTTACAGTGGATGAAGCACTCATGTGCGTAGATATATAATTATCCTATATATTGGTGAAGTAAACTTCTGTCCGGGGCTTGTGCAGTGAGCTAGGTATAGACGCAGGGTGATTAAGAGAGGACTTGCCCCCACTTAACGTTGCGCAAACCAGAAAACCTCAAAACTGTGACTAGCAAGAGGAGACATCCACTGTCAGCAAGAACCCATGCATATGATTGTTGAAAGTTTGTTCAGTGCATATGCCAAATACACAATGGCAAGGCCATCTTTGACACCATTCAAATATGGCAGGACAAAACAGTATAATAATTTGTACAAGCAAGATCTTTCTTTGTAAATTTAAAATCCTGTTTCCCGCTATAGAGTAAATATAGACTGCTATTTTGTCTTATAGTACTGCAATTTCTTGTATGAGAACTTGACATGTACGACAGTCTAATGTTATGTTTATACTTTGTCAATTTGTACCTGATAATTGCATAATACCTTGAAATTTAGTGCACATAATATAAAACTGTTTACCCATATCTTCCCTGTGCAGTATGATGTTGTAGCTACAATGCCAACTGATTTCCCAAACCCTTTGAGCCAAGCAGAGTGTGTTTCTCTAGTCATGGCATATGAGTTCTGCAGAATTTCTGGGCTTGAGGGTAGAGAGGTGACATTACATGATTGGATATGTCCACAAACAGGTTCAGAGGAAGGAGTCTCCATTTGTAAATTTGCAGTGAGTTCTATATGATAATTACTAGTCTAATTAATGATAAAGATAATCATCAAAGAGATTTAAGTATCAATGGACTTCATGGTGCTAAACTACTCTGTATGCAAATATTTTGTTTGTGTTTGCATATTGGAAAACATAATTATTGAGGTAATAGTGTACATGCAAGTATATAGCTGAGTTATACATATTAGATCTGCAGGATTTCTCCTGTGACATTCGGCCTTGCACTATTTAAGGATATGTTGTAAGATTTCCTCACATAGTACAAATGTGGAGGGAACCAACTACCCTACTACAGCTGACCCTTTAGTCAGCAAGCCTTAGTCACTGTGAGCATCCATTTTGCCATTAATTTTGTAACTTTTTAATCATCATTTGCATGGTAATGCCAATATTTATGAACCGTTTCATGCAATACAGTCAGAATGTATGAGTCAGTGGAGAGGACAGTAGTATGTCTGCACTCTGATTAGATCTCTTTGCTTATGGGTTGGGAAGTAAACCTAGTATTGATCTGTTCACAGGAAAGCCATATAAGTTTTAGAATAAGGAAAGAATGGAAAATTTCAGGCCATCGGGACACAGCCAGAATGCATTAATAGCTTTTCAAGTAACTCAAGCATGGCAGTGCTTATGGCTAAATTGCTAAGATGTTGACAGTAGACCTGAAGGTTGATCATTGGCTGTAGGCCATTAACTCCTGTTCTTCCATGTATTCACTCCCTGTTCTAAATATTATACAACCTATCTTATCAAGTTACATGTGAATTTGAAGCTTCTGTTCTTAGCCACCCCTAACATAGATGGCACTATCATGCTGTTGGATATGCATAAATACCATTAGTAAAGTTATATAAAAACAGTACTGCAGCAAGATATGTATACGTATGCACTCTCATTGTATGTGCATGTGAAATAAATGTAAGAGGTAAACATTATATGACCACCCAGATATCTGAGCATGCAAGTTGCGATGCTATTGCACTAGAGTAATCAGCTATATTAGGTGTTTCTATGGCTATGCATCCATTTATACGCTAAACGTTACTCAATGCTAACAAATGCATGCTAAAACGTGATACATGGGGTGATACCCAAGGCTATTTAATGTATTTTTTATTAAATTGAAACAAACAAAGTTTCCATTCCAGCAGGTGGCTATGTAAACATGCTCATCACAAAGCCAAACCACAATAGGAATCCCACTATCTGTCGTTACCCAACTATCCTAGGCCTCTAGCAACCATAGATACAGTGCTTGTTGCATTCATGCATGCATACCACTGTATGTTTGGAGGCAAGATCACTTGTTGGTTGCATGGTGCCCCCACCATATTAAATGTTACGGCAGTTTCTATTGGTACTTTTTTCCTCTTAGGGCCTTACACTTCTTGGAGGTGTCTGCTTTTTTGCCCATTCAACTTCTATCAATGGTGAGGTATTAGAACCAGACAAGATGTTTGCTTTGTTGCGACAGGCAGTATCGAGTGATGATCTGGACATTGCACAAATGGTGCTAAACTGGCAAAACGATGCTGCAAACTGCAAGGACCTGGAAGGTTGGACTCCCTTGCACTTCGCAGCTAAGGCGAATGCCTCCACAATGATTCATATTCTCTGTGACAAGGGAGCTGAGAAGGAAGCAACTACCACATTGGGAAACACCCCCCTCCTGGTAGCAGCACTAGCCAGTGCTGAAGATGCCACAAGGGCATTAGTGGCAGAGAACGTAAACCCAAATGTAGCTAATGTATCTAGGTGGACACCTGTGCATTATGCAGCAGTGGCAGACAATGTACAGTTGATTGAAATGCTGTACCAGCATGGAGGAGCATTGTACAACACAACTGTGAAGGAAAATTCTCCTCTTTCTTTGGCAATTATGAATGATTCAGTAGATGCTGCAACAGTGTTGATGAATAAAAGTGCTTCCCTCCCACGGTGGAAGAACTCTTTGGATTGGACAACCCTTCATCTGGCTGCTAGCAAGAATGCCACAAGAATGCTGCAAATTTTGATTAAATCCACAGAGGTAGATTTAAATGCAGTGACAAGAAAAGGTCACACTTCACTTGCCTTGGCTGTGCTACAGGCATGCAAGCAAGCTGCGACAGTCCTACTTGTCACCAAAGCCAAAATTGGGGGTTGTAATTCTGTGGGCTGGTCTGTGCTTCATATGGCAGCTGAACAAAATGCATGCTATATGATTTGTCGCCTGTGTGAAGCAGGAGCTGACACTGAAACCCCGACACACAAAGGAAATACCCCTCTGTGTATTGCTGCAATGAATGGCTGTAGTGATGCTGCGGCAGAGCTACTGAAGCAGAATGCTAATCCAAATGCTAGAAATGGAAAAGGTTGGTCTGCCATACATTATGCAGCTGCAGCAAATGCAAGTTCAATGGTTAAGCACATTGGTCAAGCTGCAGATGTCAACTGCGATTTGAAGACCAATGAGGGGAGTACTGCTTTACTATTAGCTGTTACCTGTAGTGCCAGAGATTCAGCCAAGATCCTAGTTGATGCAGGAGCTGATGCAAAAGTGAAGGGACCTGACAAATGGTCTCCACTGCATTTTGCTGTCAACCAGGATGACCAGGATCTTATTGACCTCCTTTGTAATGGTGGAGCAGATGTTAATGCCATATGTAAGGGGGATAAGACACCTATGATGATAGCCGTAATGAACTGTTTGGTAAAATCTGTAAGAGCTGTTCTTGGAAAATCTGCCAACCCTAGCCTGAGAGATCTGCATGGATGGACAGCGGTACACATGGCTGCAGAATCCAATGAAACCGTTGAAATTCTGCAGCTATTAATCGATAATGGAGCCACTGTGGATGGATTGACGAACAAAGGCAACACTGCACTTGCTCTGGCTGTACTGAACAATTCAATGAAGACTACCAAAGTGCTGCTCCTTAGCAAGGCAGATCCTAACAAATGTGGTGACCACCTCTGGTCTCCCCTGCACATTGCTTGCGAGAGAAGTAATGCAAAATTGACAGAGTTGCTTTGCAGTTTTGGTACTAATCCAAATGCCACAAACCACCAAGGGTACACCCCTCTTTTGATTAGTGTCGCCAAAGGCTCTCAAGCAACAGTGGAAGTGCTGCTGAGGAACAATGCCAACCCAAACATGCAGAGTGAGTTGAATGGGTGGTCAGCCCTTCACCTTGCTGCCCAGGAGGATGATCATGTATTGGGAGAACTACTATGCAATCATAATGCTGACGTCAATGTTAGAACACATGAAAGCAATACACCACTTGTAATTGCAGCAATGAAGCAATCAAAGCGTATGGTGTCAGTTTTACTCAGGAGAAAGGCTGATGTGAATGCCTGCGACTCTAATGGCTGGACAGCTCTCCACTGTGTGGCTCAGGTGAATGCCACTGAGATGATCCCTATTCTCTGGCCATATTTTGCTGACTGTGAGGTCAAAACAGACATGGGGAACACTGCACTTACCATTGCAGTTATGCACAATTCCACTGCATCTGTGCACAAACTCCTCAAGCTAAGTGCAGATGTGGATGCCAAGAACTGCAAGGGATGGACACCTCTCTGTTTTGCAGTGTACAATGGTGCTTTTGATTTGGAACTCATTAAACTCCTTTGCAGCCCAATCAATGTTTCCATGCAGACAGAGCAGTGTAAAACTCCTCTGCACTTGTGTGTTTTCAAGCGTAATACTGTGTACACCAAGTTTCTGCTAAAATGTGGTGCTGATCCAAGTATCCCAGACATTGCTGGCAACTCTCCCCTCAAAATAGCTTTATGCAGTGGGCCAGCAGACATTGCAGATGCACTGTTGGAGCACACAGTTGAACAGGAGTGTATCAGTCATGGGCATGCAGATATTAAATTTGTTCGTAGGTACAAGCATAGTACTAAGCAATGTGCAGCACAAGAGAGATTGGCAGAAAACATTAGCTTGCTGCAAGTGGGGTCATCGGAGAGTATTGACTACATTACTGTGGATGCCAATACCCCTTTGCACATAGCAGTACAAGGTGGGCAGCATGAAATTGTTAGGAGACTATTGGAACAGAATTCTGAACTAGCAAATATGCCTAACAAGAATGGATACTTGCCAATTCAATCTGCTGTTATTGGTAACCAGCCAGCTATCATTGAACAACTCAGCCATTATTGTGATGCTCAAGGTATTATGGACCACAATGGCTATACTTTGCTCCACCTGGCTGCAAAGCACAACTCTGCACAGGCGGCCAATCAGCTGTTGAGTGATGGACACTATCCAGATGCAAAAGATGGTCATGGGTACTGCCCCATTCATGTTGCTGCATTTGATGGCTCCATTGCTGTCATCGAAGTATTCGTGCAGCATAACATAGGCTTGCTATCTCTTCAAGGAAGGAATGGATACACTGTTTTGCATTGTGCTGCACAGGAAGGAAAAGTAGAAGTGGTAGAGTTCATCTGCAATAACTATCCATGCGCCATCGATGTCAATGCCGTGGCTAATATGGGTATCAGCCCTCTTCATGTTGCAGCTATTTCCACATCCTCTTCTGCGGCAATGATCAAGGCACTTTGCAAGTTTGGTGCAGACGTAACTCAGCGTGATGCATTCAGAGATGTGCCTCTCCATTGTGCAATGCTAACGGATGATGAGGAGAAGGTCAGAGCACTCCTGAGTATTAATAGTAAGGTTGTTGATATGGCAGGTGCCTCGGGGGAAACCCCACTGCACTGGGCTGTCAAGAAACTAAGGCCGAAAATGATAGACATTCTCTGTGGTGCAAAATCCGACATCAATGCTGGGGATGAGTTTGGCAATACTCCATTACACTTTGCAGTTTCCACTCATGATGAGGATATTGTGCAGAAACTCCTTGCATGGGGAGCAACACCCGAGAAGCATAACACAGAAGGAGTCACACCACTTGATGTTGCTGCAGTCTTGTCTGATCAAAACTGCTTCAAAGTGATCTACAATGAGTCCCAGAAGGCTTACTCCACTGATAAATCCTACATTAACATGTACCGTATTCACATGTATGCTAAGCATCACCAGATGGAGAAGGCAGCACAAATGATGACGACTTCCATCTCCAAAGTGCAGTGAGTAATGATGAAAATGTTTGTTTATGCTTGAAACCGTTTGACTTCAATAGCCAAAATCGTGTGGCAGGCAATTGTGTAGAATCTGAGAACTTCATCCGTAGCATAAGCAAAAAGAGAGTGTCTAATCAATCACATAAAATAATTGTCTTGGTGGCATGGTGAATAGAGTATAAGAACCTGAGGAGTCTAACTAGGAAAAATTGAGTTGTACATAGGGTGCCACTATCTTTATGCAATTAGAGTTTTGGAGTAAGCTTTTGGTGGGCATTGGAGGGCTGATATTCCAAGTTTGTGATATGGGATGATGTCCACATGTGTACTTTGTTAGAGTCACGTTCACACAGTTCCATAATGCAGTATGGGTGAGATGTCCATGAAGAGGGAAATTCATTATAATATCAGACTTCTGACTCCCTCACAACTGTAGGCATAATAACTTGTGCTCGAGACCAGTGCAGTAACTCACACAATCTCCCTTCTGGAAACTGCCACATTTCATTTACACCAACCAACATGTAGTCAAGGTGCTATGATAGCTAGGGCGAAGGGGAAATGAAAAGCTCTTTTCCATTGGACATAACCCAATGCCAAATGCACCTTTGTCTGTGCATTTAATATAGGAGCTCTGGCTATCATGTTCGAATCAAAATGCACAGTTTGTGCTACATCTGTAAAGGTAGGAGTCTGGCTTTCATCTAAAATTTTTCATCCATCACTGCTAGCTTCCACAAGAAGAAAGTAAAAAGGAACTATAAATATGTCTAGCAACCTGCCTACATGTGTGCCATACTGAGGTCAAAACATCATATAAAATAGCGCACTGTGAAATGGTGTCAATACAATGCTATACAAGCAAAAGAATAGAAAACATGTTATCATGTATTAGAGACGTTAAGTTTATAATCGTATGTAGTGATTGTTAACCAGACACCAATGTGATGTCCACTGGAGCCAAAGCTTTGGTGGTGCTTTGGCCAGGATTCCCACAGAGCCCTGACAGCAGACCTCAGCAGTGCAAAGGAGACTCAGTATCTCCATCACTACTGAGTAATTTGTCTTGCTTTTTTGGTGAGTCGATCAGCCAAATGCCTGTGGAACACTGTGCAGTCCCGTGCCATTCCACCTGTCATGGATAGAACTGGTGGTGTGAAAGTTCCTTGTTCTACATCTCTGATTCTAGCACTGTACGCTTAGCATTCTTGTGCATCCAGTACAGGGCAGACAGTTCCTGTTTCCAGTATATAATGGGGCGCTAGGATGGTGTACCTCCCTCCTCATCAGTGCTGGTCATTCTCAGCTGCAATACATTCGTGGTCAGTGACTGGAGGTATGGTTCAATACATGTGTTGGGACATGCCTCCTTCAGCAGGTTGGTGGATTAGTCACGATTTCATTGTGCAACATGGAGAAGCCACCTTTGTGAAAACTCATAACATAATCAGTGGAGAGGGATTCATCACAGGAACAGTGAAGAGCCAGATTCTGGATCTCATACCTGAGGCGTAGTGCATCTCTGAAAGTTCCTTTGTGCAAATATAGATACTACATTTACCACATCATAAATTATAAATTTATATAACATAAACAGGATATAACTAGTTCAAACTTAAACAGGATATAACTACTTCAAACATAAATGTATAATATATGAATATCTACCATTAATTAATGCACTGCACACCTGTGTGTGCTCCCATGCAAAAATTAGTATGTTTATCTAATAAAAATCGGGTCAGTGTCTCCGGGTGGGGAGGTGCCCAGCACCGCGGCTGTATTCCCACGCTGGATGGCCACCGCAATTTGTGTAAATGGAATCTGTGTTCCTCGATGGGCAGGGCTTTCTCTCTCATGCATTCCAGCAGATGTTGTTGAGAAGAAAGGAGTTGGCTGAAGATTGCTTCTGCTTCAGCAAACTGATTGTCGTATTTTGCTTTTTGAACAGACTTGAAGGCTTTCATTCCAGTGTTTGTTGTCATGGGTCCAGATTCTTGAAGAGCAATCATCGCAATCGGAAGTGTCATCTTTGTGAATGCTTCAAAATAATGATAAGCATCAGAGGAGGGAATTGTCACCATTGATCTTCAATATTGGAGCAGGCTGAGCGCCAAGTAATGGCTGGTATGAACATTTTTGGATAACTGTTCAATGGGTTGCAGATGTGGCCAATTCCTGGAATTGTTCTGGAAATATTATGACCACTTGCTTGCCTGCACCATGGACCTAGGCAGTGAAGGCAGCATGAGGTTGACTCAGGGCAACTTTTGACAACAGCTCTATCTCCTTGCACGAGGTTTTCACCTTTCCTGGCACAAACTCATCTCTAACAACCACACAGCCGACAGTTGTGCCTAGGTGCCTCTTATAACGTGCGTAGTTATGCTCACTCAGCCTCTTTGGCATGCTCGTCCTTCACAACCAATAAGCTAGGTTTTAGAGGCTTTGGGATAGTAGCAAAAGGAGAGCACATGCTACCACATGGTCCCACCATGCACGGAGCCGTTGACAAGTGCTAGCTGTAGTTGCATCGTCCACAAACCAAACTTGAGTTGTTCCTATGCAGCTCGCAGCTTATTTAGCTTGTTGATGAAGGGAATGACTGCCAAGGTGCATGTGCCATCCCAAAGGTGTCCCTTTGGGTAGTGCATTCACTAGACGTCACCTCACCCCCACCAGACACAAACATTCTAGTTGGAGACAGAAAACTGTTGGTAGTGTAGTTGCTAGAGCCGGACAGATGAAATTCATATTGTGGAGGGCTGCTTTCCTATTCCAGTTGTTGAAGCCGTTTCTGTGTTTTCTGTGTCTTTGTTGCTGAAAACATCACGCATTGCATGAACAGCAGCCTCCTTCCAGGCCAGCATGGGTCCAGCAGCAAGCACTACAGTGAGTCTAACATTCCTCAACCTCAACAACACCAATGGATCTGACCCCTGGGCATTTGTAGGCAGCTCAGAACACAACATATAACATATATCATTATGCAATATTCTCTGATGATATTATCTACTGTATTATAGATAAACCTTAATGAAGGCTTAGGCTAGACTGACCCTGTGGTGTCACTGCAGCTAAAACTGGAGTGAAAATGCCATCTGGTCCCATGAAGGGTGCAACAGAAGGGAAGAAACAAGTAATTACATCAAGATGGAATAAAATAATTATAGGTTAAAAAGATCTTTCATTCAGATCAAAAATAGTACTTACCTCTGTGTTCCATTCACTGTGTTGGACTGCCACTGTGCTGGAAGGCCTTCTCAGAGATTGCCACTCCTCATCAGCAGGACTGGGCTTACAGATCTTGTATATCGTGCTTTTAACTTGAAATTACTAACTGCATACTTGGAAACTAGTCTGAACTACATTAGAATTCAATAAGCTATATAAATGAAATGTGGGATTGTCAGCTGTTGCATGAATGTTTCAATATCAATTTCAAGCTAGCAAAAAAGAAAGTTTTAACATTCATGTAACTGCAAGATGAGAGTCCCACACTTCATTAATACATATTCAATCCGACATTTCCACAAAAAGAATGTGATCAAAGCCTCAATTGCTTCAGCCCCTAGAAGGCAACATTCTCTCGGCACTTTAGATGTTTAATGTACCATGTGACAAAGTCATTTATGTACATGTGTTGAAGGCTCACAAAGTTAGTGCCCAGATTGCTAATAACCATGCAGGGTGGTTGTGCTGGTATTTGAACATGGTAACGAGCTGAAATCTTTGAATAGGCCTGTGTGGCTAGGTAGACTATCTGTGCAGCCAATCATTTGCCTTCATCCTGATAACAATTATTGTTTCAACGCCAGGCATCATCATCAAGAAATTTGATGATGCTGCCAGTACAGTTTACCTCTTCATCCTTGGAGAAGATCGAGATGAAGCACCAATGACTTTGCTTAACAGTATTATTATAATAGTGTGTCATTGGTTTAGTTTATAGTTCTGTAAGGTGAAACTTACCAAATGTGAGTTTATACTTTCGTTGTGATTTGTGAACATTTCCAAAATTCAGATACGGCAAGTACTTGAAGGACAGACATGAACTTGCCACTAATAAAGTGACACTTGTCGGCATAATGAAAATGAATGTGCAGGATGCCACCTACAAGGTAAATATTTTGTACAGTATATGCATAAATTATTATTATACTGTAAGATGGGTATTGACCACTGTGTAGCATGTGATTCAGGTAGTAGTGAGAAGAATACTCAGTGGCTTTATACACAACAACTGGCTAGGTCAACGAAGAAAAACTTGAGCCCATTCCCAGAGGGCTGTAAGTCTAGTTAACTATATATTCTTGTGCTACATTGAATCAGATGAACCCTAAACAAGGTGAAAGGCTGTCTGTGTGCCTCTCCCACAAGCAAGATCAAAGTCTCAGTTCCCCTAAAGATCAATCATTCTTAACCCAGCCAGGTGTGCCGTAATATCCACTTTTGCCAAGAAACAGCTAGACCTTGTATCGCAAAAACACACACACAAGCACAGGCCTATCATTCTCTAGTACAGTACATGTAGAAGAGTGCATTGCACCATTCATGTTAGATCTGAACCTTTTCAAATTTATTTTCTATGATTGTATTGTGCAGTCACCCTGTAAGGTCATTTTGGACAAATGCATATATGGCAAGAAGGTTATCAGATGCCCTGCTGTCTTTGAGGCTGATACAGAAGGGAATCTCCCAGGGACTCGAGGCTACAGAAAGCAAGATGGGTCATTTTTGTCCAACTTAGTGAAGAATCCAAAAGTGGTAAATTTAAGTACAATTCCACTAGATACAAATTGTGTCACATGTGTGGGTGGATTGAATAAGACAGATAGAGTATATTGATCTGCAATGATTGATCCCCTCCTAAAGACATTAGCCAAACACTAAGCCTAGTTTCTGTACATGACTCTGAATCATTGCTTCTTGTAGGTCACATATTTTAAACAAGTATTTACTAGCTAGAATAGGGATTTATTACCATGTCTAGCTGAAATGAAAAATGGGAGGAAGTTTAAGTGTTACCCACGTGGTAAGGTTCTTTGTTTTGGCAACAAGACATTTCGTCCCCAATAGGGCTTTAATTTCTTCTGTTACAAAACAAATTATCTCAGATGAGTGTCAAAGCAGAATGAATAGTGGTGAGAAGTGCACAAGTGACATGATATGCCACAACTAGAGAGGGAATGCAGATGGTGGTGAGAACTAAAGTAGAGGTATTGGTTCGTGTGGGTCTTCTTCCAGTACATCAATGTGGTCAGGTTGTCCTCATTCCTCTGGTCTAGCACATCCAGAAATGGCAGCCAGCTCTTCACTTCTATCTCCATGGTGAAGTTGACCTTCAGACACAGACCATTCAGGTGTTCCAAGAAGGTGTCCAGCTGTGTTCTCCCATGGGGCCAGACAATGAAGGTGACATCATACCAAAGCTTTGGTTGTTTGTCTGCTGTCATTAGTGATGTCTGCTCAAAGTCCTCCATTCAGCTCTCTCTCCACAACTGGAGAAAGAGCTGAGACCATTGCCATACCCTCTGTTTGTTCGTAGAACTGGTCCTGGAACTGGAAGTATGTGGACTTAGGCAGAGCTCTGTCTAGGAGCGCGCCTGTTGTCGTGACGTCAGTGTTCGTTTGCACTGGGACTCATTAAGCTCCAGTCTCTCTTTGCTGATAATGAGAGCATCCTCAACAGGAACCTGGGTGAAGGGGCTCTTCATGCACATCATAGCTGACCTGATGATTATTGCTGTCCAATTTCAACTCTGAGGCTCTAGCTACTAACTGTGTGGAATTCTTCACAAAGGAGCTGGTGCTTCCGTCAGACGGTGACAAGATCCTTGCAAGCTCTTTGGAGGAGAGAGAGGAAGGGAATTGTATACCACGTCCCTTGTGAGTGTGGCTCAATTTACATCAGGGAGACAGAGAGGCAGTTGAAGACCCATATTGAAGAACACTAGAGAACAGTAAGGAAAGCCTGCAACAACAATGCCATTGCCACACATGTTTGAAACACAGGCCGCAGCATCCAGTGGGCCGAGACAACAGTGATTGAGCAGAAAGGAGACTGGTACAGAAGGAAGGTCAACATCAGAAGCTATGCCAATACCCTGAGGACTGGCCCTGGCCTGGACGTGAACCCAT
>MKWU01005869.1_pt1 | contig 12951 bp, 7 predicted proteins | sample 809101 | NCBI WGS metagenome assembly MKWU01 (sample SAMN05860141, study PRJNA318959) | sponge metagenome | host: Aplysina aerophoba | place: Slovenia: Piran, Adriatic Sea, Gulf of Piran | collected 2013-05-07 | reverse complement strand
CGCCTGCCCGCGCTGTCAGGGCTCGGGGCAACTGCGGGACGTTTGTCCCAGGTGCAGCGGGGAGGGGCGGCTGCACCGCACTGAGACAGTGGAAGTGCGCATCCCGCCCGGCGTGCAGAACGGTTCGCGCCTGCGCGTGCCCGGTAAAGGCAACGCCGGCCAACGGGGTGGCGCGGCCGGCGATCTGTACATTATCACGCGTGTCGGTTCCCACTCGGTCTTCGAGCGAAAGGGCGACGACATCCACGTGCGGGTTCCGATCACGATTCCTGAGGCCATCCTGGGGGGTAGCATCGAGGTCCCGACCATCGCCGGCAAGGCGCGTCTGAAGATCCCGCCCGCGACCAGTTCCGGCAAGCGTTTTCGTCTGCGAGAGAAAGGCGTGCTCAACCCGAGGACGAATCGTAAAGGCGACCAGTTTGTCGAGGTCAAGATTGTCGTTCCCGAAGTGCCGGACGAAGGCTCGAAGGCAATGATGAAAGAGTTTGCTAACCTGAACCCCGAAGACCCGCGCAACGGTCTCTTTGAATAATGTGCGCCATGGCACGCAAAAAGAAAACCTTGGGAGCCTACACGATTTCTGTGGTCGCCGACCGCTTTGATCTGCATCCCCAAACCTTGCGGCTGTACGAGCGAGAAGGCCTGCTCAAGCCGTCGCGGACCGATGGCAACACGCGTCTCTATACAGATGCAGACATGGAACGGCTCGAAGTCATTCTCTCGTTCACCCGCGACCTCGGAGTCAACCTCGCCGGCGTCGAAATCATCCTCAACATGCGGGAAAAGATGGAAGAGATACAGCGCCAGATGCAGGAGTTCGTCGTCTATGTCAACGAACACCTCGGCAGCCTGCCTAAGGAACCGCCTACAAGTTTCTCCCATTCCCTGATACCGACAACCCGTCCTTTGTCTGGCCAGAATGATCCTGCGGCCAAGCCTGGTAAGGCCCGCGGCAAGCCCTGACCTGCCTTTCTTGCCAGGAGTGGGCTCCGTTCGTGCAATTGTCTTCCGATCGGTCCTATGAAACACGGTGTTCGGCCTGTTGCCATGTAGCCGCGCCACGCGGCGCCGGCTCGCCGGTTCACCTCGTCGGTTGTATTTGCTGGGGAGGACTGCAAGAGTGTCAGAAGTAGAACAGACTCAATCGCGGCAAGCCGAAAGTTTCCAGACACTTTCGATCGAGGTATTGCTTTTCGAACAGCGCCAGTTGCCCTGCTGTCATCTTGCCGCGATAGGGCGCAAGGCGCCCTTCCATGTCTTGCCGCGCCTCAACAAGCTCTTCCTCGCTAAGCTGCTGCCGCACGGTCACAATCAGGCGCTCTTCAAGCACCGTCAGCCGCTGTTCGACGGCTTCGAGGTCCCCCAGATTGTCCTGTTCCCCCGCTTCGGCCAGCGAGCGTAGCGACTTCGCGGTTTCCTCATAGATTTCGCGGTATCTTTCGGGAACTCGCTTTGCTTCGATCTCGTCCGCGTTCCGACGAAAATATGACGCCAACTCCGCGGGATCGAACTCCGGTTGCGGTCGACCGGTCGACGCGTTCCTTGGCTCCTCGATCTCCCGCGCCGCCGTGAGCACCTCCTGGGCGCAGTACGCGAGTGAATTGATCATGCGTGTCTTCCGTTTGCGGACGCGCCACTTCTCGAAGGAGCGTTCGATTCCTTTGTGGACCGCATCAAGTGGCACTCCCGATTCCTTCCAGGTCTCGATCATCGTCCAATCCAGCGGCGACAGCAGGAACAAACCCGAGCCCCGCGCTCGCTGGAAATGTTCCTCGATTTCAGTGAAGTAGTTGAAGTAGTTCACGGCTAAAACAAAAGTTGCTCTGAGCAACAACTTTGAATTCTTACGGCGCCGTGTAATATAGGCCGTTGAAGAGCATCTTGAAAGTAACGTTCGGCTGGGCTCGGTACTGCGGGCGGATCCCAAACAGCACCAGATGCCCGTTGCCCACCGGAACATCGAGCACCGCTGCCTGCTCGGCCAGATAGCCTTCACCCAATAGCCAACCCGATGCCAGCAGATCCTTCTGCGGATACCGCATGACCGCAACGGCATCATCTGTAGGGACGCCTGTGATTTCGAAAGCGGGTCCCGATTCAAACCACGCTGCTTCGTGGGTACGTAGTCCGAACGCCAACGGATGAGACGTATCGACCGTCACATTGAGCAACGCTCCCGGCGCATGGAATCGAGAAGAATCCAACCCCGACAGCACGTTCCGCACAGGTGCTCCCAGACGGTCAATGGCGAATTGCGAGGCTCGGTTGAACGCCAGGAGGGTGCCGCCGCGAACAATGAATTCCCGCAGCGCCGTCGCTCCGGCTGTGTCGATCCCGCCCGTGAACTCCGGTGGCGCCGGCGCTCCACGGTACAACGCCCCTGGCAGATAACCCCCGTGCAGAGTGCGCGGCCGGGCATCCGGCACAATGATCACATCGAAATCGCTGTTGAGATCGCCCGCCTGTAGCCTTGCGTTCCCGACGGATACGTAGGGAAATTCGTAATGTTCCAGCACCCATCGGGTCCAGCCTTCATCCATCAAAGGTACAAAGCCCTGATAGAGACCTACGCGGGTCTGCTCCATGCGTCTCCGGCGCGTCGAGGTCGGGCTCGCTGGACGGAAGTTCAATCCGAACTCGTTGGCAACGTCTTCAAGCATCCCACGCAGCGACTCGTGCCTTGGTATGTAGAACGTGCCATCCGTCGTGTCGCGATAAACGTCCATTCCTGCCTTGAGAATACGGTTGACCGCGGTCCAGGAGCGTGTGTTGTCTGGTGACAAAGCCACCACCGAACTTCTCCCCACGCTTCCTCTTGGCGCTTGCAGTGGCCAAGCCGGTTTCAAGTCCGCCTCCAAAGGTTCCGTCGATTCAAACACTTGAACGCCCATTAGCAGCGGAAGGCTGTGTGCCGTCACATCGTAAGGGCGAACAGGCGGACCGCCCGGGTATTCCCGCAGTTCCGGATAATTTTGGCTTTCGAGCAGCGTTCGCGCGAAGGCCCCGTAGGGTTGATCGAGCAGAATCACGTAGTCATCAGCATCAAACGAACGGTCCAGAGCCTCAAACGGCCGTCGTGCCTGGTGGATCTCCACCAAGCCGAACTCCAGAGTCGCCAGCAGCCGATGCAGCGCGCTCGGGTCATGTTGGTCGCGCGGCAAAAGGAACGACCGGCCGCGATTTCTGCGGATCACACGCTGGGAAATGCGCCGGAAGTTCCGCAACAGGGCCCGTCGACGTGTCGCCGCTTGATAGAGGCAGGATTCAAAGGCGATCAGTTGGTAGTCGATGATGTCACGCAGCGTCCACTGGCCTCCCGGCCAGGGTTCAACGAAGTTCCAGCTCCGAACCTGAGCGTTGTAACCTCTGTCGCTCGTCGTCAGTGAGGAGTACGGAACATCGATAGGCGTCGCGTAGCGGACACTCGCAGATTCGCTCAAAAGCCGCAACCCGCCGTGATAGCTCTGGTAGTGTCTCGCCGGCGTGAAGTAGTCATAGATAGCGTTGACCACCACACCCATCTTCCCGGCGGCTGTCAAATCCGCGGCCATGCCCATGCCCATCTGATTCACTTGCTGCACGATCAGCGGGTCAATGTTCGGATCGATCGGGTCACTCCATGGTGGCACAAACATTCGTGCTCCATTGCTGCCCATTTGATGAACGTCATAGACCACTTGCGGCCTCCAGACGTTATGCACGCGTTCGATCATCAAGCGCGTCTCATCCTGACTGAAGATGTACCAGTCGCGATTGTTGTCGTGTCCGACGTACTTGTGGTACAGCTCCGTCATCGGAGCACCTTCATAGGGTGTTTCGAGATAGCGCTTGTACCAGCGGGCGACCTTGTCCACACCGTCGGGATTCAGCGACGGAACCAACAAGAAGATGGTGTTTTCGAGAATCGCCTGGTGTCGCGGTGTATTCTCGGTCAGCAGCTTGTGGGCGAATTCCATGGCGGTGTGCGTTGATGCCACCTCTGTGGAATGGATCGAGCAGGTAATCAGGACAACGGTCTTGCCCTGCTCGACCAGACTTTCGGCTTCTTTGTCGTTGACGTTGCGCGGGTCGGCGAACTGAGCCTGCATCCGCTGATAACGCGGCAGGTCCGCCAGGGTTTCGGAATCCGCGATCGTCACCAGGATGAAGGGCCGGTCCTCGGTCGAACGTCCCAGTTCCGTCACTCTGACGTGATCGCTCGCCTCTGCGAGCAATTGGAAATAGTGAACCACCTCACTCCACTCGACGAGTTTCTTTGCCTCCCCCATCCGATGGCCGAAATGCGATTCAGGAGAGGGGAGTTGCGAGAGTCCCAGGACAGGGTTCAAAAAGACGGCCAGGATAGCTACCCTGCTAAAAATCACCCATCGTCTCGACATAATCGGTCTCAAATGCCCGCACTTACGTGAGCATGCTTGTTTCGATTTTTACGCCCCCGCAAACACACCGGGAAAGCGGATCATTTCGGCAGGTCGGTCTTCATGAAATGAAGCAGCGCGACCTTGCCCCAATGATCCGCCAAGCCGCACTGTTCGAGGCTCGACGAGGAAAAGGAGAACCCCTGCCCGAGGTGGATGGGAAGCTCGTTGACAATCCATCCCGTCGTGACGAATGAGAGAACCTGGAGTCCGGGGGCAATCTCCTCGACATGGTCGTCACCTTACCACAGCAGGTTTCCGGCCTCTGTGAAGCTATCGGGATGCGGTCTGTACCTGCTGGAGCAGCTACGCTTGCTGATTGCTTTACATGTGCTATAGAAGGTTGAGCGCGTTGACATTGTTGCCTTCGAGGAAGAAAACACTCGGCAAGGCCGGGATGACCGCTGAATCACTCGATGATCCAAACTGCGAATCGGCCGGCCCTCCCGCCTGAGGATTGCGGCTAAGGCGCGGCATTGCCATACGCCAGGTGTTGGGTGATAATTGAGGTGGGTTGCGCTGGGACAGCTTTGTTGTCCTTGCGAAGGAGACACTGGTGAAGCCAAACGGGTCGAAAGAAACCCTGCGTTGCTCTTTTTGCCACAAGACGCAAGAAGTGGTCGGCAAGTTGATTTCGACTCCGGGTGACTATCCCAAAGCCTACATCTGCGACGAGTGTGTGGCGGTTTGCAACTCGATTCTTGAGGATGACCGTCAAGAGCAGCCCGGCCCCAATATCTTCACGCTTCTCAAACCCCAGGAAATCAAAGAGCGCCTCGACCAATACGTTGTCGGGCAGGAAAAGGCGAAAAAGAAGCTTGCTGTAGCCGTTTACAATCACTACAAGCGCGTCTTCATGACAAAGCAGCGCAGCAACAGCGATGTGGAGTTGCAGAAATCCAACATTCTGTTGATCGGGCCGACCGGAACCGGCAAGACGCTGCTGGCACAGACATTGGCGAGGATCCTCGAGGTTCCATTCGCCATCGCCGATGCAACGACGCTCACCGAAGCAGGGTACGTGGGAGAGGATGTAGAGAACATCATCCTCAAGCTGCTGCAAGCCGCCGATGGCGACGTGCAACGTGCCCAGCAGGGCATTATCTATATCGATGAAATCGACAAGCTCAGTCGAAAGGACGAGAACCCCTCCATCACCCGCGACGTTTCCGGTGAAGGTGTACAGCAGGCGCTCCTCAAAATCCTCGAAGGAACCATGGCCAACGTACCGCCGCAGGGTGGCCGCAAGCATCCGCACCAGGAATTCACCCCCGTCGACACGACGAATATCCTGTTCATCTGCGGCGGGACTTTCGTCGGGCTTGAGAAAGTCATCGCGCGGCGTCTGAACCACTGCGTGGTCGGGTTTCGTTCCGCGTCGGAGCCGAAAGAAATTTCTACAACCCCGTCGAAACTCGACCAGGGCGAGCGCGACGCCAAATTGCTGGCGCAGGTGCAGCCGCAGGATCTCATCCGCCATGGCTTCATTCCCGAGTTCGTGGGCCGCTTGCCGGTGAACACGGTCCTCAGCGATTTGAGCCAAGACGCGCTCGTCGAGATCTTGACACGTCCGAAGAACTCGCTCGTCAAGCAATATCAGAAGCTTTTTGAATTCGAGAATATCCAGCTCAATTTTGAGCCGGATGCGTTAGAAGCGATCGCCAGCTTGGCCCTGCAGCGCAAAGTAGGCGCCCGCGGATTACGAATGATTCTCGAAGAGATGATGCTCGATCTGATGTACTACCTGCCCTCCAAGAAACAGGTCAAGGGGTTCCTACTGACCAAGGCGATGGTCGAGAACCACAATCTCAGTCTCACCGTCCTCGACAAGGCGGGCTGATCGAGCCCGCGTTCAGGTTCTCAGAGACCGTATCCGTTCGCGTCGGAACTGCCGCATACGCAGCCCGGGTATCTACTCCCCTTCTTCCTGATGCCCGGTCTTGCCCGGTAGGCCAGCCGGGTTCTCATGGACGCGCTCCTGGCGACCGTGGCCCATTGCGGAGGCAAGCCCTACGCTGCTTTCCCCGAAGCGATCTCGCAGGGCATCAACTGCCTCCAGGGCCCGGCTCCACTTGCGCTTGCGGCCATCATCGAATAGGTCGAGCTGCCTCTCGGTTTCTTCCAATCCGGAAACATAAACACCGAGCAGCCGGATCGGCTGACGATGCTTCCAGTTGCGGTGGAAGAGCGTTTTTGTCGTTTCGAGAATCACTGTATCGAGCTGGGTTGCTTCGTCAAGAGAATAGGCGCGCGTGTAAGTGGAAAAGTCTTTATACCGAAGCTTGATCTGGATCGTGCGGCCGTAGAGGCTGTGCTCGCGCAGCCGGCGGCCCACCATTTGCGAGAGTTTCGCCAGCGTTGATTCGAGGAGTTTGACGTCGGCGGTATCCTGGGAAAACGTCGTCTCGTGGCTGATGGATTTCGGGTAGTCCGAGCCTCCGATCTCAGTCTGAAACCAGGCGCCGGCGTCGCGACCTTGTGCTTTGCCGGCCAACGCCAAGCCGGTCTGCCCCCAGGTTTTCTCTAGATAGTCTTCACCGAGATCACTGAGTTGGCCGATCTTGTGAACGCCTCTTTCTCGAAAGCCTCTCTCGGTGACTTTGCCGACGCCGGGAATCTTGCGGATGTTGAGCGGCGCGAGGAAAGCCGCTTCCGCCCCCGGCATGACACGAAGCATGCCGTTTGGCTTAGCCATTGCTGAGCAGATCTTTGCGACCAGCCGTGACGTGCCAATACCGATCGAACATGGCAACTTGATCGCATCGGCGATAGCTTGATGCAATCGATCGCCGGCTTTGAGGGGTGGGCCCAACAGGCGTTCGGCACCCGTCATTTCGAGGTAGGCTTCGTCGATCGAAGTCATCTCGATACGCGGTGAGAACTTCTTCAGAACTTGATGGACCTTTCCTGAATACTCGCGATAGCGGCGGGGATGTCCCGGCAGGAAAACGGCCTGGGGACACAACTGATAGGCGCGCCGGAGCGGCATCGCCGAGCGAACTCCGTACTCCCTTGCTGCATACGAAGCGGCTGAAACTACGCCACGCTCGTTGGCGAGCCCGCCCACGACGACCGGCTTTCCCTTTAGATTGGGATCAAAAAGTTCCTCGACCGATACAAAAAATGCGTCCATGTCGACGTGGAAGATGGTCCTGGCCTGCATGGTCTCTTGTCCGTAGCGGCAGTTTCGTCGGTCCGCGGGTCGGCTAGGATTTAGTCACGAACTCATTGTCCTTGATGTAGAAACGACAGGGAAGATCACGGCTGGCTGAGATACCGATACGGGTCGTCGTAACTATCTTGATGGGCTTGGGCCGGTGCATCGCTCGTACAGTCAATGCGCCGCGAGTAACGTCAGCCTCATTCCGCAGGCGGGTGACGCCGAGTGCCAGGGTCAGTTTTCCGGGACCGGATGCCAAATCTCGTAGTCGTTGCGCATTGGGTCGACGGCGCTGGATTTCCTCGATTCCCACAAGGGGCTCGACCGCGCGGATCAGGACGCATCCCGCCTGCCCGTCGGGCTTAGTGATCAGGTTGAGGCATTCGTACATGCCATAGCAGAGATAGACGTAAGCATGGCCCGGTGGGCCGAAGATCACTCGGGTTGACTTGGTCTTGCCCCGTGTACTGTGGGCCGCAAGATCGCCTTTCCCCAAATAGGCCTCGGTCTCGACGATGCGGGCCGCCAGGGGTTGGCCGGCCAGTTTGTGGACAATGACCTTGCCGAGCAGATCAGGGGCGACATCGATCGTTGGCCGTTCGTAGAAACTGCGATCGAGGAGACGTGTTGCCGCAAGAAGCCGCCTATAGGTGATAGGTTGTGTGCTCAAAACGTCTCGGCGTAGCCAATACCAAACCGGTCTATATAATGTGACATCTGGTCAGCCCCGATGAAGCTGCTCTGCACTCTATCGCCCTTTTGGGTGCCGCTGCTACTGGCGCTCGGATGTGGAAGCGTACAAAGCCCACCGCATTCGCCGGAAGAAGCTCTGTCGACGTTTGCGTTGCCTGAAAGCTTCCGCATCGAGTTGGTCGCAGCGGAGCCTGATGTGATCGATCCGGTGGCGATGGCTTTCGATGCGCAGGGCCGTCTTTACGTGGTTGAGATGCGAGACTATCCCTACCACCCCGAACCGCAGGGACAAGTCAAGAGATTGGAAGACCGCGACGGTGATGGACGCTACGAACAGGTCTCGATCTTTGCTGAAGGCCTGTCGCTGCCGAACGGCGTGATGCCCTGGATAGACGGTGTTCTTGTAACGGCGGCGCCGGACATCCTCTTTCTCAGTGACACCGATGCGGACGGAGTGGCGGATGAACGCAGCGTCGTCCTCACTGGTTTCGCGGCGACCAATCCACAGCTACGAGTGAACGGTCCGCTTTACGGGATCGACAATTGGATCTACGTCGCCTACACTCGCGTTCCTAACCCGGTCCGTTTCGCCAAAGAGTTCGGCGACCGTGGTGGCCCCATCCGTTTTCCGGAGAGAACCGGTGCAAAATCAGTCGAAGCGCGTTCGCAGGACATCCGTTTTCGAACTGATGACAGTCTCGTAGAGCGAGTGGCGGGGAATTCGCAATTCGGAAACGCGTTCGATGCCTGGGGAAACCGCTTTACGGTTTGGAACAACGACCATTTGAGGCACGTCGTGGTCCAGGAGAAGTACCTGGTGCGTAACCCCTACCTTATGAACCCGGAGGCGATGAAGTCGGTCTCCGACCATGAAAAGGCTGCGACGCTGTTTCAGATCACAACAGAACCCGAGTACATACATGACTCGCAGCACGGCCGCTTCACATCCGCCTCGGGCATTTCGATCTACTCTGGAGGTCTCTTCCCGGCAGGCTATGAGCATACCTCGTTCACATGCGATCCGGTTCACAACGTCGTGCACCGCGACGTTCTCGTGGCGGACGGCCCGACCTTTACCGCGAAGCGCGCACACGAGGGACACGAGTTTCTGGCCTCTACGGATAGTTGGTTCCGGCCGGTATTCACGACAACCGGTCCCGATGGAGCGTTGTACGTCATCGACTATCACCGGCCTGTCGTCGAGCATCCCGAGTATGCGCCAAAAGAGATCGTCGACTACATCGAGTTCGATCCTCCTGCTCAGGCGGGGCGGATCTATCGGATCGTATACGAGGGCTCCGAACCGTACGAGCCGGCGAAGCTGGGGGAAGCGTCATCCGAGGAACTCGTAGATGCTCTGAGCCACCCGAACGGCTGGTGGCGAACGACCGCACAGCGGCTTCTGGTTGAGCGAAGTGATCGCTCGGTAGAGTCGGCGCTGCAGGAACTGGCACGGGAGAACAAAGCCGTTGCCAAGCTGCACGCCCTGTGGACGCTTGATGGGCTTGGGTCACTTTCTTCTGACCTCGTACGGGATGCGCTGCACGACCCCGAGCCCAACGTCCGCGAGCATGCCCTCCAGCTTGCGGAAGGTTTGCTGACGGAGGAAGAGTTGAGGCGGGAAGCTCTGCGTCTGGCGCAAGACGAAAGCGCGAAGGTTCAGCTTCAGGCGGCGTGCATCCTGGGCAGTTTCCCGGACCGACGCGCCCGTCGTGCGCTTGAGCAATTGTTGGCTGACAACATCGAGAGCCCCTGGTTCCGGACGGCAGCGCTGAGCTCGGCAGCGGACAATTCGGATGCTTGGTTAGCCAGGCTCTTACGGCGACCCGGCTTGCTGGGCGAGGAGTCGGAAGGCAAGAGGGCCATGCTACACGGCTTGGCTTCCATAGCGGGGACTCGGCAGCAAGACATGCAAGCCGCGAAACTAGTCGAGGCGGTACGCCAGTCTTCCGCGGTCCGTGGCGACTGGTGGCGGCAAGCCGTCTTGGAGGGCCTCAGAGAAGGTATCGGTCAGGGTGAGAAAGAGCGCCCTCGACTCGCGGTTACCCAGAGGGGATTGCTGGCGCTCCTCTCGAGCCCTGGCGAGACTGTCCGCGTCGGCGCACTGGACGCGCTCCTCCGCATCGACGTGGAGGCAACACCTCAAGTAGACTCGATCCTCGCAAGGGCAGCCTCGATCGCGGCGGACTCGCTTGCCCCAGTGGAAGGGCGGATCTTTGCGGTCCGGACTTTAGGGCTCGATCGATCCGGACAGTACACAACCGACATCGCAGCTCTACTCGGGCCCTCCCACTCGGAAGGATTGCAGGTGGCGGCGGTTGAAACGCTGTCGGCTGTCCAAGGTCCCGATGCTACCGAATCGCTACTTGCGGATTGGCGCTCCTACACTGGCCCGGTGCGCACTGCGATCATCGGAGAGCTCGTCGGTCACACTCAGGGCATCTCGGCACTGCTTAACGCGGTTGAGAACGAAACGGTCCAGTCCTGGTCACTCAGTCGGGGCCGACAACGTCAGCTTTTGCGGCACGCGGACGAAGAGATTCGAGCGCGCGCCGAAGCGCTGTTCGGCGAATCCGCGCGGAACGAGAGGCAAGCCGTCTACGAGAAATACCGGCCGGCTCTCGCGTATGAAGGAAACGTAGAAAGTGGCAATGAGGTCTTCCGGGATGTCTGCTCAGAGTGCCACAGGGTTGGTGACATGGGGTCGGAGGTCGGTCCCGACCTGCTCAGCGTCGTCATCCGAAACAGGGAAAGACTAATGACAGACATCCTGATTCCGAACGAGAGCATCGAGGCGGGGTATGAAGAGTATCTGCTTGAAACCAACGACGGGCGCTCCATCACGGGCGTCATGGCGGCGGAAACACCAGAGACGGTCACGCTTCGTCGAGCCAAGGGTGAGGAAGACACGATCCGGCGGTCCAACATCGCGTCGCTGAGGTCGCTAAGCGTGTCTCCTATGCCTGAGGACATCGAGCAGGGCATCAGCGTACAGGGCATGGCGGATTTACTCGCCTATCTCAAGAGCCTGTAGAGGCACTTTTTGCTGCGAGTGTCCACAGACCCCTATTTCCGACATTCCTCCGTTTCGAGTCCGTGCACAGCGCGGCCATCATCCTGGAGTCTTGCCAACAATCAGCCGTCGCGGTCGAGCGGCCTCTCATGAACCAGGGAACTCGATTTTCGGGCTAAGAACTTGTCAGTGGGGAACAACTTTGAGCGGTGACCAGCGGGTGACGCTCGGGGGTTTCAAGTCAGACGTATTCGTGTCGCATCACGCCGACGGCGAGATGTCGAAATGGTCGAACAGGCAGTGTCGGGAAAGGGCCCGTCCGAAGAGACGGAGCGGGACTCGCCTTGTGTCGTAAAGTCGTTGCTCCAACTGGCCGCTCGGTGACTTGACTCGTAATCGCTTGGGACCGGCAGCTTCACTGGTGTCCGTGGTTGTGTCAATCGATGTTTCGGGTCTTTTTCTCAAGAAGGCGGCATCGAAGCCCGCAGTTCGGCATACACATTCCGCCGCACGGTAGCCGCTGCGGACGGCGCCCTCCATCGTTGGAGGCCAACCCGTGTTGGTCCAGTCGCCGGCGAGGAACAGGTTGCGATGCTTAGTCTCTGTGCCCGGGCGATCAGCCTGTAGCCCGGGACGCGACGAGTAGGTCGCTCGTACTTCTTTGATGACATGAGACCGCATGAGCTTGGCCGTTTTCGCCGCCGGAAAGAACTCACGGATCTCCTTGCATGCCAGCTCGATGATCCGGCCGCGTGCAAGCCCCGTCAACGAACGAGAGGCGCTGACCACAGCCTGCACATACGTGTCGGACTTTCTGAAGATCCACTGTAAGGTCCGGTCCAGAAGAACTGCGTGAGGTAACTCGGTGATCGGACGATCGTACCAGAGGTGGATACCTGTAATCGGTGAATGCTCGAACCTGTCGAGCCGCAAGTCAAGATCGGGGAGGACGCTCGCAGCGCGTTCAAACGGCAAAGCGCAAATATAGAAGTCTGCTTCGTTACTCTCTGGATCGATCCGCTCAATCGTGGAACGAGTGTGGGTCCGCACGTTCGGCGCCAGACCTTTCCCGCTGGAATAAAGCTCAGCGAGAGGTACCGAGGGTACACCCATCTCATAGCTGGTGCTGTCCGCCATCATGCCATCGAGAAAAACTTGGAAAGCCCAGCTTGCCGCGGCCCGATCGGGTTCTTCGTTGAGGGCGCTGACGAGAATCGGATGCCAGAAACGCTGATAGGAGGTGTCCGTCGCTCGCTCTGACCGCAGCCAATTGCCCATCGTGATCGCTTCGAGGTCGGTACGGTCGGCGTCACGCTTTAGCGCTAGCAAACCGCGGATGATGCTCCACTTGTCGCTCAAGTCGAGCGCTCCGAAACGCAGCAACGATCCGGCAAGGTGCAGTGGTGCCGGCAGCCAGCCGCGCTTGAGTACATCGACGGCTCCGCCGGGGCGGACGTAATAGAATCGATCGTAGAACGTGATCTTGTCTGCGACACCGATCCGCTCATAGAAATCCAATAGATTCGTAAAACACCGCAGCAGCACATGCTGGCAGTTGTCGATCCGCTCCGAGTCGGGATCGGAAGGGTCAAGCGGAAAAGACGTCGCGCGTCCCCCGAGAAAAGGGCGTGACTCATGAAGGTCGACCTGAAAACCGGCCGAGCCCA
>MKWU01005868.1_pt1 | contig 12952 bp, 8 predicted proteins | sample 809101 | NCBI WGS metagenome assembly MKWU01 (sample SAMN05860141, study PRJNA318959) | sponge metagenome | host: Aplysina aerophoba | place: Slovenia: Piran, Adriatic Sea, Gulf of Piran | collected 2013-05-07 | reverse complement strand
GGGAAAGGGGCGCGGGTCGGACTCCTCGGCTTAGCGTTCAAGCATTCGCCGAAACTCCCGCCCCGGAACTCGGGCAGTCGGGCCAACCGGATGCACATCGATGACCTGATAGACTAGCCGACTTCGGGTTGCAAGTCCCGAATACCGGGCGGGTGCAACCCAATTAATTTACAATTGCGATTCGCATTTGCAATGCTGGCTTTGCTGCGTGTCCGAATACGGCCGGGAGAACCGGCGGGTGGCGCGCTTGCATTGGCAACGAGGCAGGGAGCGCTGATGATGGCGAAGGTCAAAGGGAATCGCGGGCACAGACACATCCAAACACGGTGGCGTATCTGGAAGGCCTGGGGGAGGAAGGCGCGACGATGCTGCACCCGCACGAGGGCGGATACACCCGCTACTGGCTGGAAGGCGGCGAGGTGCGGAGCTGCGACATCACGGAGGGCGAGTTGCCTCCGGCGGGCTTCTGACCGGTCGGCGGGTCGCTTCCGGCTTTGCACGGGGCTGTGCAGGCGGAGTTCGGCCCGCAACTTCCGAAGCTGGCGGCGGACCTCGCGTCGGGTGCTCCGGACCTGGACAGCGTGGAGCGTGTGCTCCGCGACAGTTCTCTTTGCAGCGGCGCGACGGCGCTGAAGATTCTGTTCGAACAGCTTGAAGAGGCTCTGCCACCGCCGGAATGCACGAGTTGCGGCAAGCTTATGTGCCTTCACCAGGCGAGGAAGAAAAAAGCCTGGCTCACCCGGCTTGGCCGGGTCGAGGTCGAGCGCAGCTAAAATTATTGTCGATCGTGCCGCGATGGCTTCTTTCCGCTTGACCGTGCGCTGGGCTTGGAAGGTGACACGCTCACGCCGGGGATGTTAAGCGTCATGGCCGAGACGACGCCGATGATGAGCTTCGATGCGGCGAGCCGCCACATCGCGAACCTTGCCGGGGTGAACGCATCCTCAAGCTCGCTTCAGCGCTGGTCCCTGGCGCTTGGCGAGGAGGTTCTCCGGTTCGAACAGGAGGAGGTCGTGGAAGACACCCCCTTGGAATCACGGATGTATCTTGCCGTCGACGGGACCGGGGTGCCGATGCGAAAGGACGATGTCCAAGGCATTGCCGGCAAGCAGGAGGACGGGAGCGCGAAGACCCGGGAAGCCAAGCTGGCGGTCATCTACACTGCCGAGGGGCGGGACCTGGAGACCGGCGCGGCACTGAAGGACAAGGGCGGCGAGACGTCCAGTTGTCTCATCGACAGCGCGGCGGCGGCGCCGGGAAGCCGGGACCCCTCCGATTTCGCCATGCGCCTTGACCGCGAGGCGCTGCGCCGCGGCTTGCACGGCGCCGAAGACCTCGTCGTCATCTCGGACGGCGCGGAATGGATACGGAACACCTGCGAGGAGTTGTTCGGGGGCGGGAAGGTCACCTTCGTGCTCGATATATTCCATGCCCTCGAATACGCCGGCGATGCGGTGAAGGCGATTTTTCCGGACAAGGCGGAGCCGGACCGGCGGCTCGAAGGGATCAAGGCGGACCTCGAGGCGGGCCGGGTTGCCAAGGTGATCCGGGATCTCGAGCCCTTCAGCGGCAGGTACAAACAAGTGGAGGCGTGCTGCCGCTACTATCGGAACAACATCGAACGGATGCGCTACAACCTATACCGCGACCAGGGCATGCAGATTGGATCGGGGGTCGTGGAAAGTGGCTGCAAGCGGTACGGGCTCCGGCTGAAGCGTCCCGGCACCCGCTGGTCGAAGACAGGCGCCAACGCAATGCTGGCGCTCAAAAGCCGCGTCATAAACTTCAGGCTGCCCGACTTCCTCGACTGGCACGCGAGGCAGGCCATCGTTGCCTGAAAACAAATTGGGCTACACCCTCTGGAGGGTAAAAGCTTGGAGACTTCGGAATTTTGTCGTGCGCCGCGAATGTTCGCGAACGCCTCCTTGCCTGATAGTTTGCCATGCGGCTGAAAACTTGGCGCGAACCCATGCGCGCCTTGCCGCCGGGCATCCGTGTCCTTCGCGGACTGTCCGTGTTGCGACGAGTACGGGCAATAGACAGCGAGTTCTCGATGACGGAAAGAATTGCCGGCAAAAACGATGGCGGCGGCATGCCCGTTTTTCCGGCGTTCGGCCGAGGTGCCGGGCTGGAGGCCGAGATTGTTCAGCGGCAGCGAATCGAGACAACGGACTGCTCGCCGGCCTCCGCAGGCAGGGACGCGCCGGCGCGATATCGAGAGCTCCGGCCCGGGCCGATGCTCCGCCGACCGGCACCCGAAAGCGATGTCAATCCGGCGGGCTTCAGCCGCGCTTGTCCGAACGCGAAAGACTCGGCGCGAAAAGCCGCGGGGCCTCGGCGAATTCGAAGCATCGAAATTCGGCAAGATTCCATTGCATCGGCTCTTGAAAACCGTCGGGAAAAGGGCGATAATACTACGCATGGATGCGCCGAACCGCTTAATTGGAATTATTATTTGCGGCTGACAATCGTCAGGCGGCCCGTACTCAATCAAAAAACATTGGAACTGCGCCGCTGCCGGAGGCAAAAGGCTAGAGTGGATTTATGCTGGAAATCTCGCTGTGGAACACCGCGACCCGCCGTAAGGAAAAATTCCGCCCGATCAATCCGGGAAATGTCCGCATGTATTTGTGCGGGCCGACCGTTTACGACCGCGCGCATATCGGGAACGCGCGCCCGTCGGTTGTTTTCGACGTGCTCTTTTCATTGCTCAGATTCGCCTACGGAGCGAACAGCGTTACATTTGTAAGGAATTTCACCGACATAGACGACAAGATCATCGCTCGCGCCGAGCGGCTGAAGTCGGAAGGGCGAGGGGAGACGGTCGCCCAGCTGGCGAAATGCATAGCGGACGAGACGATCGGCTGGTACCATGAGGACATGGACTCGCTGGGAGTTCGAATGCCTACGCTCGAGCCGCGAGCAACTGAATTCGTTTCTCAAATGGTTGCGATGATAGAATCGCTTTGCGAGAAGGGGCACGCCTACGAGGCTCTGGGCCACGTCCTCTTTAGCGTGGACAGCTACGGAGACTACGGTTCCCTATCCCGGCGAAACCTTGCGGAAATGCGCGCGGGAGCGCGGGTGGAAGTCGCCCCCTACAAGCGGAACCCGCTGGATTTCGTGCTTTGGAAACCGTCCGCTCCCGACGCGCCCGGATGGCCTAGCCCGTGGGGGCGAGGCAGGCCGGGCTGGCACATAGAGTGCTCGGCGATGAGCAAGCAGCTTCTCGGCAGCGACTTCGACATTCACGCGGGCGGCATCGACCTGGCCTTTCCCCATCATGAAAACGAAGCCGCCCAAAGCCGCTGCGCCGACCCCGGAAGCTCGTTCGCCCGTTACTGGCTCCACAACGGCATGCTGCAGGTCGACGGCGGCAAGATGGCGAAAAGCGCCGGGAATTTCTACACGGTCAGGGAATTGATGGGGCAGGGCGTGTCGGGCGAAGTCGCGCGGATGGTCCTGCTTTCCGCGCATTATCGTCAGCCCCTGGACTGGACGCAGGCGCGCGTAGACGAAAGCGAAGCGGTTCTGCAGAAGTGGCGGAGACTGGTCCGCGACGAGGAAGACTCCGCATCTCCGGACGAGGAATTCCTGAATTCGTTGTGCGACGATTTGAATACGCCCCTGGCCATCTCGAGGCTGCATAGGCTCTATTCCGAAAGGGCGGCGTCCAAGCTGAAGTCTTCGGCCATGCTCCTAGGGCTGCTTGGAACGAATTTCCCGTCGGCCATCGGCGCCGGGCCGGAATCCGGCCTTGTTGCGGAGACAATAGAGGCCCTTTTGGCGATTCGCGCCGAAGCGCGCGCCGCTCGCGACTTCAAGCGGGCGGACGCGATCAGGGAGGAATTGGTCGCCGCCGGCGTCGAGGTCAACGATTCAGCGGGAGAGTCGGCATGGCGCCTAACTTCCGGATTCAACCGCGAACGATTGGACAGCATCGACACGTCTACCTAGGAGGCCGCACATGACTAATCGAGGCAATTGGAAAGACTGCGGATCCAGCCCCGGTTCCGAGCAGCGAGCGAACGAATGACCAGGGAACGGGTTTTCCTCTACGACACGACGCTCCGCGATGGCCAGCAGGCTGCCGGGGTCCAGTTTTCCAAGGCGGATAAAATAGAAATCGCGTCGGCTCTCGATGAAATCGGAATCGATTACATCGAGGGCGGATGGCCCGGAGCGAATCCGACCGACAGCGAATTCTTCAATTCGGCTCCGAAGCTGGAGAAATCGCGGCTAGCGGCGTTCGGCATGACCAAGCAGACCGGAAAATCCGCCGAAAACGACGGCACTCTCGCCGCAGTCGTAAATTCCGGAGCGGACACCGTTTGCCTGGTCGGCAAGTCCCACGATTTCCATGTCACCTCCGTTTTGAACATTTCGCTAGAGGACAATTTGGACAACATCGCGAAATCGATAAAATTTCTGGCCGACAAGGGCCGAGAGGCGATTTTCGACGCCGAGCATTTTTTCGACGGCTACAAGGACAATCGGGAATACGCCGTAAAATGCATCGAAGCGGCTTTGATCGCAGGCGCTCGGTGGATTGTTCTCTGCGATACGAACGGCGGAACGCTCCCCGAAGATGTTCGTCGAATAACATCGGAAGTGGCAAGGTCCGTCGTGCCTCCGGGCAAGCTGGGGATTCACACGCACAACGACTCGGCCATGGCGGTCGCGGCATCGCTGGCGGCCGTCGATGCGGGAGCCAGGCAGATTCAGGGCACGATCAACGGAATCGGCGAAAGGTGCGGCAACGCGAATTTGATTTCAATAATTCCCGCGCTCATGCTCAAGGAACCTTACCGATCTAAATTCGAAACGAGCATTACCGGCAAGGGCCTGAAGTCCTTGACCCGGCTTTCCCGGCAATTCGACGAAATTCTCAATCGAGTCCCGAACAAATCCGCGCCGTACGTCGGCGCGTCCGCATTCACGCACAAGGCCGGACTTCACGCTTCGGGCGTAATCAAGGATCCGTCGTCCTACGAGCACATAGTTCCGGGGGCCGTGGGCAATCATCGGACTATCCCGATGTCGAATCAAGCGGGACGATCGAATCTTCGCAAGCGGCTTGCGGAAGCGGGCATCGAGATCGACGACCACGACGCGAGGCTGTCAATCATACTCGACGAAGTCAAGACAAGGGAAGTAGGGGGCTACAGCTACGATTCGGCGGACGCGTCGTTTGAAATCCTAGCGCGCCGAAAGCTCGGAATCCTGCCGGAATTCTTCAAGGTCAACCGCTATCGAGTGATGGTCGAGCACCGCAGGAATAAGCATGGCGAAACGATTTCCGTATCGGAGGCCGTGGTCGTGCTCAGCCTAGGCGGCGAACGCAAGCTATCGGTTTCCGAAGGGCTGGAGGAATCAGGTCGCGACAGCGGCCCTGTGCATGCCCTGTACAAAGCAATCGCCAAGGATTTGGGTCCCTATCAAAAATGCATCGACGACATGCGCCTTATCGATTTCAAAGTTCGCATTACTAGCGGCGGAACGGAAGCGGTTACTCGCGTCATAATCGACTGCGAGGACAAGTCGGGCACGCGATGGGCGACGGTCGGAGCATCGGCAAACATTATAAATGCGTCCTTCGAGGCGCTGCAGGACGCCATTATCTGGAAACTCCTTAGGGACCGGCAGCCTAGCGTGTGATGCCCGGCGCGGTCGAGGACTTCGTTCGGCGAGGCGACCCGGATCGGTACTTGTCGGCGAGGGCCGCTCCCTTAGAATTAAGGAGCGGGCTCTTGTCGCTGTACGCGTTCAATTTAGAAGTTTCTCGCGCGCCTTGGGCGGCATCCGACTCCGGCATCGCGGCGATCCGGCTTCAGTGGTGGCGCGACGCGGTTCTAAAAATCGAGGCCGGCGGATCTATACCTGGCCACGAAGTTTGCGAGTCGCTTCTCGTCGCTGTGGTTGAGGCGGGACTACCTGCAAAGCCGCTGCTGAAAATCATCGAGGCAAAATTTACCGATATCCACGGGCTTGAGCCCGATGCGCGGGCCATCGGCAGCTACGTCGATTCGACATCGGCGAACCTGATGTGGATGGCTGCGCTCACGCTTGGCGCGCCGCGCTCCTGCGAAAGCGCGGTGCGGGAATTCGGGTGGGGCGCCGGAGTGGCCTCTCTCCTTGCGGCCGAACCGCGATTGGCTGAGCGGGGAAGAGCGCTTTTCTATCGGCGCCCGGATCTGGTGCGGGAGCTCGCCGCGGCCGCTCAAGCCAAAATCGCGTCGGCGAGATTGTCGAGGCGAAGGATTCCGCGGTTGGCAGCCGCTGCCTTGCTCGCTGGATGGCGCGCGGAGCGCGCGCTTGCAATGGCGGCGGCAGATCCCGGGAAGGTCGATAGAGGCGAACTCGTGGAATCCGAGTTCCGAAGGCGGGCGACGCTAGCGTGGCGCGCCTGGACCGGAAATTGGTAGCAAAGGCGAAATCGCTGGAACTCGATGCATCCGAATCGGTTTTAAGCTCCCACGGGTCCTTTCGGCTGGCGCCAGACAAGCCAAACAAGCGAGCAGCCCGCGACAATCAAGAAAGGCGTCATGGCGTAGTTAACAGACAACCATCCTTCCTGGGCGGAGCTTCCGCTGCAGTTCATTAGCGTTCCGGAAACAAGCGACCCGATGGTTACGAGGCCGAATACGAATGCGTCGTTTATGCCCTGTACGCGACCGCGTTCGTGCGGCTTGTGCGCATTTACAAGCATTGCCGTCGCCCCGATGAATCCGAAATTCCATCCGATTCCCAGCAGCATCAGGGCAACAAAAAAGTTGACAAGCTCTATGTCGGCAAGCCCGGTCAGACCCGCGCACGCCAAAAGAACCAAACCCGTCGCAACGATTTTTTCCGCTCCGAATCTAGCGATAAGATGGCCGGTGAAAAACGAAGGCGCGAACATAAAAAATACGTGCGCAGACACGACATTGGCCGCGTTCGCCTGTCCGTATCCGCATCCGACGACGGCGAGCGGGGTTGCGGTCATAACGAGATTCATCAGCGCATAGGAAACCATCGCGCAAAGAATGGGCACCACGATTTTCGGGGTTTTCAGGATTTCGGCATAGGAACGCTGCGGAAGATTCACCGTGCGTTCCTTTAGGTTGACCGGAAGGTCGAGAAAGACAAGAAACACGGATCCTACTAGGTTAAGCGCGATTATCGCGAAATATGTTCCCATGAACGGAACAACAAAAGCCTCCGAGGTCAGAGTCGCTAATTGCGGGCCGATGACGGCGGCGGCGAGTCCCCCCGCCATGACGTAGGAAATCGCTTTCGGCTTGAATTCCTCTGAAGCCGAGTCGGCGGCGGCGAAACGATAGAATCCTTGCGCGGACATGTAAATTCCGGTGAACCAGGAACCCAGAAGAAACAGCGGAAACGACGAAACGCTCAAGGCGTATGCCCCGATCAGCGCGCCCGCGCACCCGCCAGCCGAACCGATGTAGAAGCCTAATTTTCGACCGTATAGCTGCATGACTTTGCTTAGCCAGGGAGCAGTGGTCATGGATCCGAAAACAATTAGAGAAATAGGCAGCGTTGCCCAGCAGGGATTTGGCGACAGAGACATGCCGGCCAGCCCGCCGACTATGAATATCATCGGTAGCTGAGAGCCGAGCAGCGCCTGCACGAGCACAAGAACCGCAACATTGCGTTTCGCTCGCGAATCGTCGATTTCTTGCATCTTAAGGAGAGTCTCCGTCGCGACCTGAGCGTTTCGGCTCCGTTTTGGATGTTGAGCGATACCATATCGGCCCGCGCGCCGAGTCGCACGCGCCTACACCTAGCCGACCGAGTGTTCCGGTTCAAGCGTAAGTTCCGTGGAATCGCACCGCCGGAAATTAACATGCGATGCCGGAAAGCATTAATATCTAATCTGCCGTAAAGAGCATTTCGAGTCGGCCGCGCCTGTCAATTGGCCCGCTCATGAGAACGATGAATCCGACAGGGGATTCAATTGCAGGACGCTTCGGATAACTCCCGACCTCGACAAGCCAAGGGACGGCTGCTTCCGCAAGCACTAGGCGTGGTTCTAGCGGAAGGATTCCTAGGAAGCTCCGGAAGTCTCCGAGCGCCCGGCGATCGCCCAGGGCGGCACCGGCGCGCCAATGCGGAAGCCCGGAGCTGGAGGGGCGCAAGTGACAGCCGGGTCGCGGACGCGCCGAGGACTAGGGAGGCCAAAGCGTCGTGTTGTTGCGAAGTAGATCCCGACCCGGTAGCGGAAAGGCAAGTGCACTAGATGAAGGCATCACGCAGTCTTCTGGCGAATGCGGAGTGTGGCGGAGCTCGATGCCGACAATCTCGTTTCCGGTTGCATTATTGAGTTCCCGGAGCAGTTCAACAAACCGAGGACATGGCACGAATGAACTTTTGGAGAAATGTGATTCCGGCAATTCTTATTGCGGTTGCGGGCACGATTCACGTCGGCCCGGGTATGCCATCCGGCAGCGTGCCCCCGCCGAAGAGTTTTGTCCAATTTGATAGGGCGGTCCGGTTGCGTATCAAATTCAATAGCAAGAATGCGATAGCGATTCGTCGCTGAAAGCTAAGCAACCGAATCCCGGACTATTCCCCAGTGGCTAGCGGCGACTTGCTCGCAAGATTTGACGCGCAACTGCATGGCTCATAACTCTCGCGGATGAGTGAAGCCCCGGCTGCTTGCCCAATAATAATTCAGCGAGCCGCGACATAATCGGCACCTTGTCATTCTTCGGTTGTAAATCTTGTAAATTCCCGGGTCTGAACACTGCGGGCACAATGTTCATCCGTCCAATAATTGGAATTGAATAAAAAAAAGGGGCATCGGCCTGCGTTTCGACTCAATTTTACCCAGCAACGGTATGCAATTGAAAATCAAGGGAGCGATACAAACTAGTACGAATCTCCAATCGAATCTAGTTTCTTGCGCTTTTTCGGCGACTAGTCGTGACTGGCGCCAATTGGAGCTTTAGTCCGCCCGCGGGAGGTAAAAAGATCAAGACCTTCAGTAATTTTGACCGGCGGGGAATTCTCGCGCATGCGCCTTTCGCTTGATGCTGCCAGCCGGCCGTTGGCGCCTGGAACAATTCGGAGGGCATCGACTGAACCCGGGAAATTCTGGCGACGGGCGGCAATCCAGCAGAGGCGCCGCGACCTTGGCAGGCGTGAGAATTGACGCAGTGTCGATTGGCGCCCGCGGAAGCTAAAGGACAGTCAACTCCCGGCCGATTTGCGGGTGCAATCCGATTTTGTTGGTTTATGCTGTGGCGGCCAGTCAAACTTTCCAGTCAAGGAGTCTACCCTGCGCATGTATTTGATGCAGCACTTGGCGGCCAGAATGGCGTTTGCCCCTTTCACAGTCCAGCGGCAGCCGCCGAACCGCAGTCTCCACGAAAATCATGCCAACCAACGAATCTGAACTACACCCCCGATTTGCAATTGGCGTTTTCGGACGCGGCATTGTTTCTTGAATACGCTCGCCGGGCAGCATAAGGGAAGCGGCTTGCAGAGACTTTTCGGGCGAAATGAAAAACAGACCGCATGATACGATCGAAACGCTAGGCGATTTGGAAGCAGGATCGCGCTATCTTGCTGAAATTGAGCCTCGCTTCGACTTTGCTTTGAAATTGACAGGCGCCTTGCCACATCGCCGTAGGAAAGATGGATTCGAAGCATTGCTTGACATGATCGTCAGCCAGCAAGTGTCCGTTGCGGCGGGCGACGCCATTTGGGCTCGAATTTTGAATGCCGGTCTGAATAATCAGCAGCGCGTCTGCGGCGCAACCGACGAGGAATTTCGCCAGTGCGGCCTGTCCCGGCAAAAAATTCGCTACGCGCGCGCTCTTGCCGAGAGCGACATCGACTACGACTCGCTTCGGGGCCTGCCGGATTCCGAGGTCGTCGCTTTATTGACCAAGGTCACTGGAATAGGGCGGTGGACAGCCGAAATCTATGCAATGTTCGCGCTCGGGAGGCGGGATGTATTCGCGGCGGGCGATTTGGCGCTTCAGGAATCGGCGCGTCTGCTCTTTGGATTGACGGATCGGCCTAGCGAGTCGGAACTGCGCACTTTGGCTGAGCCGTGGAGCCCGTGGCGCGCTGTCGCGGCAAGACTTCTCTGGGCATATTATCGCATAGAAAAAAAGAAGGAAGGTATTCGATAGTGCGCAAGCTCAAATTCCGCTCATTCGAACCAAAATCGGGCACAGCTAAAAGTCTGGTCGTTTTATTGCATGGCTACGGAGCCGACGGCGCCGATTTGCTCGGCCTTTCCAACTTCCTATCGCCGATTCTGCCCGACACGGCCTTTCTTGCTCCCGATGCGCCTGAGCAATGCAGGTCCAACCCGTTCGGGCGTCAATGGTTTCCGATTCCTTGGATCGACGATTCGGACCCGGCCGAGCTTGCCAAATCGTTCGATGCATCAAATAGGGATTTGAACGGGTTTATCGACGATGCGCTGGATCAGAGCAATCTATCGCCCAGGAACGTCGGGTTGCTTGGATTTTCGCAAGGAACGATGCTAGCGCTATCGGTTACGCCGCTTCGGTCTGAACCCGTTGCCTGCGTCGTCGGATTCTCAGGAAGGTTGATAAGCGATGCGCCGCTGAAATCAGGAAAAATAGTCCGACCGCCAATATTTCTAGCGCACGGCGACCGCGACGAATTGGTGCCGCCATCCAGCCTCAAGGACTCCGGAGAGATGCTCATCCGAGCAGGCTTCGAGGTCGAGATGCACCTGTCCCGCGGCTTCGGCCATGAAATTGCGCCCGATGAGTTGCAAAAGGCGGGCGAGTTCATGGCGAAGCGACTGCATTCGGCCTAGGATTCTAAATTTCCATGCCTTTGCGGCCAACCGTCCAATAGCCGACAGCTGCGATATATTAATTTGAGAGTAAAGTTCGGCGTCTGCGTTTGCTTGCTGCCGTCCGAATAAATTGGGATTGGTGAATCGCCTATATCTGGGCCTTGAGAGTCGCCATTCGACTATTCGGTTCCGAGGCGATTTCCCGGTTCTGCGTCGAGGCCGAACGCTCAGGTGGCTGAACCGGGCGCTTTACGAGATTTAGTACTGGCGCGATCGGCGAAAGACTGCTCGTGCGCGTCGGCGCCGGGCTAGGCAAGCCTAGCAAGGAATATCTCGACATCCGTGCCGCCGATAAAACGCTCGAGAATCTGACGACTGCGAAGCGCCGCGAGACGCCGGACGTGCTCGCGCCTTCGGAAACCGAGAAGGGAAGGGCGAAAAGCCGCTGCTCCGACTTCCGATAACCATGGAACGGCCGAAGCTAGGAAGCGACCTTGCTCGCCACGCGGTCGACTTGCTCAAATGGTTCCGGCGACGAAGGACCATCGAGCTCAATTTCAAAGGCCGCTGCGCCGCCGCAAGCATCAAGGAGCGACTGCTTAGGGTTGCCGACGGCCAGCGGACCATACCCGCCTTTTCCGCCGTCCATATCGTCGACTTCAAGTGCTCGGCTTGCGAGCGCCCCGAATTGCCTTCGACAGTCGCGATTCTGGCGCGAGGTGAGCGACCTCTCCGAAAGGGCCTCAATAATAGGGGCTTAGCGTCGTACGGCGTCCGCCGGCAATCCACGCCTTTATGGTCGGTTTGGCGCGTCTAGTCGTATCGCATCCCGCGATGCGACTAGCGCTGCCCGGACTAAGAACGAATGGAAAAAATTCTTGCAAATGAAATGGGCCGCCATCTGCTTTGTAAGGGTTCGGTCGAGCGGTGACGATCCGTGTTGTCCGACTGCCGCCGACGCCCTTGGACGCTGCCGTGAACAGTTGTCCGGAGCGCGCGCCGCGCGGACTGCGCAATCGTGCCGGGGTTTCCTAATACCTTCATGATTTTCTGCGTTTACTTACCCCGGAGCATGAAACTCGCGTGGGACTGACGGTTTCCGGGACGATGGCGTAAGGTGGCGCTGTTGTCGGGACCGGAGTACCCTGCGGTCCATGGATCGGGTGCCGGCGACCAGGGGTAAGTGTGCCCAAAGCCCGCAAAGAGTTTCAGAGAAAAACCGTGAACGAGGGAACCGCCAATTGCTTCATTCAATGTGGTTGCTCAAATTCGGTCAGCCCCGACAACCGCAGCGATGCTCGCACCCGTGCCGGAATCCGCGGAAACTAGACTCTTGCGCATGCCTGAGCATTTTCCGAACGCGCTTGACCGACGCGGAGCCGGGCCGGCAATTTCCGCGAATTCCGTTGCAGGAGACACTATTCCGCAATGCCGGCTCTCACTCGCAATGGCGTCGATACGAACGAGGGCGGCTTCTTGCCCGAGCTGCTTGGTTCCAAGCGACATGGGTTTGCAATTAACTTGGCGCTTCCGCAGCTAGGCAAGTCCTGAACTGCCATACTCTCAACGAATTATTGCATGTCGCAACCTGCCATCGCGGCTTCGCAACCCAGGGAGGTACCGTCTCAACTCCAGAGTTGCTGAATTCACTCGCATGCGGACAACGCGACTTGTGCGCAAACCCTGCCCGTCCAGTCCATTCTAGGCTGGGCGAATGCTTTCGGGAGAGATTCGAGTGCTGCAGGAGACTAGAGGAGCATTGCCTCGACCACGACGGAATTCTCGCCGCGCGCGTATCCATTTTATCTGCGAAGTAGATTTTGATTTGCAGCCAATTCCCTTTGCCAAGGGTGCGGATCAAGTTTTCGAGCAAGCCGCCGCTCTCAACTGGAAGAGGCACGGGATTCGGTTGTCCAGCTTGCAGACTCGAATCGTCATCGCGCCATCCGTACGAACTTCGTTCCGAGCCCACGCCGGAAAATTACGCTTGTATCGAACGCCGGGATCAAGCATAGACCGTGCATAAAGATTCGATAGCATCTCTCGGAATGACCCGGCAGCGGATACCGAATGCCGCCGGGCTTCCGGGCTGCCTCCGAAACGCGGGGCCGCGCCCGAGATTCGCGCTTGCGGCGCTGCGAGAGGATTCCCGGCAATGTCGCTACC
>MKWU01005867.1_pt1 | contig 12953 bp, 10 predicted proteins | sample 809101 | NCBI WGS metagenome assembly MKWU01 (sample SAMN05860141, study PRJNA318959) | sponge metagenome | host: Aplysina aerophoba | place: Slovenia: Piran, Adriatic Sea, Gulf of Piran | collected 2013-05-07 | reverse complement strand
GGCGCCTTGCCTCGTCAATACTCCTTTCTCCTCAAGATGCTGGTTCACCTTCTTGAAAATCGTCTCGGCCGGATTCTTCCCCTCCAGGAGACGTCGAAACGCCAGGATCGTGCTCTCATCCGGTGGAGCAAGTGAATGGACAGCAGTATCATCAACGGCTACGCATTCCGCCCCCACTGTTTTACCTTGTTTGCCATAAAAGAGTTGGAGTAGCTCCTCCAGCTTCTCCCATGGCGCCTTCAACCTTTGCTCCTTTTCAATCTCAACCATACTCCAGTATCCCCATTTCCCAGATTGTCCTTGGGTATCACATGGAAATCGGCTTGGTCCCTGGGCAACAACATATCCTTTGCTCAAGCCGAACTGAGCCGTTGTACTCCAGTCTGTCCGAACCGGGCTTTGAGTTGGCGCAGGATGATGAGGATGCGTTCCGTCCAGGGGGAGCGACGTAAAGCGTGGCGTAATGATTCCGGGCTGACGCTCTCATCCAGAGCGTTGGCGTTACAGCCCGGAAACCAGTGATTGTCACTGCGCATAAGCCCATAGCGGGCTTGCACATAGCTGTCCAGATCCCATCCTGCCCAGAGGTTATAGAGCCAGAGCAGGGCCGCCAGGTTCATCTGTCCCGGCGTGTCTTTCCAATGGGGAAGGCCCTGTCTCCAAGAGTGGACCCATTCATCGCCAAGGCGCTTCTGTTTCTCCCTTTCAAGGCGCCGGAGGATTGGTGGTAACAATCGTGGGGCGTCCTCCAGTTGCGCCGCTGCCTGCATGTGCAATTCCAGATCTCCCGGATGGGCGGCGCCAACGCTGATGGTGTGAACACCGGGTTGCGCAAGGCAGAACAGGTCGTTGAAGACGATGGGGTGAAGGGGCGCGCACAGCTCCAGAAGGCAGGCTGAAGGGCTGTGCAGATGACCACCCTTATCCGTGGGACTGATGATGAACACCCCCATGTCATGGCGTCGCGCAGCGGCAATGGCCGGCAGGTTGTCCTGGCGAATGTAGTACCAGTGCAGGTTTACATAGTCGAACGCATCCGTCTCGATGGCCGCCACGATCACGTCGGCGGGGCCATGGGTGGAGAATCCCACATGCCCGACATGGCCCTCCCGCTGCCAACGCCGCACCACCTCCAGGCAGCCTCCGGGGCGCGTTGCCTGTTCCATGTGTTCCGGAAGGTTGATGCCGTGGATAGCCAGCAGATCAATGCGCCGACAGCCCAGCAAGGCCATGCTCTCTTCCAGCTCCGCTTCAAACTGCCGGGCATCTTTCCGGGGTGGCACCTTGGTTTGCAGGATGCGCCGGGGATCCGGCGTGACGGCAAACGCCCGGCCCAGTTGCCGCTCCGAACTACCGTAGTGGCGTGCTGTTTCAATATGATGCATCCCCAGGTCCCGGGTGCGGCGCAGGAGCGCCTCCACGTTGGCTTGATTGTCGTCCGGGATCTGCTCCCAGTCCAGATCACTCCAACTCTGCTGAAAGCGCATGCCCCCCAGGGAGAGCAAGGGAACGTTCAACCCGGTTCGCCCAAAACGACGGCAGGGGACAGTGGGGGTAGAGGTTGTCATCTCGGGAACGGCGGGATGAGCCCTTGCCATGTGCTGCTGGGGTGAACCTAGCCATGTCCGGGTTGCACGGAGTGGACCGGAAATTTTCTACTCTGAGTCACTTGCTCATGTTTCCATGAGTCCATCGTCTGCTGCAGGACGGCTTGGCCTGCAACAGTTCGCCATGGCTGCGGACTCCCTGGCCATCCGTTCTCTGGATTGGGACCGTGATCGCTTTGATATCGAATTCGGCCTGCGCAACGGCACCACCTACAACAGCTTTCTCATCCGCGGGGAGCGCACTGCCCTGGTGGATACCAGCCATGCCAAGTTCCGTGACAGTTGGATATCCACCTTGCAAAACCTGGTGGATCCCACACGGATCGACGTGCTGGTGGTCTCCCACACCGAACCGGACCACAGCGGGCTCATTGGGGATTTGCTGGCGTTGAATCCGGAGTTGGAAATTGTCGCCTCCAAGGTGGCGATTCAATTTCTCAAGGACCTGTTACACCGCCCCTTCCGCAGCCAGGCGGTCAAGAGCGGGAGTCGACTGGAGTTGGGGGTCAATCCGGATAGCGGCATCAACCACCAACTGGAGTTTCTCTCGACCCCCAACCTGCACTGGCCTGACACCATCTTCAGCTATGACCACGGCACGGGGGTGTTGTACACCTGTGACGCCTTTGGCCTCCATTTCTGTAGTGACGACAGTCTGGACAGTGATCCCGAGGCAATTGCTCCGGATTTCCGCTTCTACTACGATTGCTTGATGGGACCCAACTCCCGCTCCGTGCTGCAGGCCATCAAACGCATGGGCACGTTGCCTCCCGTCAAGACAATCGCCACAGGTCACGGTCCCCTGCTTCAGTACCACCTGTCCCGTTGGGTTGAGGATTATCGCAGTTGGAGCCAGCAACGGAACCGTGGCCAGGCCTATAGCGCGATTTGCACCATCAGCCAGTACGGCTTTTGTGATCCCGTCAGCCGAGCCATTGCGCAGGGCATCAGCAAAACCGATGCCCAGACCCAACTGGTGGATCTACGGGCCACAGACCCTCAGGAGTTGACGGCCCTTGTCAGTGAAGCCCAGGCTGTTGTGATTCCTACACCCCCTGCCTCGCCCGATGGCGAGTTGCAGCAGAGCGTTGGCACCATGCTGGCAGCCCTCCACAGCAAGCAACTGGTGGCAATTTACGACGCCTACGGAGGTGATGACGAACCCATCGACACCATGGCGGCGCAGTTACGGCAACTGGGCACCCGTCCAGCCTTTGCTCCCCTGCGGATTCGCGAGACGCCTACGGAAGCCACGTACCAGCGCTGTGAAGAAGCCGGCACGGATCTGGGGCAATTGCTGATGCGGGCTCGGACCATTCAAGCCATGAAATCCCTGGATGCCTCCATGGATAAGGCCCTGGGTCGCATTAGCGGAGGACTCTATGTGGTGACCGCCGCCCAGGAGGGCCGCAGCAGCGCCATGGTGGCCAGCTGGGTGGCCCAGGCCAGCTTCCAGCCGCCGGGCGTCACCGTTGCGGTGGCCCGTGATCGCGCCATTGAAGCCTTGCTTCAGGTGGGGGACCGGTTTGTGCTCAACATCCTCTCCCAGGACAACCATCAACAATTGCTGCGCCACTTTCTCAAGCGCTTTCCCCCCGGTGCGGATCGCTTCGCAGGGGTGAACATCCTGCCCAGTGCCGCGCCGGGGGGGCCGGTGCTGGCTGATGCCCTGGCATTTCTGGGGTGTTGTGTGCGCCAGCGGTTGGAGGCGGGTGACCACTGGGTCATCTACGCAGAGGTGGAAAGTGGTCGGGTGGCGGATCAGGAAGGCCAAACCGCAGTCCACCACCGCAAGGTAGGCAATCACTACTGAACCGATTCACCCCACCGCCCGGGACCGCCATGCGTCGCGTCATCACCCTGTCCGTTGCGGACCAGTTGCTCTGCCTGCGGGGCCTCAGCCCGGAGCGGTTGCGCTTTGAAACGGAATACGGACTGGAGCGGGGCACCAGCACCAACAGCTTCTTCATTCCCGGCCCCGAGGCCACGTTGATCCACCCCCCTGGGGAGTCGTTCCGTGATCCCTTTCTTGAAGCGCTGAAGCAGCATTGCCCTCCCGATCACCCCATTGCCGTGGTGGTGGGCCATGTGAATCCCAACCGGGTGGGCCTGTTGCGCCGCATGGCCATGGTGTATCCCCGACTGCGGCTGCTGGCCTCGAGTGCCGGCGCCAAGCTGCTGCAAGAACTCTGGGCGCCCCCCCCGCGCCAAGGAGAAGCCGCCCCGGCAGCAGACCTCGGCCCGCCGCCCGTGCCGCCGTTGCGGGTGATCCGTGGGGAGGTGCGGATGCATGTGGGTGAACCCGATGACCACTGGCAACTGCGGCTGTGTCCTGCACCCACGCCCCGCTGGCCCGGCGGGCTCCTGGCCCATGAGGATCGTTACGGGATTCTCTTCAGTGGCAAATTTTTCGGGGCGCATGTCTGTACAGAGGAACTGGAAGAATCCCATGGCGGTCTCCATGGAGAAGATCGCCGCTTCTACTACGACTGCCTGATGGCCCCCATGGCCCAGCAGGTGGACAACGTGGTGGATCGCCTGGAGGAGTGCGCCATCCAGGCCATGGCGCCGGGCCATGGACCCATGATCAGCCAAAGCTGGCGCAGCCTGTTCAATGACTATCGCCGCTGGGGTGAGGGTCAGCGGCGCTCCCCCCTGAGTGTGGCGTTGCTCTTTGCCAGTGCCTATGGCAACACTGCTGCCATGGCCTCGGCGCTGGGGCAAGGCATCGCCAAGGCCGGCGTGCGTGTGCAAAGCATGAACTGCGAGTTCAGCGGTGCAGATGCCCTGCGCCAGGCGATTCACAGCAGTCAGGCATTGCTGATTGGTTCCCCCACCCTGGGGGGACATGCGCCCACACCCGTCATGGCAGCGTTGGGAACGGTGTTGGCAGAAGCTGAACGGAGCACACCGGTGGGGGTCTTCGGCAGCTACGGCTGGAGTGGCGAAGCCATTGACCTGTTGGAGAAAAAGTTGCGGGACTGTGGATTCCCCTTTGCCTTCCCCACCCTGCGGGTGCGCTTCTCACCCGATGCCGCCACCTTGAAGCGCTGCGAGGAAATCGGCACGGACCTGGGCCGAACCCTGCACCGACAACAGCAACAGCAGCAGCGGCGCGCTGCCGGTGGCCTCAAGGACAGCCGCAATGCACCGTCCCTCCAGGCCCTTGGTCGGGTGTTGGGTTCCCTGTGTGTGCTCACCGCCCGCCGTGGCGACCTCAGCGGGGCCATGCTAGCCAGTTGGGTGTCCCAGGCCAGCTTCACCCCGCCGGGCATCACGGTGGCGGTGGCCAAAGATCGGGCCGTGGAGCAGTTGCTGCACAGTGGCAACCACTTTGCCCTCAATGTCCTGGCCGCAGGACGGGAAAAGAGTCTCATGAAGCACTTTCTGCAACCCTTTGCCCCGGGCGCCGACCGTTTTGCGGGCCTGGAGGTGGCGGAGAGTCCCCATGGCCAGCCCCTGCTCCAGGAGGCTCTGGCCTGGCTGGAGGTGCAAGTTTCCCAACGTATGGAATGTGGTGACCACTGGTTGATCTATGGCCATGTGGAGCATGGGGACCTACTGGATGAAAAAGGCCGGACTGCCGTACATCAACGGCGCAGTGGGTCTTATTATTAACCCCGGACCCGGATAAGCTGACATCAACTCCAGTGAGGCCAGACGTATGGAGACGGTGAGGCTCGCCGAGATCCGGTAAGACACCCGGCTGAACGAGGTCAAGGACGTCGGAGCGGAACTCGAAGCTGACAATGCGTCACTCAAGGCAGACCTCAGGGCCATGAACGACAAGCCGGATCGTCTGCTGGAACGCTTGCTGGACACGAAAACCCGAGTTGGTCCAGCGTTGGCGGTCACGATATTCTCATGAACCCGGTCCGCCAGACAACGTCAAGCTGGAACGTCCCGATTCTGCTGCCGTTCCTGGCCGTGTCGCTGTTGCCGTAGTTCCAGCCAAAGGAGCAGGGCGTTCACATCCGCTGGACTCACCCCGGGAATACGGCTGGCTTGCCCCAGGGTCAGGGGTTGCACACGGCTGAGGTGTTCCCGGGCCTCCTTGGAGAGGGTGGTAATGGTTTGGTAGGGGATGGTTGACTCCAACCGGCGGCTGTGTTGCTTCTGCATCGCAGCAATTTGCCGGCGCTGACGCTCCAGATATCCCGTGTACTTGATGTCGATTTCTGCTCCCTCCCTGACCGGGACGGGGACATGGCCAGGAACGAGGCCATGACGGAGCAGGTCCTCGCTGTGGACACCGGGGCGGCGCAAGAGTTCTGCCAGGCTGATGGAGCCTTTGATAGCAGCACCGCTGGCCTGGGCCAGGGCCACACCCGCCGGATCACCAGCCTTGAGGCGGGTGGTCTCCAGCAGGTGTCGCTGCGCCCGGATGGCCGTCTGCTTGGCTTCAAAAGCGCGCCAGCGGCGATCATCCACCAGGCCCAGCTCCCGACCCATGGGTGTGAGCCGTCGATCGGCATTGTCGCCCCGCAGCAGAAGCCGATACTCGCTACGACTGGTGAGGACGCGATAGGGCTCCCGTAGATCTTTACTCACCAGGTCATCTATCATGGTGCCCATGTAGCTGCTGTCCCGGGACAACACGTGGGGAGGCCGACCCCCCAGTTGCCGCGCTGCATTCAGGCCAGCCAGCAGACCCTGGGCCGCGGCCTCCTCATATCCGGTGGTGCCGTTCAGTTGGCCCGCTGTGTACAGGCCATGGATACCTTTCACCGCCAAGCTGGGCCAGCACTGGGTGGCGGGAACGTAGTCGTATTCCACCGCATAGGCGGGTCGCAACATGACGCAGTGCTCCAGCCCCGGCAGGGTGCGTAGCAACTGCAATTGCAAGGCCTCCGGCAACCCTGTGCTGAAACCCTGGATATACAGTTCAGGGCTGTCAAGGCCCTCCGGCTCCAGAAAAATCTGGTGAGATTCCTTCTCGGCAAAGCGGACGATTTTGTCCTCGATGGAGGGGCAGTAGCGGGGACCCTTGGCATCCAGGAAGCCACCGTAGATGGGCGTGAGGTGGAGGTTGTCGCGGATCAGTTGGTGGGTGGCGGCGGTGGTGCGGGTGACGTGGCAACTGATCTGGGGACCGGAAATCCACGCTTCGGGATCAAAGCTGAAGTAGCGATCCGCCGCATCACTGGGCTGCTCCTCCAAGTCCTCCAGAGCTACACTGCCGCGCTCCACCCGGGCGGGGGTGCCGGTTTTGAGGCGTCCCGTCTCCAGCCCCAGCCGCTGCAGAGCATCTGTCAAACCTGTGGCTGCGGCCTCCCCAGCCCGGCCAGCACTTTGAGAGCGGCCACCGATCCAGATGCGCCCCTCCAGGAACGTACCGGTGGTGAGCACCACCGCCTCGGCTCCGTAGCGACTGCCGAAGTAGGTTTCCACTCCATGGATCCGGAGGTTGCCCTCACCGCGGCTGCCGGTGGTGAGCAGGTCGGTTATCATGGCCTCCCGCAGGGACAGGTTGGGTTGTTCTTGCAGGAGACGTTGCATGCCAAGGGCATAGCGCCGCTTGTCGGTCTGGGCCCGCAGCGCCCAGACCGCCGGGCCGCGGCTTGCGTTCAGCATGCGCTTCTGGATGGCATGGACATCCGCCAGGCGGCCAATGACGCCCCCCAGGGCATCCACCTCATGCACCAACTGGCTTTTGGCGGGGCCGCCCACGGCGGGATTGCAAGGCTGCCAGGCGATGCGATCCAGATTGAGGGTGAACAGGGCGGTGGAACAACCCAGACGGGCGGCAGCCAAAGCGGCTTCACAACCGGCATGGCCGCCCCCCACAACGATCACGTCAAACCGTTCACTGCAAGAATTTTCCACTGTCCCATTCTAACCGGGGCTGTGCTGGTGCTGAAGCAAAGCAGACGGGAGCGGTTCCTGGTTCCCGCTCAAGCGGGGGGGAGTCCCACACCACGGGCCATCAGTGTGGCCAGGAGGGGGATGGAAGCAAAGCCCACCAGTTCCACGTTGATCATCCAGGCAAGGCGCGTGGACAATGCCTCACCCACCCGGGGCAACTCCCCCTTGCGCAAGGGAACGACCCACAGGATGTAGGTGACGGTGGGATAGAGAGACAATGCTCCCGCCGCCAGGAACACCCCCACCTTGGTCCAGAAGAGTGGGTTGTGGGTGTAGAAGCCGGCCCCTTGCCCGAAGTAGAGTACCCGCAAGATGCCGCTTCCCAGCAGCAGCAACGCCGCCAAACCATAGACAATGTCGGTGACGACCATCCTGATGGCCTGCTGACGATCCGGGTTGGGCTGAATCAACTGACGCTCCGCCACCAGAGCGCCAAAACAGACCATGAAGCTGAGGTCATGAACGTAGGCCACCAGTGCGCTGGTTACAACCTGACCCATGGAGAACAACAGGAGACGCAGCTTAACCGTATCCATCGTCGTGCCCGTTGGTCTAGCCTGGGCGATGATTCCCGGGGGCGCCCGCAAGACTTTTGGATGATGCTGACCGGAAGCAACTCCAGGCTTTTGTGAAGCACTGGCTTCGCCAGGCTGGACGCACACCCGCGGATCTGGGGCAAGCCCTGGGACTGCCCTCCGCGGCGCTGCCCATGCTCTTGAACGAATTGGCGCGAACCAACGCAAAACTGGGTCCGTCAGGCCTGGTGGCGCGCCTCTGCCTGATCAATGAACGTTGGCAATGCACAGGGGACTTCGATCCGGATCCGGATGTGTTGGGGGATCAACTGGACCTGCTCCTGGAGGCCATCCAGAGCGAGCCGGTCCAGGGCTGTCCTGCTGTCAGAGGCGCAACTCCAGCAGGCCCATGAGCCCACCGGCAACGGGATGGTGGCGCGCCACGGCAAAGCCTGCCTGGCGCGCCAACGTTTCCTGCTCGGCGCCCGTGGCAAAGGTGGCGATGCTGCGCTCCAGGTATGTGTACTCCGCTTCCAGATCCACCATCCTGGCCACGGGCACCACCACCCGCTGGAGATAGCTGCGTTGCGCCTGGGCCCACAGGGGACGGGAGGGGCGATTGAAGTCCAGCACCACTGCGCGGCCGTGGGGCCTCAACAGGTGACGGATTACCCGCAGGCCTGCCGCAGCGCTGGGGAGATTCCGCAACCCGTAGGCCATCATCACCCCATCGGCAGCGCCAGGGGGCAGGGGCAGCGCCAGCACATCGCCCTGGATGAACTCCAGTGGAAGCCACGGTCGCTCTGCGGCCCGCTGAAGGGCCTGTTGCAGGGCTGCGGCCGACCCATCCACCCCGATCACGCGCCCATGGGGCCGTACCTGTTCCGCCAGTAACACGGCAAGATCGGCAGTACCGCAGCAGAGATCCACAATCCGCGCACCCGGGCGGGGCTGGAGCAGGGCCACGGCCTGGCGTTTCCAGAGGCGATGAAGACCCAGGCTGAGCAGATCGTTGAGCCGGTCGTAGGTGCGTGCTGTCCGGTCGAACAACCGGAACATGGTGGTCGGCTCTGCCTTGGCAAAGGGCTGGATCATGGCCTCAGTGGTCCGGGGGACGCACCACAACGCCCTGCTCCAGCAGGTGGGTCTTGATCCGGGGAACGTCGAGGTCGCCGTCATGGAGCAGGGAAGCCAGCAAGGCCGCCGCGGCTTTTCCCTCCGTCAGAGCCGCGGCGATGTGCTCCATCGTGCCGGCGCCGCCAGACGCAATCACCGGAACCGACACGGCTTCCGCCACCGTGCGGGTCAAGGTCAGGTCGTAGCCCTGGCGCGTGCCGTCCCCATCCATGGAGGTCAGTAGAATTTCCCCGGCCCCCAGAGCCACCACTTTCCGGGCCCAGGCCACAGCATCCAGGCCCGTGTTCTCGCGCCCCCCCTTGATATAGACATCCCAACCCGGCGGGGCGGGCGGCTGCCGTCGACGGGCATCAACGGCCACCACAATGCACTGGCAGCCAAAGTGCTCTGCGCTACGGGACACCAATGCCGGGTCGGTCACCGCCGCGGAGTTGAGACTCACTTTGTCGGCCCCGGCTCGCAACAGTTCCGTAATGCCCTTGAGGTCACGGATACCGCCCCCCACCGTAAACGGCACATAGACCGTCTCGGCAGTGCGTCGCACCACATCCACCAGAGTGTGGCGGTCCTCGTGACTGGCCGTGATGTCCAGAAATACCAGCTCATCGGCCCCCGCCTGGTCGTAGCGGCTGGCCAGCTCCACGGGATCCCCGGCATCCCGGAGTCCGACAAAGTTGACCCCCTTGACGACACGTCCTGCCGCCACGTCCAGACAGGGAACAATGCGTTTGGCAACCATCGTGGAATCGGCGCCTCGGGATCAGCCATGTGGGGACAATAGGCATTTAAGGTTGCTGATGCATCCCAGTGATCCGCAACTCCATGTCTCAGGCGGCCATCAACATCGGCACAACCGTCAAGGTCACCCGTGTGCGTGAACGCATTCCCCAGGATCTATTGAACAAGCTGCAAGTCAACAACGTCGGTGAAGTCACCGACTTTCAGATGACGGACGGCAGTGGTATCGGCGTGGTGGTCACCTTCCCCGACGGCGATTCCTGCTGGTTCTTTGACGACGAAATTGCCCCGGTCTGATGGGACGAACCACAGACGCCCGGCAGTTGCTGGGCATGAAGGAAGCGTCCCGTGGCCGCAACATCTGGGTCGTTCGGCTCCAGCTCATGAAGCCCATCACCTGGATTCCCCTGATCTGGGGCGTGCTCTGCGGTGCAGCCGCCTCCGGCCACTTCCAGTGGCGCTGGGACAACCTGGCGGCAGTCCTGCTCTGCATGGTGCTCAGCGGCCCCCTGATGGCCGGGTTCACCCAAACCATCAACGATTTTTACGACCGGGACATTGACGCTATCAACGAGCCCTATCGTCCCATCCCCTCCGGGGCCATTCCCCTGGTGCAGGTCAAGGCGCAGGTCATGGTTCTGTTGCTTGCCGGTCTGGCCTTGGCCTGGGGGCTCGACCGCTGGGCAGAGCACACCACACCCACCCTCTTCTTCCTGGCCCTGGGCGGATCTCTGGTGAGCGTTCTTTATTCTGCTCCCCCGATCAAGCTCAAGCAGAACGGCTGGCTGGGTAACTATGCCCTGGGCGCAAGCTACATTGCCTTGCCTTGGTGGGCTGGTCAGGCTCTGTTTGGTCGCCTCGGTTGGCCCATCATCGGCTTGACACTGGTCTACAGCCTGGCGGGGCTGGGGATTGCCGTAGTGAACGACTTCAAGAGCATTGCGGGAGATCGTCAGTTGGGACTTCAGTCCCTCCCTGTGCTCCTGGGTCCCCAAGCAGCCAGTTGGGTATCTGCGGTCCTGATGGATGGGTTTCAACTTTTGATTGCCGTGGTGCTGATGGGTCTGGGTCAACATTTGGCGGGTGCCGTCCTTGTGTTGCTGGTCATTCCCCAGATGGTGTTTCAGGACATCTGGCTGCTGCGGGATCCGGTGCGCTTTGATGTGCAATATCAAGCCGGCGCTCAACCGTTCCTGGTTCTGGGCATGTTGGTCAGTGCTGTGGCACTGGGGCACAGCACGCTGGCCCTGGCCTAGGATTCCTTTCCCGGTTCCTTGATCGGTCCGCTGCCCTACTCCTCTTCGCGTGGCGCACCCCAGACCTTCCCAGCAGCATAAGCTGGGCCGAACTGCAGCCATGGCCCTGACCCTCGGAATTCTGGGGGCTGTCGGCCTGGCAGCAGCGATTGATATCATGGATCCCCAACTGCCGGACGTGCGGGAGCTGGGCAGCTTTCACCGGGCCCAAACCATCACTTTTATGGACCTGGATGGGCAAATCATCCAGCAGCAAGGTCCTATTACCCGAGATAAAATCCCCGCCGGCCAGGTTCCTGAACAGATCCGGCAGGCCTTTATTGCCGCCGAGGATCGCCGTTTTTACGAGCATGGCGGTATTGACGGCTGGGGGGTAGCCCGGGCGCTGGTCAGCAACGTGCAACAACGGGGGATTCGGGAAGGGGCTAGCACCATCACCCAGCAATTGGCCCGGATGGTGTTTCTGAGTCAGGAGACAACCTTGATTCGCAAGGTGAAAGAAGCGCTTCTGGCCCTCAAGCTGGAACGTCAACTCAGCAAGGAGAGGATTCTTGAGCAATACGTCAATAACGTCTATCTGGGATCCAACGCCTATGGCGCCGCGGATGCGGCCTGGGTGTATTTCTCCAAGCGCCCCGAGCAACTGACCCTGCCGGAGGCGGCCCTCATTGCCGGTCTCCCCCCGGCGCCCTCCGTCTATTCCCCTCTGGTCAATCCCGATCTGGCGCAGCAACAGCGGCGTTCTGTCCTCCGGAACATGCGGGAAGCGGGCTTTATCACCCAGGAAGAAGAGCAACAGGCCAATGCTACCCCCCTCAACCTGGCGCCGGCGGAACCCAAGCACTTTGCCAGTGCGGCGCCCTACTTCACGGAATGGGCCGAGCGGGAACTGTCCGGAATCCTCAGCCTGGATCAGATTGAGCGGGGTGGTCTCACCATTCGCACCACCCTCAATCTGGATTGGCAGCGCCATGCCCGCCAGGTGATGAGGGAGCATCGCCCAGGTCAGGAGATTCAAGGAGCTCTGGTGGCCATGGATCCAGCCACCGGCCAGGTGCGGGTGATGGTGGGTGGACAGAGCTTTTACGACAGTCAGTTCAACCGCGCCAGTCAGGCGCTGCGTTCCCCTGGCTCCACCTTCAAATTATTTGTTTATACGGCTGCTTTGCGGGAGGGGCTCAACCCCAGCACGGTGTTCGTTGATCGACCCACGTGCTTTGGCGAGTACTGCCCCGGAAATTTTGGCGACAAGTATTTCGGTCCCATCACCATGAAGACCGCAATCACCCGCTCGGTCAACACCGTAGCCGTGCAGGCCATGGCCCGCATCGGCGTCGATCCGGTGATTGAAACTGCTCGGGCTCTGGGGTTGCAAGGGGAACTGGGTCGCTACTGGCCTCTGGCGTTGGGTGCCTATGAGCAGACCCTGCTGGACATGACCACGGCCTACGCTGCTGTGAACAACCGGGGCGTCTATATTGCCCCGACCCCCTTTCTGAGCATTACAGGTCCTGACGGGGAGGAGCTATGGAACGGTGAGCGGGATGGACGCCCCGGGCGAAGGGTTCTGGATGCCCAGGTGGCGGACACCATGGCATGGATGCTTCAGGAGGTGGTGAAATCCGGTACAGGCATTGCCGCCCAACTGCCGGACCAACGTCCCGTAGCGGGCAAAACGGGCACATCCCAAAGGAACCGTGATCTTTGGTTCATTGGCTCCATCCCCCAGTTGACCACGGGCGTCTGGTATGGCTACGACGATGAGCGGGATACCCGGCAGAAGAGCGGGGAGGCCGCCTGGACCTGGAAGCAGTTCATGCTGCCCATTGTGGCCA
>MKWU01005864.1_pt1 | contig 12963 bp, 11 predicted proteins | sample 809101 | NCBI WGS metagenome assembly MKWU01 (sample SAMN05860141, study PRJNA318959) | sponge metagenome | host: Aplysina aerophoba | place: Slovenia: Piran, Adriatic Sea, Gulf of Piran | collected 2013-05-07 | reverse complement strand
CGCGCCCGAAATACTCCTGCCAGACGCGGTTGACGGTGACACGAGCAGTCAGCGGATTCTTGCGCGAGACGAGCCACTCGGCGAGCGCGAGGCGCGGGTGCTTCCCCACCGTATCGAGTGCAGGGAGAACGCGAGGAGTGCCGGACTCGACCGGTATACCGGGTGTGTTCCACGCGCCGCGAAGGTGGATATGGGTGCGACGGGCGGGGGTAGAGTCCGAGATCGTCCGTGCGTAGGTGATGTCCGGTGTTTCCGCGCGCAAGCGCAAGAGTTCCGCGCGCAAACTGACCCAATCCAGTTCCTTCCAGAACTCCTTCGAGATGACCCGGTGGTAATTCTTGATGAAATGGTCCTCGAGCTTCCGCTGCTCTCGGTCGCTGCGCTCGGAGCGCGGCTTCCTGGCGATGCCTTCGCCGTTGTCCAGATACTTCTGGAGTGCGTCCAGCGCGTGGTCCCAGTCCGTCCATTTCCCCGGATTGTCGGCGGCCTCGATCATCCTGGCTTCCCAAGCGGGCTGCAGTTCGTAGACGCGGTTCTTCTCGAGCAGTTCGCGACGGCGCGCCAGGTATCCGGGCAGCGCCTTCAGGTAAGGCCCAGTCTCGCCTGCCATCGGGGCGGCAATTTCCGCCTCGTCGACGGTATTGAAGAAGGCGAAGAGGCGGTAGTAGTCCTCTTGTGAGATCGGATCGTACTTGTGGTCGTGGCACTGCGAGCAGCCGACAGTCAGTCCGAGCCAGACCGTGCCGACCGTATTCGCCCTGTCGACGGTCTCCTCGAACCGGAACTGCTCGATCTTCACCCCGCCCTCGCGGTTCTTGAGCCCGTTGCGATGAAATCCGGTGGCGACTCGCTGGTCGACGCTCGCTCCCGGGAGCACGTCCCCGGCGATCTGCTCGATCGTGAAGCGGTCGAACGGCATGTCGTCGTTGAGCGCGTTGATCACCCACTGCCGCCAGCGCCATGCGTAGGGCCTCTCGCTGTCCTTCTCGTACCCGTCCGAGTCGGCGTAGCGGGCCAGATCGAGCCATTGGATCGCCCAGCGCTCGCCATAGTGCGGCGATTCCAGCAGCTCGTCCACGAAGCGCTCGTACGCCTCGGGATTCGGATCGCTCAGAAAGGCGTCGACGTCACGGACGGACGGCGGCAGTCCCGTGAGGTCGAGGCTCGCGCGGCGGATCAAGGTCTCGTCGTTTGCGGGCGGGGCCGGATCAATTCCGTCCCGCTCCAGTCTGGCCAGGACAAACGAATCGATCGGGTTGCGCACCCACGATTCGCGTCGAACGGCGCGCGGCAGAGGCTTGGAGATCTGCTGGAACGCCCAATGGGTTGACTCCGGCGCGTTCTCCTCCGCCGCCTCCTGCGCTGGCCAGTCGGCTCCCTGGTCGATCCATTCGCGAAGCAGGTTGACTTCCTCGGCGGACAAGCGGTCCCCTACCGGGGGCATGACCAAGCTCTCTTCGAGGCCCGAGACAAGCCGGATCAGCCGGCTCGCCCCACCGTCGCCGGGCACAATGACGGGACCGGAATAGCCTCCCTTGAGGGCCGCGGCCTTGTTGTCGAGCCGCAAGCCGCTAAGCTGCTGTGCCGTCCCGTGGCATGCTTGGCAGCGATTTTCGAGGATCGGTGCGATCTGACTCGCGAATTCGACACGCCCCGCGACCTCTGATCCCGGCGTCAATTGCTGGCCCGGCGCCGCCTGCGCCAGCAGTGATGCAAGGATGACGGTCCGATACGGCGCGAGCCTCGGAAGCAAGGGGGTTGCCATTCTGTTGGGTCGAACCCTCTGAATGAATACTCGAAATGATCAGAGAGTGAATCAGCCTATTGTTATCCTACTCGCCCTCGTTGCAGACAGCAACGCAAGAGGGAGAGTCTTCTCCGATAAGACGGGTAGCCCTGATTCAAGGGGTTGATTCCGATAAGTGGTGCCGCCAGCTGGTAACGCAGGTCGGCTGGACTGCGTTGCAAGCTCCTGTGATGCCCTTTCGCGCCCGGCCGGATCGTAGGCCCACTCCGAATAAATGGCATGCCTCGGCCGCCAGGCCGTGCCAGCTTCGATCGACTCGAATTGACAAACCCCCTTGACCGAGTGGCCGGATGCGAAACGCCAGCGGAGACCGAACCTCGACCCGGACCGGATGAAACCCTCGTGCTGCAAGGCCAGCGACTGGTGGAGCCAGGGGGAGACCCGGACTCTGAGGCGCTCAACGTCGAACAGCTGGCGGTAGCAGGTGAGATCGGGGGCATCCGGCCGGCCAGCATGGCGCTCGTAGAGAGTCGTTCCGCCCACCGAGACAGCCCGTTGAACGATCGGATATGTCACGCCCGTGACGAGGCGGTGATCCGAACCAAAGGCGAATCCCGGCAAGGTGTGATTCCGCAGAACATAGCCGAGTTTGACGCCCAAGCGATCCGTAGGCGTGGCTTCCGCCTCAGTCGCGGCCCGCCGATCGTAGCGGCTTCCCAACGAGTCCCGGATGTGGGCAACACCATCGACTGTCAATTCCACATGGTCCGTATCGAGGACTCTGACCCTGCCTCTGACCATGACTGGAAATCTTCTGCCGCGACTGATCTCGTCATCAGCAGGCACAGGCACAGCAACAGCACTCGTGGCCCGCTGGGCTCGCACTGAGAACGAATTGCAACTGAGGCCGCATGCCGCGGACCGTCAGCCCCGGAGCGCCGTTGTCCTGGCGAATCGCAACAGCCGGGAGAGCCTGCTGCCCGCGGCGCCTCTGATGGAATGGGGCAATCGGCGTGCCGTTCCTGGCCCCTGCTTCGCCGTGGCGTGTTCGGTGTCAATGGCAAACGAAAATTGCGCACTTCTGAGAAACGAGAATTGCTCAAATCTGGGGGGGCCGCCTAGCTGAACGCGCCCACTGGGGCTTCTCCCTTGTCGCCTGCGCTCTCGGCGTGGCTAGCCCTCAAGTTGCAGCTACTACCGGTCTAGCCTTGGCTCAAGCGGCAGTCGCACGAGCCTTGGTTACGTTCGGGTACATCGTGCTGGCCGAGTCTGAGCCGGCAGAATCGTGGGCTGTGCCCTACGCCAATTGGCGCCAAGCTATCGGAAAAGGACACCAGTTTCAGCCACCGTAGCAGGCCGTGGAGAGTTGGGATTCAGTCATCCCGACAGCAACGCAAGAACCGCGCTGGCTCGCCTTCGTGTCCAGCACGCGTCCGGATGGCTGCTCATGGAACGTAGTGGCACGGGTGCTGCAGCGAGAACGTTTTCCAGTTTTTTTCGCTTTTCGCTTGACAATCTATATATAGCTACGATACTCTATATATAGATGAGTTCTGCGGGGCATGGAGCGACGGCGCGAAGCGACACCCTTTGTTTCATTGCAGGCTCCGATCGGCCCCGCCTTCCGGCCCTCGCGGAACTCTCGACCATTCCATTTCCAAGCAAGGAGGCTCCATGATGCCCCGTTCTCTTCCTTTCCGCGCCACAAGACGCGCCAGTAGCCTACTGGCTGTCCTGGTGGCGCTTCCCCAAGCGGTGCTCGCCCAGGCGGTCAGTCCCTGGCTCCAGGCCGTGACGGTCTTGCAGACCGCATTCACCGGCCCGATCGCGCGCGGGCTGAGCCTGATCGCGATTGTGGTTGGCGGTTTGATGTTCGCGTTCGGCGAGGGCGGCAGCAAGCGCGCCCTGGCGGGGCTGATATTCGGTGTCGGCATGGCGATCGGCGCTGTCAACTTCATGCAGTGGCTGTTCCCGTGAGCACTTCCACCGCCACGCCCGCCAGGCACCTGGCGTACCCGGCCCTGAGCCGCCCGCTGACCGTAATGGGTTGCGAGCGGCGGCTCTTCCTGGGGGCCGCATGCGCTGGGGCAGCGGCGTTCTCGTCGTTCAATGCGCCCGTGGCCGGCATCCTGTTGTTTGCGTTCGGCTACGGCGCGGGACTGCTGGCGACCCGTAGCGATCCCGCCCTGCCCGCGGTCCTGTTGCGCTCGGCCGCGTGCGCCCGGCGCTACGACCCGGCCCTTCGATCGGAGGGTCCCATGGCGGTTGAGATCGTCGCGCGGGAGACATCATGAGCCGGGACGGAACGCACCCGCTGCACGCCGAACTGCCTTGGTTCGGGTTCGCCAGCAAAGGCGCCGTGCTGACAAAGCGCGGCGAACTGCTCGCTGGGGCGCGGTTGAGGGGCGCACCGTTCGAATGCCGCGCTCCCGACGATTTGGACAGCGTGGCCCTGCGGTGGACGCTGGCCTTGAAGAGCCTCGCACCGGGTTGGCGGATCCGCTGGCAAGCGCGCAAGCGGCGACTGGGGACATTGCCTCAACGTCCGTCCGGCGATCCGCTTTCCGCACGCGCGCAGAACGATCGCAATGCCGCCCTCATCGGCAAGGGCCTGTATTCGATCGAAGCGTCGGCCTATTGGGCGTGGGACCCGCGGCTGTCACCTCAGCCGCCGCGCAAGGCCGGTGCTGGCTTGGCGCGTTCGCTGGTCTCGTCAGCCGGGCTGTGGCTTTCGCCTGATCGCACGCGACGGCTGCTCGCGGGACAGGTCGCCGAGGCCTGCGAGCGATTCGAGAGCGCTGTGGCGGCGTTTCGCGGACTGGTGGACGACGTCACCCCGCTGGAGCCGCTGCTGGGAGAGGATCTTTTCCACGATCTCGCGCTGTCGGCGAACTCCCGGAATGCCGCGGACACGGCCCGGCCGCTGGGGCCGGACGGGCTCGACCGTCAGCTCGCGCTCAGTGACCTGGAAGCTCACCGCGACCACCTGCTGGTCGATGCCGAGCGAGTTGAGACCTACGCCTTGCTGGATCCGCCTTCGGTCACCCGCGCGCACTTGTTCGGGGGGATTCTCGATCTCGACGCCGAACTGGATCTAGCGGCCGAATGGCGCCGGGAGGATACCGCAGCGTCGGGGCGCCGGATTCGTGGCGCGCGCCGGCACTACCACCAGAAACGTTACAGCATGATGGCGCACGCTTCCGGGGACTCGGCATCGCCTCAGGCCCGGGGCGCGCTTGAGGATCGGGCGGCGGAAGCCGAGGCCGACCAACTGGGCGAAGCCCTTCGCGAACTCGAGGTCGAGGGCCTGCCCTTCGGCCAGCACAGCCTTTGCGTCGCCCTGCGGGGAGCGCGGCCGGGAGACTTGGACGCAGTTCGCCCGGAATTGCTGCGCATTGCCGCTGCAGCCGACGCGCGCTTTCACCGCGAGACATACAACGGGCTCAACGCGTGGTTCGCGATGGTCCCGGGAGGTCACGCCCGGCAGCTGCGCTGCAACTACATGTCCGCCGCCGTCGCAGCCGACTTGGCGCCGCTGTGGGCGGTACCCGAAGGCAATGTCCGTGACGATCATCTCGGGGACGAGCACTGGGCGGTCTTCGAGACCCGCCGCCGGACACCGTACTATTTCACCGCGCACGCGGGGGATATCTCGCACGCTCTGGTTGTGGGCGCAACAGGATCGGGCAAGAGCTTTCTGCTGAACTTCCTCCTTGCGCAGGCCCGCAAGTACTCTCCGAGGGTGTGCATTCTCGACCTGGGGGGTTCGTACCGCCAACTCACCGAGTTGGTCGGCGGGGCCTACCTCGACCTGGCCCCAGCGAATGGCGAGCCGTCGTGCCTCCTGAACCCGTTCCGGGCTCTGGAGCCCACAGCGGACAATCTGCAGTTCCTGGAATCCTTCGTGCGCCTCCTGCTGGACATCGAGGGAAAGGCCTGCGACTCGCGCGAACGCGCCGAAGTGCGCTCGCAGGTGCTGGCGCTGTACGAACTCGAGCCGGGCGCTCGGACACTCTCCTCTTTGCGCGAACTCCTGCCCGCGACCCTGCGGGCTCCGCTCGGGGCGTGGACGTCCGATGGCGTCCGCGGGGCGGTTTTCGACAACTCCGAGGACACGCTGACCCTGGCCGACTGGCAGGCGCTCGACCTTGCCGGGGCGGCTGGCAAGCCGGACCTGGCACGGGCCCTCCTGTTCTACCTATTGCACCGACTCGGCGCCGCCGTCACCGCGCCGGCCGAACTGGAGCGGTGGAAGCTGCTCGTTGTTGACGAAGCGTGGCGTTTCCTGGCCGATCCCCGCATCGGGGCATACCTTTCCGAGGGACTGAAGACCTGGCGCAAGTGCAATGCCGGCGTGATCCTGGCGACGCAGTCCCCGGGAGACGCCGTGCGCGACACCGGCCTGTGCCGCACGGTGGCGGAGAGCTGCCTGACGAAGATCTTTCTGGCGAACCCCGAGGCGGATGCCTCCGAGTATGCCGAGGCGTTCGGTTTGCGGCCCGCCGAAGCGCAAGCCGTCCGGACGCTTGTGCCCAAACGCCAGTTGCTGCTGCACAGGCCGGGCGCGGCCCAGGTGCTGGAACTTGGAGTCGACCGGCGCAGCTACTGGCTGTACACAACGAACCCCCTTGAGGCCGCCCGCCGCCGGGACGCCATCCGTGAGCTCGGTTTCGAGCGCGGCCTCGACTCTCTGACGGAGGACTGAGAAACGATGCGAATCCCACATTTGAGTACCGCCATAGCGGTGACGCTGGCGGCAATTTCGCTCGCGGGCGCGCGTCTGAATGCGCGCACTGTCGAGGCCGGGCCCGAAGACGTGATCGAGGTGCGTGCCCGCGTGCGCTTCGCGACGGTGGTGGCGCTGCCGCCAGGAGAACGGATCCTGGACTGGGTCTGCGGAGACGCCGAGTACTGGAGTGTCCAGGGCGCCGCCAACTTGGCGTTTGTCAAGCCGACGGCCGAAGGTGTCAGCACAAACGTGACCCTCGTCACCGATCGTGGCAACGTGTACACGCTGCTGTTTCGCGAAACCGGAGGCGAGGCCGAGCCCGACCTAAAGCTGTTCCTGCGCCCGGCGGGAACGGGCGAGGAACTGCTGGCCGACCTCGAGCCGCTGGGTTTCGAGCCGCGCGGGGAAGCTGCGGTGCTGGAGCGGGAAGCGGTCGCGGCCCGGAAGCAGGCCCGTGACGCGATCGAACGGGCCGAACGCCAAATCGAGGACCGGGTGGCGGCGTTCCGCGTTGCCTATCCGGCGACCCTTCGATTTGACTACGAGTTCGACGAGCGGGCCACGGCGGCGCCGTTCGGGGTCCGGGCGATATGGCGTGACGACCGCTTCACCTATATCCGGGCCGCCCCCGAGGAGGCTCCCGCGCTGTACGAGTCCCGGGACGGAAAGCCGTCGATGGTGCCCTACGACTACGCCGACGGGTTGTACGTGACCCGCCGGCCGTTGGGGGACGGCTGGCTGCAGATCGGCAAGCGCAAGCTGATTTTCCGGAGGTTGCGGGACGGACGGGGTAACTTCCGGTGAAGCGCATCGTGGACCGGATTCCGAAGCCGGCCGGCGCCTTGCCGGCACAGGCCCGGACGTGGCTGCTGATGGGCGTCACGGCCGCGATCGTGATCGCTTTGCTGACGTTTCCGGGCGAGGCGCCCGAGTCCTCGGCGGCCGAGTCCGCCGTCCCGGCTTCAGTCCCCGTCGGGTCGTTCGTCGGCACCGGCGTGGTGGAGAGCGCAGCGCAGCGCATCGAAGAAGAGGCCGCCCGGGAAACCGCGTACCGGCTCGAGCCGGAAACGCACAGGCCCGAGCCGCGTCCGGACGGCCTGCCCCATCCACCGACTCCCCTGACGGCGGGCAGTGGCCGATACGCCCCGGTGGCTGCGGACGCGGCTCATGCTCTCGGCCCGGAGGAACAAATCGCGCGCCAGGAGCGCCTCCGGCGCTATGAATCGTTGAGAGCCCCGCCGCTCGTTCAGAGTCGCCGGGAAGCGGGCGCCCCGCCGTCTCTCCCGGATCCCGGCAGTCCGGCGGAAGACGACGGGACTTCCGTCCCGGAAGCGCTGCCCGCCATGGCGCCGGCACCGGGGTCGATCGTTGCTCCGATGGCACAAACCCGCAAGGCCGAGTCCGCCGGCCCCGAAGGGCCGCTGTACACGCTGCATGAAGGGGAGTCTCTTGAGGCCGTCTTGACCAATCGCCTGAGCGGAGATTTTTCCGGACCGGTGAACGCGATGGTCTCGGCCGACGTGCATGACCGCACTCGCCGGCGCCTGCTTGTTCCGCGCGGCACTCGCGCGCTGGGCATGGCGCACCAAATCGAGGAACGCGACCAGTCCCGGCTGGCGGTGGTGTTTCACAGGTTGGTCCTGCCGGACGCAAGCTCCGTGCGCCTGGACCGGAGTCCCGGCTTGAACCAGATGGGCGAGACGGGATTGAAGGACATCGTCAACCGCCGCTACGCATCCGCGATTGCGGCCGCGGGCGCTGTCGGCGCACTCGCCGGGCTCACGCAAGCGTCCAGTCCGCACGACGCCTACACTTCGCGCTTCGGGTCGGCCCGCCTCGCGGCCGGCTCGGGTCTTGCCGGGGCGGCAGAGCGAGTGCTCGACCGCTTCCTCAACCGCATGCCCAAGCTAACCGTCCGGGAAGGGCACCGGCTTCGCATCTACCTGACCGCGGACCTGGAACTTCCGGCTTACCGCACGTGGCGCGGCCCCGCCGCAGCCATTCCCTAGAAGGAGGGAATCCATGAATCGAAGACTCACCGTTCTCTGCATCTTGACGCTGCTGATTGCAGCGCCAGCCACGCCCTTCTGGGGCGCATTCTTTTCCAGCCTCGGCAACGCGGTCGGCAGCGCCTTCGGGTTTTCGTCCGGCGGCCTGAACGCTTCCGGGCTGATGCCCGTGACGGTCAAGGCGGCCAAGCCGGTGGTGGACGCGGCCAGGGAGCGCCTGGCGGAATTGCAGCGCATCCATTCGATGGCGAGCGAAACGCTGGACCACTACTCCGGGCTCGCCGGCACGCTCCGCGATCTGGGCAGCCTCCAGCGCTTCCGCGCGGAAACGACCAACTGGCTGCGCACCACCACTGCAAACCGATTCGGGACGAGCGGGGCGTGGACGCGTGCGCTGAACGGAGAATCGAGTCCGTCGGCAACGGTGGCCGCCTATAGCGCTGCCGGAGCTGCCGTGCCGGACTGGAGTGCGGCCCTGCCGAGCCTGCCGGGACCCTGGCAGGATGGCGTTCGGCGGGAGCATGCCACGTTGGAACTGGCAGACGCGGCGTCGGTCCGCTCCTTGACAGTGCTTGGAGAACTGCGTCGCCTCGCCCCGGAACGGCGGCGGGCAAACGGGGAGCTTGAGGCTTCGGCACTGAATCCGGCGAACGCCGCGCAGGCGATGCCGGCGTTGCTCGGCAAAGTGGCCGTGGGCCAGGTACGCCAAGTTAGGGGCACCGAGCAGACGAACCAGCTCCTCGACGCTCTGCTTGAGGCCGAGCTAGCCGGCCTGAAGCGCGATCGCGACCGCATGGCGCGGTCGATGCAGGCGGCAGCCGACTACCGCACTGAAGTGGCTGCCGCCCCGGCCCCGAACTGGCGGATGCCCTAACGGGGCTGTGGAGGAGCCAACGCCGTGCAATTCCTGCCCACCCCTCCGGCCGTCCCGCCGACAGACCCGACCGAGTTTCCGCTGACCTGGGCCTACGCCGCGATCGACACCGCGATCAATGGCATGGTCCCGGTGTTTGTCGGCGAGGGCATGATGCTGTTTCGGGCCCTGGCAGCGCTTACCGTGGCCTGGTTCGGGATACAGACCGCCCTTGGCGGCCAGGGCGTGCCGTGGTCGCGCTTTGTTCCGCTGGTCCTGGCGATGTCGTTCAGCCTGGCGATGTTGCGGTTCTACGTCGTTGACGTGCCCGGGCTCGGCATGCCTTTCTCGACCCTGCCGATCCGCGCGGCCGACTTCTACGCCCGGCAGATCGACGGGTTCATCAACTGGAACTTCGCTCGGGCCTTTCATGACGGCTGGAGCGATCTGACCTCGTGGAGCTTTTTCGACTTCCTGAGCGGCGCGGCATCACTGGTGTGGACATTCGTGATCCTGCTGTTCAACACGGCCTGCACAGCCCTGCTGATTGCCACGATCGCCGCCGGCCGAGTCGCGGCCGGAGCCTGCGCTGTGCTCGGGCCACTGTTCATTCCCTGGCTCTTCGTGCCGCGCATGGATTTCCTCTTCTGGGGCTGGCTGAGGTCGTACCTGCAGTTCTCGTTCTACACGGCTGTCGGCTGGACGTTCCTGGCACTGACCTCGTTCATGCTCGACGGCGTTTGGAGTGCCGTGCCCGACGGCCTGGCTGCCCAGGTCACCTGGTTCTTCTACTCCGCCGTCGTGCTGCTGGTGGCGGTACTGGCGATGGGCAAGGTTCATGCGCTGACGAACGCCCTGTTCCAGGGCGGAGGCAGCTTCACTTCCGGGGCGGGAGCGGTCGCGTCCGCGGCCGTGCGACGCTTCGGCGCTTGAGGGGAGGCGAAAGCATGAAAGCACAAGAGGCGTATGCCGAGATCTGGGCGGAGGTGCTGGCCACGAATCGCTATCTGAAGCTGGCGTTGGGCGCTTTGGCCTTGCTTTGCGTCGGCCTCCTCCTGCTGTGCTGGCGCACGTTTGACCGCTTCGAGCACCTGGCGCCGCTCGTGTTGCGGATCGACGAGGTGGGCCGGGCAGAGGTGGTTGACTACCAGGCGGCGGCCTACCGCCCCGACGTGGCCAAGCCGGAGGTGAAGTATTTCCTCCGACGCTTCCTGCTACTGCACCGGGAGCGCCGCCGGGGAATGGCGCTGGAGGCGTGGAAGCAGTCGCTGCTGTTCCTGGACGGGCCGCTGGCGCGACGCCTGCTGTCAGAGCAGGAGTCCAGCAAGGAACTGGCACGGTTCATGAGCGGGGAGGGTCCGGAGATCGAGGTGGAGCTGGGCGCGGTGCAGGTGCAGCCCTCGCGTGAGGAGCCTTACCTGGGGCGCATGGATTTCACGGAGATCCGGCGCGACGTTACGGGACGGGAACTGGACAGGACCCGCTGGACGTCGGAATTCGAGTTCCGGTTCCTGCCGGAACCCCCTCAGGAACTGCTGGTGGTCAACCCGATCGGCCTGTCGGTCACGTACTTCCGCAGCGACCGGATCGTGGAGTGACGACCAGCATGCACGTCTGGCGGCTTGCGTTGCGAAACTCCGAGAGTAAGCATTCAACGTGGGGTGGGTTGGAGCCGGAGGGTGTGTTCCGGATCATTGGGATGAGTGCTCGTGCCGGAGTGGCGCCCGGCTCGCAGCTCGGCGCTGCGTGAGGTCGATCCAGCGCGCATGCTCAGGGTTTTCCTGCCACCCCTTAACTTTGGCGATCCGGCCTGCCAAGGTAGGGGTGGAGGGCAACTCGGTTGGACCCACGCATCCGCCAGCTTCGCTCCACCAAGTTCGGCGGCGAGCGTCTGACGCGCCGCCAGATCGCCGCGACTCAGGAAACCGTCGGCACGTTCCCCAAGCTGAGCCGCACCGAGCTGGGGCACACCATCTGCGTGCACCTGGGCTGGCAGATCCCCACTGGCAGGAGCCGCATCCAGCAGGCTCAGGGCTTGCTGGAGGAGCTTGAGCGGCTCGGCATCCTGACCCTGCCGGCCCGCCAGGGCCGTGGGCGGGGCCCGCAGAAGCCGGTCGAGACCAGCGGCGTGATTTCCGCAAGGTGGGGACGGGCTTCCCGGACCTCAAGCCGTGGGCCGACGCCTGGCTCGACCGCATCGGCGCCGTGTTCCATCTGGCCCGGCGGCGGCAGGCCTGGCAGCCCGGCCTGCCTCTGGACGGGCAGGACGCGACCTTCCGCAGCCGGCAGGAACAATTGCAGGCCGCCTTCGACGGCCTCTTCCAAACCGCGCGCGAGGAGTTGCTCGAGTTGCGCGTCCCGCGGATCCTGGAACTCAATCGTCCGCACCCGCACGGCGGCGAACTGGCCCGGCTGGAGGCCCGCAGCGCGCCACTGCTCTCGCTGCTGGAGCACCGGGAAGGCCTGGGGGTTTCCTGCGCGACCCCCGAGCGCCACTCGACAACAACGCTTGCGAACGCGTTCTGCGAGGCCCGGTCATCGCTCGCTACACCAGTTTCGGATCGGGCGGGCCGCAAGCAGCGAGCATGACGGGGCTGCTGTTCGGCGTGCTCGCAACGGTACGCCTGAACGGCCTGAATCCGTACACCTGGGTGCTGGACTATCTCGGAGCCTGCGCCCGTCACCGCGGAGAGCCGCCCCAGGAGCTGGACCCTTGGCTGCCCTGGCGGATGGACGAGCAGCGCCAGCAAGAACTCCGCCGGCCGCCCGTCGGCTGGCAAGGCACTAGCCAGCGCCCCACAACGGCCACCGCCGAGGAGTCTCCCACGGCCCTCCTATTGGCAGCCTAGCTCAGGCCTTGAGCCCAGGCCATCCGGCCCAATTGCGCTACGCCCCTACCAAACTTGCGCCCTCCCACTGAATGCTTACAAGCTAAGAGCGACGATGTCAAACATACGCTAGCACCTCCGTTTGCGGAGAATGTGTGCGACAATAACAGGCGGGCGCTTCCGCTTTGCGTCGTCATTCATTTGGAAACCGGCGACCCGCATGGTCGCCAAGCTAACGAAGGAAGCGGCCCGTCTCATCACTGTCCCACCGTCAGGGTGACCTGAGCAGCCTTCCGGCAGTTCCTCCACCGTGGAGGAAAGCTAATGGGGGTCGGGGGAGCGTGCCCGCCACGTAATTGACCAATGGCCACCCCTGTCCTCACACTTGCAGCTCGCTCCCGCCACACTTCGCCCACCGGGAGCCGACCTAGCCCCCTCGGGTCGGGGGCAACACTCGCTCCAAGACTCTGCTCTGACCTCTCGGGACGGCCTTTCCGGCCGGCCTGCTGAGCACCCCCGCAATAGGAACACCTGTGTCTTTCTCTGCCATCGAATTGCATCCGACTCTCTTAAAGGGCGTCGACGAGCTGGGGTTCACCACCCCAACGCCCATTCAATCGCACGCGATCCCTCCGGCCCTCGAAGGGCGGGATCTTCTCGCCAGCGCCGCCACGGGAAGCGGCAAGACCGCCGCTTTCCTGCTCCCCATCTTGCACCGGCTCGTGGATCTGCCCCGGGGCACCACACGGGCCCTGGTCCTGGCACCCACCCGAGAGTTGGCCCTGCAACTCCTAGAG
>MKWU01005863.1_pt1 | contig 12964 bp, 8 predicted proteins | sample 809101 | NCBI WGS metagenome assembly MKWU01 (sample SAMN05860141, study PRJNA318959) | sponge metagenome | host: Aplysina aerophoba | place: Slovenia: Piran, Adriatic Sea, Gulf of Piran | collected 2013-05-07 | reverse complement strand
AGAAAAGGGTGTAGCGGCTGTAGGTGTCGGATGTTGGGATCACTGCCGAATAGGCAGCTTAGAAAAGCGAGCCCCCGACCCCTGTGTTATCGGGGCCGATCACTGCCGAATAGGCAGCTTAGAAAAACCCGTCGCGCTCTAAAGCCAGCCAGCACAGGATCACTGCCGAATAGGCAGCTTAGAAAAACCCGTCGCGCTCTAAAGCCAGCCAGCACAGGATCACTGCCGAATAGGCAGCTTAGAAACTTGTTGGGGGGGCACGGGGAACAGGCCGGGCAGATCACTGCCGAATAGGCAGCTTAGAAACGGATCTGTGCCTGGCAGCGGTCCAGAAGGACGATCACTGCCGAATAGGCAGCTTAGAAAACACAATGAGCAACGAAAAAAAACCGGCTCCCGATCACTGCCGAATAGGCAGCTTAGAAATGAGAAGCTCCGGGACTTGATAGCCGGATAACGATCACTGCCGAATAGGCAGCTTAGAAAAAGGAAGTCGCACGGATAGAAGTTCAGTCCCAGATCACTGCCGAATAGGCAGCTTAGAAATTAGGAGGAATCCCACCAGCCGAAGATGCCCCGATCACTGCCGAATAGGCAGCTTAGAAATCGTTGATCCAGTTTCGTAACTGGCTTGTGGGGATCACTGCCGAATAGGCAGCTTAGAAAACCCGGGATCAGGCGAGGATTGTTTTCGGAGAGATCACTGCCGAATAGGCAGCTTAGAAATTGATACAAGCAGACACAGGTGCGGGCAAAACGATCACTGCCGAATAGGCAGCTTAGAAATGAAGCAGCTACAGCAAATGCTGTCAGATGGCGATCACTGCCGAATAGGCAGCTTAGAAAAACGGAAAACCCACTCACATCATGCTGAGCCGGATCACTGCCGAATAGGCAGCTTAGAAAATTAAAGACTTTGGCAGTTCATCACGTGAATAGATCACTGCCGAATAGGCAGCTTAGAAATCGTCCATTAGCAACTTAAGGTTTCTGTATTCGATCACTGCCGAATAGGCAGCTTAGAAATTTCCTCCAGCTTCATACTTAGCCAATTTATGGATCACTGCCGAATAGGCAGCTTAGAAAATGAAGTATCACTTTTCCAGCATCTACGACCCGATCACTGCCGAATAGGCAGCTTAGAAATATGGGACAGTTCGAATCTCATGAGCAGGAAGGATCACTGCCGAATAGGCAGCTTAGAAATGGGATTCCTGCGCGGTAATGTAATTAAATACGATCACTGCCGAATAGGAAGCTTAGAAAATGTAGTGAGCCAGACACCGAAGCTCCAGCCCGATCACTGCCGAATAGGCAGCTTAGAAAGTGCACAAATCCAACGACACGGTCCTTTTAGTGATCACTGCCGAATAGGCAGCTTAGAAAACTGTCGTTTGGGCTCCAGTGCATCGCCTACGGATCACTGCCGAATAGGCAGCTTAGAAATTCCCTCCCTACTCTGTCACTTTTGTTGTTATGATCACTGCCGAATAGGCAGCTTAGAAAGGTAATACTGCGCCAGGCCGTCCGGCGTCGACGATCACTGCCGAATAGGCAGCTTAGAAACGAACACTGAAGCCAAATCATTACTCTCTCTTGATCACTGCCGAATAGGCAGCTTAGAAAGAGCAGGGAGCCCTATACGGTGCGCTGGTTTCGATCACTGCCGAATAGGCAGCTTAGAAAACGATTAACGCGCCAGAGGGCGTCACAGTATCGATCACTGCCGAATAGGCAGCTTAGAAAATTCGACAATCTGGGCACAACCCGCTTTGCAGGATCACTGCCGAATAGGCAGCTTAGAAAAACACATGCGTCAATCGAGGCCCGAGCGTGACGATCACTGCCGAATAGGCAGCTTAGAAAACCGGGGGATGGCTGCGCTGACCAACAAGCTGTGATCACTGCCGAATAGGCAGCTTAGAAACACCAGGAGCGGAATTCCTCCAGCGCGTAGCCGATCACTGCCGAATAGGCAGCTTAGAAACATAAACAGCGCAGGGACTACACTCACATTCAAGATCACTGCCGAATAGGCAGCTTAGAAACGAAAGCTCATCCTGATTGTTTGACCGCAGTCGATCACTGCCGAATAGGCAGCTTAGAAATTCCCGAACGATGCCTTTTTTCAGCTCCTCCGGATCACTGCCGAATAGGCAGCTTAGAAATCCTCACTGTGCAGATTTTTTCGTACAGTCGAGATCACTGCCGAATAGGCAGCTTAGAAAGTTAGTCGGTCAGCAGCTCGAGCTCTTGAGCCGATCACTGCCGAATAGGCAGCTTAGAAATGCAGACATTGCGGAAAGAGCACGCTGCGCTGGATCACTGCCGAATAGGCAGCTTAGAAAGCAGGCCATTACGCTGGCCGATTCCACTTTGACGATCACTGCCGAATAGGCAGCTTAGAAAGCGAGAGTTCGGCGTAGAGCAGGTTGTTGGTGGATCACTGCCGAATAGGCAGCTTAGAAATCTGTGATAGTCCGGGGCACCTGTGTTGCGAGGATCACTGCCGAATAGGCAGCTTAGAAAAATCTGGGACATACCCAGGTGCCCGCGCGGGAGATCACTGCCGAATAGGCAGCTTAGAAATATAGTTTCTACCAGCTCACAACTAACCTCTTGATCACTGCCGAATAGGCAGCTTAGAAAAAAAAGATGGGCGTTGCGACAACGTCGATCACGATCACTGCCGAATAGGCAGCTTAGAAAAGAACAGCTCTGGGATAGCCTGCATCCGCTGTGATCACTGCCGAATAGGCAGCTTAGAAAAGCAGAGCGAGCGCGATGTTTTTGTCTCATATGATCACTGCCGAATAGGCAGCTTAGAAATGACAAGTTGGAGGCCGGTCAGGTTTTTTTCGGATCATTGCCGAATAGGCAGCTTAGAAACTTTGCTAGTGGCTCAGTACCAACTGCTTGGTGATCACTGCCGAATAGGCAGCTTAGAAATTCCCCGGCTTTTCTGCTTCGCACAGAATATCGATCACTGCCGAATAGGCAGCTTAGAAATGAACTTCAGATAGCCAGAGCTTGTTGGGAAGGATCACTGCCGAATAGGCAGCTTAGAAATCGGTGATAATTGGCGGGATATGTGCATTGTCGATCACTGCCGAATAGGCAGCTTAGAAATTGAACCCGGATATGCTCCCCGGCCTCGGCCAGATCACTGCCGAATAGGCAGCTTAGAAAAGCAGCTACAGACACAAAGAAGGAACCTTGCGGATCACTGCCGAATAGGCAGCTTAGAAAGATAGGAGCCGGGTGTCGTGCGATTTTTCCCGATCACTGCCGAATAGGCAGCTTAGAAAGTCGACGAATCGGTACTGGCGAAGCGTTGCGCGATCACTGCCGAATAGGCAGCTTAGAAAAGACTGCAACAGGGTTCTATCTGTGATCCGTTGATCACTGCCGAATAGGCAGCTTAGAAAAGGGCGCGGGACCTGGATAATTACGACAGCAAGATCACTGCCGAATAGGCAGCTTAGAAAACATGCCAGCAGTCCAGATTGCTGAAAATTTGGATCACTGCCGAATAGGCAGCTTAGAAAGCACATGCCGACGCTACGAGTTCGAGACAACGGATCACTGCCGAATAGGCAGCTTAGAAAGACTGAATGAAGCGGTAGAAATTCTCTCTTTGGATCACTGCCGAATAGGCAGCTTAGAAACGGTTGCTGTCTTGCTGGCCATCGGCAATAACCGATCACTGCCGAATAGGCAGCTTAGAAAACACAAGACAGGGGCGTCGCCCAGTGGTCGGTGATCACTGCCGAATAGGCAGCTTAGAAATGACGAATGTTGCCGGCAGCTGCTGTACAGTTGATCACTGCCGAATAGGCAGCTTAGAAAGCTATCTGTCGCCCGTTTTTGCGTATGAGTCCGATCACTGCCGAATAGGCAGCTTAGAAAATTCAGCTGCACCAGATTGGAAAGGGTAGCCCGATCACTGCCGAATAGGCAGCTTAGAAATTACCATTCCCGGTGGCAGTCTTGTAAGCACAGATCACTGCCGAATAGGCAGCTTAGGAAATGTTTCCCACATGGAAAATAAGCTCTATAACGATCACTGCCGAATAGGCTGCTTAGAAATGAACTGGCCCGGCATCCACTCGACAGTCTGGGATCACTGCCGAATAGGCAGCTTAGAAAGGCCTAGGGGCTCTGGGAATCGTTGGGGGAACGATCACTGCCGAATAGGCAGCTTAGAAAGCGCTCTTCGATATGTCGCAACGCGACAAGGAGATCACTGCCGAATAGGCAGCTTAGAAATCCCAGTCAGCAGACACTACCGCCAGCTGTCGGATCACTGCCGAATAGGCAGCTTAGAAAACTCCCTCTCAAGCCAGAGTGCGCACGCCAGCGATCACTGCCGGCCAGGCAGCTTAGAAAGGCGGCTGGACTAATACGACAAGCGCAATCGCCCCTGTGCAGACTGACCACTGACACACCCTCCGCGAAAGCACATTCCCCCGCCCGGGAGCACACATCCACCCAGGACCTGTCAGCAACTTGACCCCCTCCTCCCTGCCCTCCCCCCAAAACCTCCCAAAACCTGCTCGCACAGACTGGCAAAGTCGGCCGGGCTTTAATATAATCCGCAGCCGCGATCGGCCGTGGTACTGCGGCCTTGACCGACACCCGCTTCTTTCACTTGCGAAATCGCACACACACCGACACAGCAGCCGGGGTGCCCGGGGCGAGGCTCAATGCCCACCGGGTCGGATGCTGGGGTGCGTGGAAGCATAACCCCACTCTTTCGAGGAGAATTACAAAATGGCCAAGGTCAGCATGCGAGATATGCTCAAGGTTGGCGTCCACTTCGGACACCAGACTCGAGACTGGAACCCCAACATGGCTCGCTACATCTTCGGTTCCCGCAACAAAATCCATATCATCAATCTTGAGCACACGCTGCGCGCCTTCAACGAAGCACTCGACTTCCTGGGCGGTCTGGCCTCCCGCAAAAGCAGAATTATGTTTGTCGGTACCAAAAGAGCGGCCAGTCGGCACATCATGGAACAGGCCGATCGCTGCGGCATGCCCTATGTCAATCACCACTGGCCAGGCGGAATGCTGACCAACTACAAGACCATTCGTCAGTCCGTATCCCGTCTGCGTGAACTGGAAACACAGCGTGAGGATGGCACCTTCGACAGGCTGACCAAAAAAGAATCCCTCATGCGCTCCAGAAAGCTGGCCAACCTCGAAAGAAATCTGGGCGGCATCAAGAACATGGGCGGGCTGCCAGACGCCCTCTTTGTCATTGACGTCGGTCGTGAAAGCATTGCCGTCCAGGAAGCCAACAAACTCGGCATCCCCGTCATAGGCGTTGTGGATACCAACTGCTGCCCTGACAAGGTCGACATGGTTATTCCCGGCAACGATGATGCCATTCGCGCCGTGCAGCTTTACCTTGAAAGCGTGGCCGATACCATTCTCGAAGCCCGCGCCGCTCGTGCTGGTGAGTTTGTTGAGGTCAAGACAGATGAGAAGTCGGCCGCCTCTGCCGCGCAAAAATCTTCTCAGCCAGCTGCCACCGAAGAAACGCCTGCTCCCGCTGCCGATCAAAAGTCGGATTCTGATGTTGCCGAGGCCGATTCGCAGTCTGCCTGAGACAAGTGTCGGGAGCTTCGTGGGAAGCTCCCGTCTGCCGAGTTACAGGCCGCAGGGTGCCGCGCATCAGGTACTGGGCGGCCTTTCTGCCCCGTTTTTTGAAAGAGGATGCCAAAATGCCTGTTTCTGCTAGTCAAGTTAAAGAGTTGCGTGAACGCACTGGCGCTGGAATGATGGAGTGCAAGCGCCACCTGGAGGCCTGTGACGGTAATCTGGAAGCCGCTATTGACGCGCTGCGTAAAGCAGGTCAGGCCAAAGCCGTCAAGAAATCAGGCCGGGTGGCCGCCGAAGGTCTGGTCGCCGTGCGAACTGGTGCCGAAAGCAACATGTCTGTACTGGTCGAAGTCAACTCAGAGACCGACTTCACCGCACGTGATGACCACTTCGCGAAATTCGTCGAGCAACTTCTGGACCAAGCCGAGTCTTCCCCTGAAAAAGATCTGGCTGCTCTGAGTGAAGCCATGGAGCCAGCCCGCCTCACGCTGATCCAGCAAGTGGGCGAGAACATAAACATACGACGCTTGACACGAATGCAGAGCGAGATAGTGGGCAGTTATGTCCACGGCGATCAGCGTATTGCTGTATTGGTTGCGCTCAAGGGTGGCGACCAGAAGCTGGCCCATGAGATTGCCATGCATATCGCAGCTTCAGCTCCGCTGGTCCGTAGCCAGGAAGAACTCTCCCAGGAAATTCTCAAAAAGGAAGAGGAGATTTTCCGTAGTCAGGCTGAAGCCTCGGGCAAGCCCAGCGCCATCGTGGAAAAGATGGTGGCCGGCCGCATCAAGAGCTTCTTGAAGGAGAAAAGCTTGCTGGACCAGCCCTTTGTAAAAGACACCTCTATTTCTGTGCGCCAGATGCTTGAGAATGCAGGGGCCGAAGTTGTGGAGTTTGCGCGTTACGAATTGGGCGAAGGCATAGAAAAGCAAGTGTCCGATTTCGCGGCGGAAGTCCAGGCCACCGCCGGGCTCTGAAGACTGTCCCTCGCCGTCGGCCCTCTCGCACTTTTGAGGGGGCCAGGCTCTCGCTGTTGGAATCAGGGCGTTGCTGTCTCAGCGTCTTTGTCTGTTGTTTATCGGTTGTACAAAAAAGTTTCAGGTGTGGGTATGCCAACAAAAGATCGCCAGCCTTCCTACAACAGAGTTCTGCTCAAGCTCAGCGGTGAGGCCCTGGTTGGTGGTGTCGATTTTGGTATAGACCCCAAGGTTCTCGACAGAATCGCACTGGAAATCGGGCAGCTGGTTGGCATAGGCGTACAAGTCGGGCTTGTTGTGGGAGGAGGCAATCTGTTCCGGGGGGCCGCCTTGCACGAGGCTGGTATGGATCGTGTGACAGGAGATCACATGGGCATGCTGGCAACCGTGATGAATGCGCTGGCCCTGCGTGATGCGCTGGAACGTTCCAATATCAATACGCGGATCATGTCAGCCATCCCCATGAGCGGATTTGTGGAACACTATGACCGCAGGCGAGCTCTGCGCTATCTTGGCTCTGGCGATGTGGTGATATTTTCCGCTGGAACAGGTAACCCTTTCTTTACAACGGACTCTGCCGCCTGCCTGCGCGGGATTGAAGTTGAAGCAGATATTGTGCTCAAGGCAACCAAGGTAGACGGGGTCTACGACAAAGACCCGCACACCAACAGCGGGGCTGTCCGGTTTGACCAGCTGTCCTACGACGAGATTCTGGGCCTCAAGCTGGGCGTGATGGACCTGACGGCCGTCTGCCTGGTGCGTGATCACAACATGCCCGTACGGGTCTTTGACATGAACAAACATGGCGCCCTGCTCAAGGCGGTGGTAGGCGACAACGAAGGCACTCTGATTTGTTCTTCGAGTGCCGCCACAACCGGAGCTTGACAGTACAGCATCCGCTTCTTTGAAGGGGATATCTGAAATGAAAAAGGGAACAGAGAATGATTGACGAGATAATGGCGGACGCGAGGACCCGGATGGAAAGAAGCCTGGACGCATTGCGTCAGGCTTTTGGAAAGATCAGAACAGGACGAGCCCATCCCAGTTTGATAGAAGCTGTCCCCGTCAGCTGCTACGGCCAGGACAGCCCATTGAGCCAGGTGGCCAGTATTACTGTGGAAGATGCCCGCTGCCTTGTCGTACGGGTCTGGGATCGCTCACTGGTACCCAACGTGGAAAAGGCTATTATGAAATCCAGCCTGGGACTCCAGCCCAACGCTGCTGGTGAAGTCATTCGTGTTCCACTCCCCGATCTGACTGCTGAAACCAGAAAAGGCTACACCCGGCAGGCGCGCCAGGAAGCTGAACAGGCCAAAGTGGCTGTGCGCAACATACGGCGTGATGCTCTGGCTGAGTTCAAGCGGTTGGCCAAGGACAAGCAGATCGGCGAGGACGACGAGCGCAGATCCCAGGAGGCGGTCCAGAAAATAACGGACAGCTTTGTGCAACAGGTTGATCAGATTCTGGCCGCCAAGGAAAACGATCTGATGGTGATTCAGTAACCACAGACCCACCCATGAACTCGGCCTCTTTTGATGCAGGCTTGTCCCGGCATCCGGAAATTTCTGCTGTGGAAACCATGAAGCTCTGCAAGCTCCCCCCGCATGGTGAGCGTTTTTTATGCCAGCGAGCCCCCGACTACTGGCTCCACCTTTTTCCCATGAGAGTCGGGCGGAGAACGCCATACTGTGGATGTGATAACGCATACTAGCTTGTCGGTAAACAATCCGGCTGCCTTGACCCCCAGAAACGGTGAAGGCTATATCAAGGTGCCGCGCCATGTTGCCATTATCATGGATGGCAACAATCGCTGGTCCAGAAAACACGGAAAGCCTCGGCTCAGTGGTCACAAGGCCGGCGTCGAAGCGGTGAAGCGTGTTTTGGAATCCTGTCGTGACTACGGCATTGAAACCCTGACGCTGTTTACTTTCTCCAGTGAAAACTGGAAGCGGCCGTCCGGCGAGGTCCGGGGCTTGATGAACCTTTTTCTTCATGCTCTCAGGGATACCGAAGTGGAACGCCTGCGGCAGCAGGGGATTCGCCTGAAAGTCATTGGCGATCTTGATCGCTTCAGTGCCCCGCTGCGCAAAAAAATTTATGCGGCCGAGCGAAAAACCGCCAGCAATCAGGCCGTCACACTCGTGGTAGCTGCCAGTTATGGCGGACGCTGGGACATCACAGAGGCGGCGCGACGCCTGGCCTACAAGGTTCGTGAAGGCGTATTGGAGCCGGAGGCTATTTCGGCAGAGCTGCTGGAAAAAAATCTTGCGACCGGTGGTATGGCTCCGCCGGATTTGCTGATTCGCACCAGCGGTGAGTGTCGTATCAGCAACTTTCTGCTGTGGCAATGTGCCTATGCGGAGTTTTATTTTACGGATGTGCTTTGGCCTGACTTCGGGCATGACGAATTTGCCAAGGCGGTGCAGAGCTATTCGCAGCGGCAGAGGCGCTTTGGCTGCACTCACCTCCAGGTTGGCACTCAGGCCGACGTTTCCTATTGACCGCTGTTTGGTTTGACTATGCTGAAGCAACGCTTGGTGACTGCTCTCATTCTTTCCCTTCTGTGTATTGCCGCTGTTGTGTTGCTGCCGATGTGGTGGTTCGAGCTTCTGGCGGCCCTGATTGTTGTGGTGCTGGGAGCCTGGGAGTGGGCACGGCTGGCTGGCTTTCCCGCCTTTTGGCAGAGGTTGTGTTACACCATCGCATCGGGTCTGCTGTTGCTGTGGTTGCATAATGCGCCAGAGCTGTCGGCTCTCGGACAGGACATCCCGGTGCTGTTGACTCTGGGCGTACTCTGGTGGTGTCTGGCATTGGTGTTGGTGCTGAGCTATCCGGCTTCGGCAGGTTTCTGGCGTTGTTCCTGGTTGCGTCTTCTCATGGGCTGGCTGGTCCTGCTGCCCGCCTGGGCAGGTCTTGTTGCCCTGGCGCACCTGGAGTCGGCCGGCGGCATAGCAGACGAAGGCCGGGTGTGGCTCTTCTACCTTTTTGCGCTGGTATGGGGGTCGGATGCAGGAGCCTATTTTGCAGGAAAACGCTTTGGCAAGCGTCGCCTTTCTCCTCAGGTAAGTCCGGGAAAAACCTGGGAGGGCGTACTGGGGTCCATGGTTGTGACCGGTGCTCTGGCAACAGGGGTTGCCTGGTATGCTGACATGCCCTGGCCTTTGTGGCCGATACTGGTAGCCATCAGTTGGCTGATCTGCCTGGTGGCGGTGCTGGGTGACCTTCTGGAAAGCATGTTCAAGCGTGAACAGGGCTTCAAGGACAGTGGCTCTGTGCTCCCGGGGCACGGCGGTTTGCTGGACAGAATCGACAGCCTGACAGCAGCCGCTCCGGTGTTTGCCAGTCTATGCCTTCTGCTGGAGGCACCCTGCTGGTCCTGCATACAGTGAGGCGCTGCCGGTGAACGCCAGAGATTGTCTGTTTGCAGAAAAAGATACACCTACCACGCCTTTTGTCTTCGACGAGGCTGTGGCCAATGTGTTTCCTGACATGATCAACCGCTCTGTTCCCGGCTACGCACAGACGCTGGCCATGATCGGTTTGATCGCAGCGCGCTGGGCCACACCAGGCAGCCGTATTTATGACTTGGGGTGTTCGCTGGGAGCGGCATCCCTGGCCATGCGCCCTCGCCTGCAAGGTCGGGGCTGTCGAATCCTGGCTGTAGATAATTCGAAAGCCATGACCGAACGCTTGCGGGTCCTGTTGGAAAAAGATGTCAGTAAGCAGCAGGATGTACCTGTTGAGGTCATATGCCAGGACATCCGTGAGACACAGGTCGAAGAGGCATCGCTTGTCATACTCAACTTCACATTGCAGTTCGTTCCTGTAGCGGACCGTCAGCCGCTGCTGGAGCGCATTGCCGCAGGCCTCCGCCCCGGAGGTGCTCTGGTATTGTCTGAAAAAATAGCCTTCCCGGGTGATGATCAAGCACTGCTGGACGGTTTGCACTATGACTACAAGCGTGCTCACGGCTATTCGGATACCGAGATCTACCGCAAGCGCATGGCCCTTGAGAACACCCTTGTTCCTGAAACCCTTGCGGCCCACGAAGAACGCCTGCGGCGCAGTGGTTTCAGCCGCATTATTCCCTGGCAGCAAAGTTTACAATTTGTTTCCTTTCTGGCCTTGCGTCCGGGCCCCTTGCCTCTATGATACTGGCTGATCTTCCAGAATTACTGGAGGCTATGACGGCCACGAATCTTGAGCCCTGGCAGGCGAGCTTGGCACAGCAGGTGCACAAGAAACTGGCCCATCCTCACGGAGACATGCCGGTCTGGATTGAGGCCCTGAAAGCATTGCCGCAGATTGCGGTGAGCCAGTCAGACCTCGCAGTCTGCGTGCCGAGCGCCAGGTGTGCGGAGCCTCTGTCCGCCGACTGCCGGACGCGCCTGCGTCGGTCGCTCCAAGCCCTCTGCCCCTGGCGCAAGGGGCCCTTTGACCTGTTTGGAGAATACATAGACGCCGAGTGGCGTTCGGATTGGAAGTGGAAGCGGCTGCACAGCCACATAGCGCCCTTGAAGGGTCGCCTGGTGCTGGACGTTGGCTGCGGCTGTGGGTACCACATGTGGCGCATGTGGGGAGAAGGTGCCTCAAGGGTTCTTGGTGTTGATCCGTCGCGTCTTTTCCTGGTGCAGTTTGAGGCACTCAAACGCTATTTGGGGCCAGCGGCAGCCGTTCATCTGCTGCCGCTGGCCATGGAAGATATTCCACGCGGGCTACACGCCTTTGATACGGTGTTCTCCATGGGAGTGCTGTCTCACAGGAAAGACCCTGTCGATCACATCAGGGCTCTCCATGAAGCCCTGCGCCCGGGAGGTGAGCTGGTACTTGAAACATTGGTGACGCAAGGGCCGGCCGGATCCATCTTTCAGCCGCCAGGCCGCTATGCCATGATGCGCAACGTCTGGAGCCTGCCCACGCCCGGCACCCTGGAATACTGGCTACAAAAAAGTGGCTTCTCCCATATCCGGGTGGTCGACATCAATCGAACCAGCCCGACCGAGCAACGCACGACAGCCTGGATGCCCTTCCGCTCTCTGCAAGATTTCCTGGATCCCCAGGACAGCACACGCACGGTCGAAGGCTGGCCGGCTCCCCTGCGAGCCACTGTGCTGGCCACTGCCTGAGCGGAGGCTCCCCCGGCCGCGATCAGAACCGGAACAACCGCAGAATGATGGCAGAGTCTGACGGGACAGACGCAAGCAGACACCAGCCTGCCAGAGTCCTGAACGGAGCATCCCGGGGCCGCGATCAGAACCGGAACAACCGCAGAATAGCGGCAGAGACTCACTGAGCAAATGCAGGCAGGCGCCCCCTGTCAGTTGCCTGAGCCGGTGCATCCCGGAGCTGCGACCGGAACGAGAACAGCCGCAGAATGGCGGAAGAGGCTGGCAGAGCAAATGCAGGCAGACATCTCTTTGTCAGTTGCTTGAGCGGATGCCTTCGGGGGCCGCGATCAGAACCGGAACAACCGCAGAATGGCGGCAGAGACTGACTGACTAAATGCAGGCAGACATCTCTTTGTCAGTTGCATGAGCGGATGCCCCCCCGGGCCGCGATCAGAACCGGAACAGCCGCAGAATGGCGGAAGAGGCTGGCAGAGCAAAGGCAGGCAGGCGCCCCCTGTCAGTTGCTTGAGCGGATGCCTTCGGGGGCCACGATCAGGACCGGAACAACCGCAGAATGGCGGCAGAGTCTGGCGGGGCAGACGCAAGCAGACACCAGCCTGCCAGAGTCCTGAACGGAGCATCCCGGGGCCGCGATCAGAACCGGAACAACCACAGAATGGCGGCAGAGACTGACTGAGCAAATGCAGGAAGACACCTCCCTGTCAGTTGCCTGAGCCGGTGTATCCCGGAGCTGCGATCGCAACGGGAACAGCCGCAGAATGGCGGCAGAGACTGACTGACTAAATGCAGGCAGACATCTCTTTGTCAGTTGCCTGAGCCGGTGCATCCCGGAGCCGCGATCAGAACCGAAACAGCCGCACAATGGCGGCAGAGACTGACTGACTAAATGCAGGCAGATATCTCTTTGTCAGTTGCTTGAGCGGAAACCCCCCGGGCCGCGATCAGAACCGGAACAGCCGCACAATGGCGGCAGAGACTGACTGAGCAAGTGCAGGCAGATATTTCTTTGTCAGTTGCTTGAGCGGAAGCCCCCCGGGCCGCGATCAGAACCGGAACAACCGCAGAATGGTGGCAGAGTCTGGCGGGGCAGACACAAGCAGACACCAGCCTGTCAGAGTCCTGAACGGAGCATCCCGGGGCCGCGATCAGAACCGGAACACCCGCAGAATGGCGGCAGAGACTGACTGAGAAAATGCAGGAAGACGCCTCCCTGTCAGTTGCCTGAGCCGGTGTATCCCGGAGCTGCGATCG
>MKWU01005862.1_pt1 | contig 12967 bp, 8 predicted proteins | sample 809101 | NCBI WGS metagenome assembly MKWU01 (sample SAMN05860141, study PRJNA318959) | sponge metagenome | host: Aplysina aerophoba | place: Slovenia: Piran, Adriatic Sea, Gulf of Piran | collected 2013-05-07 | reverse complement strand
ACTGGTCTGCTCAAGAAATGCTCAAAAACGATCTTTGCAACAACTCTGCATGTTTTATGCACACACACGTTTGCCAATTTAGCAGAATCACTGTGGTCCAGTACATGCACAGCCATACGTACATACATACATGCATATGCCTCAGCACAGCTAACCGGAGTCAGAGCTAGACGAATCAGACGACTCTACATCTTGTGTTTGCTCCATGATCATCTTTGGTGCATTCTTCAAATGCTCGCGAAGGCTATCTCTGTGAACACATGAACACACTGATTCACACATAGATGGCATTGCGCAAACCTGCGTAGTGCTTGCAGCTCACGTCAGTCCACCCAGGCCAATTGAGGTGAAGAAGTTGATTGAGAATCTGGTGTCCCTCGGGTTGTCACGGGGCATCAGCCCTTCAAATGCTGGTTGCAGAAAACTATGTACAAGAAAGGGCAGTTAAAGAGAGACAGTCACTTGACAAATCAAATGACAGTCACATGACAACCACCTGACAGTCACATGACAAAACTGAAAATCACATGACAGCTACTGGAGAGTCACATGCTAATCACCTGACAATCACATGACTTACGGGTCATTCAGCCTTTCATTCAATTTCACCAATCCCATGTACTCTGCAAGTTCCTGGAAGAGGATCTTGATGTAGATCCTGCTGGAAGAGCTGGTCTCATCCTCGTTCAGCCGGATGCAGGCCATCGTAGTCCATGGGATGGCATCAGAGTAGAGCAAGTGCGCAAAGAACTTGCCAACATTCCGGATTTTGACTGTGTCCAGTCGATGTACAGTGGCGTACTGCAGGAGGGACAGACAGGTGTACAGGCTGCATGTACTCTGCACTGAGCAGAGATGGGTCACGTGTAGTCTGCAGCTTACGTGCTCCTGGAAGAGTCTGTCATACTGTTCCACATAGACCTTGTTCAACATGCAGAACCTCTGCAAACGTATGTACGTGTACACACTGGTAATATGAAGGTGAACTTCTTTACTGAGTGTGTATGTGTATATGTATTGACAGAACAACTCCTTAGTGTCCTTTACTGGTCTTACCTGCCCAAGGAGTCCAAAGAACTTCTTGAATGACCTCTCCTGGCTGCAGCACTCTATGATCATACTACAAAGTTCATACTAACAAGAGAAACATAGACAGTCACGTGATGGTCACATGAGTGTCACATGCTGGTCACATGACTACCACATACTAGTCACATGATCCACACACCTCTTGTCCCTCTTTCATCTTCATTTTAAGTAGCTTGTGAGCGCACTCCTCAAAGTCCAAACTACTCATGATGGTGAGATAGATGGTGCGCCGAAGAGCCATCACATTCTGCTGTGTCTCATCCTGGATCTCAAGTGTCCTCTGCTCATCCTCAGACTCCTCTGTATCAGACACCTCCCCGCTGGAACCCCCCTCAGACCCAGAGCTCTCTCCAAGGATCTCTGCTCGCAGCTGCCGGTACTTCTCTTCATTTGCCAAAAAGTCAGGGTCAAATCGAAAGACATCTGCACAAATAGGGAAATCAGAACAAAATTGAGGACGGCATCAAATTCACCCTACTCGTAAATGGAACATTCTGGTATCCAAGCACTTGGTGGCAGCTCCAGCTAAGCGTAGTGCACCAGTGGCGAACTCACCCAGCCTGTCCTGGGGGTCCAACTCATCGTCCATGCCTACCATGTGTGTGCACTGGTCCTCTTCCTCCACAAGGTCCAGCCCTTCCACAACTGTAGGATACTCCTAGCCATGTTAAAAAAAGGGGGGGGGGTACAATCAGTGAAGAATACACTAACATGACATCACTGATCACATGACTATCACACGATCATCACATAATCATCTCACTGGCCTACACAAATCCACATCATGAGACATGTACAGGCAACAGAAGGGCATCATCCACATCGTCGCACCTTGTATTTGTCTTTTCTAACAGCTTGAAGAACTTCAATCATGTACTGTGTGCGCATCTCAATCTTGCCTTCATGTAGGATCTGGCGCAATGTATCAAACACACCCATTATTGCTCTGCTAGCCACTTCCGTCAGCTTAGCCCCACACTCTTTGAGGAAGCCGACAGCCACTTCCACTGTGTCATCATTTGCGTCTTCCAGGAGAACAGCGAGGATCTCCAGAGCAGCAACTTCATGCAGCTGCAAGATGTAAGTGGGTGGGGTGAGGAAGTCACATGACTATCACATGACAGCATCCATGGAACTACTGGTTCTGTCTGAACAACAACGCAACCATGACAATGAAGGGAGACATCTGTAGCTGTACACATTATTGCTCATGCGTATGTGTGTAAAAAAGTGGTGCATGTTGCAGAGATTACACTCTAGACCCGCTCCTGACACTTTGGAACGACTAAATATTGTGTTATATCTTGGCCATGGTTGTCCACGACTCCATGTTCTTAGACACTGGAAAGGAATGTACAGACTACCCCCATTGCTGTGATGTCTGTGACAATGGGCTCCTTGGAGACTATCACACCCACGAGCCATTTACTCATCTGCAGGCCAAGTTTGATTCCTCAATTTAAGCCCCATCGTACTCATGCTTTCACACTTCCACTTGCGTACGTACCACATTCTGGTTGACCAGGTGAGCCACAAACTGAACAGCAGACAGGCAGAGACGCTTGTCATTCCTCCGGTAGCCCTTCTTGAAATTGGACAGCAGGCGGTGAATGATGAGTTCACCCACGTTGGGGAACTTTGTGTTGACAATTGCCACAAGAGCAGCGTACACATTTGTGAAGGAGGGGGAGAAGCTCTGTGCTTGGATGACAGAGCGAGCAACAAGACCCCTGTGAGGACAGCAGAGTAAGAGTCCAAGTAGTTATGCCTTTGCCACAGCGACTGTGGGTGGCAGTTTGCACCTGTGTGTGTGGTGTGTGTGGTGTGTGTGTGTGTGTGTGTGTGTGTGTGTGCGTAACTTCAATGTTCTCCAATACTCCATGTACGCAAGTACGTAGTGGATGTACGTAGGCTGTGTGTCTACACCACCTAATTATGTGTCCATACGCACGCACCTTCCCCGGATAATGTTCTCCATCAGAATCTCACGTACAATCATTGAAATGTTAGCCACATTGACCTGCGCACAAGACAGAGACAGCGCTGAATCAGGCCAGCAACAAACAAACTCGCACATCACCAGTGGCTCAAACCGATGATGTCAAGGATTATTGACAGTGGCAAGGGCATTGCTAGTCTGGTACGCTAAACCAAACTTCTCGCCGTAACATTTGTTGGAAGTTGGGGCTAGCAAGCCAGACTAGGACATTGCTGGAAGGTCACTAACTTTGTTGATAAGACCGTGAATACTTTTCTTGAGTGCTTCCCAGCTGAGCCTCTGGTATGCTTCACTGTGGACAGAAAATTGATACAGTGTTCTCACATGTGACATATGGCGCCGTGATGGAGGGGTGTGTCTGAATGCTGCCCCACCCACCTGCTCTTGTCGGTAACCTGTTGCTGCATCATCCGCAATCTTGCAGGTGGAATATACGCACCTCCTGGTTACATGCAGAGGGTTGAACAAAAACATCAAGCACAATTCACACCCAGCCACATATGTATGTACATTCAACACCTTCACAAGATGAGTCTCAAGATATGGGCAATGACATATAAGTCTGTTAGCAAGAGTTTCTGTCACATCCTGTGCCCCGAGTCTTACTGGAGGAATTTTTGCTTTAAGCACACACCTGTGCGAGTTAGCAATGGATCATCTTCTTTCTTTCGCTTAGCGGGCGGAGAGGAAGGGCCACTCTTGTTATCCTCTTCTTCACTGCTGTCCTGGTCAGGTTGTTCATGACGCTTGCGGTCTGCTTGCTGTCTCTCTGTAATCACCTTCTTGCTGCTCCCAATGTGACGGCTGTCACTACTTGATGCATCATCGCTGCACATCAGGTGCAAGCAACAGGCTTATCACACACACACACGCATACATGCACACACCATACATAGAGTGTTACTTCATCTATGCACACACACCCAAAAGGCCAAACATACAAATCTACACACGTACACACACCACAGTTTGTTACCTTTCGGAGTGGGATGGAGTGCTGAACGGAGACTGTGGTGTGTGGCGCTGAGTTGCCTCAGTTGCCTAAAGAGAAATGGGCACGCAACGGTCGAGCTCTCTCTGATCAAAACACTCAAGTATATAAGCCTGGCAAACAGACAGAATACGCCAACTGTCTTGAACAATAATAAAGGATCTTGAGAGGCCTCCGGAGAGGGACCGTTGGGAGGCGGTTCGCCAGAAGCTTACCATTTCGCAGGAAAAGAGTGACTCGGGGACCAACTTGACTAACACGAGGTAAATCCCCACCACGACGTATATACGACGGACGATGACGTCACACATGGAATCAAAATGGCAGGCAGGGGGCGGGGAGGGTACGTATCATGTGTGAAGGAGACGGAACGGGATAAAGGGTGCATCCACTTAAAAATAGTCATATAGTAGGTGAATTTTTGATGATGAGCAGACTAAAAAGACTCGTCAAACTGCTGCTTATAGTCTCTCTAGTTCTTGTACTGTTCCAACTGCTGAGACTATTCCAGGAGCAATCAGTTGATGGTCTGCAGAAAAGTGCATCGTCTTCTAGTTTCAGTGAGCGCGTGGACACAACATTTCTACCACTACCTGAGTCAGTACCCAGTCTTGCAGCTAAGAGCAGAGCCACTATGGACCTGCACCTGCATCGTAAAAGGTACCTGTCATACCAATCTCCTGGAAATGGATGGAACAACCAGCGACAGGCACTGGAGAATGCAGTTGTGTTAGCCAGGCTGCTTAACCGCACACTTATTCTCCAACCAATGTCCCCACACGACAAAGTGAAAGAAATGAAGCAAGGCAGTATGCCTGGTTTCATGGCTTACAACCAACTCGGGCAGGAAGATCTAATGCCGCTGTCAAGATTTCTTGACATGGAGAAGCTGGGTCAAGTTGTCACTTACAAGGAAAACATAAAAGCTGACGAGGATTTCAAAAGGGACTACCAGCATTTAAGCTGGAGAAATGTCTGCCATAGTGTTGGTTTTGGCTACTGGGTTGACCGGCGTCCGCGTACACAAGAGGAGGAGGAGTTATTGCACAATCAAAGATACAACTTGAAGCAGCTTTGGCAGACAAAGTGCCCCCGGGAGCAGTACCAGTTCAACGAAGCCAATCCAGGGTCAGTTATTATTGAGTACATTGAGGACCTACTGAACTACAAAGATGAAATGCTTTACTTTGAACAAGGCACCCTTTACGGCATTACACTGCGGTTCTTTAACTTCCACAGAGCCCGAGAGGCCCAGCACTGGGTAAACAGTGGCATTGAGTACTCTGCCACAGTGAAAGCAGTTGGCGATAAAGTAAAGGATATAATGGGTGGTCTGTACAACGCCCTACATGTCAGACGGACAGATCATCGTGACCATAACTTTGAAGTGGAATTTTGGATTGACTCCTTGAGAAAGGCCAACGTCACACCTGGTCTTCCTCTCTACGTTGCAACAGATGAAGAAGATCACCGCTACTTCCTACCAATGAAGCAAGCTGGGTACAGGTTGTATTTTTACACTGACGTACTGTTTCTGTACGACTTCACTGGAGTTCCGTCTGCCTCCCGCAAAGACTTCATTGGTATTCATGAGCAGTATGTTTGCTGGAATGCTGTTTCGTTTGTTCCGAGTCCACATTCCACATTCTACATTTTGAGGAAACGGGAGTCGAGAGCGATTTGGAAACAGGGACTTATGAACAAATACATTCTCACATTATGGATACCAAATCATACCAAGAATGCCACTGTCACATGATGGTCACATGAATTTAAATTTGTTATATTCTATATAATATGATAGTACAATATATAGTGCAACACATTGTAGCTGTACTGAGTTGTTCATCCAATAATTGGATTAATTACATTACAAATGTCAAAGTGTATGTGAATTTTGAAACCTACAGGCCTGCCACATGTAGGACATACTATCAGTAATTAATTAGCCAAATGTATAACATATTACTAACAATTCAATATAATTAGTCACTTTATACAGCACAAGCAATAAATAAGGTTGCATTAACATGCAATATAATAGTGCTATATGCACACAATAAATAGGAAGGATTTTGTTTAGGACTTCTAATGTCAGGGCTTATGTCTGGACTGGATCTTGGTGTCAATTGGAGGCGACGCCTTTCTCTGCTCTCCATCGTTGCTGGTAGCCAACGGTTGGCCGTTGCCCAAAGGGTGGGGAGGTGTGGGGAGGGAAGGAGAGGTGGGTTCAAATGTTACCATACCCAGATCAAGTTGATCAAGTTACGAAATTCAATTTAATCACACAATCAGCGATGTAGTGAAGTGCTAGTCACGATCAGTCTACTACTAATGGGACACACCATTTCCTTCTCTCCTTCTTCTTGGGTTCCTCTTCACTACTTTCAGACTCACTCTCAGAGCTGCTGTCTTCTGTTGCAGGAGAAGGAGGAGAGGAGGACTGGTCTGCTCAAGAAATGCTCAAAAACGATCTTTGCAACAACTCTGCATGTTTTATGCACACACACGTTTGCCAATTTAGCAGAATCACTGTGGTCCAGTACATGCACAGCCATACGTACATACATACATGCATATGCCTCAGCACAGCTAACCGGAGTCAGAGCTAGACGAATCAGACGACTCTACATCTTGTGTTTGCTCCATGATCATCTTTGGTGCATTCTTCAAATGCTCGCGAAGGCTATCTCTGTGAACACATGAACACACTGATTCACACATAGATGGCATTGCGCAAACCTGCGTAGTGCTTGCAGCTCACGTCAGTCCACCCAGGCCAATTGAGGTGAAGAAGTTGATTGAGAATCTGGTGTCCCTCGGGTTGTCACGGGGCATCAGCCCTTCAAATGCTGGTTGCAGAAAACTATGTACAAGAAAGGGCAGTTAAAGAGAGACAGTCACTTGACAAATCAAATGACAGTCACATGACAACCACCTGACAGTCACATGACAAAACTGAAAATCACATGACAGCTACTGGAGAGTCACATGCTAATCACCTGACAATCACATGACTTACGGGTCATTCAGCCTTTCATTCAATTTCACCAATCCCATGTACTCTGCAAGTTCCTGGAAGAGGATCTTGATGTAGATCCTGCTGGAAGAGCTGGTCTCATCCTCGTTCAGCCGGATGCAGGCCATCGTAGTCCATGGGATGGCATCAGAGTAGAGCAAGTGCGCAAAGAACTTGCCAACATTCCGGATTTTGACTGTGTCCAGTCGATGTACAGTGGCGTACTGCAGGAGGGACAGACAGGTGTACAGGCTGCATGTACTCTGCACTGAGCAGAGATGGGTCACGTGTAGTCTGCAGCTTACGTGCTCCTGGAAGAGTCTGTCATACTGTTCCACATAGACCTTGTTCAACATGCAGAACCTCTGCAAACGTATGTACGTGTACACACTGGTAATATGAAGGTGAACTTCTTTACTGAGTGTGTATGTGTATATGTATTGACAGAACAACTCCTTAGTGTCCTTTACTGGTCTTACCTGCCCAAGGAGTCCAAAGAACTTCTTGAATGACCTCTCCTGGCTGCAGCACTCTATGATCATACTACAAAGTTCATACTAACAAGAGAAACATAGACAGTCACGTGATGGTCACATGAGTGTCACATGCTGGTCACATGACTACCACATACTAGTCACATGATCCACACACCTCTTGTCCCTCTTTCATCTTCATTTTAAGTAGCTTGTGAGCGCACTCCTCAAAGTCCAAACTACTCATGATGGTGAGATAGATGGTGCGCCGAAGAGCCATCACATTCTGCTGTGTCTCATCCTGGATCTCAAGTGTCCTCTGCTCATCCTCAGACTCCTCTGTATCAGACACCTCCCCGCTGGAACCCCCCTCAGACCCAGAGCTCTCTCCAAGGATCTCTGCTCGCAGCTGCCGGTACTTCTCTTCATTTGCCAAAAAGTCAGGGTCAAATCGAAAGACATCTGCACAAATAGGGAAATCAGAACAAAATTGAGGACGGCATCAAATTCACCCTACTCGTAAATGGAACATTCTGGTATCCAAGCACTTGGTGGCAGCTCCAGCTAAGCGTAGTGCACCAGTGGCGAACTCACCCAGCCTGTCCTGGGGGTCCAACTCATCGTCCATGCCTACCATGTGTGTGCACTGGTCCTCTTCCTCCACAAGGTCCAGCCCTTCCACAACTGTAGGATACTCCTAGCCATGTTAAAAAAAGGGGGGGGGGTACAATCAGTGAAGAATACACTAACATGACATCACTGATCACATGACTATCACACGATCATCACATAATCATCTCACTGGCCTACACAAATCCACATCATGAGACATGTACAGGCAACAGAAGGGCATCATCCACATCGTCGCACCTTGTATTTGTCTTTTCTAACAGCTTGAAGAACTTCAATCATGTACTGTGTGCGCATCTCAATCTTGCCTTCATGTAGGATCTGGCGCAATGTATCAAACACACCCATTATTGCTCTGCTAGCCACTTCCGTCAGCTTAGCCCCACACTCTTTGAGGAAGCCGACAGCCACTTCCACTGTGTCATCATTTGCGTCTTCCAGGAGAACAGCGAGGATCTCCAGAGCAGCAACTTCATGCAGCTGCAAGATGTAAGTGGGTGGGGTGAGGAAGTCACATGACTATCACATGACAGCATCCATGGAACTACTGGTTCTGTCTGAACAACAACGCAACCATGACAATGAAGGGAGACATCTGTAGCTGTACACATTATTGCTCATGCGTATGTGTGTAAAAAAGTGGTGCATGTTGCAGAGATTACACTCTAGACCCGCTCCTGACACTTTGGAACGACTAAATATTGTGTTATATCTTGGCCATGGTTGTCCACGACTCCATGTTCTTAGACACTGGAAAGGAATGTACAGACTACCCCCATTGCTGTGATGTCTGTGACAATGGGCTCCTTGGAGACTATCACACCCACGAGCCATTTACTCATCTGCAGGCCAAGTTTGATTCCTCAATTTAAGCCCCATCGTACTCATGCTTTCACACTTCCACTTGCGTACGTACCACATTCTGGTTGACCAGGTGAGCCACAAACTGAACAGCAGACAGGCAGAGACGCTTGTCATTCCTCCGGTAGCCCTTCTTGAAATTGGACAGCAGGCGGTGAATGATGAGTTCACCCACGTTGGGGAACTTTGTGTTGACAATTGCCACAAGAGCAGCGTACACATTTGTGAAGGAGGGGGAGAAGCTCTGTGCTTGGATGACAGAGCGAGCAACAAGACCCCTGTGAGGACAGCAGAGTAAGAGTCCAAGTAGTTATGCCTTTGCCACAGCGACTGTGGGTGGCAGTTTGCACCTGTGTGTGTGGTGTGTGTGGTGTGTGTGTGTGTGTGTGTGTGTGTGTGTGCGTAACTTCAATGTTCTCCAATACTCCATGTACGCAAGTACGTAGTGGATGTACGTAGGCTGTGTGTCTACACCACCTAATTATGTGTCCATACGCACGCACCTTCCCCGGATAATGTTCTCCATCAGAATCTCACGTACAATCATTGAAATGTTAGCCACATTGACCTGCGCACAAGACAGAGACAGCGCTGAATCAGGCCAGCAACAAACAAACTCGCACATCACCAGTGGCTCAAACCGATGATGTCAAGGATTATTGACAGTGGCAAGGGCATTGCTAGTCTGGTACGCTAAACCAAACTTCTCGCCGTAACATTTGTTGGAAGTTGGGGCTAGCAAGCCAGACTAGGACATTGCTGGAAGGTCACTAACTTTGTTGATAAGACCGTGAATACTTTTCTTGAGTGCTTCCCAGCTGAGCCTCTGGTATGCTTCACTGTGGACAGAAAATTGATACAGTGTTCTCACATGTGACATATGGCGCCGTGATGGAGGGGTGTGTCTGAATGCTGCCCCACCCACCTGCTCTTGTCGGTAACCTGTTGCTGCATCATCCGCAATCTTGCAGGTGGAATATACGCACCTCCTGGTTACATGCAGAGGGTTGAACAAAAACATCAAGCACAATTCACACCCAGCCACATATGTATGTACATTCAACACCTTCACAAGATGAGTCTCAAGATATGGGCAATGACATATAAGTCTGTTAGCAAGAGTTTCTGTCACATCCTGTGCCCCGAGTCTTACTGGAGGAATTTTTGCTTTAAGCACACACCTGTGCGAGTTAGCAATGGATCATCTTCTTTCTTTCGCTTAGCGGGCGGAGAGGAAGGGCCACTCTTGTTATCCTCTTCTTCACTGCTGTCCTGGTCAGGTTGTTCATGACGCTTGCGGTCTGCTTGCTGTCTCTCTGTAATCACCTTCTTGCTGCTCCCAATGTGACGGCTGTCACTACTTGATGCATCATCGCTGCACATCAGGTGCAAGCAACAGGCTTATCACACACACACACGCATACATGCACACACCATACATAGAGTGTTACTTCATCTATGCACACACACCCAAAAGGCCAAACATACAAATCTACACACGTACACACACCACAGTTTGTTACCTTTCGGAGTGGGATGGAGTGCTGAACGGAGACTGTGGTGTGTGGCGCTGAGTTGCCTCAGTTGCCTAAAGAGAAATGGGCACGCAACGGTCGAGCTCTCTCTGATCAAAACACTCAAGTATATAAGCCTGGCAAACAGACAGAATACGCCAACTGTCTTGAACAATAATAAAGGATCTTGAGAGGCCTCCGGAGAGGGACCGTTGGGAGGCGGTTCGCCAGAAGCTTACCATTTCGCAGGAAAAGAGTGACTCGGGGACCAACTTGACTAACACGAGGTAAATCCCCACCACGACGTATATACGACGGACGATGACGTCACACATGGAATCAAAATGGCAGGCAGGGGGCGGGGAGGGTACGTATCATGTGTGAAGGAGACGGAACGGGATAAAGGGTGCATCCACTTAAAAATAGTCATATAGTAGGTGAATTTTTGATGATGAGCAGACTAAAAAGACTCGTCAAACTGCTGCTTATAGTCTCTCTAGTTCTTGTACTGTTCCAACTGCTGAGACTATTCCAGGAGCAATCAGTTGATGGTCTGCAGAAAAGTGCATCGTCTTCTAGTTTCAGTGAGCGCGTGGACACAACATTTCTACCACTACCTGAGTCAGTACCCAGTCTTGCAGCTAAGAGCAGAGCCACTATGGACCTGCACCTGCATCGTAAAAGGTACCTGTCATACCAATCTCCTGGAAATGGATGGAACAACCAGCGACAGGCACTGGAGAATGCAGTTGTGTTAGCCAGGCTGCTTAACCGCACACTTATTCTCCAACCAATGTCCCCACACGACAAAGTGAAAGAAATGAAGCAAGGCAGTATGCCTGGTTTCATGGCTTACAACCAACTCGGGCAGGAAGATCTAATGCCGCTGTCAAGATTTCTTGACATGGAGAAGCTGGGTCAAGTTGTCACTTACAAGGAAAACATAAAAGCTGACGAGGATTTCAAAAGGGACTACCAGCATTTAAGCTGGAGAAATGTCTGCCATAGTGTTGGTTTTGGCTACTGGGTTGACCGGCGTCCGCGTACACAAGAGGAGGAGGAGTTATTGCACAATCAAAGATACAACTTGAAGCAGCTTTGGCAGACAAAGTGCCCCCGGGAGCAGTACCAGTTCAACGAAGCCAATCCAGGGTCAGTTATTATTGAGTACATTGAGGACCTACTGAACTACAAAGATGAAATGCTTTACTTTGAACAAGGCACCCTTTACGGCATTACACTGCGGTTCTTTAACTTCCACAGAGCCCGAGAGGCCCAGCACTGGGTAAACAGTGGCATTGAGTACTCTGCCACAGTGAAAGCAGTTGGCGATAAAGTAAAGGATATAATGGGTGGTCTGTACAACGCCCTACATGTCAGACGGACAGATCATCGTGACCATAACTTTGAAGTGGAATTTTGGATTGACTCCTTGAGAAAGGCCAACGTCACACCTGGTCTTCCTCTCTACGTTGCAACAGATGAAGAAGATCACCGCTACTTCCTACCAATGAAGCAAGCTGGGTACAGGTTGTATTTTTACACTGACGTACTGTTTCTGTACGACTTCACTGGAGTTCCGTCTGCCTCCCGCAAAGACTTCATTGGTATTCATGAGCAGTATGTTTGCTGGAATGCTGTTTCGTTTGTTCCGAGTCCACATTCCACATTCTACATTTTGAGGAAACGGGAGTCGAGAGCGATTTGGAAACAGGGACTTATGAACAAATACATTCTCACATTATGGATACCAAATCATACCAAGAATGCCACTGTCACATGATGGTCACATGAATTTAAATTTGTTATATTCTATATAATATGATAGTACAATATATAGTGCAACACATTGTAGCTGTACTGAGTTGTTCATCCAATAATTGGATTAATTACATTACAAATGTCAAAGTGTATGTGAATTTTGAAACCTACAGGCCTGCCACATGTAGGACATACTATCAGTAATTAATTAGCCAAATGTATAACATATTACTAACAATTCAATATAATTAGTCACTTTATACAGCACAAGCAATAAATAAGGTTGCATTAACATGCAATATAATAGTGCTATATGCACACAATAAATAGGAAGGATTTTGTTTAGGACTTCTAATGTCAGGGCTTATGTCTGGACTGGATCTTGGTGTCAATTGGAGGCGACGCCTTTCTCTGCTCTCCATCGTTGCTGGTAGCCAACGGTTGGCCGTTGCCCAAAGGGTGGGGAGGTGTGGGGAGGGAAGGAGAGGTGGGTTCAAATGTTACCATACCCAGATCAAGTTGATCAAGTTACGAAATTCAATTTAATCACACAATCAGCGATGTAGTGAAGTGCTAGTCACGATCAGTCTACTACTAATGGGACACACCATTTCCTTCTCTCCTTCTTCT
>MKWU01005861.1_pt1 | contig 12969 bp, 12 predicted proteins | sample 809101 | NCBI WGS metagenome assembly MKWU01 (sample SAMN05860141, study PRJNA318959) | sponge metagenome | host: Aplysina aerophoba | place: Slovenia: Piran, Adriatic Sea, Gulf of Piran | collected 2013-05-07 | reverse complement strand
TGGACGGGGCGGGCAACCTCTTCATCGCCGACACATGGAACCACCGCATCCGCAAAGTTGATCCTGCGGGGTCTATCACCACAGTCGCCGGCACGGGGCAGCGGGGGTTCAGCGGGGACGGCGGCCCAGCAAGTCAGGCGCAGTTCCGCCGTCCCGCTGGCGTGGCGTTGGACGGGGCCGGCAACCTCTACATCGCTGATACAGACAACCACCGCATCCGCAGGGTGGACGCCACTGGGACTGTCACCACCATTGCCGGCACAGAGGAGCCCGGGTTCAGCGGGGACGGGGGTCCCGCGAGTCAGGCGCAGTTCCGCCATCCCTATGGTGTGACGGTGGACGCGGCGGGTAACCTGTACGTCGCTGACAGCGGCAACGATCGCATCCGCAAACTAACGCCGGTCGGCGGCTCTGGAGAAACAGGTGCTCCGGAGTTGGTGGTCCGGGCGCCTTCGGTAAGCGACAGCAGCCTCGATGAGGGGGCCTCATTTACCTTGCGCGCGACCGTCCGCAACCACGGCGTCCGGCCGTCAGGCGCTACGACGCTACGCTACTACCGATCGTCGAATGTCGACATATCCACAGCGGACGCGGAAGTCGGCACAGACGCCATCGGCAGTCTGTCCGCTTCCGGGACCAGTACTGAGTCGATCAGTTTGATAGCGCCATCGAGCGCTGGAACGTACTACTACGGGGCCTGCGTCGATCCGGTGCCCGGAGAATCCAATACGGCGAACAATTGTTCTGGCGGCGTGCGCGTCACTGTGGGCCGCGGCGACGGATTGGCCCCAGCCGATGGACCTGCCTTCAACAGCCGTATGGTTGGAAATCGGTTAATCGGCGAAATCCTCAGCATGGATTTCGCCTCAGCCGGTCGCTTCATCCTGTCCGGTCGGTTGCTTGGAAGCTACAGCTACTTCAACACCGGATCGACCACGGGAACGGTGAAACTGATCTTTGACTCTGACGGAAGCAACATCCCTAGTGGCTTCTCTTTGGATCTCGGACTCAGCTTCACTTCTGCGTCGAGAGGCAGCGTGACACTGGGGGAATCCAAGTTTGACTGGATCCTTTCCGGGATTTCCGAGCCTGGCATGCCTCCCCCGCCGCTGTTTCCGGACAGAAGCGGCTCGCAGCTCGATTTCTTCATCTTCGACGTCTTTGGACGTCACGAATCCAGAGCTTACGATGTTCAGTTTCGGAGGAAGACCACTCCTCCTTCAGGATGGCAGACCGGCTGCGTCGTGGCGGACTCTCAAACCCCTGTCGATCTGAGTTTCCGTTCAATCGGGCTTTCCGCGACTGGTGTACCACAAGGAACCCATCAGCTGCGCTACCGCCACAGGAATTCGTCTCGCTGCGGGAGCGGCACGCCGGGCGAATGGTCGGAGATTGGGGAGGAGGGCGTGACGAGATGGCCGTGGTGATTCGTTGCCCGTACCCTCAACGCGGGTCCACTGAAACCTCACTCCACACGTTGGAACTGTACATCGAACGATGGCGCTGTTACGGAGCGGCCTTCGCAGTTGGCAAGGGCAACCGCGAAGCCGCACCGGAGGCGGACACGCAATACGGTCCGGAGCGCAGCCTTGAGGTGGGCACTGAAACCTCCGATCGCGACGGCAGTGCTCGTCATTCCTGTTGCGTGGCGCTCAGTGCGCTCGCGGTCGTGTCGGGAGCTGAGTCCCTTGCTGTCAGCAGGTACACGGCGGCGAAGTAGCCGTCCTTAAGAAAGGAGTCGAAACACCATGAATTCAAGAAGCTGGGCGATTGCGGGAATTGCAACGATTGTGCTGCTCGCGCCGGGCACATCGCGCGGAGCGGACTCCGCCTCGGAACAATGGCGGAACTCGGTCCTCTGGAATCACGTCATCGCCGGGGAGAAGTTCGATCATTTCGAGGTCACGCCACTCGGGTCGGTATTCGTGAGCACCGACGCTCGGGTCGGCGCGCTGGATGCAGACACGGGCGACCTGATCTGGCAGCGCGAGGACATCAGGCGCTGTGGGGAAGATGCCGAAGACGGCACTATCCGTTGCAATTTCCTCGACAAGCCTAACACTGTGTTCTCTGCCATTGAGAACACGAACTTGGGCACCTTTCAGGTCGGTTTTCGCGGTCGGGAGAAGCCATTCGACAGGGTCGCGGTGGTCGATCTCGAAACCGGTTCCACGATCCTTGACTCCGTGGACATGCCCTTGGAGAATGTGCAGGCTTTCCTGCACGTCCCGGGGCTGAACCAGTTCCTGCTGGCGGGGGAAGCTTCCGAAAAGCGCGGCCTGCTGGTGGCGGTCAGCGGCTCGGACGGGGGGCTGCTGTGGCAACGGGACATCTATTTCTTGGACCGGTTCAAGTTCATCGGCGTGCCGGACGATGCGAGGGTACTCGCCTATGGCAAGACAAACGATGCACAGCGTGCGCTGGTGTCGCTGAGCCTAGCGGATGGTGCCGAACACTGGCGCTTGGAGGGCTTGCTGCGGAACGACGCACGCAACCGCAATGCGTTGGTGCTGCGGGACACCGACGAGACCGCGATCCTCTATGTGACGAAGGACGGCCCGTTCCGCGTGCGCCTCGACAGCGGAGAGGTCCTGTGGCGGGCCGACCGCTGGGACAAGGATCCGCCGGACGGCGCGCAGATGGTTTTGGACGGCGAGGTGCTCTTCGTCCCGAACGGCAAAAAGATCGACGCGCTGCACGTCGAGGACGGGCGCCGGGTGTGGCGAACGGTGAAGCAATTCAATGCCGAGCCGATCGACGTCCGCATGCTGTCTCGCGGGCTGCTCGTTCGCGCGAGCTCATTTGACCTGCTGGACCCGCAGACCGGTCGCTCGCTATGGGCGAAACGGACAGACAAGTTCTTTGAAGGGTTTCCCGCACACGTGGACGAGGAAGCCGCCTACATCGCCGGGCAGGGGCGATTCTCGATGGTGGATCTCACGACGGGTGACGTCACTCACATGGCCAAATACAACCTTCGCAAAGAGACTCCGGCCCGGATAGAGGAAACGGATGGGTCCTTCGTGCTGATGTCTCGGCAGAACCTGCTGCGGGTCAACCGTGCCGGCGAGATCGCGTACCACGTCTACCTGAAGGCGCCAGGTGCCAGTGGGTTGATGAAGGCGATGACCTTTGCAGCAGCCGTCGCCGCGTCGGGAGAACATCAGGCGGGACCGGTGACTTTCTCCGTATCCATTGATCCTTTCTTGCTTTCTGGAGTGCGGCACGGTGCCACGGTCGAAGCTCCGGAGAACTACTTCATGTACACGGAAATGCCGTTCGACGGACGCAAAGGCTTCAGCCTGGTACGAGTCAACAAGGAGTCGGGAGATGAAACCGGTCGACTCTGGCTGGACAAGCGCTCGCCCAAGTACACGATCGACGACCTGACCGAGACGGTCTACTTTCAGAACGCCGACCACGAGCTAAGCGCCTTGCGGTTCGTGGAGTGACGGCAAGAAGACGAGGGGCAGCGTGAATCATCGAAGAATCACGGCCTTGTACGTCGTTGCGACCGGCTTGGCGGTCCTTGCGGGCTGCGGCGACCCGCAATCCGCCAGCGCCATCGCCCCGGCTCCGTCCCCGCCGCCCGACATCAGCCCGAAGGACATGCTGGAAAACTTGCTGGTGTCCGGGAACGCGGACTGGCTGCTGCTCAGCAGCATGAAGGGAGACGCCAGCGTGTTCAGAGCGTATTTCGGGTCCGTCCGGTTCTCCTCCTCCGACGGTTCTTGCACGATGACCACGGGGGCAATCGTCAGCGCGTTCCAACCGACGCAGGAATTCGAGATCGACCAGACGCTGACGGTGACCGACTTCGGCGTCGAGGGATTCTTCAGCGACTGGGCCACGCCGGCGGAAGACATCGAGGCGCGGACCCTGCAGGGCATGAACCTCGTGCAGATCGAGTATTCCGGCGACGATACCGTGGGGCATTTCATCGGCGAGGGCTCGTTCTGGAGCGGCTGGCTCGAACACCAGGCGTTCGGGGCGTTCTCTGCCGAGATAGCCACTAACACTGATGAAAGGGTGTTGTCGAGATGGGCCTCGCCATGAGCCTCGGGAACGCGACCTTCACCGGGGCGATGAGCAGCTTGGGCACCGAGGAGTGGGAAGTGATCGAGGAACACGCGAGCATCATCGTCAGGAATGTCGGCACCCCCGCGGTAGATGCCCGGTTCACGCAAATCGTCGGAACGGACGGGGGCGGGTCGCGAGAAGACATCTCCCGGCTCGAGATCCTATCGGCTCGGACGGCTTCGAGACCGGAACCGGCGGGGATTTCATTCAGGGCGTCTTCTACGGTCCCCTGCACGTCGAGGTCGGCGGGGTCTTCGAGAATTCGGGGATCGTGGGAGCGTTCGGCGCGAGACGTCCGAAGCGCCGGACCCGTCATCCACCACGGAAACAGGAAAAGGCAATGTTCAAAACGCAGCTCGTTCGTACTGCGCGGCTCGCCGCAGCCTTTCGTGCCGCCCTGTCGGCCCAGAGCTTCCCGGGCGCGAAGATGTACTTCGGTTCAAGGCCAGAAGCTCATGCTCGTCGAGGTCACCTTCGGCCTCCAGAACAGTTCGCTGGTAGGTGCCAGCAAGGAGAAGCGTCCCGAAACCGTCGCCATTCTCTACTTCGAGATCACGAAGGTGGAGCACGAGAGAACAGCCCGCCGCAGCCGGAAAGCGGGATTGATGATAGCGGGCCCGTTCCTACTCTCGAAGGGCAAGAAGCACTGGCTAGCGGTGTTCCAGGGCGAAGAAGAGACTGTGTTCCAGATTTCGAAGAGGAACTTCACGAGGATCATCGACGCGGTCGAGGCGAAAACGGGCAAAGACGTGAAGGTCATCGTCAGGTGTGGCTAGCGCTTCCCGGCAGCATTTTCGAGGAGATCAAGCCCATGCGAACTCCATTGCATCCGCTGGACTGCGACGTTGCGGCTACCCGCGAATCAGGCCTCCCGGCCGGTCAGACCTCTCGCGCCTGCCCGAACCCACAGACGCCGGTGCTGCGAGCTGCAATATTAATTGCCGCGCTCAAGGCACTGCATGCCTGGGCGCCTGTTTCTATGCCCCAAGTTGGGCCTGGATCGGCCGGCACGCAGCCAGGCACTATCGTCACAGTTGTCGGCAACGGGGAGAGTCTCCTCCGCGACGGCGACCCGGCCACCAGCACGCAGCTCTCCAGAAGCCGTTGACCCTGGCAGAGGTTTCCGTGTGCGCTCCAGTGTTCATCGTCGGCACGGGCCGGTGCGGATCGACGATGCTTTCCAACATCGTCCGGCAGCACCCCGACATCCTCAGCGTCTCGGAGTTCTTTACTTCATTGGCCAGCCAAGCGTTTCTCGGTCGGAGACTAACCGGGAAAGCGGTTATTCGCCGTCTCGACACGCTTACACCCGAAGGTCGAACATTGCTTGAGAACGGCTTGCAGGTGGACGAGTTCCTGTACGAGTTCACTGACCGATCACGCTACCAGCCGCATAACATTCCACCAGTCATGGGCACTACCATGCCCCATATCACCGACGACGCGGAGCGCACTTGGGACGAGTTGGCCGCAGCATTGCGCGCAAGGGGCGCCAATACCCTTGCCGACCAGTACCGGTTCGTTTTCGACTGGCTTGCGCACCGCTTCGGGAAGTCGGTCTGGATCGAGCGTTCCGGGGCTTCGCTGCCGTTCGTGCAGACTCTGGCCCAACTATTTCCCGACGCGCGGTTCGTGCACATTTACCGCGACGGCCGGGACACGGCGCTGTCAATGCAACGCCATCACTTCTTTCGCTGGCGCGTACTGGCCGCGGGAAGGATGCGCCGGCTCGGGATCGATCCGTTCCACCCATTCAACCTGCCCGGTACGAGTCCCTGGGTTCCCTGGTTGAGCTGGGTCTGGTTCAAGTTCATTTTTCCCGCTGACCGCTACCAGCGGGAAGTCATCGAGCTTCCATCGTTCGGACGGTTCTGGAGCGACATGATCGAGCGAGGCACGGGGTACTTGAACGCTTTGCCACAAGACCGAGTCCTCGCAATGTCCTACGAAACGGTTCTCGCCCACCCGCAGGAGGAACTCGGCCGATTCATCCGGTTCGTCGGTTCAAGATTCGAGGATTCGACTTGGATCGAAACCGTCGCTGCCCTCGCCCGCCCGCAAGAGCCTCGGTGGCCCAGGCTTGATCCGGACGAGCGCAGGGCCTTGGCGGACGCGTGCGAACCCGGCCAGTCCATTCTGGGCTACAGCAACCGAACCTCCACGGGATAAAGTCGCATGACCGGCACGAACAGTCCAGGCGCGTCGCCCTTTGCGCCCCTGTCGCAGGAACGGATCGCCGCAGCCCGCGCACAGTACGGCCATTCCGTCGATCAGTACATCAAGTTCCTCAACGTTGGCGATCCGCTCGCTGACGCTCTCGTTCGCTCCCTCGAGGAGCGGGAGCTTGGCGATCCGTTCCCATTGGTGACCCGTGCCGTCGCATCCGGGATCGCTTCGGTCGACAATGCCCCGCCCGAATTGATTGCCCTCTTCGAGCAACTTGACGATGTCCCGCCCTGGGTCGACTGGGAGCGGTTGAAGATTGGGAGTGGAAAGATCATACGAAACGCATTGCTGCCCACCATGTCTCTGGCGGTATACGCACTGCCGCATGCCTATTTGGCTACCGGGAACAAGCCGCTGGCGTTTTCCAATACGTTGCTCGCAAACACCGCCCGGCGCTATGCCATAACGACGCGCTTCGTCACCGAGGCGTTCATGCCCGGCAGCTTGCGTCGTCACGCCGACGGTTTCAAGCTTGCGGTCATCACGCGGATCCTGCATGCCCGGATCCGCCGGCGGATCCTCACGTCCGGCAGGTGGGATCCGGCTCTTGGAGTACCGCTGAACCAAGCCCACATGGCGATGGCAACAGTTATATTCTCTTCCTTTGTCCTCGAGGGGATGCGCCGCCTCGGAGCGCGTTTCACGACAGAGGACACCGAGAGCATTCTACTGGTATGGCGGTACATCGGATACCTGATGGGCGTCGATTCCGAGATTCTGTGCGCTTCTGCTTCTGAAGAGAAGCGCCTGGTCGATGCCGCCTTCAGTCTCGAGTTCGATCCAGACGATGACTCAGTGCGGCTTTGCAGGTCGTTGTTCGACGCCGCCCCGGGATTCATGAGGATCGAGCGCCCGCGGGTTGCTCGACTGTTCGTCAAGCTCCTGTACGCGCTATCGCGGCGCTTGCTTGGAGACGAGCTGGCAGATCGACTGGGCTATCCGGCGGAAAAGCACCGCGTGCTGTGTTTCGCGGGAATCTCGGTGGCGTGGCTCCTGGAGCGCTTCCCGGTGCTGACACCGCCACAGCTGCGTCGTTACATGGGCGTGAAGTTCTGGATCGAGCAGGGCAACTACGATCTCAGGCTGTACCAGCTCTAGCAGCCTGTGGCAAAAGTCAATCGATTAGACAACCAACAATTTCCGATCATAATTCGCTAAAATCATAACCATGGCGATGGGTACACGCAATCCCGGACAGACTCTCTTGTTCTTCACTCCGGACCAAATGCCCGTGGCTCCCACCACCCCGTTCTTCGAAAAGCTCAACGCAATGCTGGATCAGATGGGCTTTGACGACTTTGTCGAGAAACTCTGCCGGTCCTACTATGCCGAGCGCATGGGTCGCCCTGCCCTCGCTCCAGGCGTGTATTTCCGGCTGCTCCTGCTGGGCTACTTGCTGGGCATCGACTCCGAGCGCGGCATCGCCCTGACCGTCGCCGACTCGCTCGGCCTGCGGGCCTTCCTCGGCTATGCCCTGCACCAGAACCCGCCAGAGCACTCGACCATCTCGCGGACCCGGCGCAGGATCAGCCTCGAAACCCACGAGCAGGTCTTCGGCTGGGTGCTGCAGCAGTTGCGCGAGGCCGGTCTGGCCAACGGGCGGACGGTGGCAGTGGACGCGACCATGCTGTTCGCCAATGCGGCCTTGCGGACGCTGCAGCGCAAGGACAGCGGGCAGCGCTACCGGGAGTTCGTGGAGGGCTTGGCGGCGGCTTCGGGGGTGGAGACGCCGACTCTGGCGGAGTTGGCGGCCTTTGATCGCAAGCGGCCGGGCAAGACGCTGTCGAACAAGGACTGGCAGTCGCCGACGGACCCGGACGCACGGGTGGCGAAGATGAAGAACGGCACGACGCATCTGGCGCACAAGGCGGAGCATGCGGTGGATCTGGAGAGCGGGGTGCTGGTAGGTGTGACGCTGCAAGCGGCGGACCAAGGGGACCCGGCGACGCTGGGGGAGACGTTGGAGGCGACCGCGGCGGTGGGGGAGAAGCCGGAGCAGGTGGTGGCGGACAAGGGCTACCACAGCGACGCGGTGTTGCAGGAGTTGGAGGCCGCGGAACAGGAAGCGCACATCCCGGAGCCGCAGCGCGCGAAGCGGGATTTCAAGGGCAAGCCGGAGGTGAAGCGGCTGGTGCAGGAGAACCGGGAGCGCGTGGGTAGCGCGGCCGGGAAGCAGCTGCAGAAATTACGGACGGAGAAGGTCGAACGGTCGATGGCGCACATGTATGAGACGGGCGGGATGCGCCGGTTGTACTTGCGGGGTCGAGCGAACATCCGCAAGCGGCTGCTAGTGCAGGCCTGCGGGTTCAACTTGGGAGTGCTGATGAGGTCGTTGACAGGGGTTGGTACGCCGCGCAGCCTACAGGGGCAAGGGCAGCGACTGGCCGGCGGCAGTGATTTCGTCTTTCATTCGCCCTTGAGGGGCGTCCTGAGTGGCCTCTTGAGCACCATGGGGGCCTGTCTGAGGTTCCGGCACGAAATTGGCCGCAAACTCGTCTTGGATCTCGCATGAGCCCTTACAGCGTTGCTTTAGGTCGCCGGATGGTTCTGCCACCAAGAACCGACTTAAACCACAGGCTGCTAGGAGCGGGCGGAGCGACGTTTGGGGGATCACGGCCCGTGCTCGCGGGCGCTTGCCTTGACGAGAAGTCCGTTCTTGAAGGCGTAGGACGCGAGGGTGTTCAGCTTTGGAAACTCCTCCGACACGAGGTCGAGCCGCCAGCGCTGGGCGATGCTGGCCAGGGCGAATGTCAGGTTGATCCGCGCGAACGTCTCGCCAGCACAGTCGCGCGTTCCAGAGCTGAAGGGCATGTACGAACACCGCGGCCGTGCGGCCTGGCTTTCCAGCCACCGATCCGGTCGAAACGTCTCGGCTTGCGGGAAGTAACGTTCGTCCCTCTGCGACAAGAAGTAAAACAGCTGCATATTGGAGCCGGCGGGAATGAAGAAGCCTCCAACGGTGCAGTCCCGTGTGGCCTTCCGTCCCAGGTAGTAGGCTGGCGGGGCAAGCCGCAGTACTTCGGCAATCACAGCGCCGGTGAAGCGGAGTCGCTCGTAGTCGTCGAGGGTCGGTGCTCGTCCGTTCAAGATCTCGTCGACTTCGTGTTCCATCTGCTCACGCACCCCGCGGTTCCGCGCGAGGTAGTACGTTGCCCAGGCGATCGTGGTAGCGGTTGTGGTCAGGGACGCGATCAGCATCTCGACGACCCCGTCGACCACTTCCTCCTCGCTGAAGGCGAATTCTCCGTCCTCGTCGACGGCACGAGCCATGTATGTGACGAAGTCGGACCGAGGCGTCGCGTCAGCGCGAGCGGACTCAATCAATGCGCCGACCTGCTCGGTCATGCTCCGGTACGCGCGCTGGAGCCGCCGAAACGAAGACAGGATCAACCGGCGCAGGCCATGACTCGGAAGGAAGGCCGAACCAACGTCGACGACGCACAGCTTGAGTACGTTCCGTAGCATTTCGGTATTAACCAAGGCGGTGTTTCCGAAGAAGATCTTGAGTGAAATGGAAAGGGTCAGGTCGTGTGCCGCATTGTCCATGTCGAGGATTTCACCGTCCCTCCATCTGTTGCTCATCGCCACCGCCTGGTCGGCCATGATGGAGGAATAGGCGCCGAGCGCCCTCCTGTGGAAGTACGGTTGCACGAGTCGTCGTCTGCGCTTGTGGTCCTCGCCGTCCCCTGTGATGATCGTCGGCCGGGGCAAGAGCAGGCTGCGCTTGTACATGAACCCCTTCACGAACGCCGACCTCTTTGCGTACAGCACCTCCTCGATCAAGTCAGGATCGGAGAGAAGACAGAACTCGAAACCGAGAATCTTGTATCGGACTATGGATCCGTGCTCGCGATGGAGCCATCGGTAAAGTCCAAGCGTGTCCCGATATCTGGTGATCAGATTGCGGAGGCGGCGCCCGGGCACAAGGGGCGGCAGTTTCGTCGGGTCAATTCCAGTGGATGCCGGTTCGGTTGTCGGTTCCATGGTTACGGAAGCTGACCGATGGGCCGTGCTTTGTGGATCAAGTTCTGCATTGTTGAAACGCGATCGATAGCTCAAGCCGTCAGGGACCCTATCATCGTACGCGGAGGCGCCTTCCTATCGTTGAGGCCTCCCGGCTCCTGCCCGCGCCCTCTTCAGGAGCGAGACGACGGAATGCCTTGCAGCCAAACTCAAAACCGCCCGGACGGCCGCATAGGGCCGCCGTCCGGAAGTGCCTGTAGCGCATGCGCTGGAGATCAGACTCCAACCAGTCCACGCACAGGCGCGTCTTTCCACCCTGACCCCGCGGAGGTCCGAACGAGCGGCCAAGGTGCCCACTGTCCGACTGCAACGGAACATCCGTTCCAACGCCGACAATGAATCCACCGACCGGAACGCCCGTGCCACTCCCCAGCAGGCGCCGGAACGCTCGCTTGCCATAGTCCGGGTTTCGTACGCCACTCAGCTGTATCCAAACCTTGGTCGCTCTGATGGATTGGCTGATCGTGGGCGTCCGCTCCGCTCCAAGATTCGCTTGGCCAAGAATTCCGTCTTGGCCCCTATCGCGACCGACGAATCGCCGATGACAGAAAGCAACGGGACAAGCCTTCAGCCTCTCGCAGGAAACAGGATCCGTAACCTCATCGCCAGGCTCCGCAGGCCCATTCTTTCCTGTGGATGCATCTGGCCCTTGAGGATCCCGTGAACACACACCACCCCCACCCGCAAGAATTCGCGATGGACGGCGGCGCGCCATGCACCGATACGCCAACCATCCACACGTCCACCGGGCACCCAAAAGGCCCCGCACTTGCTCCAGATAGCGCCCGGCGCGACGCCCGGTGCGGTCGACGCAGTCTCTATCCTACGCCGGTTTCCTGGCGCGGGTGCATCCACGCTGCGGGGTGATCAGGGCTTTTCAATGTTCGACGCTGAGGGCTAGTTAGCAAAGAAGTTCGGCAAGCGACTACACAAACAGGGTTGGTGTATGCGATAACGCAGGAAGTGAGGAGTGACGCGATTCGCTTGCGCGAGGTGCAGGTGCGGACGGTGCGCCCGGACGAGGAGCCGCGCTGGAACGCGTTGATGCGGCAGCACCACTATCTCGGCTTCCGCAACTTGTGCGGCAACCGTCTGCGGCAAGTCGCCGTGCATGGCGAGCGCTGGCTGGGGCTGCTGGGCTGGCATGCGGCCGCGCTGCACTCTGTGCAGCCCTCGACCGCTGGATCGGCTGGACGTCGTTGCAGCGCCGCCAGCGGCTGTTCTTGGTCGTGAATCAATCGCGCTTCCTGCTGTTGGGCGCGCCCGGGCAGTACCCGGGGCTCGCCTCGCGGGTGCTCGGCCAGAGTTTGCGCCAACTGCCGCGCGAGTGGCAGCGGCGGCATCGCGCTCCGCTGTTGTTGGCCGAAACGTTTGTCGACCCGCAATTCTTCGAGGGCACCTGCTATCGGGCCGCGAACTGGATCGAAGTCGGGCGCACGCAAGGCTTCGGACGCGTGCGCGGTGGCCCGATCAGCTACCAGGCGCACGGTGCGCCGAAGCGTGTCTTCGTCTACCCGCTGCAGGCTGACGCGGCGGCCCAGTTGGCCGCCGAGCGAGCGCCAGCGCACTGGCAGCCGCACCAACCCGTGATTACCCTCAACACCACCCAATGGCGCTCGCTGCGCGCCTATCTCGACCAAGTCAGCGACCCGCGCGGGCGGCGCGGCCTGCGCTATCCGCTGAGCACGGCGCTGACGCTGCTGCTCGCCGGGCGGCTGGCGGGCTGCCAGACGCTGACCGAGTTGTGTGACTTCGGGCGGGCACTGAGCCAGTCGACGCTGGCCATGATCGGCTCGCGCCTGCGGCCGCAGACGGGGCGCTACGAGGCACCCGGCATTAGCAGCTGGCACTACATCCTCAAGCAGGTGGATGCCGAGCAAGTCGAGGACCTGCTGGCGGCTTGGGTAGGGGAGCAAGTCCCTGAGCTGCAAGCAGATAGCCCCGACGGCGAGTTGCCGGTACGGACTGTGGCGCTGGATGGCAAGGTGCTGCGCGGCTCGTATGACCGCGATCTGGGGGCCGATGGCAAGCCGCTCGACGAGCCCGCCCAGCAGCAGTTGTCGGCGCTCGACCTGGGCAGCGGCGCGGTGGTCGGCCAGCGCGGCTTCAGCGGTCAAAAGGACGCGGCCGAAGGTGCCACGCTGCGGGCGCTGGTGCCGCAATTCGAGCCCGGCACGTGCGTGATCGCCGATGCGTTGCACACCAATTGCGTCACCGCCCAACACCTGCTCGACCACGACCTAGAATTCATCGTCACCGTGAAGGCCAACCAGCCAACCGTGCTCGAGCAGGTGCGCGAGGGCTTCCACTGGGACTGCATGTCGCCGCATACGACCACGGACTGCGAGCACGGGCGGATCGAGCGGCGCTCGATCCGGGTCAGCGACGAGCTCGATCCCGAAGTGCCCTACATCAGTTTCCCCGGGGTGCGCTGCGTAGCGCAGGTGCGGCGCGAGGTGGAATACAAGAAGGACGGTCGCAAGCGCAAGCCGGAGACCGTCTACCTGCTCACGAGCCTGTCGCCGGAGGTGGCGACCCCGCAGCGGCTGTTACAGCTCAACCGGGCCTACTGGGGCATCGAGAACCGCGTGCACTGGGTGCGCGACGTGGCCCTGCGCGAGGACGCCAGCCGCCTGCGCA
>MKWU01005860.1_pt1 | contig 12972 bp, 11 predicted proteins | sample 809101 | NCBI WGS metagenome assembly MKWU01 (sample SAMN05860141, study PRJNA318959) | sponge metagenome | host: Aplysina aerophoba | place: Slovenia: Piran, Adriatic Sea, Gulf of Piran | collected 2013-05-07 | reverse complement strand
CAATATTGTTTATGCAACCAGCCCCCTGCAACCAACAACCGGAAACCTGAAAGTGAACAGGGTTACAACACTTAAACGCAGCACGCAGGAGAATGCCCACATCAGTTGCCGGGTCAACGGCGAGCCGGTGCAGGTTTCCGTGGCGCCCTGTAAAACGCTGCTGGAGATGTTGCGGGAAGACCTGCGCCTGACCGGCACCAAGCACGGTTGTGAACTGGGCGAGTGCGGCGCCTGCGCAGTACTGGTCGACGGGGACCCGATCCTGTCCTGCCTGTCGCTGGCGTTGGATGCGGAAGGTTGCGCCATCGACACCATAGAAGGCATGGCGCAGGATGGGCAACTGCATCCCTTGCAGGCCGCGTTTGCCGACCTGGGCGGCGCCCAGTGCGGATATTGCACGCCGGCCATCCTGCTTACCGCCAAAGCCCTGCTGGACCGGCAGCCCAACCCCGGCCGGGACCGGATTCGGGAAGCCCTGTCCGGCAACCTGTGCCGCTGCACCGGGTATCAACAGATATTCGAAGCCGTGGAAGAGGCCATCCTGCGCCTCCGCCGTACTGAACAGGGGACAGATTTGAAATCTGTCCCCGTCGGTGCCCGGCATAACCCTTGATGAGTAATACAGACACATTCTCCATCATCGGCAAGCCGCGCCGGCGCGTGGATGGCGCCGACAAGGTGACCGGCCGCACCTGCTTTGCCGACGATATCATCCTGCCGCGCATGTTGCATTGCAAGCTGCTGCGCTCGCATGTGCCCCATGCACGTATCAGGTCGGTTGATGTCAGCCGGGCGGAACGCCACCCCGGAGTGAACCTTGTATTGACCGGCAGGGATTTCCCCAATGAATACGGCATCCTGCCGGTAAGCCAGGATGAGCAGCCTTTGTGCCGGGATAAGGTGCGCTTTGTAGGCGACCCGGTCGCCGCGGTCGTTGCCCGCGACGAGTTTGCTGCGGAAGAAGCGCTGGACCTGATCAAGGTCGAGTATGAGCCCCTGGGAACGATCTCCGACCCCGTCGATGCCCTGAACAATCCCGCTGCGCGCCTGCATGACTACAGTGAAGAAGGGAATATCCACAAACGCCTCAGTTATGAGTTCGGCGACGTTGAGGAGAGCCTGGCAGACAGCGCCCACGTGTTCGAAGACGTCTTCTTTTTCGAAGGCAATACCCACCTGCCCCTGGAACAACATGCCGCAGTAGGCATGCAGGAAGCCGATGGGCGGATAACCCTGTGGTCGAGTACGCAATGTCCCCATTACGTGCACCGGGCCGTGGCCAAGGCGCTGGACATCCCCATGGCGCACATCCGCGTCATCGCCAGCCCCAACGGCGGCGGCTTCGGCGGCAAAACCGACCCGTTCAATCACGAGATTGTGGTGGTGAAAGCCGCGCAGATGCTGGGCCGCCCCGTGAAATGCTGTCTGAACCGCGAAGAAGTCTTCTATTGCCATCGCGGCCGCCACCCGGTGCTGATGAAATTCAGGACCGGCGTGGACGAGAACGGCGCGTTGACAGGCATGCATCTGCAGACCCTGCTGGACGGCGGCGCCTACGGTTCCTACGGCGTTGCCAGCACCTTCTACACGGCCGTGCTGCAACCCGTCACCTACCACCTGCCGCGCTATGCCTTTGACGCCTGCCGCATGTTTACCAACAAACCCCCGTGCGGCCCGAAACGGGGACACGGGACGGTGCAGCCGCGTTTCGGCCAGGAGGTGCAACTGGACAAGATCGCGGCAAAGCTGGATATGGACCCCGCCGTGTTACGCCTCAATATCGTCGAGAAACCCGGCGCGCTGACGGCCAACTACCTGAAGATCGGCAGTATCGGACTGGCGCAGTGCATCAACACCGTGACCGAACGTTGCGGCTGGAAGGACAGGTACGGCAAACTGCCGGAAGGGAAGGGCATGGGCCTGGCCTGTTCCAGCTACCTGACCGGCGCCGGCAATTCGATCTACTGGAATGCCATGCCCCATTCGGGTGTGCAGCTTAAACTGGACCGCAGCGGCAAGGTTACCGTGTTTTGCGGTGCGACCGAGATCGGCCAGGGCTCCGATGACGTGCTGGTCGCCACCATTGCCGAGATACTGGGCATCGATCCCCTGGATATCCGCTGTGTCACCGGTGATACGGACCTGACCCCCGTGGACCTGGGTTCCTATTCATCCCGCGTGACGCTGATGATGGGCAATGCCGCCATCCAGGCTGCGGAACGCGCCCGCGGGATGATTGCGCAGGCCGTTGCGGAAAAATTCGCGACGGATACCGGGTCCATTGCCTTCAGCAACGGCCGGGTGTTTGAGATTGGCCAACCGGAGCATGTACTGTCATTCCGGAAAGCGCTGGTTTGCGCGGAGGAAATGCACGGGTCCCTGGGCACTACGGGATCCTATACGCCGCCGGACCCGCCCGGCAAATACAAGGGCGGCGGTGTCGGGCCGTCGCCGGCATACTCCTACACGGCCGCAGTGGTTGAGGTGGACGTCGATACGGAGACCGGCTGGCTGACCGTCCCCAGGGTCTATATCGCCCACGACCTGGGCCGCGCCATGAACCCGGTGCTGGCCCGCGGCCAGGTGGAAGGCAGTGTTTACATGGGCCTGGGCGAGGCCCTGATGGAGGAGTCCGCGTTCCGGCGCCTGCCGGCGCGCCTGTCCAATGCGCTGGTGCATCGCGAACCTTCCATGCTGGAATACAAGAGTCCCACCTCCTGCGACATGCCGGAAGTGATTACGGACATGATCGAACACCCCGACGACAACGGCCCGTTCGGCGCCAAGGAAGCGGGGCAGGGACCCCTGCTGCCCGTCATGCCCGCCCTGGCCAATGCGGTCTACGACGCCGTGGGGGTACGCATCGATGAGGTGCCCATCACTGCCGAGAAGATATTGCAGGCCCTGGATGACAAGGCCAGGGGCGGCGCCGGGCGGGTCGGGCCGGACAGCTTCCCGGACATCGAGTGGCCGGAGCCGTTCCGGGTACCCCCTCCCTGGGAAGGAGGCGACGGCAATGCCGTCAATAAACCGGCGCGCAAACGGGCCGCGAAGATGCACGAGATGGATAAATTCAAAAAGGTGGATGCATCATGATGCGGCTGCCGCAATTCCATTATTACCGGCCGCGGGACGTTGACGAGGCGGCACAGATACTGGCCGGGGAAGACGATGCCATGGTCGTCGCCGGCGGCACCGACCTGCTGCCTAACATGAAGCGGCGCCAGCAGACACCGCGCACCCTGGTGGCGTTGCGCCATATCGATTCCTTGAAAAAGTTGACCAACGGCGCGGGCCTGACCATCGGCGCGGGCGTAACCCTGACCTCACTTGAGCAAAACAAAACGGTCAAATCGGCGTATGCAGGCTTATGGCAGGCGGCCGCCCAGGTCGCAACGCCGCACCTGCGCAACATGGGCACACTGGGGGGCAACATCTGCCTGGATACCCGTTGCAATTACTATGACCAGAACCATGAATGGCGCAAGGCTATAGACTTCTGCATGAAAAAAGACGGGGACATCTGCTGGGTTTCGACCGGCAGCAAGAAATGCCTGGCAACCTCGTCCACCGACACCGCGCCGGCGCTGATCTCGTTGCGCGCCGAGGTTGAACTGGTTTCGGCCGCCGGCCGCCGCACGCTCCCCCTGCAGCACCTGTACCAGGACGATGGCATCCACTACCTGACGCGCAGGAGAGAGGAGATCCTGACCAATATCATCCTGCCGCAGGCGGGCGCTACCAGAAGCACCTACTGGAAATTGCGCCGCCGCGGCTCTTTTGATTTCCCGGTCCTGTCGGTTGCCGCCGCGCTTGAATTTGATGAACATGACGTGATCGCGGACGCGCGCGTCGTGCTGGGCGCGGTCGCATCGCAACCCGTGGTGTGTGCGGCAGTCAACGAACAACTTCGGGGCAAGGGACTCACGGACGAGGTGATTGAGGATATGGCGGCAGCCTGCGCAAAGGCGGCAAAACCGGTCAAGAACACGGATTTTGCCCCCCACTGGCGCAAACGCGCCGTGGCCCATGTTACGCGCTGTGCGTTGCGGGAATTGCGCGGGGATGACATGCGGGAAACCAGGAAAAAGCTGGCGCGCCAGTCCCTGATATGAGTTATACGGACGCTTTGAGTCTACCCTCCAGGGCCGCTGTTGAAGAGCTGCAACTGGCAAAACTGCAACAGACCCTGGCCGAAATTTACCGGCGGAACCGGTTCTACACAAACAAGCTGGACGGGGCCGGGATAAATCCCGGCAGTATCCAGTCTCCCGAAGATATTTCACGGCTGCCGCTCACCGAAAAAAGTGAGCTGGCAGCGGACCAGGAAAACGGCAATTTCGCGGCAAACCTGACTTACCCCCTGGCCCGGTATGTCCGTTTCCACCAGACTTCAGGGACGCAGGGCGAACCGCTGCGGGTGCTTGACACCCCGGAAAGCTGGGACTGGTGGGGACGCTGCTGGAAGCAGGTGTTTTCCGCCGCTGGCGTGGGCCCGGACGACAGGATATTCTGCGCCTTTTCATTCGGGCCGTTTATCGGCTTCTGGGCCGCGGTGGAAGGGGCGCGCCAACTGGGCGCATTACTCGTTCCCGGCGGCGGCCGCTCCTCGCTGGAGCGCCTGAAGCTGATGCGGGAAACTGGGTGTACGGTATTGTGCTGTACACCCAGCTATGCGCTGCACCTGCTCGACGTTGCCGCGGAAAACGCTTTTGACCTCGGCGAACTGGCTGTCCACACGACCATCCACGCGGGCGAACCGGGCGCCAACATACCGGCGGTGAAGCAGCGCATCGAGGCCGGCTGGTCAGCCCGGTGCCGGGATCACTCGGGCGCAACGGAAGTCGGCGCCTACGGCTTTGAGACGGCAACGCAACCGAACGGTTTATTGATCAACGAAACCGAGTTTATCGCGGAGGTGCTGGATACGGCAGGCAGGCAGGTCAACTCCGGCGAGGAAGGCGAACTGGTGTTGACCAACCTTGGGCGCTGGGGCTTTCCGGTCATCCGTTACCGGACCGGGGACGTAGTCCGCTATGCCGAACCGCAGGCCGGGACCCACCACCTGTTGTTCCTTGAGGGTGGCATTATCGGCCGTGTGGATGATATGGTGACGGTACGCGGGGTCAATATTTACCCCAGCGCGATCGATAACCTGGTACGCAGCGTGGACGGGATAGAAGAATACCGTACGACCGTGTCCACCCGGGGAGAGATGCACGCGCTTTCCCTGGAAATTGAAGTCGTGCCCGGCGCCGACCGTATGTCAACGACATCGGCGCTGGCACAGATGATCACCGGGAAGCTGGGTTTGCAAGCGGATATCACGGTGGTGGAACCCGCATCGCTGCCGCGGTTTGAAATGAAGGGTAAACGGTTTTTCATAGAGAAACAGCAATAACTACTGATAATACGAACTCTTGTCCAGCCAACGCTTCAGTTCTTTCCTGACGTCATTACTGGCGACTGCCGGCCTTGCCATCGGCATCGGCAACGTGTGGCGTTTCCCGTATATGATGGGCAGCCACGGCGGCAGCGCGTTCCTGGTCCTGTTTATCGCCTGCGTCGTGTTCCTGTCGTTGCCCGCGTTGATGGCGGAATGGGCGTTGGCAAGACACACCCGGCAGGGGACTATCGGCGCGTTCATGGCGGCGTTCGGGCCGGGGTACGGGCGCCTGGCCGGTTATGCCTTGTTACTCTGCATCACGATCGCCGGGGGCTATTACCTGGTTGTCATCGGACACGTATTCTACAGCGGTTATTTTTCGCTGGCGCACGGGTTTTCCGAAGCAACGACGCCGGCCTTCACGGCAGGGCTGGGCGATAACCACCTGCAATTATTCCTGGCGCTGCTCATCCTGCTGGCTTCCGCCCTCATCATCCACCGCGGTGTCCGGCGCGGCATCGAGTTTGTCAGCAACCTGTTTGTACCATTTTTCTTCCTGGTCAGCTTTTATCTCATATACACGGTGTTGCGACTCCCGGGCGCCACGTCGCACCTGTCGGTATTCCTGCAGGTGGATTTCAGCAAGATTGGCTTTACCGAGGTGTTTGCCGCCATGGGCCAGGCTTATTTTTCAATCGGACTGGGCGGCACCCTCACCCTGATATACGGCAGTTATCTGAGGGATGACATCCGGCTGCCGAAACTGTCGGTCATGACGTGTGTCAGCGATACCGGCGCGGCATTGCTTGCTGCGCTGTACCTGATACCGGCCCTGCTGGTATTCGGCATAGATTTGACGGCAGGCCCGACACTGCTGTTCGAGACCTTGCCCGGTCTGTTCAGCATCCTTCCCGGCGGCCGTTTATTCGGCAGCCTGATGCTGGTTTCCCTGTTCCTGGTCACGTTGCTGTCTTACGTTGCGGTACTTCAGGCGGTGGTGGGCGGCCTGCTCGGTGATGCCGATGTGATCCGTTTCAGCAAGACCCGGCTGCTCGTTGCCCTGGTCGTAATACAATCCCTGCTGGCAGTATTTTTTACGATTTTTCCCGAGAACATCGCCATCGCGGACCTGCTGTTCGGTTCTGCCGGGATGATGATCGGCGGCTGCCTGGCGCTGCTTGCGCTGGCCTGGGGGATCGGCAGGGCGGATACGGTCAGACAGGTCTTCGGCGCCAGCCACGGCCTGCCGGCATCCGTTTACTTTTACTGGATCAAGTGGATTGCCCCGGGGATCCTGCTGACTGTCCTGGCCGGGACGTTGTACGAAACGCTGGCAGGTTAGTACAAACCGCGTCATTCCGGCGCGCGCCGGGGTTATGCTACTATTCATAGCTCTACCCACAGGGGAATCAACATGAGTGCATACATGAAATCCGTTGGTGTTTTTCTCACCTGCCTGGCCGTCAGCGTCCTGGTATCAATCACTACAGTCGCGGCAGATGAAGGCCATCCGTCCATAGCAGGCGGCGTGCCGTTCTTTTATTACAGTGATCTGCAGGCTGCGGCGGACTGGTACAGGAACGTACTTGGTCTTAAACCGGTGACCGAAGAGGACTGGGTAGTGATCTTTGAGTTGACGGCGGATTCCTATATCGGCCTGGTTAACGCTACCGGCGGCGCGCTGAAGCCGATCGAGGACAAGGGCGCCTTGCTGTCCATCGACACGGCGGAACTGGAAGCCTGGTGGGACAAGGTCAAGGACGTGGAAGGCATCAAGATCAAAAACGGCATCATAACCGGCGCCGACGGGATGATAGAACAGTTCAGCCTGTACGACCCGGGTGGTTACATCGTCGAGTTCTTCCGCTGGAAAGAGCACCGCCCGGAAGCGCAGCGCTATCCCAAATAGCCCGGATTTCTCACCAGGTGATGCGTTCATTGCGTCCATCCCTGGACGCAACCCTTCGGGCAGCTGTCGCTGTGCAAATCGGCTGTCCTGCCGATTTGTCTTGCTTGTCCAGCGCCAACATCAAATTTCTTTACGGCTTATCGGAATATCCGGCAGGGGGCATGTGTTCCGGAACGTGCGCGGCGAGAGAATCGGGACAGGAAATACTTTTGTCAAAGCAAGAAGGTCGTTATCACCGGTTATCAGCGCATCTGCCTCTGCAACAATCGCAAGTTCAAGGAATGGGCGATCAAGGGGATCGCGACACTGCGGGACTGGAGGTGGATCTGACACGACAACAGTCTCGCACCAGGGCAGGTAATCAGCCAGCAATTCCTCTTGTTCACCGCTGGTCAGGTTGAATTTGGGGTAGGCCAGGACCCGGATTAACTCAACCGCCGTCTCCCGGCTCGATAACGGCTGGATGTTTTCCGTCTGCCATGCCTGGCGCAGCCAGGTGAGCACCCCGGTTTGGAACAGTAACGCCGACAGCAGCACATGGGTGTCGAGGACAACGCGAGGGGGTTTCATCGGTCATGACGCGCCCAGGATATTGCATCGGAAATGTCAGCCTCGGATATACCCATCTCGGCCAGCTTTGATCGCACAGAGTCAGCACGGGCAAGACGCACGGGCGTCAGCACGATACGGCCGTTCTCCCTGGACACATCGAAATACTCCGTACCCTCCAGACCGGATATCACCTTTTTCGGAAGAGTTAACTGATTTTTGGACGTCAATTTAGCTAACATAATATCTCAAAAGTAAGAATGTAAGGAAAGTGTATATCCTTGTATCCTTGTAGTCAACAGCAGGGTGATAACGCAGGGAATAACGAAATCAGGCGCCTTCAATATCAAAATCGTCCAGGTTCACCGCGCGCATGGTGACCCGCCTGTATTTGTCCTCCCGCGGCAGCGGCACGGTGGCGTCGATGCCCAGCCGCGTCCACTTGTCGTCATCCACCATGGGGTTCAGGCGATGGCCGATGGCGTCGGGGATGGGCAACAGGTCGCGGTCGAAGCGGCAGCGTGTCTGCACGGCCCAGTCCACGTCCGCCAGGCTGTAGAGGTCCACGTCCGTATCCACCACGGTCACCGTCTTCACGAATGCGAGTGAGACAAACGCGGCCATGATGGCGTTGCGCTGGCTGCCCTCGTGTTTCTTGTCGATCTGCACCACCAGGTGGTAGGGCACGCTGCCGTCGGAGAAGTGCACCGCGGTGACCTCCGGCACCAGGCTGTGAATCTTGTCGAACGCCCCGGCCCCGGCGATCAGGCCGTAGGCGTTGTAGACCTCCTTGCCCGAGAGTATGGAATGGAAGATCGGTTGGCGCCGCCGGGTAATGGCGGAGGTTTCAAACACCCAGCGGTCATCGACGCCGGCGTAATAACCCGTGACCTCGGCGTAAGGGCCTTCCGCTTCGCGCACGCCGGGCAGGATCCTCCCTTCGATGACGAATTGCGCATCGGCCCAGGCTTCCACGCCCACGGTCTGCGCTTCGATCAACCTGACCGGCGCGCCGTGCATCTGGCAGGCGATGCCGATTTCATCCATTTCCAGGGGCGCGGCGGAGGCCGGGGATGCGGCCGCCATGCTCAGGGCGTAGTCCGCGCCGTTGTTGACGGTAAGCTCAAGCGGCTGCCCTTTTGCCTCGGCCCGTTTGAAATAATCCATCAGGTGGCCGAGTTCCTCCAGCAACAGGGTGAAGCGGTTCCTGCCGGTCACCATCATGCGGTGGATGGACAGGTTGCGCACTCCCGTGTCCGGGTCTTTTGCGATGACGACACTGGACGTCAGGTAAGGGCCGCCGTCACCCTCGGCAGCGTGCGGTATCGGCAAGGCGGAAAGGTCCGGATCCGTCTCGACTACCTCGTTGGCCGGACCCAGTTTTACCACCACGGGTTCAATGGGGTTCCGGCGCCAGGCGCGGATGTCGTCGGCCAGCACGAAGGGCAGGCGGGCGCTGGTGGTCTGGAAAAACCTGGCCATGAAGTCGCGGTTCCAGTACAGGCCGATCAGTACCGGGTAATCCCGGCCCTTGACGTTCTCGAACAGCACGGCTTTGCCGCCCTCGAATTTCCGGGCGATCCCGGCCAGTTCGAAGTCCGGGTCCACCTCGCTTTTTACCCGGATCAGGTGATTGTGCCGCTCCATGAATTCAACATAGGATTGCAGGTCGATGAGGTTGCGTTTTGCCAGGTCCATGATTGTTCTCGTTACATTTCAGTTGTCGGTAGTGCCTTTGGGTTGCTTATACGCGGTGTTTCGTCTTCAGTTGCACGTAGTATTCCGCGGCGAGGTCCAGGTAGGCGAGTTCATCCTCCGTCAGTTTGCGCACCTGGCGCGCCGGTGTGCCGACGTACAGGTAGCCGCTTTCCAAGACTTTTCCGGGCGAGACCAGGCTGCCGGCGCCGATGATGGTGTTGGATTCGACTACCGCCTTGTCCAGGATGGTTGTGGACATGCCTATCAGGCAACGGTCGTTGACGCTGCAGCCATGCAGCATGACCTTGTGGCCTACGGTGACGTTGCTGCCGATACTGAGCGGGTCGCCCCCGGGGTTATGTTCGTCGTCGTGGTTGACGTGCAGTACCGAACCGTCCTGGATACTGGTCCTGTCGCCGATGGTGATGCGGTTCACGTCCCCACGGATTACGGTTGCCGGCCAGACTGAAGAGTCTTCCCCTATGGTCACGTTACCGATGACGACTGCCGTCTCATCGATAAATGTGGATGCGCCTATTACAGGTGTGATACCCTCAAAAGTCCTGATCATGATATAAGTTCAAACGAAAAAGGTTCTATTCAGCCTTGCCCGGTCCCGACCGACCGGCGGTTGCCGAGCATCTTAACATGCCACGCAGATTTTTTATTTTCAGCCTGTTTATCATAAGCGCGGTCTTATCGGCCGCACGGTTATCTGCGCCGGCAGCAGCACAGGCAATCGAGGCTGTTATCAAGAACCTGCTGGCGGAGTCATAAGCTGGACAGTGCCGGCTGACATCAGACAACTGATCGACGAGAAACCCATCAGCAGTTTACAGCTGCGGGTCGTCTTCGGCTGCTTTGCCCTGAACATGCTGGACGGGTTTGACGTACTGGCCATCGCCTTTACCGCGCCCACCATCTCCCAGGAGTGGCAACTGACGCCTTACATGCTGGGTATCATTTTCAGCGCCGGCCTCGTCGGCATGACCCTCGGCGCCGCATTCATTGCACCGTTTACCGACGTCATCGGCCGGCGCGCGATGATACTGCTGTCGCTGACTGCCATCGCCATCAGCATGGCCCTGACCGGCATGACCACCAATGCCACACAGATGGTTATCATGCGGATAATCACCGGCCTGGGCATCGGCAGTATTCTTGCCAGCCTCACCAGCCTGGTGGCCGAATACACCCCGGCCAGGAAACGCAGCCTGATGGTGGGCTTCATGCAGGTGGGCTATCCACTGGGCGCGACGGCCGGCGGCTTTGCCGCGGTCTGGTTGATTCAACTGTCCGGCTGGCCGGCGGTGTTTTATTGCGGCAGCCTGCTTTCGTTTGCCGCGCTTGTCCTGACATATTTATTCCTGCCTGAATCCATGGAATTTCTGTCTTCCAGGCAACCCAGGGGCGCCCTGGACAGGATCAACCGGATACTGGCCCGCATGGACTGGCCCCGACTGCAGGCCATGCCTGAGGCGCCGCCTGTTGTGGTAAAGCCCTCGGTGAAACAGATATTGACTCCTGAATACCGCAAATGGACATTACTGTTGTGGACAGGTTTTTTCATGGCGTTCCTGACCCTGTATTTTTTATTCAGCTGGGTGCCCAAGATTACCGTGGACGCCGGGCTGCCGATAGACAGGGGAATTTATATCGGTACCGCGCAGAATTTCGGCGCGTTTCTGGGTGGCGTCACGCTGGGTTACCTGTCTGACCGGTTCGGCGTGCGTCCCCTGATCATCTGGTTTTTCACCGGCGGCGTCATCGCCATGCTGGCGTTCGGTTTTGCACCGCCCGAGGTAGGGCTGCTGCTGGTACTGGCCTTCCTGATCGGGTTTTGCGTGCTGGGCGGGTTCGTCGGTTTCTATATCTCGGCCGCGTGCCTGTACCACACGGAAGTGCGCACAACCGGCGTAGGCTGGAGCATAGGCGCAGGCCGGACCGGCGCCATCATCGGCCCTTACCTGGGCGGCGTGTTCATTAACATGGGTTACCCGACGAGCGTGAATTTTATTATCTTCGCGGTACCGTTGATCCTGGCCTGCATCGCGATATACCTGATGCGCGCACCGCAACTGGAACCGGTCTGAGCATTGGCGCGCCTGGGGCAACCCATGCGTACGATGTACCCCGGCACCCGCAGGGGCAGGAACCCGGTAATCCTCCCTGCTCAATCCCCCTTAATCCTGTTAACCAGCGTCCCTATTCCCTCCAACTCAACCTCTAACCTGTCTCCGGGGTGCATGAAAAGCTGCGGCTTGCGTTTATACCCTACACCGCCGGGTGTGCCGGTGGCGATGACATCGCCGGGTTCGAGGGTGGTGAAGGTGGAGAGATAGGCCAGCAGTACCGGCACGCTGAAAATCATCAGGTCCGTTGTAGTCGCCTGCACCGTGTTGCCGTTAAGGCGGGTTTCAAGCCGGTAACCGGCGTTGGGATCCGGGATTTCCGCTGCAGGGATCATCCAGGGGCCGCACGAACCTGATGCGTCGAAATTCTTGCCGGGAATGTATTGCGTGGTATGTACCTGGAAATCCCTGACGCTACCGTCCATGAAACAACTGTAACCCGCAATATGTTCCAGCGCCTGGTCCGGGTGAATGCGCCTCCCTGTTCTGCCGATGATGACCGCCAGTTCGCCCTCAAAGTCATACTGGTCACTTTCCCGGGGTTTTACCAGGTCCTGCTCATGACCCGATATCGAGGACGGATAGCGGGTGAAAATAAGCGGGTGGGCAGTCGTCGCACCGCCCATTTCCGCGCGGTGCGCCACGTAATTCTGGCCGATGCACAGGATACGGCGCGGCTCCGGTATGGGAGGCAGGTAGACGACTTCGTCAAGCGCAACGATTTTTTGCGCCGGGACGGTGTCGAGGGATACCGGTAGCGTATCCTCACTGATGGCAGCTTGTAACGTGGGTTCATGCCGGGTCAAATCCACTATGTCCCGGCCATTGACCGCACCCCAGCCCGGTTCGTCGTTATGAAGGTAAGATATGAAACGCATTGTCAGTTCTCATTTTTTACGGTTCGAAAGCCGATGTGCGCGGCGCCCAGGGTGGTTTCCTGGGCATGCCTGGCCGCCGGACGGTAGCGCCGGCAGTAATTTTCCGCACACAGGTAGGACCCGCCCTTGATCACTTTCACCGCCACGCCGGGTTGGCGCGGGTCGTAACCTTTTTCGCCGGCGGAGCCCTGTTGTGTATCGTGGGATGGATAATACCAGTCGCCAACCCATTCCCAGACGTTGCCGATCATGTCGTACAGGCCATAACCGTTGGCCGGAAAACAACCGACCGGCGCAGCGGCCTGGAACCTGTCTTCATTTGAGTTCGCGGCGGGGAACAACCCCTGCCAGGTATTGGCCTGGTGTTCCCCGCCGACCAGGTATTCATTCCCCCAGGCAAACGCAGCCTGGTCCAGTCCG
>MKWU01005857.1_pt1 | contig 12975 bp, 12 predicted proteins | sample 809101 | NCBI WGS metagenome assembly MKWU01 (sample SAMN05860141, study PRJNA318959) | sponge metagenome | host: Aplysina aerophoba | place: Slovenia: Piran, Adriatic Sea, Gulf of Piran | collected 2013-05-07 | reverse complement strand
CCCAGCGTTGATCGCTGTGAATCCGTTCGAAGAGTATGCGGTTGTACTCGTCTGCGGACATTGCCAGTGTTGAGTTCCCGACTCGACTGTAGGCGATGCCGCGGTAGGTGTACGGCCTTAACGTACCCTGATCAACGTTGACCACAATGACTTCATGGTTCCCACTCACACGGATTCGCTCAACTGTCGGAAAAGCGGGAGGGTCGATTCGCTGAAGTTCGGCGCTCAACTCCTCAATGGTGCGGTCGCTGACCTGCTGTCCGGCGACTACGCCGACCGCCGTCACGCCGAACAGAACCTGTCCGCCGCGCTGGTTCAGAAAGGCGCACACTGTCCTGGACGCCTCGCGGCGTGTTCCGGTAGTCTTCTTGAATTCCAGCGTCTCTGATTCGCCGGTCTGGACTAGTTGCGCAACTTGGTCAATGTCCATGGATGTACACCATTCCCTGCGGTCTGGGAATCCTCCATCTCATCCACAATCTCCATCGTACGCACGCTCACCGCGCACACCCGCCCCAGCAGCTCGATCACATCTTCCTTGTAGTCCGTGAATCTGTACGTGTTGAATCGCTCTCTGATAGTCGGATCGCGCGGCTTCTTCTCCTTGTACTGGTCCAGCACCCACTCCAGCGCCGACCTGCTCCCCAGCCTGTACTGCCAGGCAACCGACGGCACACCCTGCAGCACCGTCTCCGAGTCTATCTGGATCTCTCCGCGCTCCTTATCCGTCGCATTAGCTCGCAGCATCACCCTCGGCACAGCCCCTGCCGGTGTAACCGCTCTGTCCACCCGCCTCAGACAATAAGGCTTCACATTCTCGAACCCTATATGCAAGTCCAGCAGCCCTCGCCCCATGCTCACCCACGCAGCCCAGTTGTCGTACAACGGCAGTCGCGGGAACTCCCGCAGCAAATCAACCTCGAACTCCTTCCTGTACGCTGGGTCATGCAGCACCGCGTATGTATACGCGAACACATCCTCCGCCGTGATGCTCTCACTGCCCACGACCTCTTGGAAATGCTCCCCAAACTCCTCATGATAGTGCTCATTGATCCGTCGCAGCCCCCACTCCGTGATATTGCTCACCCGCTCCCCGTCCTCCGTGTACCGGTAGAGGGGCAGGCATTGTGTATCCCCTGTGAAATGGAAGTCGGCTAAACAACCCGCTGCCAAGGCGTAGAAGTGCTTGCCGTTCACGCAGAAATTGATGGCTTTATTCGGCTGCTTTAAGTCCGTGCCAAACATTTCATAGTGATTTCTGGTAAGAACATCGTTCATTGTGAAATCGGCAAAGTGGTGCTTTGCGATGAACGGGCGATACAGGGATTGGATGCGGTTTGCTTCGCTATAAACGATGCGACGCTCGCGCCCAAACTCGTTGCGTAAATCACGACTCCACTTGATAACGGCCGGGTACGATTTGTCATTTCTGTCTAGTAGTTCGTTGTATTTATCGGCGAAGTACAGTGCTTTGTTCCTGAGATTGTGAAGATCAAAGTCAAAAACCCAGTCGTCGCGGTTGGACTTCATTCCATTGGAGAACAGTCTGAAAACTGCTTGCTCATCTTCTGTGGTCTTGGCGAATTTCGTTTGCCTGTCAGCGAGCGGTATAAGGTAGTCAAAGTCGGGATTAGATTGATTAAGCCAGTTGTTGCGCTTATCGGGCGAGATTTGCTCGAACTCAATATCGCTGACTTCTGCCTTGTCCAAGTACGCTAGTTTATCTATTGCAATCTCGGCGTCCTCTCGCTCGGCGTAGTGTATGCCGCAATCGCCGAGCTTTGCCTTTTCCCGCACGAAGAACCCGATAGCGACGCCCGTCTGTATGCCGAACACATTGTGCGTAGTGCCGGAAATTTTGGGATTCCGCCGCACATCCGAACCTAGGTCAAGTAGGTAAACGTCGCTGAATTCTTGCGCGGCAACCTTACGGAAGCCGTCATCTTGTCGTGCATCAATGTATGCGCGGTTAGTTATGAATGCGATTACGCCGTCATCATCCAATCTGTCAGATGCCCACCGCAGAAAGCGTTTATACATATCATACTGGTGCGTTCTCTGCGCTGTGCCTTCCTTGATGTAGGTATCCCGAATGCGTCTGTCAATCTCAGGGTAGACGCGGTTCGCGCCACCGTCTCCCCAAAGCGTTGCGCTGTCGTTATACGGCGGGTTGCCGAGTATCACGCTTATGTCTTCATCGTTCTGAAACCGCATCCGCTCTCGGTTTTCAGACGACAAGCGTCCCAGCTCGAACGCGCCCTGCCGCTGCACCGCGCCGCCCGTCGCTCCCTTCCAGTCCATGTTGTCCAGCGTATCCACGAACACCAGGTTCGGGAACTCCAGGTACTGCCGCGTCTTCTCCCGGTATGTGTACTCGATGTTCAGGTTCGCGATGTAGTATGGCAGTATCGCCACCTCGTTTGCGTGCATCTCGCACCTGTACTTGTGCTCCAGCCTGTCCGCCGGCAGGTACTCGATCAGGTTCGTGATGAACGTCCCCGTCCCCGTTGCCGGGTCCAGTATCTGCACATTCTCGTCCGCCAGACGCCGCCCGAAGTGCTTTTGCAGCAGGTAGTCCGCCCCCCGTATGATGAAATCCACCACCTCGTTCGGCGTATACACCACCCCCAGCCTGTCCGCAGCAGCAGGGTTGTACGCCTTGTAAAAGTCCTCGTATATTCTCTTTAGGAAATTCTGCTTCTCGGCGTAGTCCGCGATTTCGTCCGCAGCCCTGCCTATTACGCCGTAGTACCCTCGCAGCCGGTCGATAGCCTGCCGACGGGGGTCGCCCGTGAAGAATGTACGCTCAAGCGCGTCAAGCTGGCTGGCGATATTGTTCTCGCGGTGGAACTGGTCCTCGGCGAACACTCGCAGAAAGATGTCCTTCGTCAGGATGTGCTGCAGCAGCATTTCCCGCACATCCAACTCAGACACATCCGGCCCGATGCTCTGGTGGCAAAGGTCGAGAAAACCCTTCGCCGCCGTCTGATACTCTGCATTCTCCGTCTCCGCCTCTTCCACCGCCTGCCGCAGATTCTCTATCACCGAAGGCAGGTCCGTCTTGAACTGCTCCTGCGCCTTCCGGAACTCCTGGATCGCCGGAAGTTCGTAGTCCAGGAACCGTCGTATCAGCCGGTGCAGCTCTCCCGGGCGTGTCATGTCCACCCGCATCGCCACATCCCCGTTCTGCACCAGTACCGCCGTCTCTGAGTCTTCGAAGATTATGTTGTCCCGCGGGTATCCCAGGTTGAACTTGTTCTGAATCTCCGCATCCAGGTCGTCGTGCGTATCCTTCGCCTCCCAGTACCCACGCGCCATCCGCAGCGAGTCCTTCACCGTCCCGTCCGGGTACACTTGGCCCTTGTAAGCGAGTTCGTCCACTAGGGCTAATCGCTCCCGGTGCTCACGGCAGTACGAGTCCAGACATACGGCAAACGCCCGCCTGATACTTGACTCGTTATCTGAGCCGCCAAAGTCTAATAAGCGTTGCAGTTCCTCTCGATACCGGGCTATATGAGGATAAGTGGGCATCAACAACTTCGTCTTGTCCCTTTGGTAAGTGTGAGGATAGAAAGAATGCTAATCACTGGTTGCCGCCCCGTCAAATGCGTCGCAAAGCCGCTTGACATGTATTAGGAGCATCATTTTCCGATGAGGCAACAGGCCGGCAAAGATGGAGGTGTAACATCTAGTATCAACATCAACTAGGCTTGGTATTAGAGTTAGCTTACGATGCAATAACTGCGGGCCCTCGTGCCACATAGACTAGGAGCCCGTCTGAGGATTGACAGACGTAGCTGTCGGGTCAGGGAGAACAGGCCTCGCCGACCATCGGCGCCGACCGCAGCCATTCAGACCAGGGTCGCTTTTCCGATAGCACTGTGTTGACGCTCTCAGTGAAGTCGGTGATGCGATGTACAGACCTGTTGAGTGGCGCTCTACCGGACAGATCGACACCACAGCGGAACAGCTTCAGCAGGTTGTGACCGGTGCAGATCAGCGACCACTCACCGCTGACCTTCTCCAGGCCCCGCAGCAGGAACTGACGGAAGCCCCGGCCCTGCTTGATCTGGCCGAACACCGGCTCCACCGTCTGCATCCGCAGCGCGTAACGTTGCCGACCCCGTTTGGTCTGCAACTTCCGGCGCATCCGGTCCCTGGGAGACAGATGACCAGGTATGCGACCTCGGGGCGCGGGCGGGATCGACCTGCCGTGGCGGGTCTTCTCCGGCGCGATGAACGGGTCCACCCCAACCGGAGTACGAGGACATCTCGGCCAGTTACCGTATGGGGCAGAGCCGGTTCCGGATGGCCCGTAAGGCATCATCGCAGTTGACGTATAACAACAGTGTCTGTTGTATCATAAATTATCATTAACTCTGGCAACTACATGAATAATCTGTGAAAAAGGTTAAAACCTGTCCCTGCGAAGGCAGGGGATCGGGGTGAAATTGCTATTCACCCACCTGAATGGAAACGCTATCGATAACATGCCTGCGCTAACCACCATTTCTTAACTGGAGCAGACTCGCCACTCATTATGCCGGCAGCCACCATGCGGGACGCGCTCTGCGCCCCTGCGTGGTTCCCGTTAAGAATGAATGTGTGGTTAGTAACGCGCAACCTGTAATCGCAAAGGGGAATCTTTCATGAACACAGCGTCAAAACTCGCAATCGCCGCCGCCATTGCGGTCGTAGCTTTTGCCTCACTGCTCATATCGGTAAGAGCGCAGCAGCCCGACTACACTACGCAATGCTCCAACGGCGTCGCCGTCTCGGACCCACAGAACAACCCGGGCCTCGTGCAGGACTGCGCCGCGCTCCTCGCCGCGAGAGACGCCTTCGCCGCTGACCCGCCCCTCAACTGGTCTCCGGACACCTCAATACACGACTGGGAAGGCATAACCTTAGAATCAACACTGGAAGGCTCTTACTTTCGGAATAGGGTAGTCGAAATATACCTACAGAACGACGGGCTGACAGGTAGCATCCCGCCAGAACTGGGCAACCTTGCCAATTTAGGTCGGCTAGACCTTGACTATAACCAACTGACAGGCAGCATCCCGCCAGAACTGGGCAATCTCACCAATCTCCGAGATTTAGAATTCAGCAACAACCAGTTGACGGGCAGCATTCCGCCTGAGCTGGGCAATCTCACTAACCTGCAACAGTTGATCCTCAGCAACAACCAGTTGACGGGCACCATTCCACCAGAACTGGGCAATCTCACCAATCTCTATAATTTGCTTCTGAATGACAATCAGTTGACAGGCAGCATCCCGCCAGAACTGGGCAATCTTACCAATCTCAGCGGCTTGTTTCTCAGCGACAACCAACTGACCGGCTGTATCCCCCTAGCACTGAGTGATGTATTTTACCACGATTTTGGCTTGCTCGGCTTGCCCCTCTGCGACACGGCGGACACTACGCCCACGCCCACTCCCCCACCTCCACCGCGTCCTACGGCCACGCCAACGCCTGCTTCGACTGCGACGCCCACCGCGCCCACAGTTCCTAAGCCCGACTACACCGCGCAATGCTCCAACGGCGTCGCCGTCTCGGACTCGCAGAACAACCCGGGCCTCGTGCAGGACTGCGCCGCGCTGCTTGCCTCCAAGGACACCCTCGCCGCTGACCCGCCCCTCAACTGGTCCGCCGACACATCAATTCATGGTTGGGAAGGCGTGAGTTTGAGATCAACATTGGTGGGCACATACTATCGGAATAGGGTAGTACGATTAGAACTCTCTCACAATCGTTTAACAGGTAGTCTGCCGCCAGAGTTGGGTAATCTCGACAAGTTGGGTTTCTTGATCATTAGGCTAAATAGCCAGCTGTCCGGAAGTATCCCAAGTGAGTTGGGTAACCTCATAAATTTGGAGTGGTTATGGCTCAATAATAACCATTTGACGGGCAGCATTCCGCCAGAATTGGGCAACCTTGGGAAGCTGGGACGGTTGTACCTCAACGGTAACCAGTTGACGGGCAGCATTCCATCCGAGCTGGGCAGCCTTGTCCATCTGTGGGATTTGCGTCTCTCCGATAACCAATTGACTGGCTGCATCCCGGCTTCGCTGAGTGATGTATCTAACCACGATTTCGGCTCGCTTGGATTGCCTGTGTGCGACGTTTCAAGCGTTCCTACCCCCACACCTCCGCCTATCGCCACGCCAACGCCTGCTCCGACTACGACGCCTGCAGTGCCCACGGTTCCCACCGAAGTCCTGAACAGGTTGAGTGCGCTTGAAACCGTTGTTGCGTCATTGGAAGGCAGGATAGCCGCGCTGGAAGCGGACGCCGCGAGACCTGAACCTACGCCCACGCCGACGCTCACTCCCACCTCGCCGCCCAACACCGGTCAAACGCCTACCGCGACGCCAATTCCCAGCCCTACTCCTCAGTCTGTCGTCGAAGCCTGCGTACAAGCAATCCAGATCGCCGGAGCCGTATCATTGGTCAACGGAAATTGGAGCGGAGACTGCGAAGCCTCAAGCCCATCTCCGGAAGGCGGCGTCAGATACGCGCGCTTCTACACTTTCACCCTGAGCGCCCCTTCCAGCGTAACCATAGACCTCACTTCGGACGTGGACACGCACCTGTACTTGAGGGAGGGTGAGGGACGCGACGGCGCTGTGGTCGGCGTGAACGATGATGTCGATACCGACGCCGGAATCCTGGACTCGCGCATACAGGCAGATTTGCAGCCCCGCGCTTACAGCATAGAAGCGACAACTTTCAGGCCGCAAATCGCCGCAGCCTTCCAAGTCATCCTGACAATCCGGTGATGAAAGGAAAAAGTTCTTTCCACTGTGGTTAAGGTTTGGCCAGTATCCACCAAAGAGCGTTGTGACTGCGCCGTATAAGCGGAAAGGAGAGTCGGGGATGAGATCGGTCTGGACAGATTTCGGAGAGATGGTGCCTCCGGCAGTCCGTTGACAAACCTCCGGGGACGGTGAAGAGGCGCTTATGGCCCGGAGGCAGCAGGGAACCTTCACCGGACAGTCCGTTGCCGAGTTGAGCGGACATCTGACAGGGTCGCAGATGAGGATGAAGTTGGCGGACCGGTAGAAGACGCCGTGTCAACTCGGTAACGGAATGGTTCGCAATCTGGCCTGCGCAAGGCCGAATTGTGTTCCCCAGGGCTAGCCCAAGGTAGGCGCAAGGAAACAGTGAGAAATGTTTCACCTGACCAACCTCTCCCTACCTGAGCATCGCCCTTAAACCTGACAACCTAACCCTGATATACAACAATCTCTCAAGTAAAGTGTTGCGCGAAGGCTCTGTCACCAGCCGATAAGCAGGTTAAGCCAGTGGTGAAGAGGCCTTGAGTACGCCGTTGCTGCGCTTGCAGCAGCCGGGCTACCCAGTCAGGGACTGCTATCGTAACATAGAGCCACCGCAGCTCGCGCATCGAAATTTGCAGGGTGGTATCCTCGTGTGAATAGCGAGAGGAACACGATGCCTACCAAGCCCTCAAAGCCATTCGACGAAGACCTCCCTCAAGGTCGCTTGCTTACGACGGAAGAGGATCGGGAGATGAAGGAAAACCTGGCTCGCCGGAACTTCGGCATGAGCCTCGATGAATTCGCGCAGGCTTGGAAGGCCGGCGAATTCGCCGGCGACAAGGAAAAGCACGGAGATGTCGTTGTCCTGGTGAAGACGTTGCCTGAGTATTGGGCAGATTGACTACCGGCACCACCCGAGGTACAAAACGGATGAAGATATTGAAGCAGTTCCTGGTTTACAATTTCGGCGCGTTCGCTCTGATGGTGGGAGCGGTACTCCTGATGTTCGCAGGGCTGCCGTGGGAGTTGGCGTTCCTCCTTCTGATATTTGGAGGACTGGCCTGGACTGTGTTCTTCATCATACGCCAAAATAAGCGCGGGGCAGCCGGAGACGGCACGCCGACTGGGTGAGAGCGTTGCGGCAAGCCCGGCACTCCACAGCTGCAGTTTCAGCACCTGGCGTGACGGTCTGCTATCCTTGTAATGGTAGCCGCAACAATCAAGAGGAAACATCATGCTTACCAAGCCTACAAAGACATTCGACGAAGACCTCCCTCAAGGTCGTATGCTCACCGAGGAAGAATCTCGCGAGATGAAGGAAAATCTTGCCCGAGAATACTTCGACATGAGCCTCGATGAATTCACAGAGGCTTGGAAAGCCGGCAAGTTCGATGGCGACAAGGAAAGGCACGGCGATGTTGTCTTCTTGGCGGCGATGTTGCCAGAGGCGTGGGAAGATTGACCACAGGCAGAACTCCAGCCGAAGCTGTCAACAACTACCGGAGCTATGTGCAGAGACCACTTTCCTGTGTGACGGATGGAGTGGTTGGAGTTGATGGCGGATATTATCCCTCCCTTCACCCTCATTTTCTTACTATGAACGGCGGACGGCCCGCCACCCTCGGAGGCCCGTCGCGGCTCAGGCTCCGGGTGCAGCAGAATTACCGGGTACTTGAGTCCAGACTGACCGGCGACGGTTGGCACGTCGCTGTTGTGGGCTACAACTATGCCGTCCTTGACGCTGAACTCACAGAGGTCTTGCTTTATCACTGGCATCCGATTGGCAACAGCCCAATCGCAACGCCTCATCTACATCTCAGACAGAGAGCGGAGGTCGGACGCGCAGAAGTCCGAAACGCTCATCTGCCCACAGGAGATGTTTCTCTGAAAGCAGTCCTCCGCGTTCTCATAGAGGAAATGGGAGTGCAGCCAAGGCGACCTGACTGGGATTCGATACTGACGTAAATGCGCCGCCCTCGCGCGGATCGGTGCTTAAGTCGGCGTTTTCAGCCCGAATCCGCAAAATCCGTCCCTGGCAAATCGTCGTAGAGCCTCTGTATTCAGGCCCGAGGACTCATGCTGAAATGGATGCAGGGCCCGAGCCTGTGGCGATACGGACACGAATCTAAGGCGGATTCCCCCACTCATTTCAGCCCGAGCGGATAAAATGGCCGGTTACGGCACAGCCGCAAGATTCCCGGATGGGTCCGGCACAAGCTCCATGTAGATCAGTGTCGTCTGTATCGAGTTGTGGCCGAGCCAGCGCGAGAGGTAGTTGATCGGGATACCGTTCATCAGCAAGTGCCGGGCGTAGCTGTGACGCAGTGTGTGCGTCCCGACCCGCTTCCCCTGCGCAATCGCGCCCAACTCCTCAGCACGTTTCACCGCGGTCTGCACCCAGCGCCACGCGGTCGCGGGATGAGCCTCGACGATTCTGCCTTGGCTGATGTCTCCGTAAGCCAGGGCGCTACCGAGTGTTCGTGCAGCTCCGGATGCACAGGAACAAGCCATGTCTTACCGCCCTTGCCTGAACGCACTCTGAGCGTTGGAGTGGCCGTATCGAGCGACATGTCCCGCACTTCAAGGTCGAGCGCCTCGGACACACGAAGACCGGCCCGCCATTGCTCCAGCATGAGCAGCTTTGCCTTCGGGTTGGGCGCTGCCCTGATGATGGCGTTCACCTCGTCGGGTTCGAGGTATTCCGGTATGCGCTTCTGGCGTTTGGGAGTTGCGCCGTCCTGTGTTTTTGGATAACGTCCGCGGGGCCTACGCCGGCGGGAGATGGCTGTGGTCGGTTCTGCTACCATACTGACCTCTGAGTTGCACTTTCGCGTGCCTATTCCTCCATTGTGTCCCGGGTAATTCCAGAAATGAAAAAGGCGCTGTTGAGTCTCTGATTGGTGGGGTCGAGGAGCACATCTATATCCTCGGTGGTCACCGGCTTAGCACTATCAAGGCCAATAACAGGAAGGCTACCAACCAGACAAAGATTCCGACCATCGCAGTCCAGCGCTTCACAGCTCGACCCCGTAGAAGGAACTAGAACCATTCATTGAGTCTTATGTCCTATATTCTGTGCGGTCAAGTCTATAATTCCCAGTAGTGGCATATCTCAATCATCAATTATAGGACAGACGCTTTTATGACTGCGATGATACCTCCTGGGCCACCCTGTCCGCACACGCGTTGCAAAAACATCATCCCATTACCCACCGTACCGCGGCCTGGTACGACAATCCCTCGCCGACCTTCGTGGACGCCATTGCCCTGGTGCGTCGCCACCTGTGGCTGGCGCCAGAAGGTTTTTCACTGTCGTTGACCATCTGACACCGATATGCATAGACTCCCCATAGCTCTGTATCACCGACCTGTAGATTCCCTCGCTTACGCCGCTTGAAATTGCGTAAAGTCCAGCTGGCTATTAACGTCCTGTCATGACCGTCGCAGACCTGACTATACGACTGAGAGTGATCCTAGACCGCTAGCACAAACTCCGGCGCGCCCTTGATGGACACCATCATCTACTTACTATGTTCTACGTGGCAGGGGGTGCGATGGCGTGTGCATGTAGTTCTCATGCCTTGCTCCTGGCAAGGTTCCATCATACGGTGAACCGCAATTCGAAGAATGGTTCTGCCTACCGTCAACTCGGTCCATCGTCTGTCGCCGGAGGTCGGCAGGTTGGAGTCTACGTGTGGGGGTGAAGGGTGGTCATTCTGGATGCTCCGAGAACCTAGGTCCAGCCATGCAGCCTCTGGCGTCCCGGTCGCGGCTGTCGAGTTTGGCCAGTATGAGCAATCGGGCGAGATTGTGATGGTGCATTCGGCAGTGAACGACACTTTGCTCGTTCCCTTCAATGTTTATGCCGCTACCGTGGTCAATGTTGTTGCGGTATTTCCTCGCTAATTTGATCGTATCCCTCAGCGCTTTTTTGTCTATGTATACGCCACTATCTTGACCTAACTTTGCCTTCTGCACCGCCTTGATCAGCAGATCTTCGAATGTCGGACCTGGGGGGCCGAATCGGTCTGATAGGTCCAAGCCATTCCACCAACGAGTCAGTGCTTGCAATGTTGACTGTGCCGCGACTAACGCTTGACCGATGGAACCGTCGTCAAAGACTCGCTGCGCCTCTAGGTAGTGGTACAGGGTGTTCGTGAGATGCCCGCGGCTGTCAGGCTCAGTGTACCGATTCCAAAACTCTTTAAATAGACTGGGCCATATTCGCATTTCTGTCGCGGTCCAAGCGTTGCTATGCTCTACGTTGCGGGAGGCAATTGGACCTACCCATGCCAACTTTCTAGTGGGATATCCTCTACTGAAGCTAATGGTTGCCTGGTCGTTGTTTATGGCAAGCCCTGATATGTCTGCGCCAGAGACGTCCTCAAAGCCTTGAGAGTTCTGAAGTGCGTTACCAAGTTCATTAAGTGCCGCCATCGGCTCATCTTGAGACGCTCTAAACTTGCGTATTGCTTTGAGCACATCTTCGCTTGTTTCACCTTCGCGCAAAACCAAGGGCTTTTCAGTTGTACTAAACATGGGGTTGCATACAACTGTTGGTATATCAACCCATCTTCCACATTGAAAGGAGAGAAATCGCCTCAGAGCGTCAAGGACGGTATTGTCTATATCGCTAGGCAAATTGAACAGTGAACCGTCTTTACGCGATAGATTGATGTGGTGTAGCGGGCGGCTGTCTTTGCTATCATGCGTATGAGAGGCCGTCAATTCAACATGCCACTCGCCGACCTCGAGTTTCAACAGCCCGATTTGTCTTTTCAACCCTCGGAGTTTCAAATTTTCTACGGATGTGCCCTCTTCAGGGATAGGGGTCGTCATTTGGCCTAAATGGATGTCTGGCAGACCGTCAACGGTCATGGACACTGATTCCATTTCGCTATTCTGATCGCCTAACCACCCTTGTATTTCACATTTGTAGGCTGCTATCTCGGGCATGGGGACGCTGTGCCATGTGCTGGCTTTCGGACTACGGCTGAGCGACCAAATCGGTATTTCGACCCGCGTATCTTTCATGATTAGCTTTGCGTCAATCTGGTTGAATACCATCCTGAGCGACTCTAGTGGATTCCAAGCGTTATCGTAGCCGAAGTATTCCGCAGTCAAGAATCCTCTGTCACCGATGTTGAACATCGCAGTGCCGTGTTTATGCTCACCCTTCCCGCCCACCCACAACTCGGCCAGGTAAGGAATGTCCATACCATGGATTTGGACGACATCGCGCAGCACTAAATCGTTAATAATGTCAGAGACATCCCGGTGAACGTCCATATTCGGACTCTCCGTAGTATTTGAGTTCGGCGAATGTTCCGTGCGCGCCGCTTGCGGTTGCACGCCAACCAATCTATCACACCGACTATCTGTGCATCATCTTCCACCACCGACCTCGCTCCCTCTTTCAGCCCCATAAAGTTTCTTACACCCGCCGGTCCAACTCCGTCTCCCCATTTCCGTGTCTGCCCTGGTGGGTCTTGTGCTTCTTGCCTTGGGAAGACGTCGGCCGCTCCATCGAATCTTACGCTTGACTGAAATCGGATCTATCAGTCATGCTATACCACATCACCGCAGACTCGGTCAGAGGATTCTCAAAAAGGCTTACAATTCCGGAAATCACCGCCTGCGTGAAGAAACCGGTCGGAAGCTTTCAGTGTTTACAGGCCCATCCACATCTCAAAGATGGTTCTGCCTACCGTCAACTTAGGCCCACCTAAGTGGACTCGAACCACTTCTCGCCGAATACGAACCAAACAACTGCAAGGGGCGATTCCTTGCCGCAACAAAATACCGCAAAGCCTAACTCCCTCACAATATCGAAAAAGACTCACTCTACGATTTTATCACGGCGGTGCTGGTAGTAATTTGGGCAGCCGGCTTTCTGGCGCAATGCCTTCTCCGATACATCCTTGCAAAACGGGCGGAGGTTGTCCAACTTAAGAGGGTGGCTTAGCTATGGAGCATGCGGCCGGATGCAAGCTTTTGCCGTAGTTCCTTGCACAGGCTATGAGGGGGATTTTGGGCGGCGTTAGACGCTCGACAAGATGACATGTCGCCGGGGAATCGCCAGTTGGCGGAATGTCCTACTCGCCACGGAGCCGGCGGAGCTCCGCTTCAAACTCCGCAAGGCGTGACTCCGCCGCCAAGCGCGCGGCGCGCTCTTCCTCAGCGCGAGCCT
>MKWU01005856.1_pt1 | contig 12975 bp, 6 predicted proteins | sample 809101 | NCBI WGS metagenome assembly MKWU01 (sample SAMN05860141, study PRJNA318959) | sponge metagenome | host: Aplysina aerophoba | place: Slovenia: Piran, Adriatic Sea, Gulf of Piran | collected 2013-05-07 | reverse complement strand
CAACTGTAATGACGCGAAACATGGCGAGTTTCGGATTAACTGCGGTATGGTATCCTAAATATCGGATTGCCAATGCCACCGCTTCTTTAGTCGGTCAAAAAATATGTGAAAACTGGTGCATATCCCACATTCAAGAAGCTACAATTATAGAGGATGCGAAAGCAGAATGGCAACAGATACGTGACGGAAATATTGAAAAGTTAACCAACCCCGATAATTTGCCATCAATAAAAGCTCGGATTGACGAACATCTTGATAAAGTAAAAAAGGCACGACTTAATAAAAATATCTCTGGTGCTGCCTTAAATCGATTTCTGGAAGACTTCCCTGAAGGCGATTCATTTAGGAAGAAATTCGCGGAGGGTGGACAGTATATTGATTTGATGAAAATGCAAGTACCTGAATGCCAAAGAGCATTTCGCAATGCAATAGAAAACACGTTCAACAACCAATTGGGTAGGATTGATTTTGAAGAAACACGCGGTATAAAGGACGTGGAAGTGTTTTTCAATAAGCTTGACAATGAAATTGAAAAAGAGATAGAAAATTGTCCTTTGCAGCTGCCGACTTTAAGCTTGGATGGACTAAACTTTAAGCAATTGGATAGAGTAGGAAAAAGTTTTTGGCTGCAGAGTCTATGGCTACAAGATGAGTCGGTGGAATCCCACCAGCGTGACATTATTAACACATATTGCGATTTAATCGGCGGTAGTGAGAATAGTTTCTATAAAGAAGTCCGAAAGTTTTTTTTACGACCTATTTTGGAAGGTATTCGCGCCGAACTCGGTTTCGGGGTTTCTCCAAAGGATACCGATGCACCAAACCGTCGTTTGACAATTAGGGAACGATTAAGAAAAATTGATACAAATCTGGGAAACTGCATTGGGCAGTTCAAAGATGTATATAACGAAGCGATCAAACCGAAGGAATCTGAATCTAAAGGTGTGAAGATCGTCACGAATAACGATCAAAATAGCATTGATGAAGATGCGAAATTACTCAGTCACCAGATTATTGAACAGGGTGGAGACGGTGGATTGCTTGATGGAACAACGGTAACAGCATTCCTGCAGGAAGATCACCAGGAAATTATTAATCAGATGACCACTACATATCGTGGTGTTTCGTTGAGCAAAATGCGTAGCCATGATGTTGTTCAAGAGGTGCAGAGATATGTGGCAGCTGGTGATCATGAAATTACAAATTTGGCACACCGTTCAAATCCGTATCAAACGTTTGATACGAATAATTATCAACCTTTATTAGGGGCTCCACCAAAAATAATATTTGGACGTGATTCCGTAAATAATGTCTTACCTCAATTAGAAAGAAGACTCGGATTTTCAAATTCGGGTGATTGTTCTGTTGATCACCTCCTGTTTTTTTACCAAGAGGAATATGGATTTACAATAGATGATCTCATTGTATTCCCCGAACTTAAGCAAACATATTTTGTAGGTAGTCCTGGGAAGTATGGACATTCAACGCATAAAAACCCAGACTTCTATGACCTTGAACTTCATCAAAAGATATACCGATTAAAGTGGTGGTGTGGTGGGTTAGCACCGCTTGTCCCAGCAGTATGTAATGTTATCAACAGAGATGCATTTGATGGGCTGTTTAGCCTTGATAACGGTATGTACGTTTATAAATACTATCTTGATGGATTGGCTGAAACACTCACATTACATGGTGATGAAGAAGGTATCACCAGACTATCAAGGAGCGAAAACGCAGAAGCCTACGATGAATTTGTCCAGTCAGTTCAATCTAAATTTACTGAGTTAACTCGTAAGGAGATCAATAATGTAGTGGATCAATTAACTGAAACTGTTCTCACCCAACGTCGCAAACTCAATGACTTTTACCGTATTCTTCTGGATGAGATATTTACAGGTAATATGTTGTCAGATAAAACGTTCGCCGATACAGAAGTAGATTTAGAATGGTCATTTTTCCAACCAACTCCCCAAACGCAAAAAGAAAACACAACCGAGGAACCACCAGGCTCAAACCAGAACACCGTTGAAGAAACGGCTCCTGAGGCAGATGTTGCAAATGAAGCTGCTCCTGACACCGAAAAAACTGCGGATGATCAAAACGATGAAACTGATAGTTATGATGAGGTCATTTCGGAAGAAAGTGAATAGGGGAAGATATGGCAGACAAAATCTGTTCAAAATGTGGTGTCGGTTGGATGATCCAACCGTATGATAAATATTGCGGCTATTGTGGGTGTGCTGTCTTTGGCTTTTCGGTAAAATGGAAAGAGGAACCGTGGATTTACACAGACGACAGCGCGAATATCCGCGACCTCACTATTCTCATAGAAAACACTGGTGCCTATCCGATAACGTTCCACCCGATTAGGACATCACGAGATGATACAATCCAGTTTCTAGATGTTAATGACAAACCTTTTGAAGTCAGGGCAGGTGAATTCCACGCCGTTCAGATTCAAGTGAAGCCGACTAATTTAGCGCGATTTGCCGAAACTATCGCTGTGCGCGCCAAAGATGCCCCGTCGAATTTTGAAAGCGAAAAATCGCTTACCCTTCAGGCTTTACCGCTTCCGGATTTTAGGATCACACCGAGTTTGGTACCTCTTAGTTACCCTAAAAGCAAGAAAAAAGATACTATAAACTTTGAAGTTGAGTTTCAAGAGGAGCAGTTTGCTATAGAATCTATTGAATCCTCAAATGAATGGATCATAGAACCTAACCTCTCTGAAGCACCGAGAAACATTTGTCTGGAGATTGATTGTACTAAACTTAAGGCAGGATGGAATTCAGGGACATTGAGTTTTAAGCTGCGTGGCCCTTCAAAACCTATTGAGAAACAGATTCAGGTTCAAGCAAACATAGAAAAAGAACCAGCAGAATTATCGGTGGTAGGCGAAGAGCTGGAAATCATCCAAGACAGAGAGAATAGCCATACCTTTAGACTTCGTAACAAAGGTGAAAAACCCTTAACGATTACGAAAATTGAATGCGACGATTCCTCCAATTTAATCAAACTACAAAATGATGAATGCCCAATAATTATTGAAGGAGTTAAACAACAAAGTGGAGAAGATAAACAGCAAGATGAAGCGGCGCATAATGTAGATATCTTGATTTCTACCGTTGGCACTGATCCGGGAACATATCCCATCAACTTTAAGATCCATTCAAACTGCCATATTTCACCAGAGTATGACTATACACTGAACATAAAGGTTAAAAAGCGAGAAAAATATCTGCATCACCTTGCAATCGACTTCGGCACAACAAATTCTTGTTGTGCCTATATTGATGACAACGATAATTTTGCTCTGAAACCTATTCCGTTGGAAGAAAGTGCTAAAGATGACACCGAGAATCCGAGTACTTACGATCCGACAATTATGCCTTCATCAATTATTTACCGGACTGAATCAGAGAATGGAAGGGATTACGACGTTGGAGCTAAAGCAGAAACTGACCGGACAGACACCAGAGATGGCCCCTACTTCATTTCCTCCGTAAAACGTTGGCTGGGATATAGATGGCATCGCCAGTTTCCAAATGAGCAATGGCAACCTGTTGATGTGGTCTCCCATATTCTCAAACACATTATCGATAAGGCAGAAGATTATCTTGAGCAGCAGAATATCCCCTCAAAAATAGAACGATGCGTTATTACGCACCCAACAAAATTCAATACAAGTCAGCAGGATGCCTTGAAACAAGCATTTAAAAAAATTGGTATTATTGAAGAAAATCTTAAACTCATTGATGAGGCATCTGCAGCCTCTATGGGAATAATCTTTGACAATTATAGTAATCTACCAGAAGACTATAGGTTATTAGTTTATGATTTCGGCGGTGGTACCATTGATATCGCCCTCTCTCAAGTAACAAAAAACGGAGACGACATCACCATTGAACCCATTGCTCGTGACGGAGACCCTAAATACGGAGGGGATGACGTGACGCAGGCAATCGTTGACTATATTTTAAGTGAATATAGAAGGAGGATTGAGGAGATAAGCCCAGGACACAATTTTGATATTCCATATTGTGGCCCCGGACAAGTCCTACAACCATCTGGAAAAGCGGAAATTGATGAGGCAACAGATAAAAACTCAAGAACATTGCAGCGACGCGCAGAAGAAATGAAAATAGAACTCGGTAAACTGTCAGAAACCGATTTTACTTTAGAATTAGACGTGGATGTGGGTGCCGTAATGACTCTTCCGAAATTCGTCAAAATGATACTTGCGGAACATATCCAAGATGAAAATGTCCTTACTGAACGTACTCAGTCTATTTTAAATGTGAAACTTTCAGCGGATCAATTTCAGAGGTTAATTGCCCCCGTGTTGAATAAGACATTTGCAATGATAGATACAATGATTGCAGAGAATGGAGGACGTTTGCCCGACCTTATTGTTCTCGCCGGCCAGTCATCCAGGATGCGATTCGTCAAAGAGATGATGGTAGAACATTTCAAAAGTAAATACCAACAAAATATTGAGATTCGCCTTGACGATAATCCGAAGACGTGTGTTGTTATGGGAGCGGCAGAATTTGGCCGGCCAATCACTGTACCGTATGAAGAAAGTGGAACCGTGAAAGTCGTTAATCTATCAAATAAAACACATACGCGCATCGGTATCACACGTATTAGAAGGGGGATAGGATCAGTTTTCAGCGAAATTATACCTAAAGGTAAATTGATCCCCGAGGAAAGTTTTAATACGATTACGTTCCCTCTAAATTCTCGACAAACTTCTATTAATGTCTATGAACATTTCGGTTCGAGTGATGAACTTGATGAAAATCAGGTCTCACAAATTGACAATTACGTCCTTGATTTAAAGAAAGGTATTAAGGAAGAGGAATTGAGAACGGCAAAACTGAAAATGGCAGTCGGACTTAACGGTGAAATTAAATTGGCCGCAATCGTTGGAGATCATGAAGAACCGTTCACAGTTAAAAGAGAAAAACCTGAGTTCGTGGATGAAATTCCTCGGACGACATCTGTTATTGAAATACTTGAACAACAACCTACATCTCCATACCAACGAGAAGTTGAGGAAGTAATACAAGATACACAGCAACGAGTGACGGAGTTGGAACGCAACTACCAAGATGGTAAACCGATTGATTTGGATAACATCTTTATTTCAACGCCAAGTCAGAAAGTGGTTCTGAATTTGAATACAATCGCGCGCGACTTATGTCAATGGGCAAACGAGTTAAAACAAGATGAGCAAACAGACCTCCTCCAAACACTGAGGTACGCGGAAACAGCTATCAAAGACAAACTGAAAACAATTCGTGGGCAGGCTATTCCTTTTCCAAAAACCCTTGAGCTGTCAACTGATGTGAGCACAGACACAGAGGTGACCCACATACGAAACGAGTGTGCTGATTACCTTGAAGAATATAAAAGTATGCTCCGCAAATTTGAACTTGAATGTGAAGTAGACCCATCAGTATGTGAACAACTCGTCAGAAATCAGCTCTTTAATAATCTCGCGCGATATATGCCACCTGATTCGCTATCCGAGAAATTAGACAAATTTTTACAACTTGTAGACTTGGAAATCGTTCCTATTAAGATAGGTGAAACCGAAGTCGATTCGCGCATACATGTCATTCAAGGTTCAAAGAAGACAAATGTTGATGCCGGTACTGTTGCTGAGATAATTATACCCGGACTTATGCAGAAAACGGACAGTGCTATCGTGCAAAAGCCGGTTGTAATTCGTGGAGAATAACAACAATTTTGAAAGACACATGATCAATGCCAAGACGCGTATGCCTCATTAACCTTTCAGCATCCGAAGTAGAAATAAAGGTTTTAGCTGACCGTGAATCTGAAACTATCAGTTTTAGTCTGCCATGGGATGTTGGATTTCGACAGGAATACAATGGAAGATTGGTTGCATGTTTCGGAGAAGCGTTTGAAAGCCTTGACTCGAACAATCCTAATGAAATCCAGTTTCCCGATTTAGATGTGTTTTTCAAAGAGATTACAGATGCAGAAACCGTGGCATGTATACTCAACGCATATTTTAAGGAGATTTTTCTACGACGGTTACCTGAAGGAGCATTCTCAGTATATATTATTACACCGTATCAGTGGAAATCCGTCCATCGTCAACAACTTAGAAAGATTCTTAAATCCACCAGTAAAAATAATATACAATTTCCAAGACTCAATCCGCTAAATGTGGTACTCCGTTGCATGATCAATCAGATACTGTGTCTTGCAACCTGTTATCGAGAGACTTGGGAAGGTCTGCTAACGCATGCAAACAAACTTCACCTCTTTCTGGTAGATTGTGCACGGCGGGATTTAATACTCTATCAGTTGGTTTGTAAACAGTTACCAGATTGCGTGACAGCCGAATTAAGTGATATTCTACGATTTCCTGACTTTTTCATTAATAGCAAGAAAAATGTTTCAGATTTGCAACACATCCTTACAAATGTTGAAGAAGGACCGCCTGTCGCGATCGGTTTTTCTCACATGAAAGGTAATGGAAAAGATATGATTGAATTGTTGCAGCCTCGCTGCAGTGCAACTTTTATTCAACCACAAGAGGAGGTAACACTCTCTGGAGCAACGGAATTGATCCGACAATTTACAGGAGAAAGTGTTGCTAAACCTCTTCACTTTGTTTACAATTTCTGTTTTGGGGTTCAATTGCCTGATGGACGCTGGGTTGAACTTGTTCCGAAAACGTGGACACCGCCATATCATCGCAAAAAAGCCTTTCGTATTACCGGAACACTTAATAAAATCTATATCCCTCTTTTCTGCGGTATATCTTTGTCAGATAATAGTGATGTCCATCACCTCGCGACTATTGAGATTGACTATTTAGAAGACAGTAATTTTTCATCTCGCAATTCGCGTGAGTTTATACTTTCTGTCACCTTAAATGATGCTACGCATGGCACGTTTACTGTCCATTTCCCGAGTCCACGAAAACCGATATCCGTTAATTTTAAAGTGCCTGTTTTGATGGACTGATTAATAGCCGTGTCACCCTTAAATCTAATGCTTAATTTTCTTGAGGAAATAGAATGAAAAAGCGTCAATTCAGATATATATTGTCATTTCTAATACTAATACTATTTGTATTCGCTGCGCTGGTGGATTCACAAGAATCTACCGAACAAATAATTGAAGAATCTACTCCTACTGAACAATCCTCGACTGATCAATTATCCGAAGAACCTAATCCTATTGAACAATCCGCGGAGGGGTCAAATCCTTCAGAATCTCAGTTCAACACTTTGAAAGATGATTTCGAGATGTTGCAACACAGTTTCAGCGCATTAAAAGATTCGTCGGATAACAGATTCCGGATTTTTATAATTATTACTATAGCCTTCATTATCCTAATCTCTGCATTTGTTATCTTTTGGGGAAGACGCTTACTTAGCAGTAGTGAGCAGCATTTAGAGGGGAAACTCGACAAAAACCGACAGAGTTTGGATAGTCGTTTAAATCGTATGCGTCAACAAGGCAATGAAAGATCCGAGAAAATAGAAGAAATGGAATCTAACCAATCCTCAATTAGCAATGAGTTAGAAAAGTTTCAGAATACTGTTGCCAGTGTCGAAAGTGAATTAAAAGAACTCGTTCAAACTGTGGAAGATTTGGAGTCTGCCAGAGAAATGGATATTACACCGGATAATACGGTGGTCTATCAGGTGGACGTGGAGTCAACTGTCCTGGAGACGCAAAAACGAGTTGAAGAATTAGCACTTGCATATAAAGGTGGCGAACCAATTAATTTACACTACATTGAAACGTCAATACCGAGTTATAATGTGGTGTTGAATATAAACTGGATAGCACAGGCTATAACAGAGTGGATAGCCAAATTAGAACAATCTACTACAGTAAACCAAGACCTCATTCAAACCCTGAAATATGCGGAGCAGACAATTAAAGGCAAACTAAAGACTATTCGTGAGGAATCCATGCCTTCTCTAAAACCGCTTAATTTAGAAACTGACGCGGAGTTAGGGGATATCCGGGATCAGTCCATCACCTACCTGGCTCACCGTGAAGGTGTGCTTATTGGTTATGAACTTGGACGTAAGGTGAATGAAGCAACGGACGCACAATTTATTCCACAATTCATCAGAAATGATCTTTTCAACAATGTGGCAAAATACATTCCGCATGATCAACTGCAGGAACAACTGGATAGATTCCTGCAACTTACGGACTATGAGGTCATTCCTGTTGAAGTGGGTGTAACAGAAGCCGATTCGCGTTTTCATGAAATACAAGGTTCAGAGCAGACCAGTGTTAGACGCGGAACCGTTGCTGAAGTTATCAGCCCTGGACTCATGCAGAAAACAGACCGTACTATCGTGCAGAAACCCGTTGTAATTAGAGGGGAGTGATTGGATGAGTGAAGACAATGTAAAAAGCGAAAGTGTTCGGAGTAAAGATAATTGGGTCGAGTTAAGGCAAATAGGAGATATTTTTATATCCTGTGGATGGGAAAACAACCAAGCAATTTTAATATTGGAAAATCAGGGCGAAAACATAAAGAGCATTGAGGTTCGCTATCAAAAATCCCGACATCGAACTACAGAATCGTTGAAGATTTTCAACCAACTGCCTTCTAACGAATTACGAAGGATGCAATTACCCACAGGATTTGAGCATTGGGAAAAATTGCACTTCCACATCGGGCAAAATAAACGGTTTTCAATTTACATCAAAGATTTAATCGCAGCTGTAAAGAAACCTCGCGACGCAGTTAAAAATCAAGGAAATCCTGAATTTTTGCAACATGAACCCGAATCGTTAAATCCTAAGCCAGAACGATCAAATGTCCCTAAAGAACCAGTGCGTTCATCTAATCTCCAAGTAACAGAAGAACAGCAATCAGATATTTTTGAAGCTCCAAATGAAACGTTAACTTGGGTTAAAAAGAAAAGTAGAGCGAACGAGCAGTTGAGCACCGAACCAGAACAGCAGAGAGATTCCCCTCTGAACTCCGAAAAGCTATCCGGTCTATTAAAACATGAAATTCAAAATCAGCACGAAAATACTATATCTATACTTCAGGACAAAATCATCCAATTAGAACAAACAATTGCTGAACGTCAGAAGGCGATTGATAGTTTTGAGGAACAAAATGCGGAACTTTCACAGGAAATCAACGAACTTAAGAAACTTCTTGATACACAAACAGACGCAATGTCAAGAAGTCCGGAACATGTCTTTCGTGAAGCAGCACATCACGTTTTACAGACGCTTTTCAAGCAACATCAAAAGGATGTAGATGAAACACTTCAAAATCCGATACAAATCTCCAACGGAATTGAAGCAGAAATAAAAAGATTTGAAGAACAATTCGACGGAGAAATGATTTACGCACTATCGGTAGTGAAGGAACATCTCACAAAAGTCAAAGGGCTAATCTTCTTTGAATTATCAGAATTTTCTTCATCGGAAAAGCCTTGGGAGAATCAATCTGAACAACTTGCCAAGCTTGTTTTAACAGACAAATCTCCGGATGATGTTCAATTTCCGTATCTTGGTGAACTTGGCAAAGCTTATTGGAATGACTTAAAAGCATACACGACGAAACTACCTCAAGTCATCGTGGAAATACAGACGCTTCTGGACCGCATCGTTATCCAATTATTAGATGGATTTTCACCTTATCGTGCCAAAAATGCAACAGAGGTACAAATGGCACGCTGTTTTTACAAAGATTATTTGCCGAATATCCTCCGAATGATGAACCTGGAGTTAGTTCCCATTGAAATTGGACAAACAGAAGCGGATTCCCGCATACACGACATACAAGGCTCACAACGCGGTACGTATCAGCGAGGAGTGGTTGCTGACATCATCCAGCACGGCATACGTAGGATTTCAGACAAACATATCATCAGAAAACCGGTTGTTATGCGTGGTGAACCTGAATGAGAAGATAACTATGTACATTAGATTTATTGTTTCTCTGTTTTTGAGTAGCCTTCTTATAACTGGAAATAGCATCGCAAAAGATGCCCTGAGTTCAGTTCAGATTGTGGAGGGTATTACCCAGCAGCGTCCTCGCAATACTCGCCAAACAATTGGGAGGCGATATGTGTGGAACTTTAAGGGTAAACCTTACACTGTCCTGATGATAATTGATCTGGAAAAGTATAATTCATACTCCGGTAAAGAACGCTACGATATCCCCAAATTAGTTGAAGAGGGTAGAACAACGATCGGTAACCTGACGCGTGAGTTCCAACGCATCTTCAAGCAAAATCGCAATTGGAAACGACAGGATCACGTTGATTTCGTCTTAAGCTTTGTCCAATCTTTACCATATACTCTTGATGATGTGACGACAGGTTATGATGAATTTAGACGATATGCCGTTGAAACGTTGATTGAAGGCGGCGGCGACTGCGAAGATACAACGATCTTGGTGGCGGCTATTCTGCGCGGGTTAGGAGAAGAGACTGCGCTGATTTTTACGCCCGGACACATCGCAATTGGTGTTAGTGGAGATTTCACAGGATCATCGCTGACCTATAATGGCATAAAGTACTTCTACTGCGAAACAACTGGAACGGGTTGGACTGTTGGCACACTCCCGGCATCTGTCGGCAAAACTGTAGAGGCAATTGTCCCTTTATCGCCCTCAAAAGTGGGGCCTGCACCGAAACCTGACAAGGTAACGACACCAAAGGTCGAGCCAACACCGGATATACTGGTCCCCGAACCTCAAAAGCCTAAGCCCGAACCCGAAAAACCCAAGCCTGAAGAACCAAAACCTGAACCCAAAGAACCGAAGCCCGAAAAACCTAAACCCGCAAAAAAAGATACTTCAAAGACAAGTAACCCAGTAGGCATGGTGATTGCAACGCTTTTTATACTCGTCGGTTTGGGGATACCGATTGCGTATGTGGTCTACCGTTTCGTTTTCGCAGATGATAATGATGATGATCATGACATATACTATGACGATACATCCGAATCAACAAATCCATTGGATTGGTAGTTATTCGTAGGTCGCGCAGAACGATGGAAAGTTCGTAGTGCGACAAAAACAGTAAGTTAGGAAACCGTATCTACATGGTTGAAGGAGAATGACCCCTCAGGAAAAGATAAGACTCACATGGCTCGTGAATATCGCTGTGGTGTGTTTAGGTTTAGGCATCATGCTGCCAGTCATGCGGATTGATGCAAACGATGGCACTCTCCGAGGATTCATCATGGCGTTTATCACTCCCGGACCTTCAAGTTATTCGATTTTGAGTAGCGTCTGGGCACTGATAAAGAAAGGTATTGTCATGGACGTTCTACTTGGCGGTATTATCTTTCTTTTCTCGGTTGTTTTTCCAATTCTGAAATTAGGCGTGTTCTATCATACGCTCAACGGTGGCACTCCAAACAAGGGCATCTCAGCATTTATCCACAAATGGGGTCGATTTTCGATGCTTGATGTTTATATCGTTGCTATATTGATACTCACAATTAGAAGTCTCCCGGGTGGTGCACAGATTAAGCCGAGTTGGGGATTATTGCTATTCACAACCTCAGTCCTTCTCAGCCTTTATATTTCATCGCGCCTTGAGGCATAGATTTATGATTAATCATTTAAAGAAAATTCACAGCGAGTTATATCTACCCCTGGCACCAGAATCGGAAGAACCTCCATTCAAAGTTACCCCCATTAATGAGCCCTACCTCTATACCGATGCGAACATCTATGTGGATACTTTTGATAATCCGAACCAATCTGTAAAGGTGAGAGTATCAAATGTTGGTGGCGGCAGGTTAGATGTAGAACGTGTTAGTATTCCCCGTGTATACGGAAAATGGATAAAGAGGGCACAAGGATCGAAACGAGTTACGCTTACACCAACATCGGAACCGATAGCGTTTGAACTCAACCTTGAACTAAAAGCATTGCCAAACCCTTCATCCGTGAATACAGCGGAACTGAATGTCATTTCCAATTCAAGACGAAAAACGTTTAGCAAGATATTGTTAGGTGTTCAGCCACCGGAAGGTCAATCTACGAATTTAATACTTCCCGAATATCTCAACTTTGGCGAAATAACTGTCCATAAAGTCTTTATTACTGATAGTCGTGAAGATCCGGCAGCACCACCTACCGAATTTCTACTCATCGGGGATTTTACACTTTACTCACCAACCCATCTTGAGATTACACAAATAGACAATACCTCTTTTGATGTGAAGATATCTACATCAAAAGGCGAATTATCTTATGAATTAGATTTGCGGAAATCGCGGGTCGTAATGCCTCGACAAAAAGAGACTGGAACTACGCTAAAATATTTTCAAAAAACCGTTCCTATTCCGAATGTTAACCGACACAGATCATCAACGCAAATTTCATCAGATTCGGATTGGTTAGTTGTTCCACCTCAGATCCAAACTGACGGATATGATACAACTGATTTACCTGTTTCTGTAGATGTTGAAAAACTGGAACCGGGACGTAATGTTGCGGAACTTAGTGTGGCAAATAAAAAAATATCGGTGTGGGCGTGGTATAAAGTTGTCAAAGAAACGGCGTTGACGTTAAACAAGGAGCAGCCGGATATCCACCATGTTGAAGTTTTTGATGAGCAAGAAACACCTTTGCCGATTGCGGTCATATCAACAGAGGAACCGTATCAATCCGCGATGATTTTTGAGGATTTAGACTTTCAATTTCCATTGACAGGCAAAGAACGGAGTAGTTATCTGATAGGTGATTTTAATCAATGGACCCCGCGCACGCTTTTTATAAAAAAAAGAGATGACGATTTTGGTATTACACTAAGCGTTTCTGAAGGAACCTACCTTTATCGTGCCGAGATTGATGACGAAATGCGGCTTGATCCTGCGCGGTTATACGAGATCGTCTGCTGTCCACACGGAGTTGCATCCAAAATACGGGTCAATAATATTGAACAAAAGGTAACACTGCGAAACAGGTCTAAACAGAAG
>MKWU01005855.1_pt1 | contig 12980 bp, 12 predicted proteins | sample 809101 | NCBI WGS metagenome assembly MKWU01 (sample SAMN05860141, study PRJNA318959) | sponge metagenome | host: Aplysina aerophoba | place: Slovenia: Piran, Adriatic Sea, Gulf of Piran | collected 2013-05-07 | reverse complement strand
CCTGTTCGCCGCCTCCTCCGGCGAGCTGGTGGATTGGCTGAATGGCGACTGGGGCACCTTCTTCGTCATCACCACCCTCATGGTGGTCCCCTCGCTCATCTGCCTCTGGGCCATTCGCGGCCGGCTCCCAGGTCCGCCGCTTCGGCAAGGAGGCCGATCCGGGCGCCTGAGGGACCGAGGCGGCTCCCGCGCCGCGCCGGCGGCCCATCTCGACCGACGAGATGCCGTTCTTCGCCGTCACGATCGGATGGATGGCCGGGACGCCTTGACGCTAGTCCCGGGGAAGACGACGTTCGGCCCGGTGCGACAAGAGAAGCGATCCCTGATGGACGAAGGAATGTTGGAGGCGAACGCAGCTACGCCTGAAGCTTTGCTGAACAAGCTGCAAGTTCGCCGGGCCTGCATCGGCGTCGTCGGGCTCGGTTATGTCGGGCTGCCGTTGGCCCGCGCCTTTCACGAGGCGGGCTTTTCCGTAACCGGGTTCGACACGGACCCGGAAAAGCCCCCGCTGCTCGCAGCCGGACACTCCTACATCATGGATGTCGCCGATGGAGAGGTTGCGGCGATGGCCGCGAGCGGGCGGTTCGAGGCAACGGACGATTTCGCCCGCCTCGGCAAGGCCGACGTCATCGCGATCTGCGTGCCGACGCCGCTCGGTCCGGACCGGGAGCCGGATCTGCGCTTCGTCGAGGCGAGCGCCCGCGCCGTCGCCGAAACCCTCCGGCCGGGACAGCTGGTCATTCTCGAATCGACCACCTGGCCCGGCACAACCGACGAGGTCGTCAAACCCATCCTGGAGGAAGGCGGGCTCCGAAGCGGACGCGACTTCTTCCTCGCCTACGCGCCGGAACGCGAATCTCCCGGCAGCGGCGAGCGGCGCATCCCGCGCGTTGTCGGCGCCGACGGGCCCGAAGCGCTGGCGCTCGCCCGCGCGCTCTACGAGGCCGTTTCGCCAGCGGTGCACGCTGTGTCGTCGCCGGCCGCGGCGGAAGCCGCGAAGCTCACCGAAAATGTCTTCCGCGCCGTCAACATCGCACTCGTCAACGAACTCAAGAGCATCTACGCCGGAATGGACGTGGACATCTGGGAAGTCGTCGAGGCCGCCAGTACCAAGCCCTTCGGCTACATGCCCTTCTATCCGGGGCCGGGCTGGGGCGGCCACTGCATCCCGATCGACCCGTTCTACCTCGCCTGGAAGGCGCGCAGCGTCGGTCTGCCGAGCCGTTTCATCGAACTCGCGGGCGAGATCAATGCCGAAATGCCGGAGCGCGTGGTCGCAAGGCTGGCCGATGCGCTGGCGCCGGCGGCGCTCGCCGGCAGCCGCATCCTGCTGGTCGGCGTCGCCTACAAGAAGAACATCGACGACACGCGCGAAAGCCCCGCGCTGCGCCTCTGGGACCTGCTGGCGGCACGCGGGGCCGAAGTCGCCTATTACGACCCGCATGTCCTGGCGATTCCGGCCACTCGCGCCCATCCCGAACTGGCCGGCACGCGCTGTATCGACTGGTCGCGGGAGGCGCTCGCCGGTTTCCACGCCGCGCTGGCGGTGACGGACCACGATGCGGTTGACTGGGAGGCTCTGGCAACGGCGGTGCCGCTGGTCGTCGATACACGCAATGTTTACGATGAGCGGCCGCGCCCGGCGCGGATCGTGAAAGCCTGACCGAGGAGAGTGCCATGGCGGCCATGCGCGTCACCCATCCTGATGTGGCCGAACCGCCGCCCGAGACATGGTCCAACTGCCTGGTTGCGGGAAACCATATCTTCGTGGCCGGCCTGACGGCGCGCACCGGAACGCAAATCCTGGCCGACGACGAATACGGGCAGTCGCAGGCAATCTTCGACAAGATGGCGAAGCTGCTGGACGCGGCCGGGGCGTCGATGGCCGATGTCGTCAAGGTCGTGATCTATGTCACCGATATCTCGCGGCGCGAGGAGGTCTGGCGCGCAAGGCGGGAGTTCTTCGCGGGCGATTTCCCGGTCTCGACCCTGGTAGAGGTGAGCGCGCTGGCCATGCCGGAACTCAAGGTGGAAATCGAGGCAATCGCCGTCCGCTCCGGCTGAGGGCCGGCTCAGGCGGAGCAAGGCACGGGTCCGCCTGTGAACGGGAGAACCCCGCCATGAACGTCGCGGTGCCTTTTCCGCAAGAACGTCCGGTCGGCTACGAGTGGCTTCCCGACGAAGTCCCTTTCGATCCCGACACGCATCTGGCGCTGGAACGGCCGGCAAGCGTGACCAGCCTGGCCGAGTTCGGCTATAGCGAGGCCGAGATCGAACCGACTGCCACCCCGGTCGCGGTTTCGGCACCCTTCCGCGTGCTTTCCGAAGACGGCGCCCGGATCATGCTTGAAACGGCTCGGCGCCTGCGGCCCTGGGCGGCCCGGGCCGGCAACCGGATCGAGAACGTCGTCCGGGGCGGCTGCTACCGGTCCCGCTGGCTACGGGACCTGTGCATCAGCCCGGAGGTCACCCAGGCAATGTCCGAAATCTATGGCACGCGCATTGCGCCGCATTCCATGCCCGTGCATCTCGGACACATGAACTTCGAGCCCGCCAATCTCGCGGAAGCAGTCGACAAGTGGCATCACGACACAATCCCCCTCGACTACGTGATGATGGTGACGGACCCGGCGGGGCTGTCGGGCGGGCGGTTCGAATATTTCATGGGCACGAAGGCCGAGGCTGCAGCGCTCGCCGCCCAGGGCAGAACGCCGCCCCGGGACCGGGTCGTCGTCCCGGACTTCCCGGGCCCCGGCTACGCCATCGCGCTCCATGGCAACATGGTCGTCCATCGCGCCGCCCCTCTGGCCGAGCGGGCCGAACGCATCACCATGGTCAATGCCTATGTGGCTATGGACCGGAGCCGGGACGACCAGAGCCGCATGCGCGACCTCTTCGGCATCGACGACGAGGCGGCGATCTATACGGAACTGGCCAGGCATGCCGCCTGGCGCGCGCAAGGACGGCTCGAAGCCTTGATCGAAACCCTGCCTTTCCATCAGGAACCGGAGGCGGTCATCGCCCGCCTGGAAGCGGCGGTCGAGGACGTCACACGGGCCATCGACGACATGCGGGCCGGCCCGCGGGAGGCCGAACATTACGAGCGCTGAAGCCCGCCGGATGCGTCCGGCGGACCCCGCTCCGCGTCAGTAGGGCGTGCCGTCCTTGCGGGCGAAGCGCCACTTGCCGTCAGCGCCCATGACGGCCTGGATATCGTCCTGGGGATAGCTGCCCTCATCGCCCTCGGGCCTGTCGCCGATTTCCAGAATCAGCAGATCCCGGTCGGTGCGGTTGAGGATATGGTGCGCCTCGCCCCCGGCCGGGAATCCGGCGCAGTCGCCCGGCCCGAGCCGGGTCTCGCCGGATGGAGTTGCCAGCACCGCCTCGCCTTCGAGCACATAGACCATCTCGTCCTGCCTGCTGTGCGTGTGCATTAACGCCGACTCGCCGCCCGGGGCGATCTTCGTCAGGTTCACGCCGAAATTCTTCAGGCCGAAGAAGTCGCCGAGCGCCCGCTTCTCCCGGCGCGCCATACGGCTGAAAAAGGGTTCCGGGTAGTTGGAAGCCTTCGTCCGGGGCGCAACGTCCACGGCGGTAATCGCAGGCGGCGGTTTGTCGTTCGTCATCCTTCATCCTTTTGCCGCAAGGCGGCAGGCCTCGATCCGGTTCGCCCTCAGGATACCCCCGCCACGGCCATTGGAACATGCCCCGGCTCCGCCGCGACCCGATCGAGCCACGCCCGGACGGCCGGATATCCGGCGAGGTCGAACCCGCCCTCACCGGCGACATGCGTATAGGCGTAGAGTGCGATATCGGCGATGGTCATTCCGGCGCCGCCGAACCAGTCCGCCTTGCCCAACTGGCCTTCCATGACCGCAAGCGCGGCGTGACCGCCCTCCCGTTTGGTGGGCAACTGGGCGCGTTGCTCGTCGTTCATTCCTGTATGGATCCAGTGGCGGACGACAGCGATGAACGGCTCGTGGCTGTACTGCTCGAAGAACATCCATTGCAGCGTGAGCGCGCGGTCGAGCCGCTCCGATGGCAGGAAGCGCGATCCTTCCGCCAGATAGAACAGGATCGCGTTGGATTCCGCGATGCAGGCGCCGTCCTCCAGTTCCAGCACGGGAATGCGCCCGTTCGGGTTCTTCTCCAGGAAGGCAGGCGTGCGGGACTCCCGCTTGTCGATATCGACCTCGATGCGCTCGAAGGCAGTGCCGAGATGGGCGAGCAGCAGGCGCGGCTTGTAGCCGTTGCCGGAGGTGTGGTTGTCGTAGAGGCGGAGCATGGGCGGTTCCTTACAGAGTCCGGTCGTCGTACATGATTGGACACGCGCGCCGGCCCGTCCCGTGGCGTTTCTGCCTATCTCCGGTAAGATCGCGCCACCATGCCGGGTCAACCGCCTCATTCGCGCGTCGTCGCGCTGGCTTATGACGGTCTCTGCACCTTCGAGTTCGGCTGCACTTACGAAATCTTCGGCCTGCCACGGCCGGAGTTGGACCGTCCCTGGTACCGCTTCGACGTCTGCGCCGCCGAGCCGGGCCCGCTGCACGCGGCCGGCGGTCTTGCGGTGCAGGCTCCCTACGACCTGGCGCTGGTCGAGCGGGCCGACACGGTGATCGTGCCCGGCTGGCGGGGCGAAACCGAGTCTCCCCCGCAACCCTTGCTGGATGCGCTGATGCGCGTTTCGGAACGCGGCGGCCGGCTGGTGTCGATCTGCTCGGGCGTCTTCGTGCTGGCCGCTACCGGCGTGCTCGACGGAAAGCGGGCAACGACCCATTGGCGCTACACCGAGGCCCTGGCGCGGCGCTACCCCGACATCCGAGTGGACCCCGATGTCCTATATGTGGACGAAGGGTCGGTGCTGACCTCGGCGGGCAGCGCAGCGGGCCTGGACCTTTGCCTGCACATCGTCCGCCGGGACCATGGCGCTGCGGTTGCGAACAATGTTGCCCGCCGTCTCGTGCTGGCGCCACACCGGGACGGCGGCCAGCAGCAGTTCGTGGCAACGCCCGTCGCGTGCGAGGCCGGCAACGGCCGGCTGGCGGCGCTGCTCGACTGGCTTCCCGGCCATCTCGACGAGGAGTTGACCGTCGGAGACCTCGCCCGGCGCGCCGGGATGAGCCTCCGGGCCTTCCAGCGCCGTTTCCGGAAGACGCTCGGGACAACGCCCGGCGAGTGGCTCGCCCGCCAACGTATCGCCCTTGCCCGGCAGCTTGCCGAGACGACCGACCTCACCGTGGAGCAAATCGCGGCGCAGTCCGGCTTCGGCTCGGTAGAAACCCTCCGCCACCATTTCCGGCGCCTGGTCGGCACCACGCCCGGGCGCTACCGGCGCAGTTTCGCACAGGCCGCGAACGGCAGACCGCAGCGCCGGCCGGCCGTTTCGCGAACAGCGCCAAGCGCGTAGAATGCGCCCGATGCCGCGCTAGCTCAGTCGGTAGAGCAGCCGATTTGTAATCGGCAGGTCAAGGGTTCGAATCCTTTGCGCGGCACCAACTAAACCAATGATCCGGAATGCCGCCAAGTATCGGCGGCACAACCTTCAGTCCTCGTACGGATTCTCGACGCGCGGCCAGTAGGGGGCGGCGAAGCGTTGGAAGGGGATCGTCGCGAAGTCCGGCGGAATCGCGCCCTCGCAGGCGATATATTCGATCCGCGATGCGACCGGCGCGAACCCGGCATAGAAATGCTGGGTCGATTTGACGGCGATGCCCTTGTAGGCGGCGAGGTCGATGCCGAGCTGCGTCATGCCGTTCGGGTGGAAGACTTGCGTTCGGGTCGAAGTGAGGATGAGGTCTATACCCGCGTCCGCCGACAACCAGACGGCTGTCCCCATGCCCATCGTGGCTTCGCCGAAGCTTTGGCTGGCGCCCTCCAGAATGCGCTTCACCGTGACGGTCAGGTCCACGGGGTCGCCCGAGTCCGGCCCGCATTTGCCTCCAACGCGGAGCCGAATCGTGGCGCCTTCTCCCGCCTCTTCGCAGAAGCGCACCGCGACCGGATCCCAGTAATAGCCCGAGAGCAGCCCCGTCGCGCCGCGTTCGAGCGCGCGGGACAGCAGGAAGGTCGAGTCCGAGGGCGCGCCGCCGCCTGCATTGTCGGCGACATCGGCCACGACCACCGGGCCGGAGCCCGCTGCGATCAGGTCGAGCGCCTCGTCTATGGTCACGGTGCCCTGCCCGGTCTCGTCGCGCAGGTCCCAGATTTTCTTCCCGAAGGCCCCCGCGGTCTCGGCTGCAAGACCCATATCGCCATCGGCGATGACGAGCATTTTGGCGGAGGTTTCGGGCACGTCCTGCCAAGGGAAGCCGTGCGCGAAGGAGACGGAGAGGATGCCGCCCCTGCCTTCAGCCGCCTGCATTTCCTCGACGAGGCTGCGCACCGGCTCGACCGGCGTGCGCCACATGCCGACCATCCGGCAATCATGGACGGCCATGACGGGCTTCGCATCGCCCTGGTGCGCGGCGAGGCAGATATCGAAGAGCTCGCCCGCTCGCTCGCCGACATCGATGTGCGGATATTCCTTGAAAACGACGAGCGCATCCGCGTTCTCGACCATCGCCGGGGTAATCGAGCAGTGAAGGTCCAGCTCACCGCCAATGACGACATCCGGCCCGACGATCTCGCGCACGCGGGCGAGCAGATCGCCCTCGCAATCCTCGTAACCTTCGGCGGTCATGGCACCGTGCATCGACAGCAGCACGATATCAACCGGCAGCGCCGCGCGCAGGTCGTCCAGAATCTCGTCGCGGAACCCCTCATACACCCTGCGGACGGTCAGCCCGGCGGGTTGGGCGAAGGCGGCGATGCTCTCGACCACCTGGCCCTGGCGCTCCTCGGTGGCGGTGCGCCAGACATGCAGGGGCATGCTGAACGCTGTGGGGGGATGCCGGGTGGCATCGCCGCGGAACAGCATCGTGTCCTCGAAGGTCCGCACGCCGGTCGGCATGGACGAGAAGGTGTTGGTCTCGGTCCCGAGGCAGGCGATGAAGACTTTCATGTTTGTCCCCCCATTCAGTCGTTATGCGCGACGTGTCGATCCTGCCCGCCGGTGTTGCCGTAGAGGTGGCACTCGGTCTCGTGGCCGCCATCCGCGACCGGTCGAGGCGCCCGCGACCTGCAAATCTCCATGCACTCGGAGCAACGCGGATGGAACGAGCAGCCGGGCGGAGGGTCGATCGGGTTCGGGAAGACCGTGCCGAGATGCGTATCCGGAACGCCGAGGCGCGGGTCAGGTGTCAGCACCGAACCGAGGAGCGCCCTTGTATAGGGATGGCGCGGGTCGTTGAAGAGCGTTTGCGCATCCGCCTCCTCGACGATCCGGCCGAGATACATCACCGCGACCCGATCGGCCATGTGCTGGACCACAGCCAGATTGTGGCTGATGAGCAGATAGGTGAGGCCCAGTTCTTCCTTCAGATCCTGCAGCAGATTGAGGATCTGGCTCTGCACCGAGACATCGAGCGCCGAGGTCGGCTCGTCGCAGATAACCACCTCGGGGCGCATGACCAGCGCCCGGGCGATCGCCACGCGTTGGCGCTGGCCGCCGGAAAGCTGGCTTGGGTAGCTCGAGGCCACCCGGCGCGGCAGCCCGACGACATCGAGCATCTCGGCAACTTTCGCAGACCATTCCGACGGCTCGCCGACATTGTGGATCTTGAGCGGCTGGGAGACGATCGACTCGATAGTCTTTGTCGGGTTGAGCGAAGAATAGGGGTCCTGGAAAATCGGCTGGATTCGACGCGCGATTTGACGGCGGGAGAAGCCGGCCGCGCTATTGCCGGAATAGAGCACATCCCCCGAACTGGGCTTTTGGAGCCCAAGCAGGATGTTTGCCATCGTGCTCTTGCCGCAGCCGGACTCGCCCACCAGCCCCACGACCTGACCCTGCGGGATTTTCAGCGAGACGCCATTGACCGCGCGAAGCGGCTTCGCGCCACGCAGGAAGCCCTGCCCCACATGAAAAACGCAGGTGACATCGACCGTCTCGAGCGCAGCGGCGGCTTCGGTCACAGCGCCCCCCCGGCGCCCTGCCGTTCGCCTGCAATCTCTTCCGGCGCGCGCAGGCAAGTATAGGCGTGGCCGTCACCCATGCGCGTCGGCTCATCCCTCATTTCTGCGCAAGCCTCGGAAGCGTATTCGCAGCGGTTCCGGAACATGCAGCCCGAAAGCTCTCCGACGAGGTTCGGCACGATACCGGGCACCGAACCGAGACGTTCGCCGCGTTGCGTCTTGCCGGGAATCGGGATGCAGCGAAGCAACCCTTGCGTATAGGGATGCATCGGCGCATCGAAAACCGCCTCGCACGGGCCTTCCTCGACCGTCTTGCCTGCATACATCACCTGCACCTTGTCGGCGACGCGCGCAACGATGCCGAGGTCGTGGGTGATGAGAATCATGCCCATCTCAAACTCGTGCTGCAGATCGGCCAGGACATGGAGAATCTGGGCCTGGATGGTGACATCGAGTGCGGTGGTCGGCTCGTCGGCGATGATGAGTTCTGGCCCGCACATCAATGCCATGGCGATCATCACGCGCTGGCGCTGTCCGCCCGACAGCTGGTGCGGGTACTGGCCGAGGCGCGAGCCGGCCGACGAAATGCCCACCTTTTCGAGAAGGAAGACCGCCCGGTCGCGCGCGGCCGCGCGACTCTGCTCGACATGGCGCAGATAGACCTCCGCCAGCTGGTTGCCAATAGTGTAGGACGGATTGAGCGAGGTCATCGGTTCCTGGAAGATCATCGATATCGACCCGCCGCGCAGACGCGCCATCTCGCGCTCGCGCAAAGTGCGGATATCGTGTCCGAGAAAATCCATCCGGGCGGCGGTGCGCCGGGCGGTCTTCGGCAGAAGCCCCATGACCGCGAGCGACGTCAGCGACTTGCCGCAACCGGACTCGCCGACGATGCACAGGGTCTCGCCGCGCGATACCGAGAAGTCGATCCCGCGCACGGGATGCAACATCCCGGACGCCACGGGGATATCGACACGGAGGTTCTCGACTTCGAGGATATTTCCGGACGCCATGTCAGCGATCCCGTTCGCGCGTCACATCCCGTAACCCGTCGCCGAACAGGTTGATCGCCAGAACCAGCATGAAGAGGCAGACGCCGGGCAATGCCAGGAGCCAGGGCGAAAAGAACATGTATTCGCGCCCCTCGTTCAGCATCAGGCCCCAGCTCGGCGTCGGCGCCTGGACGCCGAAGCCGAGGAAGGAGAGCGCGGCTTCGAGCAGGATGGCATTCGCCATCTCGACGGTTGCGACAACAGTCAGCGATGAGAGCACGTTCGGGAAGATCTCGCGCACGATGATATAGGGCGTCGAACAGCCCATGGCTCGTGCGGCCTTCACATAGTCGAGATCGCGGGCCTGCATGGTGATGCTCCGCATCACCACGGCGAAGCGGTCCCAGAGAAAGAGCCCGAGAACGAGAATCACAACGGTCAGCGACGCACCGAAGGCCACGACGGCCGCCATCGCGACCAGGAAGACCGGCATCGCGAGCCGCGTGTTGATAATGAAGTTCACCACCATATCGACCCGGCCGCCGAAATAGCCTGCCGTCACTCCCAGCACCGTGCCGATGACACCTGAGATCAGCATGGTCGAGAAGCCGATCAGCAGCGAAATCTGGCTGCCGTAGATGAGCCGTGCGAGATAGTCCCGGCCCACCTTGTCGGTGCCGAGAATATGCTCCGGATCAATCTTTTTTTCATGCCAGAACGGGTTGGTCAGGCGCTTCGCAAGGTCCTGATCGTAGGGGTCGTGCGGCGCGAGCAGGGGTGCAAGGATCGCCACCGCGAAGATCGCGGCGAGGATGATCGCACCGATCAGGAAGCTGTGGTTCCCGAGAATGCGCCGGCGGAGCTTGGACCAGGGCGAGGGCTCGAGGATTTCCTCGGCCGTCTGCCGCTGTCGGAATACAAGGGGTCTGGCGGCGTCGGTGCTGGTCATGGCAATGCCTCAGCGCACCGAGATTCGCGGGTCGAGATAGGCGTTGAGCAGGTCGGCCAGCAGCGTCAACACCACATAGAACGAAGCGAAGACCAGCACGATCGCCTGCACGACCGGCAGGTCCGATCGCAACAGTGCGTCGTAAGAGAGCCAGCCGATGCCCTTGAGATTGAAGATCGTCTCGATGACGATCGAACCGCCGAGCATGAATCCGAACCACACGGCCGCCAGCGCGACCACCGGGATGATCGCGTTCCTGAGCGCATGCTTGAAGAGCACCGAGCCCGGACTGAGCCCCTTCGCGCGCGCAGTGCGAATATAGTCGGAGGCCAGCACCTCGATCATGCCGGCGCGGGTCAGGCGCATCAGCGCAGGCGTCGCATAGTAACCGAGCGCGATGGTGGGCATAACATAGTTGGCCCACTGCGTATGGCCGGAAATCGGCAGCCAGCGCCACCAGACGCCGAAGACGATAATCATCATCAGCGCGAACCAGAAGGTCGGCAGCGCCTGCCCGAGAACCGCGATGAATAATGCGACCCGGTCGACGATCGAATTGGGCCACATGGCCGCCAGCGTCCCGAGTGGGATCGAGACAACCAGCGCGAACAAAATCGCCAGCGTGCCGAGAAGCATCGTCCGGCCGATCCGTTCGGAGACCATGTCGAAGACGCGCTGCTTGTAGTGGTAACTCTCGCCGAAATCGCCGGAGAGGGCGCGGCCCAGCCAATCGAAATACTGCACATGGACGGGCCGGTCGAAGCCATAGAGCTTGCGGATCGCCTGGATGTCCTCCTCGCTCGCCTGCTCGCCGCCAATGGTCAGCGCCGGATCGGCCGAGAGATGGCTGAGCGAGAAGGTCAGCCCCGACACGACGATCAGGATCAGGAACGCAACGAAGGTCCGCTTAAGCGTGTAGGCAGGCATTCCGTCGCTCTCCGACGGTCGAAGGAACGGCAGGGCGGGAGCACGGCCCGCCCTGCCCTGTCGCTGCCCCCTTGCGAGGGCGAGGCGCCGTTAGCTGCTTGCCCAGCCATACTGCCAGAAGCGCGGAATCTCATCCTGGTAGGGGATGAAGTTCAGCTCCTCGCGATAGGCGTAGTTGCGGACATGGTTGAACATCGGCAGCCAGTAGACCTCGCGGGTGATCTTCTCGACAGCCTTGCGGTAGGCGGCCTTCCGCACCTCCGGGTCCGAGTTCGTGTCGCCCTCTTCGAGCCACGCGGCCACCTCGTCGTCGAGCGCGAAATCGTCCGGCCCCTTCTTGAAGAAGTGGCTGGTGATCGCCGACATGTCGTTCATCGAATAGGAGCCCCAGTCCATCAGGAACATCGGCGTCGTGCCCTCGTTGCGCTGTTTGTCGCGCAGCGCGAAGTAGGGCATCTTGGTCAGCGTCGCCTTAATTCCGACCTTGGCCAGGTCACCCATGATCGCTTCGGCCCAGTCCGCGGGACGGAAGGTGTAGAAGCCGATTTCGAACCCGTCGGGATAGCCGGCCTCGGCGAGAAGCATCTTGGCCTTCTCGGGGTCGAATTCGTATTTGACCGCCGCCTCGGCATCGCAGCCGAACTGGGTCGGGAAGCAAGGCGTATGAATGACGCCGGCGTCGCCCCGGATCAGGTTCTTGACGAGCGACGCGCGGTCGATCGCGTGAGCCATCGCCTGGCGGACCTTGAGCTTCGTGGTCGGCTCGAAATTGCCGCGGCCAGCGGCGTCGAAGCCGATATAGCCCGTTCGCATCGTGCCGGCCTGGAGGGCGTTGTAGCCCGGCACCTGGCCGATCTGGTCCACATGGTCGGCCGAAATATCGGCGGTCACGTCGATACCGCCCGCCAGCAGTTCGGCAATCTGAGTCTGCACATCGGCAATCTCGCGCACGACCATCTTGGAGACCTGCGCCCCGCCCTTCGGGCTGCCCCAGGTGTAGTCCTCGTTCTTCTCGAAGACATATTCCTCAGCAGTCTTGATCGAAACGACCTTCATCGGGCCCGTGCCGACCGGTTTCTGGCCCATGCCCTGCGGGCCGACTTCGGCGTAATACTCGTTGGGATAGATCGTCAGCGGCCCCGACAGAAACTCGAAAGCCTGCGGGAACGGCTTCTTCATGTGCAGGTTGACGGTGTACTGGTCTACCTTCTCAGCCCGGTCGATCCAGTTGACGTTTCGCTGCACCTTGACGCCGTTTTCCGGGTTCGAGATCCAATTCATCGTGAAGACCACGTCATCGGCGTCGAACGGCTCGCCGTTATGGAATTTGACGCCCTCGCGCAGCTTGAATTGCCAGGTCGTGTCGTTGAGCAGTTCCCAGCTCGTCGCCAGAAGCGGCTTGAATTCGAAGGTCTTCGGCTCGCGATAGATGAGCTGGTCCCAGACCATGCGGCTGAACCAGATGCCGGTCCGGTTGGTGTTGAAATAGTTGTCCACGTTCTCGATGGGGCCGGTCGAACCCCATGCGACGATCAGCGAGTCGTCGTCGGGCCCCGCGTTGGCCGAGGTTGCGATCATTGCGGCGCCGGCGATCGACACCGCCACGCCCGCAAGTTTCCTGAAACTCATTTTTGTCTTCTCCCTGATTGGTGTCCGGCTGGAGGATCCGCCGTCATTCCCGGTCCCGCAGGTTCGCATCCGGCCCGCAATGGCGGCGCGGCCCAGATGCCAACGGTCGGCAACGAACGGGCCTCCTGTCGGCATGCGGAGACCATGCACCAACTGGCGACCCTGTCAACGCAACGATTGGCCGCGTGTCGAATGGCGCAGCCGGCCGCACCAGACTCCTGCAAACGAACCGGATCCCGCCCACAAAGGAACTTGGGACGGGCCGCCGCAGGGTGCTAGACTACGACTTCCCCTCGCCACCAGCGTCCCCGGAGGCCGTCCCATGCCATTGCAGCCGAATTCACCGGAAGCGCGCGATGTCGCGTATCTGCTTCACCCCTACACGAACTTCCGCCAGCACGAAGAACAGGGGCCGATGGTCATCGAGCGCGGCGAAGGCGTCTATGTCTGGGATACGGCCGGCAAGCAGT
>MKWU01005853.1_pt1 | contig 12985 bp, 12 predicted proteins | sample 809101 | NCBI WGS metagenome assembly MKWU01 (sample SAMN05860141, study PRJNA318959) | sponge metagenome | host: Aplysina aerophoba | place: Slovenia: Piran, Adriatic Sea, Gulf of Piran | collected 2013-05-07 | reverse complement strand
CACGCGCAAGCTGCTGCCGGACACCATCTACGGCCGCTGCTCCGGCGGCGAGCCGGAAGCGATTCCGGATCTCACCTACGACGCCTTTCGCCGCTACCACGCCGACCACTATCAGCCCGGCAACGCCTACTTCTTCCTGTACGGGGACATCCCGACGCGGGACTACCTGGAGTTCCTCCGGCCCCGGCTCACCGGCCTGACCAGCACCGCGCCGGTGATCGACCTGGGCCTGCAGCCGCGCTGGTCCGAGCCGCGCCACTTCGACGACACCTACCCGATCGGTCCGGGCGAGGCCACTGACGGCAAGACCTACCTGTTTCTGGGCTGGCTGACCGCCGACGCCACCGACGTCGACGCCGGGATCGAGTGGTACCTGCTCGACACGATCCTGCTCGGCCACGAGGCGGCACCGCTGCGCAAGGCGATCATCGACAGCGGCATCGGCGCCGACCTGGTCTCCTCGGGCGCGTTCCCGCTGGGGCGGGAGATCGCCTTCGCCGTGGGTATCAAGGACAGCGAGGCCGGCCGCACCGAGCGCTTCACGGTCGAACGCGACGGCGTCGAGATCGACTGCCGGCTCGTGTTCCCGCCGGACTTCGACGAGTCCCGCCGCTACCCGTTGGTGCTCGAGATCCACGGCGGGCCGAACGGCTTCTTCGGCCCGGGATTCAGCCCGCTGCACCAGGTCATCGCCTGCGCGGGCAACCTCGTGCTCTACACGAACCCGCGCGGCTCCACGACCTACGGCGAGGCCTTCACCTCGGCGGTATTCGAGGACTGGGGCGGCGAGGACTCCCGCGACCTCCTCGCCGCGCTCGACGCGGTGTGCGAGCGCCCGTACGTCGACACCGACCGGCTGGGCGTCCACGGCTACTCGTACGGCGGCTTCATGAGCTCGTGGCTGATCGGCCACGACCAGCGTTTCCGCGCGGCTGCCATCGGCGCGCCGGTGACGAACCTGCTCTCGATGTACGGCCAGACGGACATCGCGGCGAGCTTCGGCGAGCAGCAGTGGGGCGGCCTGCCGCAGGACCGCCTCGATCACTACCTGGAGCGGTCGCCCGTCATGTACGTCGACGCGATCGAGACGCCGGTGCTGCTCCAGCACGGCGACGCCGACATCCGCGTCCCGATCTCGCAGTCCGAGGAGCTGTTCGCCGGGCTCAAGCGTCGAGGCAAGACGGTCGAGTTCATCCGCTACCCGGACTGTTCGCATCTGTTCCTGCGCGTCGGCCACCCAAGCCTGCGCCGGGAGTACTACGACCGCGTAGTGGAGTGGTTCGCGCGCTGGCTGGGGGAGTGAGCGGCGGCGTGCGTCGAGCAGCCGTAACATCCGCGCGATGACCCACGCGCCCGGCGCTCCGGACGACGAGCCACCACCCGTGCCGCCGCCCACGAGGCGGCGAGGCGTCTTCTGGGGCTGGTGGATCGTCGTCGGGGCCGCCATCGCGCAGTTCGCCGCGATGGGGACTGCCGGGGCGATCGCCGGGGTGTTCCTGCGCCCGATGACCGAGGACCTCGGCTGGACGGCCGCCGAGTTCACGCTCGGCGGCTCGGCCGCGTTCCTGCTCGGTGGGATCTCCGGGTTCGTCATCGGGCCGCTCGTCGACCGCTACGGGGCGCGCCCGCTGATGCTCACCGGCGCCTGCCTCTACGCCGTCGCGTTCTTCGGCATGTCGCGCGTCGAGGAGCTGTGGCAGTTCATCGCACTCTCGATGGTCGCCGGCGGCGCCGGGTTCTCGATGGTAGGGCCGCTGGTCTCCAACGTGACGGTCTCGAAGTGGTTCGTGGTGCGCCGAGGGTGGGCGATCGCGCTCGGCTCCTCGGGCGTCTCGTTCGCGGGGCTGATCATGCCGGTGACGATGACGCGCGTCGTCGACGCGGTCGGGTGGCGCGACGCCTACGCGGGGCTCGCGGTGGCGATGTTCGTGGTCATCGTCCCCGTCGCGCTGATCATGCGTCGCCGGCCCGAGGATCACGGGATGCTGCCCGACGGCGTGGACCCCGACGCGGCGGCCGGCGCCGACTCGATGGTGGGGCAGGCGCAGGCGCTCGACGCGGCGAACTCGTACACGCGCGCCGAGGCGCTCCGGACGCCCGCGATCTGGCTGCTCATGTTTGGCTACGGCCTGAACATGATGGCGCTGTCGGGCGTGCTGGTGCACGCCATCCCGTTCATGACGGACCACGGGTTCGCGCGCGCCGAGGCGGCGCTGGCCGTGGCGGTGAACGGCAGTGCGAACCTCGCCTCGAAGTTCGCGTGGGGCTTCCTGCTCCAGCGCGTCCACGTCCGCTACCTGGGGGCGGGGGCGCTCGCGACCTCGGCGGCGGGTGTGGTGCTGATGCTGGTATCGGCGCCGGCGGGGGCGCTGCCGCTGATGTTCGTCGCGTTCTTCTGCTGGGGCTTCGGCTTCGGTGGCACGGTGCCGCTCAGCGAGTTCATCTTCGCGAAGTACTTCGGGCGCGTGTACATCGGCGCGATCCGCGGGGTGGGCCAGCCGTTCACTATCCTGCTCGGTGCGGCGGGGGGGGGGGGGGGGGGGGGGGGGCGGCGCGCGGGGCGCGGCGGGGGGGGGGGGCCCGATCCTCGCCGGCGTGTACTTCGACGCGTTCGGCTCGTACCAGGGGGTCTTCGTCGTGTTCGTCGCGACCTACCTGGCGGGTGCGCTCGCCATCCTCGTCTCGCGCGAGCCGCCGCCGAAGCAGGTCCCCGTCGCCGCCGAGGGCGCCGCCTAGCCCGCGAGCACCTCGTCGAAGAAGGCGTCGAGGCGTGCGTTGAAGACGTCCGGCATCTCCCAGTACAGCGAGTGGCCCGCCTCCGGCACACGCTCGATGCGCGAGCCGCCCACGTGGCGCTGCGCCGCGGCCGTGAGCTCGATGGGGATGACCCCGTCCTCCTCGCCCGCGAGGAACAGCACGGGCACGTCGAGGTCTGCGAGGCCGTCGACAGGGATCGCGCCTTCCTCGACGGAGTACGTGTTCGGGAGGTCGAGCGGAGGGTTCAGGGAGCGGACCTGCTGGTACAGGAACAGTCGCTCGGGGTGCTCCCGCTTGAACCGCTCGCCGACCATGTTGGTCTGCTCGGCGTCAGGTCCGCCGGGGTCGATCTGGGCCATACCTTCCCAGTGCTCGCGCGCCCGCGCCACGAGGTCCTCGTCGCCGACACCGAGGAACGTGTTGGCCATCACCAGCGCCCACACCCGCTCCGGGTGCGCGCCGGCGAAGCTCATGCCGGTGAACCCGCCCATCGACTGCGCCACGATCGCCGTCGACTCGATGCCGAGGTGGTCGAGGAGCTCCTCGAGGTCCCGGGTGTACGCGGAGACCGTCTCGCCTGAGTGGTCGAGGCTCTGGCCGAAGCCGCGGTGGTCGATGGTGATGCAGCGGTAGCGCTGCGAGAAGTGCGGCACCTGCTGCCACCAGCTCATGTGGTTCCCGCCCGCGCCGTGCGCGAACACGATGGCGCGCTCGCCCTCGCCACGCTCCTCGTAGTAGAGCGCGCCGCCGGTGACGTCGAGCATGGGCATGGTGGAACTCCCCCTGCGGGGTATCCCCGCGTCAGTGCAATCCGGGGTATCCCCGCGTCGTTGCGATCCGGGCTGCACCCCGCATCGCGGAGCGATGGTGCGGCGTGTGCAGCCTACCGCGTTATGGCGGTGTGGCGTGGTACCGTCTCGCGAGCACCGAAGGGGGAGCGCCATGACGAGCGAGCCGGACACCAGCACCTGGAAAAAGACACCCGACGGGATCGCGATCCCGCCACCCTCGCCCGACGATGTGCTGTACGAGGCCGCCGACGGTGTGGCGAAGATCACGCTCAACCGGCCGCTCGTGCTCAACGCGATCAACAAGAACGTCACCCGCCTCCTCGACGGCGCGCTCGACCGGGCCGAGGCCGACGAGGATGTGCGCGCGGTGATCCTGACCGGCGCCGGCCGCGCCTTCTCGGCGGGTGGCGACCTGTGGTCCTCGCTCTACCCGGACGATGACCCCGCTCCCGACGCGCTCGACGTGCAGCTCCGCATCTGGTCGTTCGACAAGCCGGTGATCGCCGCGGTGCGCGGCCACGCCGTCGGCCAGGCATGCGAGCTCGCCGGCGTGTGCGACATGACGATCGCGGCGGAGAGCGCGCGCCTGGGCGAGATCCAGATCCGCCACGGCTTCGGCGTCCCCGTCCTGATCACCCCCTACATCACGAGCCAGAAGCTCGCCAAGGAAGTGCTGCTGCTGGGCGAGGTGATCCCGGCCCAGGAGGCGCTGCGCATGGGCCTGGTCAACCGCGTCGTCCCGGACGATGAGCTGGACGAGGCGGCGATGGAGATGGCGCGCAAGCTCGCGGCGCTGCCGCCGGTGGCCGTGCGGCTGAACAAGCGCCTCGTGAACCTCGTGTACGAGCAGATGGGGCTCATCGACGCCGTGCGCTACCGCGACAACGAGGCGCTGCGCGACCTGCTGGAGGCCGACGACACGGTCGGGACGGCCCGTCAACGCATCCGCGAGGAGCGCGGCTGGGCGGCATTCAAGCAGGAGCGCGACCAGGGCTACGAGGAATCGGAGTAGCGTCCGGGGCGGGGTCGGCGCGCTTCGTGGTGCGCTGACGCTGACGCCGTGCGCCGCTAGAATAACGCGCGAATCCTTTCAGGCGCCGAAGGAGGCTGCCGCATCGTTACCGCATACGAACCGGTCGCCGTCGACCACCCCCTCGATCCGATCTTCAACCCGCGAGGCGTGGCCGTCGTCGGCGTGTCGACGCGGCCCGGCCCCGACGGCCGCATGGGCGGCATCTTCCTCAACTCGCTGCTCGAGCAGGGGTACCACCACGGCCACGGCCTCTACGCCGTGAACCCGAAGATGGACGAGGTCCGCGGCGTACCCTGCTACCCGTCGGTCCTCGACTGCCCCGACCCCGTCGACCACGTGATCTCACAGATCCCTTCCGAAGGACTGCTGGAACTCGTCAAGCAGTGCATCGACAAGGGCGTGCGTTCGCTCCACTCATTCACCGCCGGCCTCGCCGAGACGGGCGAGCCGCACCTCGTCGCGCAGGAGCGCGAGATGGTGCAGCGCGCAAACGCCGCCGGGATGCGCCTGATCGGCCCGAACTGCATGGGGCTGTACGTCCCCGGCGTCGGGCTCGGCTTCAACCCGCGCTCGCCGAATGAGCCCGGCAACGTCTTCCTGCTCTCGCAGTCGGGCGCGAACGCCGGCGGGATCATCGACGGCCTCGGGCGGCGCGGGCTGCGCTTCTCGAAGGGCGTCTCCTACGGCAACGCCGCCGACCTCAAGTCGCACGACTTCCTCGACTACGCCATGCACGACCCGCAGACCGAGCTCGTCGTCGCCTACATCGAGGGGCCTCGCAACGGCCGTGCGTTCTTCGATGCCCTCAAGCAGCTCGCGCGCGTCAAGCCGACGATCGTGCTCAAGGGCGGCATCACCGACGACGGCGCCCGCGCCGCGAACTCGCACACCGGCTCACTCGCCGGCTCGATCGACGTCTTCGACGCCGTCTGCCGCCAGGCCGGAGCGATGCGCGTACGCACGCTCGAGGACCTGCTCGACCTCGCCGTGGCGATGACCACGGACATGCGCTACCTGCTCGGCAACAAGGTCACGCTCGTCGGCGCCGGCGGCGGCTTCGCAGTGCTCTCCACCGACCAGATGGCGATGGAGGGTCTCACCGTGCCGTGGCTGCCCGAGGCGACCCAGGAGCAGTTGCGCGAGATTATCCCCATCGCGGGGACGAGCATCCGCAACCCCGTCGACGCCAACTTCGGGCGCGACCATCCGATGGACTTCAGCAGCGACACCGGCCTGACGAGGCGCGTGTTCCAGTCGATCGCCGCAGCGCACTCGACAGACCTCGTGCTGACCACCGTCGGTACGCGCTGGTATCCCGGCCAGGACCACTCGGACGAGGCGCGCCAGCAGCAGCTCTCGCTGACCGCCGAGGAGCTCTCGCTCATCTCGCGCGAGCACCAGGTGCCGATGGCGCTGATCCTGCGCGAGGCGAGGCTGGAGGACGCCGGCGACTTCGTCCATGACCACGGGGTGGCGTCGTTCCCTTCGATCGAACGCGCGGCGCGCGCCGCCGCGGGGATCCTCGAATGGAAGCGCCGCCGCGAGGGGCTGCCGGACTTCTTCTCATACAACTAGCGGCTGCCCGCGGTCGGGTAGCCGGCGATGCGCCGGGCCGCCGGCCCGGCGCGGCGTTGGCGCGCGTTGTGAGAACATAGGCCGCCGCGCCGCACCCACGCACACGGGAGACCATGGCTCGCACGCCCGCAAGCACCCCGCCCCCGCCCGCCGCTGACCCGCGGCGCTGCCCGCGCTGCGGCCGTGGCGTGCTCGCGACCACCATTCGCTGCCGCTTCTGCATGGCCGACCTGCGCGACGCCACCGCCGACGGCCCCGCGCGCGCCGAGGATGCACAGCGTCGGCGGTTCCCGCAGATCCGCCACCGCTGGACGCGCCGCCGCGGGTTCGCGGTCATCTTCATCCTGATCGTGCTCTTCTACAGCGGGCGCTGGGCCTGGGAGCACCACATCTCGACGCCCTCGCCGCTCCCGGTGGGGGTCTCGCCGGCCATCAGTATGGTCCAGGAGCCGTCGGCCGTCTGGCCCACACCGAACGGCGGGGTGTCCCAGGACCGCGTGACCCGCGCGCGGCCCGCGCTCGACGGCGACGTGGCATGGCAGGTCAGCTTGCCCGAGTGGGTCCTGCGTGCGCCGGTGGCCGACGAGGAGCGTCTCTACATCACGTACCGCGACAGCTTCGGCGCCTACTCGCTCGAGGACGGCAGCGAGGTCTGGCGGATCGTCCGGCCCGGCCTGCTGAGCTCCCCGGCGGTCGTCGGCGACCGGTTATACCTCGCACTGCGCAACGGGCGCGTGTTCGGCATCGACGCTGCGACGGGCGAGCTTGAGTGGACGACGATCCTGGACGAGGAGCTGTTCACCACGCCGAGCGTCTTCGGCGGTGTGGTCTACGTCTACGCGCCGGGCCGTGTCCACGGCATCGACGCCGCGAACGGGGACTGGCTGTGGAGCCGCGATGTCGAGGGCAACTTCGGTGAGATCGCGCCCGCGGTGGGTGAGGGCCACATCGTCCTCTCGGCGCGCAAGGCAGTGGTGATCCTCGATCGCGAGACCGGCCAGCGCACGTTCCGCCACCCGCACACCTCGACCAGCGGGTTGGTGTTCGGGGACGAGTTCGTGTACAGCATCTCGCCGGCGTTCGCCGCTGGGATCGACCCGGCGTCCACCCTCCCGTGGTGGGAGGGCACGCGGCTGTACTGGAACTGGCTGTGGGCCTTCGGAGCGGCCCCGCAGCCGCCGCGGCCCGAGGTGGAGTGGGTGTCGCGCGAGCGGCCGAGCGATCTGCGGTCGGGCACCGCCTTCACCCTCATGTTCAAGCCGGCCTTCGACGGTCAGCGCCTCATCACCTCGGACACCACGGGCCTGCTGCGCGCATTCGAAGGGTCGACCGGGGTGCTGGCGTGGGAGTCGCAGTTCGACGCCATACACGGCGCGTCGACCGTGACTCCCGACGGGCTCGTGGTGCCCCTCGGGGACCGGATCGTGCTCGTGGACCTCGAGACCGGCGAGCTGCTGGACGAGCGACCCCTCGATCCCATCAATACGCGCGTGAACCGCTGGGTCGTCGTGCTGGAGCAGGGTACGTTCGTAGTCGATGCGCCGGGCGTGGCGCTCGCGCTGCGGGAGTAGCGTGAGCGCGCGAGACGTCGCCGACGTGCTCAGCGGGGGTGACGTGCCCCCGGCCCCGCGCTACCGGTTCGTGGTCGAGGGCGCCCTGCTGTGGGTGCAGGTCGCGATGGGGCTCAGCTTCATCGCGGTCGCGCCGCTGTTCCCGCTCATCATCGACGACTACGGCATCGACAACGCCACCGCGAGCCTGCTGATCGGCGGGACCGCGCTCGCGTTCGCGGTCTCGACGATCCCTGGCGGGCTGATCGCGGCGCGCTTCGGGTGGTGGCGCGCGACGTTCTTCGGCGGGCTATTGATGTCGGCGATGGTGCTGGCGCCGCTGGCCTCGAACTTCACGATCCTCCTCGCCCTCCGGCTCGCGTTCGCCGCGGGAGGCGCAACCGTGATGGGCGCGCTGCCGTCGGCGGTGATGAGCTGGTTCCCGCTGCGCGAGCTGCCGATCGTGAACGGGACGAACATCGTCGGTCAGAGCATCGGCGTGACCATCTCCGTGTTCTCCGTGGCCGCGATCGCCGCGATCTTCGGGTGGCGCGAGTCGCTCATGCTGTTCGGCCTCGTGTCGCTTGCCGGGGTCGGCGTGTTCGCACTCCTGGCGCGGGTTCCGGAGCAGCCCGTCGGCGCGCCCATCAGCCCGACCTTCTCGATGAGCCTGTTGCTCTCGGTCCTGCGCGACCCGACGACATTGCTGCTCGGCTTCGGCATCGCGGGCGGCGTCGCGGCGTTCATCGGTCTCAACTCGTGGCTGCCGACGTACTACCAGCAGGAGTGGGGCTGGTCGCTCGAGCGCGCGGGGCAGGTGGTGGCGATCCCGTCGTTCTTCGGGATCGTCGGCGCGCTGGTGGGGTCGGCCCTGCCGGTGCGCATCGGGCTGCGGCGACCGCTGATCATCGTTGCCGGTGTGGTCATGCCCATCGCCGTGTTCGGCAGCTTCATCTCGGAGTCGCCGCTGGTGCTCTTCCCGAGCCTCGCGCTCCTCGGGTTCGTGAGCTGGATCCACTTCCCCTCCGTGATGACCATGCCGATGGAGTTCCCGGGGGCGACCCTCGAACGCGCGACGCTGTCCTTCGCCACGATGATGACGATTGGCAATGTCAGCGGGTTCTTCTCGCCGCTGATGGTCGGGCTGCTGCGCGATCAGACGGGCAGCTTCGGGCTCGGCTTCACGATCTGCGTCGCGTTCCCGCTCTCGCTCATCATCGCCGGGCTGCTGGTGCCGGAGACCGGCCCGCGCGGCCGCGCCCGCACGACTTCGGCCGCCGACGCCTCGTAGGCACCCGCCCACCTGCCTTCTGATCTCCTCGCCCCCCGCGAAGGGGCCTGCGGGGTATCCCCGCATCGAGGCGGGCCGAGGGCTCGCCCTCGGCTCGCCGACCCGGCCATGCAGAGGGTGAGGGTGAGGGGGGCCGCCCCTGACCGGGCGCGAAGGGTTGATGGAGACATTGCCCAACCCCTCGCCCGCCGAAACCCCCTCACCCCAGCCCTCTCCCTCGAGCTCGAGGGAGAGGGGGACGGATCGAGGCGAAGAGGGCCGGACTCTGATCCCCTCTCCCCCCTTCGCGGGGGAAGAGGCGGACGGATCGGAGCAAGGGGCCGAGAGGAGAGTGAGGCGTCTACAGCACCGCGATCGGGTTGACCGGCGAGCCGGTGCCGCCGTGCACGCGCAGCGGCGCGACCATCAGCAGGAACTCGTACTGCCCCGCCTCGGCGCACGCGTCCGCGAGGTCGTCGAGGTTGGCGTTGTCGAGCAGCGGCATGCCCATGTACGGGATCACGATCTCGTGGATGGGCACCCGGATCGCCTCGCCGTCGGGTCGCTGGAGGCCGTAGCCGAGGGGCTGCTGACCGGCGTCGAGGAGGTCCCAGACCAGCACCGACGCGTCGGTGTCGTACAGGAACTCGATCGCGGAGCCGTGCACGCCCGGCATCTCGTTGAACATCCCCATCTCGAAGTCGGGCCGCGAGGCGTAGAAGGCGTTCGCCCCGGAGCGCACGACGACGGCGTCGCCCGGCATCGGCTCCACGCCCTGCGCCGCCGCGATGTCCTGTAGCTCCCAGCCGTGCACGGGTGCGGCGATGGTGACGAAGTCGGTGCCGCGGTAGCGGGGCACGTCGTAGAGCACGGCGCGCGTGACGATGCCGTCGTGGTACGGCTCGACGGAGCCGCTCGCGGCGCCATCGAGGGTGACGTCCGAGGCGGGGCGGCCGTTGTAGAGGGCGTTCTCGGGTCCGGCGAAGATGTGGCAGAGCGCATCGAGGTGCGTGGTGGTCCAGCCGTGGAAGTTGATGCTGATGCGGTCGCCGGAGCCCATCTCCATGACGCGCATCTCCTGCTCGAAGCCCGACTCCATGCTCGACCGCGGCTTCTTGGTGATGACGAGCGAGAGCGAGATCGTGCGGCCCTGCTGCGGGAGCGTGAGCGCGTGGCGGCGCACCTCGGGCGTGATGTGGTTGAGGGTGCCGAGGGTGTCGTCGGGGCCCCAGCGTCCCCAGTTGCTGAAGCGCTCGCGGTAGGTCTCGTACTCCTCGGGGGTGGGAGGGGTGCGGTCGGCCAGGCTCATCACGTGCTCCTCTGCGCTGCGTCCGGCGTCCGGCGCGGCGACGGTATCACGAGGGCCGGGACGGGTGGGATACTCGCGATCGCGGGGGAGCGAGCGCGTGAGCAAGGTGGTCGGCCTCGACGGGTGCCCGGGCGGGTGGATCGCCGCCGTCGCCGAGGACGGTCGGCTGGCATGCTTCGAGTTCCACAAGACAGCTCGCGCTGCGCTCGACGCCTACCCGGACGCCGCAATATTCGCCTTCGACATCCCCATCGGCCTGAGCAAGGATGGCGTGCGAGCCGCGGATACGGCGGCGCGCCGGTTCCTGCACGGTCGTGCTAGCAGCGTGTTCAACTCGCCGCCGCGCCTCGTACTCGACATTGCTGTGAATGCGCGAGGGACCGGACGAAGCCGCGCCGACGCCTACGCCGAAGCGAACCTCGAGACGCGACGGGTCAGCGGGCGTGGGCTGTCCAGCCAGAGCTACGCACTTGCAGCGAAGATCGCTGATGTCGATCAGGTTGCCGGCAACCTGCGTGTCTACGAGGCCCACCCCGAGGTCACGTTTGCCGAACTTGCGGGGAGCCGTGTCCCTCCCAGCAAGAAGACATGGGACGGGCTGATGCAGCGCCGCGCGCTCCTTTCCGCCCAAGGTCTGGCGATACCCGACGTAGTCGGGGAGGTCAGTGCGAGGTGCGCGGCGGACGATGTCGTCGATGCGGTCGCCTGCGCCTGGACGGCGGATCGCATCGCCAGAGGCATGGCGCGCTCGTTCCCCGACCCGCCGGAACTGATCGACGGGCGCAAGGTCGCGATCTGGTGCTAGCTGCCTGATGGGCGGGCGCGGCCCTACCGCGCATCAGCCTGCGAGAGTCCTTCGAGGAAGAGCAACTGGCCAGCGTACCCGGCATTCGGACCGAACTTGTCATGGACCCACTGCATGAGGCGCGCATTCGCCGCGCCCGCTGTGTGTCTCTGCCCATATGCCTTCAAGCCCTCCTCGATATGACCATCCACGGGAAACGCCTCGGGCTTGTCGAGGGCGAACAGGCTGACGCAGTCGGCAATCTTCGCGCCGATGTCCGCATAGCTCATCAGCACAGCTCTGGCGTGACGATGTGGCATCCTTGCGAGCGCAGCGAGGTCCAGGCGACCGGCGTTGATGTCGTTGGCCACTTCGTGGATGCGTTCTCCACGACTCAGCCCCGGCGCAAGTTTCCGCAGAGTTCTGGCATCCACGGCCGCCAGGCGCTGCGGGGGAGGGAAGGCGTACAGCGGCATGTCGCCGATCGTGAGTCGAGTGCCGTACTTCTTCGCGATGTCGTCGGCGATCTTCTTGATACCGCTGACCCTGTTGTTCTGTGAGCAGATGTACGCGACGAGGCACTCCCACGGGTCCTGCCGCAGGACGCGCATCCCACCGTACTTCTGGATCAAGTCGTCCATCTTGCCCGTGTGGTCCGCTTGGCGGAGGGCGTTGTGGACCTGCGCGATGTCCTCGTTCACGCGGAAGTAGCGCTCAACCGAGGGCCTGAGGGACTCCTCCGGAACGTCGCTTTCGAACTCGAGACCGTCATCGTGCTGGCGTACGCGGATCAAGGCGCCTCCCACGAAACCGTATGACCATCGGTCACGGTCGGGCTCACTCCATCGGAATGCCTGCGCCTGGAGCCAATGAATGTTCAGACTGAATGGTTGCTGCGCGCTTAACTGCAAAGTTGCGGTTCCTCTCCCTGGGCGGTTCTCAAGCCGCGCTGATGGTGGTGGTCTACTCGCGGGCGGGCGCGTTGGTGTCGATGAAGCGGCCGAGGGCCTCCATGTAGGGCACCTGGCCCACCCAGAGGATCGTGTTGTGGTCTCCGTACGGGATCACGACGATCTCGCGCGAGGTGCCCTCCAGCAGGTTGTACAGTTCGACGGCCGTCTGCATCGGCACCAACTGGTCGACCTCGCCATGGAGCTGCATCGTCGGCAGGCGGATCGAGCGGATCTTCGCCTCGTGCGCCTCGATCAGCTCGAGCGCGGTCCCGTGCTCCGCGACGCCGAAGCGTTCGAGCATCCCGCGCACTCCCGCCGCGCCACTCTCGATGACCACGCCCTGGAAGCCCTCGGACGCGTTCGCGGCCACCTCGAGGGCGGGCGAGGCACCCATGCTGCGGCCCATCACGACGCGCCGCTTGTCGTAGCCGAGTTCGTCGAGCGTCCGCTGGAAGAACGCTGCGACCGGGCGGGCGTCGGCGGTGAGGTGTTCCATCGAGGAGGCGCCGCCGCTCTTGCCGTACCCGCGGAACTCGGCGACGAAGAGGTTGATGCCGTTGTCGTAGTAGAGGCTGACGAACTGGTCGTGGTCGCCGACGACCTCGCCGTTGCCGTGGAAGTACAGGATCGTCGGGTACTCGGGCCCCGGCTGGTGGTAGAAGCGCGCGCCGACGGAGACGCCCGGGTCGACCTCGATCAGGTAGTCTGTCGCGCCCTCCGGAGGGCGGGAGTGGTCGGGCCGCGGATGGAACGCCATCGAGGCGGCGCCGAGGCGGTCGAGCAGGGCGTAGTCGGGTTCGATCGCTTCGGGCATCGTCTGCTCCTCTCGCGTCGTGCGCGCTCTGCCCGTCGCCCGCGGCCCGCCCCCTCCCCCCCCCCCCCCCCCCCCGCGCGGGGGGGGGGGGGGGGGGCCCCCGTCTCTTCCCCCCTCGCCCCCCGGGAAGGGGGGAGAGGGCGAGGGTG
>MKWU01005851.1_pt1 | contig 12986 bp, 6 predicted proteins | sample 809101 | NCBI WGS metagenome assembly MKWU01 (sample SAMN05860141, study PRJNA318959) | sponge metagenome | host: Aplysina aerophoba | place: Slovenia: Piran, Adriatic Sea, Gulf of Piran | collected 2013-05-07 | reverse complement strand
AGGTCAACCTTGAACAGGGCATCGGCGGTGAAATCGCCGTAGTACAGGACGCCTTGCGCAGCATCGACCGCGACCGCGGTCGGGGCGGTATCGACGGAGCCACCTGTGTTGTCGGCGCCCAATATCAGGCGCCGGTCGCCGGTTCTCAGGTCCATTTCCACGCCAGTACCGGAAGCGCTGTCCACAGCGAAGAGCCGCACCGGGTCCTCGCTCATGGCCAATCCGGATACGCTGTGGAAGTGATCGCCCGCTCCGACGCCGCCGTCCGCGAGGAGAACGCGATCACCGGAGTCAGGATCGACCTCCAACAGCGCGTCGGCGAACTCATCGGCAACGAACAGCCGGTCGCCGTCAACATCCATCGCGAGCGCACTCGGATAAAACAGGAGAGGACCCGAACCGACACGTTCGCCATGAAAGGACGCCGGGTTGGAAACAAACTCCTGCAGACCGAAGGTGAGATTGACCCGGATGATCGCCCTGGCATAGCCGTCAACCAGGTAGGCGGTCCCGTCGCGAATCTCGATGTCCTCAAAGGAATTGCCGAAAGGCAAGCTTGTGAAGCTGCGATTTGTAATGCCTCTCAGCGCGCCTGTGGACAGACTGATGGCGTGCACGGCATTGTTGCTGACGAGTATCGCCCGGTTGTAGTCCATGTCCAGCGCCAACGCGGTCAAACGCGGGATGTACGCGGTACCGCCCAAGCGCCCATCCACCAGGACGGTGTGTGCGCTGGAAACAGGGTCGATCGCGACCAATCGAAAATCGGAGCCAAAACCATCCGCGACCGCGATCGTTCCGTCGACCGGGTTGAGCGCGATGCGCCCGGTAAACGAGTCCAGTTCGTAGAGGATCGAACGTTCGCCCGTGGCCAGTTCGACCAGGAAAACTGCGTATTCGTCCTCGTCCAGCACGAACGCTCTGCCGTTCGCCGTATCCAGCACAAGATCGACGGGTTCGGACAGCGCCATGCCGCCGCCCCTGGTCGGGCCGGAGAGGACTTCTCGCCGGCCGTCGGCCAGATCGATGGAGAGAACCAACGCGGTTAGACCGTCAATGGCGATGAGGCGCCCGGATCCGGGATCCATCTCGATGTCCGCCAGGGAGGCCAGATCCGGCTCCTGTGAAAGAAGCAATGAACGTTGCGCAGTTCCGCGCTGAGGGAGCGAGGCCGAAACTTGCAGCGCGGCGCCCGTAGCCTGAACCCGGAGCGGCACATCGGGCGCGAGAAAATTGCCGTGCTCGTCAATGAACGCCGGAACGCGCGTGTCCCCCGCGATGGCAGTCACCGACATTTCGGCAAATTCGGCATGGTTAAGCGAGCCGGAAACCGTGACCGAGGAGGCACTGTAGGCCGCATGCTCGAATGGGAAGTTGACCCGGAGGACATCGTTGCCCAACCCCTGGACCCTCGGCACCGAAGGAGGAGTGCCGGACCCTGATCCACCCCCGCCGCATGAGGACACCATCAGGCACGCAAGCAGCGAGTATCCGGTGGCGATGCGCGTCGCCAACTTACCAGCCGGGCTCATGACAGACCGTCAGAAAAACATCCTCACGATGACACTTGCGTGCGTGCGACTTTCCTCCAACTCCGATTGCGAGTCAGGCGACCCCGTGATCGAGCTGGAACCCTCGATTCTGGAAAACTCCCACCCGATCTCGACCGCGATGGAAAACCGCTCCACCGGGAAATACTCCAGCCCGGCGGAAGGGGTGATAGCGTACCCATCGGATTCACTGCTGATATCGATCAGCACAGGCTGAAACAAGCCGATCGCATCGGTCAAGTCGGATCGGATGGTGGACTCACTCTCAACATACGCGAGTCGGGCGCCGTAGTAGATCAATGCGTTGTCTGCCGGGCGGGTCAATGCAAACATGCCCGAACCCAGCGATAGGGTCTCATAGGTACTCTCGCTATTCGACGATGATGAAGAAACAGTACCGAAATAAGATTCAGTCGCGAGCACAGGCGCCAGGCTGGCTCCGGGCGCGGTCGAGGAGTCAATGCCGTAATGGCGCACGTACGGCTCGATCCGAAAGCGTGGAGAAATATCAATCGGCACGTAGATCGAAGTGTCGCCGTCTTTGACGGATGCGCCAACCCCAACCCTTGCAGCGCCTGCGGGCGCTGAAACAAGAAGCAGACAAATCAGGAGATGGCGCATAATCGGCACTTTGGATGTGGACGAGCCGACACGGGTGTTCATGCACCATACAGACCACACGGTGCACGCACAAGGCTGGAGCGAGAGTCCGAAGCGCCGTGGTGATACAATGGCGGCGGAAACACTCAGGATTCATTGCGGTCAGACAACCAGGGTTCGAAAACGCATACCACATCGACTAACGGGTATCGGTGCATGCAACGAAAGGCAAGGCGGGCGATCCTGATCGCCGCGATCTTCGCCGTCGCCAGCGGCGGCGCGGTCGGTCTGAGCAAGCTCAAACCGGCGCCGGAAACCCGGGAAGCTGTGGACGTCGAGCTGCTGATCGATGTGTTGGCGCTCGAGCGGACCACGGCAAGTTTTGTCGTTCGCAGTCAAGGTACGGTCAGGCCGTTGACGGAGACGGTCGTGAGTGCCGAGGTGTCGGGCACCATCGTGTGGGTATCGCCGAATCTCGTGGCGGGCGGTATTTTTGCGCAAGGCGAGGAACTTTTGCGCATCGACCCGACGAACTACGAGGTCGCAGTGGAACAGGCACGGGCCTTGCTGCAACAGCGGCAGATCGAGTTCGATGGCGCCGAGCAACTTAGGGACCTGGGGTATCGGGCCGAGACGGAATGGGCGTCGGCGGCCGCCGCACTCGCGTCTGCCAGAGCCGATGTAGTCAAGGCGAATCGCGACCTGGATAGATCGGTCATCCGCCTGCCCTACGATGGAATGGTGCGATCCAAGGAGGCCGATCTCGGTCAGTACGTCAATCCAGGCACGCGTCTGGGAGTCACATTTGCAACCGACTACGCGGAGGTACGATTGCCGTTGACAGACCAGGACCTGGCATTCGTCGAGCTTCCCGCTGCAGGCAGTGCACAGGCTGGCAACGGTCCGCTTGTCGATCTGACCGCGGTCCGGCGTGGAGAAGCTGCCCACTGGCCGGCACAGATCGTGCGTACGGAGGGTGTGGTGAACGAGCACAGCCGCGTCACCTACGCGGTTGCGCGAATTGAAGATCCGTACCGGCTGAACAGCGGATCGCAAGCCGGATCACCACTGCCGATGGGAACCTTTGTCGCTGCGAGCATTGAGGGAACGACAGTACAGAGTGTGATTCGGGTGCCACGCTCGTCGCTCAGAGGCAACGATCAACTGCTTTTCATTGACGACGACAGTCGCCTCAGGATCGGCACGGTTGACGTATTGAGAGCGGATGCGCAATACGCCTACTTGCGCGGTGGCGCCCGCGCGGGCGATCGAATCAGCCTTACGGCCATCGAAACGCCGATCAATGGGATGAGGGTGCGCACCAGAGGCGATTTGCTCGACAGTGCGGTCGAGAAACTTGCACCTGCCAACACCGGCACGTAGCGCTGCGGCGATGCGCACAGCGCATTGAGACCACGTAGCCAAAGCGCGGAAGCGGGCATCATTGCCTGGTTTGCCAGCAACCACGTTGCGGCAAATCTGCTCATGCTGCTGATTGTCGCATTCGGCGTTGCGTCCTCGTTTTCGATTCGAAAACAGACAATGCCGGACTTCGAGCCGAACACGGTTCAGATTAGCGTTCGCTACCTTGGCGCGGCGCCGCAGGAGGTCGAGGAAGGCGTCGTCATAAAGATCGAGGAGGCGATCCAGGATATCGAGGGAATCGTCGAAATCAATTCGGTCGCCCGCGAAGGCAGCGGTTCGGTGACCGCCGAGATCGCCACAGGCGAGGACATCAATGAAATCCTTGGAGAGATCAAGACGCGCGTGGACGCAATCTCGACATTCCCGTCCTTGACCGAACGACCGGTCATCTACAAACAGGAATTCCCGCTTCACGTCGTATTCATTTCGATCTACGGCAACATCGATGAATTTGCACGAAAACAGCTCGCGCGAGAGATTCGGGACGAACTCATGACGATCCCGGCCGTGAACCAGGTGCAGATCCTCGGCGACCGCGACTACGAGATCAGCATTGAAATTTCCGAGCACGCCCTTCGTCAGTACGGACTGACGATGAGCGAGATTTCGCAAGCGATCAGTAACTCCTCCATCGACATGCCCGGAGGCGCCATCAGAACCGAGGGTGGCGATATTCTGCTGCGCACCGAGGGCCAGGCCTATACCGGATCGGAGTTCTCCGATCTTGTGTTGCGAAGCTACCCGGACGGCACGCGCCTGAGGGTTGGCGACGTGGCGTCGATCGAGGACGGTTTTGTCGAATTCAACGAATACGGGCGCTTCAATGGTCAGCCGACGGCGATCATGCGCGTCCTCGCCGGCGGCGCTCAGGACGAGTTGGTGACCGCGGCCGCCGTACAAGAATACATCGAGGAAAAATCCGTCTCCCTGCCGGCGGGCGTGACGATGGAATCGTGGGTCGATCAAGCTTGGTATCTGCGGGTCCGCCTCGACGCGATGATGAAAAACCTGTTTCAGGGCGCGCTTCTGGTTGGACTGATCCTGTCCCTGTTCCTTCGCATGAAGGTGGCCGGTTGGGTCATGGTGGGTATTCCGATCACGTTTTTCGGCGCATTGTGGTTGATGCCGCATGCCCCCTGGCCCGTAACGATCAATTCCATCAGTTTGTTCGCGTTCATCCTGGTACTCGGTGTGGTTGTCGACGATGCGATTGTCATCGCCGAGAGCGTCTACACGGAGATCGGGTCCAAGGAGCATACGCTGGACAATGTTGTACGTGGCGCGAAAAAAGTCGCTGTGCCTGCGACCTTCGGCGTCCTGACAACGATGGCCGCTTTTGCGCCGATGTTGTTCGTCGGCGGCATTGTCGGGCCGTTTTTCGAGGCGATGGCCGTGGTGGTCATCCTGTGTCTGATGTTCTCGCTCGTGGAATCCAAGTTGATCCTGCCCGCGCACCTCGTTTACGCCAGGATCAAACCCGTCGACGAGGAGGACTTGTTCAACCCGCAGCGAGAGGTCGGTCGCTGGGCGAGAATCCCGCGATTTTTTCAGAAGATTCAGCGAAGGACCCAACATGGGTTTCACTGGCTGATACATCGCCGCTATGCGCCGCTTCTGGAGAAGGCGCTGGATAATCGCGGCCTGACGTTCACGCTGTTCGCTGCGGTTCTGATACTCACGATCGGTGTTGTGAACAGCGGCATCGTGCGAGTTGTTCTGTTCCCCGATGTGCCAATCGATTTCCTCCAGGCGGAAATGGCGATGCAAAACGGGACCGCACCGGAGATTCGAGACGTCGCGCTTGCGCGCGTGGAAAACGCGATCCTCGAAATCAATGCCGAATACATCGACGCCAACCCGGGATCCGTCGATCCCATCGATCATGTCGGCCTGTTCACACAAGATGACGTCGGCGGTACCGTGCTCGCGGAGATTCACAAGGGCGAAGACCGGCCGATGCAGGCAACCGAGATCATTGGCTTGTGGCGCGACAAGGTCGGCGAGATCGCCGGCATCAAGGAACTGAGTTTCTCCGCTGCGGACAACGTCGGCGGCAGCGCGGCACTTGGTTTCAAGTTTTCCGGCTCCGACTACGCGACACTCGAGCAAGTCGCCGAGGAACTGGGAGAGAGGCTGAGCCGGTACAACGGCGTTTTCGATATTCGCAATTCCGCCAACGCGGGCGGACAGGAGATTCAGCTTGCGATCAAACCGGAGGCGGAGGCGCTGGGCCTGACGCTGTCGACGCTGGGACGACAGGTTCGACAGGCCTTTTATGGTGAAGAGGCACAGAGAATTCAGCGGGGACAGGACGAATTGAAGGTGATGGTCCGGTATCCCCTGGAAGACAGGCGCTCGATCGCGGATCTGGAAAACATGCGCATTCGCACGCCCGCAGGGGACGAAGTGCCGTTCAATTCCGTCGCCGACATTTCGTTTGACAGGGCCTATTCCAGTATCACGCGCCAGAATCGGCAACGCACCGTTACCGTGTCCGCGGACATCGATCCGGAACTCGTCGAGCCGGGAGAAATCAGGGAGGAAATTCAGGAGGACTACATCCCCGGTCTGCTGTCTCGCTATCCCGGCGTAAGATTTGCGTTGGAAGGCGCCAGCCTCGAGGAGCAGGCGTTCATCCGAAATCTCACGGTGGCCTCCGTGGCCGCGCTTTTTCTGATCTATGCGCTGATGGCGATTCCCTTGCACTCCTACACGCAGCCGCTGATCATCATGTCCATCATTCCGTTCGGTCTGATCGGCGCCGTCATCGGTCATATCGTCATGGATCGGGCGATCAGCATGATTTCTCTTTTCGGTCTGATCGCGCTGGCCGGCGTTGTGGTAAACGACAGTCTGATCCTGGTCGATTTCATTAACAAATCCAGAGAAAAAGGCGTACCGATCAAGCAGGCCGTGCTGCGGTCGGGAACGCAGCGATTTCGCGCAATCATGCTGACCTCGCTGACGACCGCGGTCGGCCTGCTGCCGATCATGCTTGAAACCAGCCTTCAAGCAGAGTTTGTGATACCGATGGCCATCTCGATGAGTTTCGGCATCGTCTTTGCGACGATGATCACGCTGTTCTTGGTCCCCTCACTGTACTTGCTGTCGGACGACTTCGGTGCGCTGATGAGAAGCTCGAAAACTCTGCTGATGGGCAGAGATCCGGAGCCCCAAGACGAGGCGGCGCAGGCACCGTAAGAGAGCACCGGCAATCTGATGTCGTCCCGAATCGTTCCCAATTTCAACATCGCGTAACTCATTGCCTGGTCGAATTCGCCTGGCCTGCCCAAGTTTCTTGCGCAATCTATGCTGCGACGATGTGCTCGACCTTGATCGCTTGTTCCAGGTGGCGCGACTGGGCAAGATCAAAGGCCAATTGCATGCCAAGCCAAGTTTCGGGTGTGGAGCCGAATGCCGTTGACAAGCGGTATGCCATCTCGATGGAAACGGACGCCTTTTCATTGACCAGATGCAAAAGCGTCTGACGACCGACACCGAACCGCTGCGCACCTTCGGAAACGGACAAGACCAACGGTTTCAGACAGTCTTCCTGCACGATGGCGCCAGGATGCACGGAGACTTTCATTGCCATGTCAGAGCCTCCAGGAGTTCGCAGTCGGAGAGCGCGGCGCCCGGCGGTGTGCCTTGAAACATTCCCGTGCCGGAGGGATTGGATCGGTTCGCACCGGCGGTCAGGACGGGATTCCCAAGCGCGGAGGCATTCAAGCCACCTGCCGGCGCATCAAGTCGCGGAACGTGCCCTCGGTCTCGTACAGCTCGTCGAATCCGCCCTTCTGCACCACCCGCCCGGCGTCGAGCACATAGATGCGGTCCGCGTTGCGGATCGTGGACAAGCGGTGGGCGATCACGATGCGGGTGGCGGTGATACGCTCGATCCCGCTCATGACTTGGGTCTGCGTCGGCCCGTCGAGCCAACTGGTGGCTTCGTCCAGGAAGACGATCCGGGGGTTGCGCACGAGCGCCGCCGCGATCCTGATTCGCTGATCCTGCCCGCCGGAGAACAACAGCCGGCTGTTGTCCCCCACCTGGGTGAACATCCCCATCGGCATGGCTGCGATGTCGGCATCCACCGCCGCGAGATGGGCGGCCCGCCAAGCGTCGTCGACGGTCAGTCCGTGCCCTGCGGAATCGGCGGTGATGTTGTCCAGCACGGTTCCCGGGCGCAGGGCGCCGTCCTGAACCACGACGCCGAGCTGGCGGCGCACCATGCGCCGGTTGAGGTGGGCCAGATCGCGCCCATCGAAGTACATCCCGCCGGCCGATGGTTCCTCGAGGCCGAGCGCCAATCGGATCAGCGTGCTCTTGCCGGCGCCGGACGGGCCGACGATGGCGAGGAACTCGCCTGCGCGGGCTTGGATGGAGACGTCATCGAGGACTAAGGCGCCGTTCTCGAAGTAGCGGAAGCTGACGTGGTCGAATCGGACCTCGCCGTACAGGTCCTGCGAGGCGTCCCCGCCGGGTATGAACTCCGGGGTGGCCGCGAGGATCGGCCGGGCCTGCTCCAGGCCCGGCACCATGGAGGCGAGGGCCTCGAAGGACTGGCCGAGCCTGACGATGGACATGTAGAAAATCATGGAAGCGGCATACACCGCCAGAAAATCCCCGATCGCGATCTCGCCCGGCGTCCTCAGCAACACGAGACCGAACAGGGCGGCGCCGGCGAGAGCCGGAATCGCCGTGTTGAACGCCACGAGATGCGCGCTCAACCTGTCGATGTGCATTTCGGCCTGCTTCTGCGTGCGGTAGTGGCGGGCGCAGGCGGCGAACGCCGTGCCCTCGGCGCCGGTCAGGCGCAGCTTGGCCGCGGCGGCGATGAACTGGACCATTCGGCCGGCGAATCGGCGCGAGGCCGCGTAGCGCCGACGCTGAGGCGCGATCTGAACCAGGCCGAGGACGAGGGTCAGCGCGAGCGCGAACCCCCCGATCCCGAGGCTCAGCCAGCCGAGGGCGGGGTCGTAGAGAAAGATCAGGACGAAGGTCGGCATTAGGAAGACGACCGACAGCACCGCGTTCGCGACCACGCCCGATATCTCGTCGCGCAGGGTCTGGAACGCCATCAGCCGCATCGCGAGCTCGCCGGCCGTGAACATCCCGAAGAATTCGAGCCTGAGCCCCAGCACGCGGTCCCAGATCGCTGCTCCGATCCGGGCGGCGGCGCGGCCTTCGAGCCGCATCAGGGAAGTGCCCTGCAGCATCTGCAACAACGCGCCCAGGACGGCGATTCCGGCCAGGGCCATGGTGAGCTGGATCAGGGCGTCGGCGGCGGCAGCCGGAAGCACCCGGTCGATCAGGATGGCCACGGCCACGGCGGGCGCCAGCGCCAGCACGCCCGCGAGAATCCCGGCGGCGGCGAAGCGTGCGAAGTCGCCGGCCATGCGGTGACCGGCCAGGAGGAGCAGGTCCATGCCGGCGGCGGCGCGGTCTCCCGGTAACGGCCGGTAGAAGAACCACGCGTCGGGGCTGAGTGCCCGGGCACGCTCCGGGCCGACACGTTCGGAGCGCCCCGATGACGGGTCCACCACGTGGTATTTCCCGGCCGCGCCGGGCAGGAGCGCGACTGGGTGGCCGTCGGTGCGCCGGAATCCGAGCATTGCACCGCTGTCGCCGCGCCACCACCGGTCTTCGGCGGACAGCTTCACCTTCCGGCCGCGCACGCCCGATGCGGCCAGGATGTCTTCAAGGGAAGGTTCCCTGTCGCCGGGGGCGCGGGAGCGCCGAGGGGTCCGAAAGGCGATGTCCTCATGGCGGCCGATCAATTCGAGCACGGCAGCGAGCGCCGAGCCGTTTCCGGTCGCTGCCGCCGGCCCCCCTCGCCCCAGCACATCGAACAGCCGCCGTCTCGCCCCCTCCTCGTCGCGCCGACGCCAAGCGGAGCTCGAGGTTTGCCGGTTCAGCTCGTCGGCCAGGGCCAGGCGCCGGTTGAGCTGCTCGGCGCGCAGCGCCAGTGCATGAAACTCCGCCAGCGCCGGAAGAAGCCGCCGCTCCCTTCCAAGGGAGCGCGACGAGGCGCCGGTCACGCGGGCGGGCTCGGACAGGAGGAGCCAGCTCTGCCGGGTGAGCGGGATCATCCGTACCCCGTTCTCCTCCGGGTCCTCGGTCCCGAGGAAGGCCACGCCGTCCCCGGCGGTCCAGACGACGCCCTCGCGGGCCGAGACGACATGCGCGGCTTCGGCGTCGAGCTCCTCGCCCGCGGCGAGCACCAGGTCGGGGCGGGGATGATGTTCGATGTCCCGGGTGACGGTGGCCGAGACCTCGGTGATCCAGGCATCGACCTGGTCGGCCAGCGCGTCACCGGCGCCGTTGCGCGACAGCGAATCCAACCGCACGCGCCGCAGCCTGGACCCGGGCAGACCCTTGGCGAGCAGGCCCAGCCCCACGTCCGCGGCGGCGGGGTCAAGCCCGAACAGGAGGCGACCCTGCGCGGCCCGGAAGACGTGCTTGTGGCTCGAGGTCGCCTTTCCGGTGCCGCTCTCGGCCACGAACACGTCGACCGCGCCGCGTTCGACGAACCAGACGGCCTCCGGATCGTCGAGACGCTGCGGAAGATTGGCGGCGCTCTCGATGGGCTCTCCAAGCGATATCGCGAGCTCGGCGATCGGGTCGGGCGGCGCCGGTCGGTCTGCGTGCGGTGTGCGCTCAGTTTGCATTAACCAGCCGATGGTAGAGACCGTTCTCGACGGCCAGAAGCTGCTCGTGCGTGCCGCGCTGTGCCTCGCGGCCTTGGTCGAGAACGATGATCTGATCGCTGTCGCGGATCGTGCTGAGTCGATGGGCGACGATGAGGCAGGTGCAGCCACGGCGGCGCAGCGCATCGTCGATGCGCATCTCGCTCACCGGATCGAGCGCGCTGGTGGCTTCGTCGAGGAGGAGCACCGATGGATCGTTGACGAGCGCCCGGGCGATCTCCAGGCGTTGGCGCTGACCGCCGCTGAAATTGCGCCCTCCTTCCTCCACCGCCGAGTCGTAGCCATCGCGCGCACGGCCGACGATATCGTCGTGTATGAGCGCGTCCCTGGCGGCGGCGATGAGGCGCGGGTCGGTGACGGCGGGATTCCACATGGTCAGGTTCTCGCGCACCGTGGCTGCGAAGAGAACGGGGTTCTGATCGACGACGGCGATCGATGCAGTCAGGATTTCGGGAGGGATCTCGTCGTGGGGCACGCCGTCGAAGAGGATCTCGCCCGACCAGGGCGCGTACACGCCGCTGATCAGCATCACCAGGGTCGACTTGCCGGATCCGGTGGGGCCGACCACCGCCACCCGCTGCCCGGGTTCGATAATCAGGCTGAGATTCTCGACGAGTGGCGGGTGGTTGGGCCGATAGCCGAAGGTGACGTTGCGAAGTTCGACCCGTCCGGCCAAGCGCAAACGCCCGTGTAGGGTCGCGGCGCCAGAGCGGCCCTCGCGTGGTTTCGGCGCGCGGACCGCGGCGGTGTCGACAACGTCGTTGAGCCGCTGCATGTCGGCTTCCAGCGTCTGGAACACGTCGGCGAACTGCACGAAGCGCCCGATCGGGGCCAGGAAATTGCCGGCCACGACATAGAATCCCATCAGCGCGCCAAGCGTCATCTCGCCCGACATGACCTGCCAGCCCCCGAGCCCGAGCACCGCCGCGCCGCCGAGGGCCTGAAACAGTCCCGGGAAGGACGCGATCACGTGACCGAACTCGGAGAACCTCTGCCGGGCCTCCAGCTCGCACGCCTGGCTGCCAGTCCAGCGCACGAAGTGCTCGTTCTCGGTCGCGGTCGCGCGCAGCGATTCGATGCCGCGAAGGCCCGAAATCGTGACCCCGGCCAGCACCCCCTGCTCGCGCAGCATCTCCCGGCTCTCCGCGGTGCGGCGCCGGGTTACGAGGCGCGTGAACAGCACGTTGGCGCCGCCCAGGGCGGCCACGGCCGCAGCGAGCAGCGGATCGTAGACGAACATCAGGGTCAGGAAGAGCGCGCTCATGACGAACTCGATCGCCACGCCGACGAACTGTGTCGAGCCGACCGCGGCGACCTTGTCGACGAGCTGCGCCCGCGCCATCAGGTCGCCGGCGTAGCGGTGCGCGAAGTGGCGCATCGGCAACCGGAACAGGCGCGAAACGAAACGGTCCGTGTGCACCACCGACAGACGGATGGCGAGCCTGCGCAGGCAGCGCTGCTGCAGCCAGGTGAGCAGGTAGACCAGAACGGCCGAAGCTCCGGCCGCGGCGACAACGATGCCGCCCCAGGCCGCCTCCTGGCCGCTCATGACGTAGTCCACGAACACCCCCAGCAGCACCGGCAGCGCGAGCCCCGGCACCGCGAGCAGCATTCCGCACGCGGCTGCGAAGGCCAACGGCCCCTTGACCTCGCGCAACCAGGGCCAGAGCAGGCGCATGAGCCCGGTTCGCACGCCGCCGCCGCGGAACTCCGGGCCCGGCTCAAACACCATCACCACGCCCGTGAACGCGCGGTCGAATTCCTCCTCGCTTACCGTGCGGTGGCCGTGGGCGGGATCGTTCAGGTAGTAGCGTCCGCGCCCGAAGCCCTCGAGAACCACGAAATGGTTGAACTCCCAGAACAGGATCGACGGCATCGGCATTCGCCGCAGTTCGGCGGGCTGCTTGCGCCAGCTGCTCGTGCGCAGCCCATAGTCCTCCGCGGCACGGACGATATCCGCTGCGGTACATCCGTCCCGGCCCACTGCGCATGCCTCGCGCAACTCTTCAAGAGACGCCCAGCGTCCGAGATAAGCGAGCACGATCCCGAGGCACACGGCGCCGCATTCGGTGGCCTCAAGCTGGATGAACGGGGGCGTACGTGCGCGCCGCCGGCCGAACCGCCCCGGCCTGGCCGCGGCGAGCGCCGGGCTACGCCGCCCGATCCCCACGGTGCGTTTCCGCGATGTGGATGCGTGATGTTGTGGCCGATCTGCCTGGGATCGCCCGGTCAAGTGCACGGCCCGGCACGGCGCGGGCGCACATCAGCTGCCCCGCGAGGGCGCCAGCAGGAGGATGGGGGCATGTCTTTGCGTTACGATGTCGAGTCGGCAAGAGGCATCGTCCGCCGCCACGTTCGTGCCGTCACGCAAGATCAGCCGCATGAGATGGCCCGCCCCGGTCGCCGCGAGCCCGAGTTCCGCGAGCCAGGCGGGCGCGGTTGCCGAGCGTGGGGAGATGTAGCCGATATCGGCTTCAAGCGCCGAAGGGCTGGCGCCCTGCGTCGGCATCAGGACCCGTCCCGCCATGCCAATCTCGAGTCGGCGCACCGCATCCTGCGAGACGAACGCGAACGCCTCCAGCCGGGGGCCGCCCCCGACGCGAACCCGGGCGACCCTCTCGCCGGACGCAACCGCTTGCCCGGGCGCAACATTGAGTGCCGTCACCTCGCCCGCATGGGGGCTGACAACGAGTTCGCCAGC
>MKWU01005849.1_pt1 | contig 12989 bp, 5 predicted proteins | sample 809101 | NCBI WGS metagenome assembly MKWU01 (sample SAMN05860141, study PRJNA318959) | sponge metagenome | host: Aplysina aerophoba | place: Slovenia: Piran, Adriatic Sea, Gulf of Piran | collected 2013-05-07 | reverse complement strand
CCATACATTTCTCTGAGCAATCAAGTTGAGGTAATTTGGAGGGGGTAGAATTGATCCAATCTGTGTTACCGTTTTCAAAAAATCCTTCGCATTTGAAAACCCGATTAGTTTTCCATAAACTTAAATCTTGATTGAACTCGGTAGCCCCATTAAACATCCAATTCATATCGATTACATTACTTGTATCCCAATTTCCGATATCGTGATTGAACTCGGTAGCCCCATTAAACATAAAACTCATATCGGTTACATTACTTGTATCCCAATTCCCGATGTCTTGATTGAATGCGGCTGCATTATCAAACATCCAATGCATATCGGTCACATTACTTGTATCCCAATTCCCGATGTCTTGATTGAACAAACTAGAGTCTGAAAACATATAACTCATATCCGTAACATTACCCGTATCCCAATTCCCGATGTCTTGATTGAACAAACTGGAGTCTGAAAACATATAACTCATATCCGTAACATTACCCGTATCCCAATTCCCGATGTCTTGATTGAAATTAGTTGCTTTGTAAAACATCACACTCATATTGGTCACATTACTGGTATCCCAATTCCCGATGTCTTGATTGAACTTGTCATTTCCCTTAAATAAATTATCCATGTCAGTAACAAATGTGGTGACCAGATTTTCAACATTGTGCCCATTTTTAATCATTTCTCTTAATTTTTCCTTATCTACAATGGTGTATTCTTTCTCTGAATTGTTATTTGGATGGACTAATGACCACTTTTCTCCAATGTGTGTATACCCACATGATTTGCTTTTAACTGTTATTCCGTTAGTATCCAAGTATAATGGGTTACCGATACACCTCTGATAGCAATCTATTTGAGGCAATTTCGATGGATCAGAATTAATCCAACCTCTGTTACCGTTTTCAAAGTAGTTTTCACATTCAGAAACCGAGTTAGTTTCCCATAAGCTTAAATCATGATTAAAGGAGGTAGCATTATTAAACATCGAACGCATATCGGTCACATTACTTGTATTCCAATTTCCGATGTCTTGATTGAAGGCGGTAGCATTATAAAACATCCAATGCATATCGGTCACATTACTTGTATTCCAATTTCCGATGTCTTGATTGAAGGCGGTAGCCCCTGAAAATATCAAGCTCATATCGGACACATTACTTGTATCCCAATTCCCGATGTCTTGATTGAATGAACTAGCGCCAGCAAACATCCAACTCATATTGATCACCTTACTTGTATCCCAATTCCCAATGTCTTGATTGAAAGAAGTAGCATACGTAAACATTTGATTCATTTTGGTCACCTTGCTTGTATCACAATTCCCGATGTCTTGATTGAATGCGCTAGCCTGATTAAACATCGAATTCATCTCGGTCACCTTACTTGTATCCCAATTCCCGATGTCTTGATTGAATGCGGTAGCCTGATTAAACATCGAATTCATCTCGGTCACCTTACTTGTATCCCAATTCCCGATGTCTTGATTGAATGCGGTAGCCCGATTAAACATCGAATTCATCTCGGTCACATTACTTGTATCCCAATTCCCGATGTCTTGATTGAATGCGGTAGCCCGATTAAACATCGAATTCATCTCGGTCACATTACCTGTATCCCAATTCCCGATGTCTTGATTGAACTTGTCATTTCCCTTAAATAAATTATCCATGTCAGTAACAAATGTGGTGACCAGGTTTTCTACATTCTGGTTTTTGCTAATTATCTCTCGTAATTTCTCGTTATTTACAATGGTGTATTCTTTCTCTAAATTGTTATTTTGATGTTCTAATGACCACTTCTCTCCAATGTGTCTGTACCCACATGATTTGCTTTTAACTGTTATTCCGTTAGCATCCAAGTATAATGGATTTCCCGTACATTTCTTTGAACAATCAAGTTGAGGTAACTTCGAGGGGGTAGAATTAATCCAATCGGTGTTACCGTTTTCAAAAAATCTCTCGCATTTGAAAACCTGATAAGTTTTCCAGAAACTTAAATCTTGATTAAAAGCGGTAGCACTCCAAAACATACCACTCATATCGGTCACCTTACTTGTATTCCAATTACCGATGTCTTGATTGAACTCAGTTGCCTTGTAAAACATAAATCCCATGTCGGTCACCTTACTTGCATTCCAATTGCCGATGTCCTGATTGAAAGCGTCAGCGTAAGCAAACATCGCACGCATACTAGTCACCTTGCTTGTATTCCAATTCCTGATGTCTTGATTAAAGGCGGTAGTATAATAAAACATACTATTCATTTTGGTCACATTACTTGTATCCCAATTCCCGATGTCTTGATTAAACTCAGTTGCCTCGTAAAAAAGTTTACTCATATCAGTAACGAATGTGGTTATCACATTTTCTACATTTTGCCCACTACGAATCATTTTTCGTAGCATGACTTCATCAACAATGATATAATTAATCTCTCCTATTGCACTACCAAAGTCCACAGTCAATGACTTGCCAATAAAGTCTTGATGTTCTGGCTTGATCTTTATAGTGATTCCATTTTTGTCTAAATACAAAGGTGTGTCTTTGAATACTTCTGAAGGTTTTACCTTAAATAAGGCTTTTAGTGTGCAATTGCCTTCCACAGTGAACTCCAAAACAGCATTATCACTTTCATCTATCGTGGGACAGTCGGTATCTGTATCCACCTTCCATCTATAAAATTCATATTTCTTATCAGCCAAGGCATTAAAAACGACAGTTTTCCCAAATCCACTACTAAACTTTTTAGGTTCTGATACTGTTCCACCTTCGCTGGAACTTACACTGATGATATAAGGAATCTTTTCGAACACAGCTGTAACATTGCAATTTTTCGACGCGGTAAATTCTATTGTAAAATTATCCTTGCTAAAATTTCCGCAATCTCCCTGCCACTCCTTTAACCGATAATGTTGACTAGCAGTTGCGGTGATTCGAACCTCATCACCGTGATCTACAATCAGTGTTTCCGTGATTTCCCCACCCTCACCAGCTGAAGTTGTAATGGTGCGAGGGGCTTTGGCAAAGACAGCTCCCAATCTACAGTTACCAGCGACAACGAAGGTTACTTTGTTTTCAACTACTATCAGTTCAGGGCAGTTTGTGGTTGTCCATCCACCTAACTGATACCCTTCTTCAGGCTCAGCAGTAAAAGAGGCAACCTGGCCATGTTCTCTTAATAATTCCTCTTCACTCACACTACCTCCAACAGAAGATGTTGCGGTGACGGTGTATTGTATCTTTTCAAACTCAGCTCCGATCCGACAATTCTTGGTAGCAGTGATGGAGATTTCTGTATTATCCTTGCTAAATCTACCGCAGTTTCCTGTCCAAATTTTCAATTGATAGTGCTCATCGGGAAAAGCAGTGATTTTCACTGACTGACCACTATTTACCTTTTGAGGGTCAGTTATTGATCCGCCAAATCCAGATAAAGTGGCGATGGTGAACTGAGCTATTGGCTGCTGAGTCGGTGGATTAGGGATAACCTCATCGTCATTACAGGAAAATAAAAAGAAGAGTGTAACAATAGAAATAAATAGAGGATATTGAAATACTCGAAATATCATTAGAAAGTTATTTCTTGATGGCTAGAATATAAGCAATTAGTTTTATGTATTTACCAATAAATTTTTTTGGTTTTTGAGAATACGGGAAATAGGATTGCTAGTCCTTCCCGATAGAAAATAAAAAGTAAGCATGAAGCACATCCAATAAGAGCTAGCTCCTTAAAAAAGTAGTTCGCATGAAGTTTGGAATGAAGCACACGCTCCCTTTTCCTAAAATCGGGGTGGGGTAATTTCACAAAAGAACATTAGGTTGAACGTCAATCTATAACAAGAAAATAATTGTTTCGGAGTAGATTGTGAATTTCTCAAAAAAAATAACCGTTTATACCTGAGCCGTTCTGAGGCAAAAATAATAAAAGAAACCTTCACCCTAAATTTTTGGTAATCACATTAGAATCAAAGTATTATAGGAAGTTAGAAAAACATTTGACATAGAATTAAAATTCTTGTATAATTTAGAAAATCAAACCAAAAGTTGCATTTAAAAAGGGGGCGGTATCTTTACCCAACAACAATACTTGATTATTCTATGGCGAATTTAGACCTCCGTTTACAAAAAACACAATAGAACCCAAACAACCAATTAAATTGGAGATTACGATGTTGCAATAACTACTTGAACACGTCTTCAAATATGGATGCATAATTTCTGAGGATAAAGGAATAGTCTTAAAAAACACTTGGAATCTACTGGATTTAATTTTATGTTGATAATAGAGCAACATATTGCGACAGCGATCTACAAATCAATTGAAAGAAAAGCCGCCATTTTATCAATTGATATAAAGCCGGCAGATAGTCCTATTCCAAAGTTGAATTCAAAAGAAATAAATACCTTTGCTACGGGGATTTTTGTGTATGATATCCGAATTATTTGACGAGTGTTGAACTCCAGGACAAAAAAAATTGAGAATATATTACAGCTATCTATTACTCGGTTGATTTCAACATAAGCATATTGATAAACGCCCAATTGATTAGTCGAACTTCACTTTCAAATAGGGGTTTTATGATGTCCAAAAGAGTTTCTGTATCTATGGTGACCTCTCAAGAACTCTATACCATTTAATATATGAATTTTAATTTTAAAGAGATATATAAAGCACGGATTACTTTAATGAGTTTTTTGATTTTGGGTTTTTCCTATAGTCAACAACTGCCCAATCAAATCACCTTAAATCAGGCTGTTGATTTGGGAATAGAGAATAATGCTGCCGTGCGTAATGCGACCCTAGAAATTCAAAAGACCTACAAGCAACAATGGCAATCTTTTGCAGATGGATTACCCCAGATCAAAGGGAATCTCAGCTATCAGAACTATTTGGAACAGCCTGTCGCGCTAATCCCAGCTCAGTTTTTTGGTGGTAAAGAAGGTGAATTCTCGGAAGTGGTATTCGGAACCAAGCAGAATTTTGTCGCTAGTTTTAATATTGATCAGATACTTTTTGATGGATCTTATCTATTGCTCCTGCAAGCAAGTAGAGTGGTACTGGAAGTTTCTCAAAATGCCTTATCAAAAACCAAACTCGAGATTAGAAAAAATGTCATCCAAACCTATGTCAACGTATTGCTTTCAAGAGCTAATATTGATTTTATTTCAGAAAATCTTAACACCCTCGAAGAAAATTTAGAAGAAATGGAAAAATTATTTGAGTCGGGATTTGTAGAACAAGAAAATGTAGAACAGATTCGACTCAGTGTTAGTGAGCAGAAAAATCAGCTTCGATACGCCCAAAGGTTGGAAGAAATAGCCCTTGATTTATTGAAGCATTTGCTGGGATACCCATCAGACTTTTCCATAGAGCTTACCGATAAATTAGAACAAGTCATATCGGCAGCTATAGCACTAACCGTAGTATCAGATAATACTTCCCTGGTCGGATCATCCGATAAAAACATTGATGTGAGAATAGCAGAAAATAATGTTAGAGCTCAATTTTTGGAGTACAAAAATGAACAAGCCAAATCCTTTCCAGTTGTAAAGGCCTTTCTCAATGGTAACTATACAGGGAATAGCAACGAATTTACTTTTTTGAAACGAGAACAAAAGTGGTTTGGAACCGCAGCATTTGGGATCACAGCAGACATCCCAATATTTAGTTCATTGTCCCGAAACGCAAGTGTCCAAAAAGCCAAAATCAACTGGCAACAATCCCAGATCACCTTTGAAGATACCAAAAAACAAGTGGAATTGAATATCAGAAGAACCCTTAGTGATTTACAGCTGGCAGCTGAAACACTCCAAACAGGCAAAGAAAATATGGAACTTGCTCAGAGAATATCCGAGAAAAATCAAATCAAATTTTTAGAAGGCCTAGCAACTTCTTTTGAATATAGAGAAGCTAGAAGCCAACTTTTTTTAGCCCAACAAAAGTACCTGCAAGCCGTCCTTGATCTAATTAATAATAAGGTAGAGTTAGATAACCTTTTAGATACATCCCTATAATTGATAACTACTATGAAACATATCATCCTATATATTTTAGCATTTTGGGTCATCCTAGCGGGATGCAACCAAAGAAAATCCCAAGCCTCAGAAGAAGAATCAATGGCCACATCCAGTATTGATTCTCTAAAATTACAAAGAGACATCTATGTGAACCAGATTGCAAAACTGAACGAAAAATTAACCGAAATCAATCAATTGATAGAAATAAATGACAAAAACCAAAAACTACCATTGATTTCGGCTTATGAAGTTGAGAGATCCAGTTTTTCCCACACAATTGAAGTGCAAGGAGATATAAAAACCAGACAAAGCCTGGAACTTTATCCCGAGATTTCAGGGAAGCTCCTAAATGTCGTGGTTCAAGAAGGTCAAGCTGTAACCAAGGGATCTGTACTAGCTATAATTGATGATGGAGGGATTGAACAGCAACTAAAAACGGCTCGATTGCAGCTAGAACTTGCCCAGACCACTTTTGAACGTACTGAGCGATTATGGAATCAACAAATCGGGTCTGAACTCAATTACTTGGAAGCTAAAACCCAATTTGAATCCCAAAAACAGCTGGTAAACCAGCTGGAAAATCAACTGCGGAAAACCAAAGTAACAGCTCCCTTTTCAGGTATTATCGACGAGCTGATTTCTAATCAAGGGTCTTATGTATCCCCAGGAATGACACCCATTTTAAGGCTGGTCAATCTAAATTCTATGTACGTTGAAGCCGATATTCCTGAAACCTATTTACTTTCTGTCGTTCCAGGAAGTCAAGCCCTTGTCCAAATTGACATGATTGGTCAAGAAATAAAAACTATATTGAGGCAAACGGGCGATTTTATCAACCCCAACAACAGAACCTTTAGGGTGGAAGCCCCTTTGAAAAACCCCGAGGGCCTCATTAAGCCAAATCTGACGGCTAAACTGATTGTCACTGATTATAATAATCCCGAGGCTTTACCTATACCTCTTCGGCTGATACAAGAAGATGCCCAGGGAAATACCTATGTGCATCGATTGGCACCAACCGACGAACCCGATGTTTTTATTACCCAGAGAATTTATATTGAGTTGGGTATCCGAAGTGGATATTATACTGAGGTTATCAGTGGACTAAATTCTGCTGATTTGTTGGTGGACGAAGGTTCGGCGCTTGTGGAAGATCAACAGAAAGTCCAACTACTGGGCGGCTGATTAAAGCAATTCTATGAGTGATAAAAAAATTTATAAAGAATTTAAACCCTCAAGCTGGGCCATAGATCACAGAGTAGTGATCTATGTGATTATGGCTATTTTCTTCATTCTGGGTGTGACCTCATATTTGAATATGCCCCGAGAGAGTTTTCCCGAAATAAACGACACCCAAATTTTCGTTACAACGGTATATCCCGGAAATACAGCCGAGGATATGGAAAGACTAGTTACCAACCCCCTGGAAGAAGAAATAAAGGGAATGTCAAATTTGGTCCAAATCAATTCGATTTCTTCAGAAGATTTTGCCATAGTAATCATCGAAGTGGATGAGGATATCCCTATATATAGGGCAAAGCAAGAAGTGACTGATTTGGTCAATTCTGTCAAATCTAGTGCTGATTGGCCAGTATTCAATAATGCCAAATTAGAACCTAACATATTTGAGTTGGATTTTGCTGAAATGATGCCTATGCTCAATATCAGCATGATCGGCGACTATCCCATTGAAAATCTAAAGGAATATGCTGAGCGTTTGCAATCAGCTATTGAAGATTTACCCCAGATAAAGGAGGTTGATATAAGGGGAATTCAAGAATTTGAAGTAAAAGTAGCTCTCGATTTGTACAAGATGACTTCTTCCGGAGTTGCTTTTGCCGATGTCATCAATGCCATATCAGATGAAAATTCGACCATGTCAGCAGGTAATATAGAAATTGATGGCCAGAGAAGAAATGTTCGGATTCTGGGTGAAATTGAAGAACCAAAAGACTTAGAGGATTTCGTAGTTAAAAATGATCAAGGAGATGCCGTTTATTTAAGAGATATCGCCACGGTGACTTTTGAAGAAAAAGAGGCTACCTCTTATGCCAGAACAATGGGGGAAAAGACGGTTCTACTAGATGTAGTCAAAAGAGGAGGTGAAAATTTGATTAACGCAGCAGAAGATATAAGGCAAATTGTGGCCAATACCGATGAGCTGCAAATCCCCGGTGATATAGGAATTACTATCACAAATGATACCTCAACCATAACAGTAAACCAAGTAAATGACCTGATCAATAACATCATTTTCGGAGTAATTCTGGTAGTTACAGTGTTGATGTTTTTTATCGGTTTTAGAAATGCTCTTTTTGTAGGATTTGCTATACCCATGTCAATGTTTATGGCCATTATGCTTCTGTCTGCATTCGGTTTTACCCTCAATACCATGGTTTTGTTCGGCTTGGTAATGGGACTAGGAATGTTGGTAGACAATGGAATAGTGGTGGTTGAAAATGTTTACCGATTGATGGAAAAAGAAGGTATGTCCCGAGTCAAAGCTGCTAAAAGAGGAATCGGAGAAATAGCCACCCCAATAATTGTTTCAACTGCCACAACCTTGGCAGCTTTTGCACCCTTGGGTGCGTGGCCCGGTTTGATGGGCGAATTCATGATTTATTTCCCCATAACACTCTCAGTTGTGTTGGGCTCTTCCTTGATTGTCGCTATCTTTTTTAATTCCATGCTGGTTTCTCAGTTCATGAATGTTCAAGAGCGGACTATTTCTAATAGATCACTTTGGAGATTAACTGCTATTATGGGTGGATTGGGTTTGTTATTGGTATTTAACAGAGGAATAATACGAGGACTTGGAACAATTATGATAATCGTTCCCATTTTATTTTGGGCATATAAATATGTAATAAAAGACTGGTCACTTCGGTTTCAGAAAATTTTTCTTAACAAAGTAGAAGCCAATTATCGTAAATTCTTGAGCTATGTATTGAAAGGATATAGACCAGGCTTGTTTTTGACCGGCACCTTTCTTCTGCTATTGAGTTCTTTCGTTTTGATGGGAATTTTTCCCCCAAAAACAGAGTTTTTTCCAGAAAATCAACCAAATCAAATCATTCTATATATTGAATATCCTGAAGGAACCGCAATTGATAAAACAGATAGGATAACCCGACTGATAGAACAGGAGGTCTATAAAATTGTCAACTTATCTAAATACAACGATGGGGATCACAATTTTATGGTCGAAACTGGAGTAACTCAAGTTGGGGAAGGCGCTGGAAATCCAACCACTGATTCCGGAGCTCAGAATGCCATGCCCCACAAGGGCAAAATCACCATTACTCTGAGAGAATTTAAATACAGAAGAGGAAATTCAAGCGAGTTAATGCGAAAAGAAATCCAAGAAGCAGTAGCGGGAAAATTCCCTGGCGTGGCTATCTCAGTTGAAAAAGATGCCAATGGGCCTCCAACAGGGTATCCTATTACCATAGAAATAAAAGGAGAAGACTATCTGGAGCTCATTGAGGTTGCAGAAAAAATGAAGGACTATCTCAATAGGGTCAATATTGCCGGAGTTGAAGAATTAAAAATTGATGTCAGCAGATACAAACAAACCGATCAGATAGTGATTGATCGAAAAAAAGCAGGACAGCTTGGAGTTAATGCTGGACAAATCGGTTTTGTAATGCGAACTGCTCTCTTTGGTTCAAAGGCCGGAGTCTACAAGACAAGGGGAGATGATTACGATATCAATGTTCGCCTTCATGATCAGTATCGCTATGATAAAAATGCCTTATTGAATCAGAACATTATCCTGAACGAAGGAGGGCAGACCAAAGAAATTCCTATTTCTTCACTGGTAAAAGTAGAAAGCGAAAATACCTTCAGTTCCATCAAACACCGTAAACTTGATCGGGTGGTGACGCTATATTCTCCTGTTTTAGCTGGTTTTAACGGCAATGCGGTATTATCAGAAGTTCAACAGGCACTTCAACATTTTGAACTTCCCGAAAAGGTGACCTTTGACTATGCCGGTGAACAAGAAGACCAGCAAGAAAACATGGCGTTTTTATCTACAGCACTATTTTTTGGATTGGCACTAATACTACTGTTATTGGTGTTTCAATTCAATTCAATATCCAAGCCTATTATTATTCTGCTGACCATTTTACTGAGCTTTACAGGCGTTTTTTTTGGTTTGTTGATTTTTGAAATGCCTTTTGTCATTCTGATGACCATGTTGGGCATCATTTCCCTTGCTGGAATTGTAGTTAATAACAGTGTTGTGTTAATTGATTATACCCAATTGTTGATCAATAGAGATAAAAAGATTAATGATATAAAAGGTGTATTACCTATTAACCGGGCCATAGATGCAGTTGTTGATGGAGGAACCGCCCGGCTTAGACCCGTATTGTTAACTGCTATAACCACTATCTTGGGATTAGTACCACTAGCCATTGGTTTAAACATCAACTTTTTCACTCTTTTGACTCAGTGGAACCCCAATGTGTATGTTGGAGGTGATAACGTTATTTTCTGGGGTCCGCTAGCATGGACAGTGATTTTTGGGTTATCATTTGCAACCTTTTTGACTTTGGTTATCGTGCCAGCTACCTTTACCATTATTTATCGAATCAAAATCCGTGTCAAGAGGTATTTTGCTCGAGGTCAAAGAGAAAATTTAGTCTTGGATGAGTCAGCCAAGTAAATACCGAACCCACCATTGCGGAAGATTAAACACATGCCATATTGGCCAGCGAGTGTTATTATGTGGCTGGGTACATCGTATCAGAGATAAAGGATTTATCACTTGGATAGAACTCAGAGATTTTTATGGGATAGTACAATTGGTGTTTGATCAAGAACGTACCGCAAAAAAAACCTATAAAGAAATCAAATACCTCAATAGAGAAGATGTAATTCAGATAGAGGGAATGGTGCTGAAAAGAGAATCGGCCAATCGATCAATTCCTTCCGGAGAAGTCGAAGTATTGGTCGAAACTATTAGTCTATTAAACAAATCTTCGCCGCCACCTTTTACAATAGAAAAGCAAACCGATGGAGGTCCTGAACTGAGGATGCAATACCGTTATTTGGATATACGTCGTCAGCCTATAAGGGATAATTTGGTTTTCAGACATCAACTGGTTCAATCCATTAGGGAGTTTTTGTGGAAAAATGAGTACTTAGAAATAGAAACCCCTTTTTTGATCAAATCGACCCCCGAGGGGGCAAGAGATTTCATCGTTTCATCCTACATGAATAAAGGCCAGCACTATGCCCTTCCTCAGTCTCCTCAAACTCTCAAGCAATTATTGATGATCGGAGGGATTGACAAGTATTTTCAGATTGTCAAATGCTTTCGGGACGAGGATTTAAGAGCCGATAGACAACCTGAGTTCACCCAATTAGATTGTGAACTTTCATTTGCTAGTCAGCATGAAATCATGGAACAATTCGAGAGATTGCTGGGGCATTTGCTTGAAAAGTTCACAGACTATAGACTACGACCATTCCAAAGATTAACATATGATCAAGCCATAAATAATTATGGAACAGACAAGCCCGATTTGCGATTTGGAATGAAACTTGCAGATTTTACTCAATTGACTAGGAGTAGTGGCTTTGCGGTTTTTGATAGCCAAGAAACTGTCGCTGGGTTTAGTGTTCAAAATGGTTCTGGAACTAGTCGAAAAACAATTGATGAATGGACGCGATGGATTAAGCGTCCCCAAATAGGGGCCAAGGGTTTAGTCTGGGTTTCTCAAGATTTAAATGGGGAATTTCGATCTTCAGTTTCAAAATTTTTTGGTCTTCGGGATTTTTCTGCTTGGTTTGAAAAGGCTCAAGGTTCCAAAGGAGATCTTTTGTTGATGATTTCTGGAAGAAAAAATGATGTTTATTATCAGCTGGGGAAATTGAGAATTGAGATTGCCAATCATCTCCAATTGATTGATCCCAATTTATTTGTACCACTTTGGGTTACTGATTTTCCTTTGTTTGAGTGGGATGATCAAGAGAATAAATACTCTCCGATGCACCATCCTTTTACAGCACCTATGGAGAAAGATTTGAGTTATCTCCAAAACGATCCGTTAAAAGTTCGGGCACAATCTTATGATTTGGTACTCAATGGAAATGAAATAGGTGGGGGTTCGGTTCGAATTTTGGATGCTGGGTTACAGCTAAAAATTTTAAACCTTTTGAATTTTACTGAATCAGATGCACAAGATCGATTTGGATTCCTTCTAGATGCTCTTAAATATGGAGCCCCTCCACATGGAGGCATAGCCTGGGGGATAGATAGGTTGGCTGCGGTGCTTAAGGGAAAAGAATCTATTAGAGACTTTATTGCATTCCCAAAAAATAATAGAGCTCGTGATTTGATGATGGGAGCACCGTCAGCTCTCACTGCAAAACAACTGAAAGAACTCCAATAACTCTTGTTATCTGATTCGTGTTTGCTCTTCGTCAAAAAATTATAAAGTATTTATTTTTTGTTGTCCTTTTAGGTTTAATCGTGGGTTTTATTTTAATCAACAGAGGAAATTCTGCTGGTTCTCTGGTCGTGGGATTTTCAGTATTAGTCAAAGTATTTGTCTTGATGCCTATTTTTTTATATCATCGGTGGAATGGAAAAAAACTTAAGGACTACACCTTGACCAAAGAGAATTTTGATAAAATGCGCAAGTATTCTAAGGAAAATAAATTTTGAAGCGTAGGGCTATACAACCAAACATAGGACCAATCAACTTTTTAAATTAGTTCATGATTTTGGGATTGAAAAGCACAAATTGCGCAATCGCTTAATCTAGGTGGCTCTAATCGCTTTATTGTGGATTAGAGGCGGTTTTTTTTACCCGCGACTATATGCATTTTGCTTTTTAAAAGCAAAATACTCATTTTTACGCTTCATAGTCGGTTGCCCGGGACCGCCTTTGGCAATCTTAGGTCTTATACAAACTCCACGTACATATTGAATGTCCCCTATCCCGAGGGTCCATATGTTTATAGCAG
>MKWU01005847.1_pt1 | contig 12991 bp, 12 predicted proteins | sample 809101 | NCBI WGS metagenome assembly MKWU01 (sample SAMN05860141, study PRJNA318959) | sponge metagenome | host: Aplysina aerophoba | place: Slovenia: Piran, Adriatic Sea, Gulf of Piran | collected 2013-05-07 | reverse complement strand
TCAAAAAATCATATTCTAAAGTTAATACCACAAGTGACATCTTTCTAATTAAAACAACGTCCCTAAAATGTAAATTTGAGAATTATTACATATTAAAACATCTCATCCTTAATTTCAAGGTTGTTTTGAACAACCTACGACGATGCTAAAAACCTTGAAAAAATATAGCATATTTTAGTGATGTTTAACAATAGTCATCTATAGTAATGACTATAAATTTTTGGTGAACTCAACCACTATTCTATTACCTAATGCTACTCTATGTACCAAGTGCATTACTTTCATACACTACCCTCACACAAATTGTAACGGGTATTTTTTGCATTGATGGACTAAACCGCTTTCTCATGATCGCCTTGGTAACCCTAAAACCCTCTGATATGAAGCATGAATTACACGTTGCAACCCAGTAATTACCTACAACAACTTGTATCACCAATAAATCGTTAGTTTCTTGTTCGAGGCAAATTTAGTTCTCATAATAGTCTTTTTATCACTTTTTGCATAATTATCACATTTTGTTTATCCTTAGCGAACTAACGCTTTACATGGATACTTTCATCAGGCTCGTGTTCAAATTCCCTCGCTGGTATCTCTCAACGCTAGATTGACTAACTACAGTCTGTTACGATTTTGCCAGTGTTACCTAACCTATCAATTACCGTGCTTTCACTCTGACAAATTGCTTGATGTCAAGGCTGGCGACCTTTCTGATAACAATATCCTTCCCATCTGTGCAAATAAGTATTTGCATACCCTAGACCGAGCAAGTATTTAACGCATTCTTTTCAATCCGACTTTTCTCTAAATTTATCTTTTTACAACCCAACAAACCATGGATTTAACTTCATTCACTCCCTTATTCATAATGTTTTTCAACCACGTTTTTGTGGTAATTTGTGACTCATCATACTGAAATTAAAGTTCCATTTTTTCGAAAACAGTAGGTATGTTAAAACAAACCAAGACCTTTAATCAACCTATTTCCTCCTCTGGTATTCTTATTGGAAAACGGTCAACTAGAATAGTTCACCTCATTTTCAATTCCGGCACAGTTTACTGATTCCTAATCACTTAAAATACGGGTGAGTTTGAAACTCTAGTGTTTTCTTTCCAAGCCGGTCATATTTATCGGGTACAATCTTTGCATTATTTCAGTGGAGATTTTCCTGATTAATGCGGCGACAGTGCGACCTAATTTTTGAGTTACTTGTAATTTTGAACTCAATCGTTTTTGCCGAATTTTCTTTTCCCACTAGTGCGTCCTCCCACCCAATTTCATCCCCTGATCAGGTGAAATAACCTTTTTACCGCTCGTTGCTATCATGATTAACGTTCAACACAATTCTATGGAATGGGTCGAGAGCAGCTAATCCATGGAATAACGTCCTGCCGATACCATCTGCGGTTGGATGAAGGACTATTTTCAGCTGAGTAATCGCGATAAAATCGGGGCTTGAGAAAAACACCGAACAGAAGCTAACCACCTTCAAATCATCAGCAGCGATAAATCAGTGGAATATTTTGTTACTGGAGGTTATTTTTTCTTGACCAAAATAGGACGATTGAATAACATCAGTAATCGTCCGTACGATTAGTCTTTTTGTTAAGATAAAATTAACATAAAACAACTATCATGGCCAAAACCAAACAGAGCTTTAATTTTTGTTCGCTAAGCAGGGGAAATCATGGAATCCATTCTTTCAAAACGTCCGAGTAAGACAGCTGAACTTGTGACTGCTGCTCGGGCAGTACACACCCGACATGACCAACCTGTTCTGCTGCATGATCCCTTTGCCGTTCAGCTATGTGGCCGATTTTGGAAAACCATCAGCAACTCATCACTATTGACATGGATTATACGAAACGTAGTCATGCGCCGTCAGGTCACCTTGATCCATTTCATTGTGATTCGAGCACTTTACGGGGAACGTCAGTTGGAACAGGCGATTAAACGAGGCGTGAAACAATTTGTCATTATTGGAGCCGGTTATGACTCCTTCGCCTTTCGGCGGCCAGAATTGGCAAAGCAACTCAAAATCTATGAATTGGATATGCCGGCCACTCAACAAGAAAAGCGAAACCGAATGAAAAAAGCCGGTATCCCTGAACCAGAATCGGTAATCTATGTTTCTTCTGACCTCAATTCAGAGACGCTAGTTGATGCTCTTATCCGGCATGGTTTTGATCCCCAAAAACCTGCGTTTTTTTCGTGGTTCGGTGTAACCTACTATCTACCCCATTCAACCGTCCAAGAAACGCTTAGCTTAGTAGTCAATAAAACTGCACCAGGCTCATCAATCGCTTTTGACTATCTTTGTAACATAAAAGAAGTCCCTGATAAATATCAGGAATTGCACCAATTCTTAGGTAAATTTGTCTCTCGCCGGGGGGAACCATGGAGAAGTGATATGTCACCAACTCATCTTGAATTGCAAATTCAAGAGCATGGCTTTAGTCACATTAACCATCTGACCCCAGAAAGAGTGGCACCAGAACTTGTGAAAGAACATAGTACCATCACTTGCCCACCAATTTTTGGTTTATGCACGGCGACAACACAAAATTAATTCAATCCGCAAGTGTTAACCTACTATTTGAACGCCCAATATCCATCGGCTGCATTTTATGTCCAATTATTCAGCCGGAGAATTTCTTCGGCTGAATGCATTCGGCCTCACAACTTAGTTCTAGAGAGTGAAACCCTCAGGTTATGTTGAGTTGTTTGCACTTCAAAGTCTTAACCCATCTTTAACGCTTAGTACTTTGAACGCCCTAGACAAGTCTGGGAGGGGTGATACAATTTGGACGAGAATAATACGGGTTCAAAGTGTCACAGTCAAGAGGTATGTGCGATAGCAATGGTGGTATCACCCAGGGTTATCGCATTTAAAATTTTACAATGGTTTTGCTAGCTGACGAACTCTATATTGTCAACATTTTTAGCCAGTAAAGGAAAGAAAAATCCTTTAATCTCCTTCTGGAAATAATCTGCGAGAGTCAAATACGTGAAATGTGACCGAATGATATTTCAAATGCGATAGCCTTGCATTGTTCTACCTCGTAAATTGTATTTTTTTGATCGAATAGGAGAAAATGCAGGTGGAAACAACTGAAAAATTTTAAATGCGATAGCCCTGGGTATCACCAACACCAATTACCATCATTCAAAAACATTATTCTTCATTACTTGACTTCCTGGGGCAACAATCATAGATGTAACCTGCTTGCTTGTGCAGATAATGGTTGTAAAACGCAATCAAATTTTTTTGTATGCGATAAGCCAATGAATAGTTGCCTTTAACAACGTTATACTGTATAATGTAATGGAAAGAGAGAAAATCCAATGACACAAGTAGCTTTTGATACAATGACAACGACCCAGATTCTTGAAGATAGCGGGATGGTAAAAACCCACGCTCAAGCGATTACGATTGCCATTAAAAAAGAGATGGAGGGTGAATTTGCGACAAAAACCGATAATATTGCTAATCTCAAAAGCGACTTATCTCAGGCAATAGCGAAATCAGATAAACAATTCGCTGAACTCTCTCATTCAATCAGTTTGACAAATAACAGTTTAATGGCACTCACAAAAGTTGTTGACAAAATGGAGAAACGACTCGACAAGCATGATGAGCGCTTCGACAAAATAGATGGGCGCTTCGACAAAATAGATGGGCGCTTCGACAAAATAGATGGGCGCTTCGACAAGCAAGATGGGCGCTTCGACAAGCAAGATGCGCGCTTCGACAAACAAGATGCGCGCTTCGACAAAATAGACCAACGTAATGAATCACTTTCTAAAGAAGTAACCAGTATTTCTAACGAAGTATCTAGAATCAAAATCCACTTTGGTGTGTTGTATGCGATGAATGCAGCTATTTTCGGTTTATTGGTGTTACCTTTGATTGAAAGATTTATCTCCTCATAATCATTTCATCAGTTTTTCTGCGGTTGCCTTTAACAACGGTATACTGTATAATGTAATGGAAAGAGAGAAAATCCAATGACATAAGTAGCCTTTGATACAATGACAACGACCCAAATTCTTGAAAACAGCGGGATGGCAAAAACCCACGCTCAAGCGATTACGATTGCCATTAAAAAAGAGATGGAGGGTGAATTTGCGACAAAAACCGATATTGCTAATCTCAAAAGCGACTTATCTCAGGCAATAGCGAAATCAGATAAACAATTCGCTGAACTCTCTCATTCAATCAGTTTGACAAATAACAGTTTAACGGCACTCACAAAAGTTGTTGACAAAATGGAGAAACGACTCGACAAGCAAGATGCGCGCTTCGACAAAATAGACCAACGTAATGAATCACTTTCTAAAGAAGTAACCAATATTTCTAAAGAAGTATCTAGAATCAAAATCCACTTTGGTGTGTTGTATGCGATGAATGCAACTATTTTCGCTTTATTGGTGTTACCTTTGATTGAAAGATTTATCTCCTCATAATCATTTCATCAGTTTTTCTGGCCTTGACACTTGAAGACCTCAATCACCCATACAATCGTGATTGATCATTAATTGACGCACAACATTCCACCGCTGATGGAACTCAGAAAGTCCTTTCCTGATTTCACCCTTTGCCCTCAATTTCGTATTTTCATTTTTTCAATCCACAGCTGCTCTACATTCTATAGTTTGTCAAACGGCTCAATCCATGGTTGCGCCTACTGTAATAATAGTTTTATAAATTTCTCGTGTATCATCAGCACAACACCAATTCATTTTTCTTACTCATAGTCTAACCATTATGTCCATCCGAACGAGCACATCGCCCAAAACCAAAAAAGTTTCCGCCCAAATCGTCGCAAGCGACCGCAATACCCTCAAATACCACGAAGGAGGGTAAAGCGAACTTCAAGGCGATGAGAGTCAGGCTTGGAACCAAGGCGTATGGATTGTACCAAGATGAGGACTGAAAGCGAGTTCATGTAAGAGAGAAAGAAGGGACTTTTGCATGCCAAAAGAGATGGCAATATTGTGCCTAGTTTTAAGAGAGCACCCCATAGAATCGGTGTTTTAAGCGATAAAGTGTCAAAGACGGGACCCGCCTCAACAGAACCACCTCCTTTGTATATCTGCCATTGAATAGACCTGTGTACATCCCGACACCAAGAATGTGTTTCCTCTGGTTCTGAACATAATTCACCAAAAGGACAGGATTACGAAAAATAATTGTGAACGGAATAAGGCCTTCTATTTCCTGAAGGCCGCTCTCTTAAACCCTTTCCATCTCAAGGTCATCTTCCTTGGTGTTGGATTGAGTTTTAATCTGATCTTTAATTTCTACATCCTAACGCTGTTGACAAGCTGTCAAATCCAAAAACAGATATACCTTTTGGCCTGTTACAGGAGAGCTAGGCGAGGCCTGTAGAGTTTTATAATGTCAGTGACTTTGGAAAATAGTGCTTAAATAGTCACTTTTTTGGGAAAAACTGATTCAAAATTAATAAGTTTCACTTAATGAGGTAACCAGTCAAATAACTATTGTAGTAAGTCAATTAATTATTCCGATATACGCGTTTCCTGTGGTCAATCCTGACTATGAGTATCTCTTCATCATTGAATTCATAAATAATACGAAAGTTTCTTACTCTTGCGCGATAATATTGACTATTCAATAATTTATTAACACCTTGAGCTTCCGGCTCAGCTCAAAGTTTTTCGATTCGGGCAGATATTTGTTTGAAAAGAACCGAATTTTGACTTGCCTGTTTGTCAAGAGAGTCTTGGGTATTGCTTGTGAACAGGAGATTACGCATTCTTTATGCGTTCAAAAAATCTCTCTGATTCCTCTACACTGAGAATTCCTTTCTTCTTTGCTTCATCGGCCAGTTCAACCCAAATTTTATCCTCTTCTATTTCCCTTTCCTTGAGCTCTTTGATTGCATAATGTAAATATTCTGATACAGTCTGACCATGCTCTATGGCTAGGGTTTGCAAGTAATCATGAAAATCCTCTTGGACAGGAATGACAATATTGGGTTGTGTCGTATCACTCATGGAGTACTCCTGTCAGTTTATAATGGCAATGACGATGTAAAGTAATACGTCAATCAGTATGAAAACCAATTTAGTTTCACCATAATGAAGAGTAAAGTTTATTTTCTAACATGTCAAAGAATTAATTTTCAAACCTAGTATCTTAACTTTATTGAAATGATGGATAAAGTGACTTCAATTTAATCCGTGCATCCTCGGTTCTGAACTACCCATTAATCGGTTTGGCTGTCTCATTCCGATAATCCCCCCCAAGCCTTGGTTTCACAAACAATCGTCCCACGATCAGGGATCCGCCGTGCCAGACATTGGCGTCAGAACATTGATGGCAATGGTGTTGTTTCCCACTTTAATGCCGATATCGGCATTAAAGTGGGAAACAGCACCTGTCTTCAGGCTCGGCACCACAGCTGAAAGGTCTGATGGTCAAACCACTCCCAAGCGTCAATGCGTCACGCCGCATTCAGGTGCGTCACGTCATGAGCGCCGACGGCGCGACGCACAACCAGGTCAGAGCCAATCCCGGCTTCGGAGGCAATGATTGGATGTTATATTGAACGGCTAAAAAAAATTATCAGGGACAATAATTGGATTAAAAAAATTGAAGCTTCTTGAAAAATTTTGTCCCACTTCTAGGAAAATAATGTGATCAATCTAGATTGACATAATTGAAACTGAACTGCATAAATAAAATTAGAATATAATTTGCCCCAACCCTCATTTACAAGGCGATTCAGGGCTATTTCAGTGACATTTCAAATGGCTTGCATTCAAATCTAACGCGCTCAAATATCACATTGAATAGGGCCTGTATCCCCTTATAAGGAGGATGTAAAAAAATTCACATCCGCAATTTTTTTGTAAAGTTTGGATTATGAGTGAACCCATATCTTTTGGTCACTTTAGGGGTGGAGTGTTGGAAACTACGAAACGAATGGTATCAATTAAGGAGAGCACAAAAGGTTCAGTGTATTCACAATATATCTGTGGCCGATCAATCAGGCCAATTAGGATTTTAGCAGCCGATAATCCACTGTCCAAAGCGTATTGTCTCGACATTTTACCTTGGCACATTTTGGATTCATTTTAATGATGATACCCAAGTGGCTTTTTCCACGCGCGCCAAATGAAACCGAATCTCCTACTCTGAATTTCATTTTACTGTTTTCACCTGATGGCCTTTTCAATGAGGAATTGACCGCATGGGATTGAGCATCATATTTTTGCATTGTCAGGTATGGTACTAACCACTTTCCGTCTTGATTATGCACAGTTGCCCGCTTCGTATTCATACGAAAGATCTGACCAACTAGTTTATAACCCTGTGCCGAGAAGGTTACATAATCTCCTACTTTGAAGTGGGACTTGGCAATTTCAGCTTTTTGAAGTGCTTCTTCGCTCGCAGGAGCACAGGATTTGGGCGTCGCACCAATTTGTTGTGCTATCTGTTTCCATTTTGGCCCATGGCCGGCACTGGGACCTGCTAGGGCATGTGCAATTTCGTGTAGAATTGTATCCATGATCTGATCGTCATCACTACTAACGGTGTGGAATAAACTGAGCTCAATTTTCTTTTGCGAATACCGGCAACAACCAAGTTTTGTTGTTGCCGTTGAAAAGCCCAATCTCCATTCATTTAAACCATAATGATTCATTTTCTCTTGGGCTATCTCGGCAACTTTCCTAAGTTTTTCTCCCCTTTTCTGACGCTCAGTTGCTTTGATAGTACAAAGGTGATTAAGTCGTAAGTAGGGAACTTGCCAATTTCCATCATCACAAGAAACACGAGCATATTTAGGGTTAAGTTTCTTGACGTATCCGGTTTTCAAGCACCCCAAGTTGTCAACAAAACCAACGTGGTCGCCAAGATCAAAAAAAACCTGAATATCCTTAAGAGTTAATGACCGCCGAATATTCGCATCGGCTTTTCCCAGAAGTAATTCAGCCCAATTAGTAGTCTTCAAAAATCTTATCCTTGTTAATTAATACATTCCACAGAATAAACTTAGGCTATGTTAACCCCAATTTCGAGAAAGTAAATACTGGTTTAATCATAATATTGATCAAGACGATTGTTATGATTTGGCTAAAAATTTTTCTGCATCTAAGGCGGCCATACAGCCTAATCCAGCCGACGTGACGGCCTGTCTATACACGCTGTCAACAAGATCACCTGCAGCAAAAACACCTGGGATAGATGTTTGTGTCGTACCCGGGCTGGTTTGAATATATCCACCTTCTTTGAGGGTTAATTGTCCTGTAACCAATTCCGATGCAGGAGTATGACCGATTGCAACAAATACACCAGTACAACTATGGGTGATTGCTTGACCGGTAATTGTATTTTTAAGAGCAACAGAATCGACAGATTTGGGATTGTCAGTGCCGATAATTTCAGTGACAACATGATTCCAAAGGACTTCAATCTTAGGATGATTAAATACGCGGTTCTGAAGAATTTTTTCAGCCCGTAGTTCATCGCGGCGGTGGATGAGTGTGACTGTGTTGGCAAAATTTGTCAGGAATAATGCTTCTTCAGCGGCCGTGTTTCCTCCGCCAACGACAACTACATCCTGCTCTCGATAGAAAAACCCATCACAAGTAGCACAGGCAGACACCCCAAAACCCTTATAGTAATCCTCAGAGGATAAACCAAGCCACTTTGCTTGTGCCCCAGTTGCTAGAATCAGGGTATCACAAGTATATGTATCACCTGAATCACAAAGGGCAGTAAAAGGACGATGATCTAATTGGAGTTCAACAGCAGAATCTTGAACAATTTTTACTCCTGTTGAACGGGCATGGTCTTCCATACGAACCATTAAATCCGGTCCGAGTACCATTGTATCACCTGGCCAGTTCTCTACATCAGTGGTTATAGTCAATTGACCTCCTGGTTGAAGGCCTTGTAAAAGTATTGGCTGGAGCATAGCTCGAGCAGCATAAATTGAAGCGGTATAACCCGCTGGACCAGAGCCAATGATAAGTGTTGGAGTATGGTAGTTTTTAGTCATTAAATCATTCCATAGCTAGATTTAATTTGATGGGAAGTACAAAGATAAATCGTCAAAGACAATTAACATTACTTTATCAGTTGTTGCTCGCCTGATTATAAACTTTGAGTTTGATTTCTTGGTAAGAATGGCGATGAATCACTGACCATCATGCAAGCATGACCTGCAATAACCAGAATAAGCATTTTCTATAACATTCCGCGACTGCTAGGGTCAAATCCTTTCTTTGTGAAGGACTTTAGATTGTCATGTGGCAATAATGCTTCCATTTAAACCAAACTGGTTTTCATGATGATGGCAACTGCGACGGTAGGAGAAAAACAACCCTTCATTGGCATATGTACATAAATCCAATCGTTCTATTTTATGGATACCAGCTTCGGCAAAAATGTTGAGGGTTATGCCAGTAAGATCAAAATAAAAACGATCGCTTTGTGTCGGACGAAAATATTGATTGGCGTAGGGATAACGTTGTATAAATTTTTCGCGAAGATCTCCCCCGAACTCATAATGGTCTTGACTGATAGACGGACCAATTGCACCCCTGATATTTTCTTTTGCCGCACCAAGACTCATCATGATTGATAATGTATTATGAATAATACCATTGAGTGTTCCCTTCCAACCGGCATGAACTGCCGCGACGATTTTTGTGACCGGATCAGTGAGGATTATAGGCTGGCAATCGGCTGTTAAAATACCTAAAACCAACCCAGGTTTATCAGTCACCATTCCATCGGCTTCAAGCGGCTTGACGGGTCGCGTTTGAACAAGTTGGACGTGATTTGAATGAACTTGTTTCATAAATATGATATGAGCGTCATTAAGGCCTAAAGCCTCTAAAGCAAATCGTCGATTATTGTCGACATTATTTTTGCGGTCATTGCCACTAATCCCAAAGTTAAGAGAGCGAAAATTTCCTGTTGAAGTACCCCCTTGCCGGGAGAAAAATCCGTGTTTATACGGCTGCAACCACTTGGAAGTGTAGTAAAGAGGGGACAAAGTTAAAACCCATCAGGAATTGAAGTATTTTTAGGAAAGAGTGTAAGAGCTTTGAAAAGTCTTCCCATCTCTTGAGGATGAACCAATCTGTTGATAGCAGCCCAGTGGGATTCGAGTTCAAGTCCCCGCATATTTTGGGCAAGGTGTTGAGAACGAATTTGAATGCCCAAATTGCTGAGTAAAGTACCCTGTTCGGTTAAACATGTGTCAACAAAATTGTGCGCAACTGAAATCATTGAGCCAAAATCAACATGGGCAGTCAAGTCGCTTTCACCAGGATTGGACAAGGTATCAGTAAATCCCTGTTGACCAATGGCTTGGAAAGTATCCCCCTGTGACTTAATCTCTCCATAATCAATGATTAAGCCCATTCCACCATTATTCTTGATACCCCTGGCAATCGCTTCAATCAATTCACCGGTGCCTTCTCGATGTTCGATTAGGTCGCCTTCTTGCGTATCGCTCAAACGACAGTTCAAGGGTTCAAAAGGAGCTTCACATTGAAATCTGTAATCCAGTCTTCCTTTGCTTAAGTCAATTACCTTTTCCTTCCACGCAACTTTTCCCCTTTGAAACTGGCGCACGGGCAAGGCATCAAAAAACTCGTTAGCTATAACAAAAAGAGGCATCTGTGGAAGGGTATCCAGACGATCAATCCAAGTCGGTTGATAGTGATTGAGCCGACATTTTTGTTGTGCTTTGAGAGACGTGCTCCGTTCAAACAAAAATAATCTGCAGCTAGGGTTGAATTGTTCAATTCCTGAGGTGGCTCGCAAACAATCAGCCATGAGAGTTCCACGACCCGGACCAAGTTCAAGGAGTGCGAACTCTTGGTGAGGGTAAAATTGCTTCCACCTGTGGGCAAAACACAACCCGATTAATTCCCCGAAAATTTGCGTCATTTCAGGAGCAGTCGTAAAAGTACCGATTTTACCAATGGGTTGGCGCTTGTTGTAATATCCGTAAGTGGGGTGAAGGAGTGCCAACTCCATAAATTGATCTAACCGTAATGGTCCGTTTTTCAGAATCAATTGTTTAGCTAAGTTTTCTAATTCAGGCACGGCTTTGGCTCAGGGCATAGTAAATCAAACACACTCCAACCAAGATCATTGGGAGAGAGAGTAACTGCCCCATGGATAACCCACCCCAATCGGAAAAACGAATTACATACCCCATCGGATTGGTTTCACTAATAAATTGGCTATCAGCTTTGCGAAAATATTCGACAAAACCCCTTGCCAAACCATAACCGACAAATAAAACTCCTGACAACAGCCACGGTTTATGGAAAGCCTTATATCTGTAAGCCAATACAGAGAGAACACCACACAGTAAAACTCCTTCTAAAAGGGCTTCATAAAGTTGCGAGGGATGTCGTGAACAAATCCCATTGATGCTGTCTACACAAAATGATGCCGGGCCATCAGAGAATACGACTGCCCAACTGACATCAGTGATGCGACCGTATAGCTCACCATTGATAAAATTGGCAATACGCCCCAATAACAAGCCTGGGGTGATCGTGAGAGCGATAGCATCACAGGTACTTCCTAAGGAAAATTTGTTTTTTTTGCAGAAAAATATTGTTGCCAGCACCATACCGATCCCGGCCCCATGAAAGGACATACCTCCTGTCCAAATTTTGATCATTTCAAAGGGATTACTTGCGAAATACTCTAAGCGATAAAATAATATGTAGCCGAGCCGACCACCAATGATAATGCCGATAATAATCCAAGTCAGAAGTCTTTCAGGGCTTTGAGGATCCATCGGCGGGACATTGTTGTTCCACAGAGATGGCCGCTTAACCAGTTGAACAAACCAGATGAGGGAGATTAAGAAACCCGCGATATAAGAGAGAGCGTACCACCGAATGGCAAGCGAAATCCCAAACACTTCAACCGCGAAAAGTTCAGGATTGATAGATGGCAAAAAGATTGCTGGAGTCATTTATATTAATGAAAAATAAAAATTGGGAACCACTTTGGTCAGTAATATCTTCCCGTAACACATGGATACTAAAATGAGTATATCTTAACAAAAGGATGTTTTTTCGATAAAAGGAAATACATGAGCCTAGATATGTGACCTAAATTAAAATTTTAGAGTAGTTTATAAGTTCTGGCAGTATTTTACAATTATCTCAAATTCTTGCATTCTTACTGCTGCAATTTCTAACGTCTTGTGATATAATCTCTTGTAAGAATTATGAACAATGTTTCCAAATGCATATTTGGTCATACATCGCTTTAGGAAGAAACCATGTCTAACCTCGCATCTGAATCACATTTTATTGGTCCGATGGGCTCGGAGTTCTGGCAAATCCAGGTTTCACCGGAAGTGGTTCAACATATGGCGGAAAGGAAAATGGATTGGCGAGTTTTGGGTCGGAGGGTGCTCATTGATACCATCTCTGGTGTCATCACTTGGATATCCCCGTCAGGTCCAACATGTAGGCCTAGCCGAAACAACTGCTGACATCGTAAAAGAAGCATGCCAGTTTATGAATTGTCGGGTAAGGAGTATGCGGGACATGTGTTGGCGCCGACCTGAAGACCCAAGGAATACCGGTGTTGAAGCGGATGCTTCATTTTATGTCGGGGCTAAAGCCGATCAATGGTACACCGCCTATGAGCGAGGAAGGGCAACAGTAGATGAGTTCGAAATCCGAACAACTCCCGATCTCGTTGTTGAGGTTGAAATTACCCATCTAGATCAGGACAAGCCATCCCGTTATGTGGAGCTCGGTGTTCAAGAGATGTGGCAAGCAAACCCCTCTAAAGGGAAGGAATTTTCTGCAATCGAGGTTGTTGTTCTTGATCTACAGGTACGGGGTGGTCCAAGGGAAATTAGGGAATCCCTCGTAATCCCTGGGATCAATGCTGCTACTCTACCCAAGGCCTATCAGTTGGCCGGTGGAGGAAAGTTTGATGAGCTCCGAAGTTTGCTGAGACAT